>WBZL01004764.1_pt1 | contig 11533 bp, 6 predicted proteins | sample 5204291 | NCBI WGS metagenome assembly WBZL01 (sample SAMN12344345, study PRJNA552823) | activated sludge metagenome | biome: Activated sludge suspended growth; feature: Nitrification reactor; material: Wastewater; isolation source: activated sludge from nitrification reactor of wastewater treatment...
GCATGGCAGGTGGAGAACACGGCCGACCTGATCGAGGGGTGAGTGCCGGGCCTTTGCTACTCGTGAGTAACATAGGCCTCACATCTATGCCCCGGAGGTTCACATGCCACAGGCTGGTCGAAATGTCGTCTTCGTCGACGGGGTCCGTACCCCGTTCGGCAAGTCCGGCCCCAAGGGCCTCTACGCCGAGACCCGCGCGGATGATCTCGTCGTGCGGGTGATCCGGGAGTTGATGCGCCGCAACCCCGACCTGCCTCCGGAGCGCATCGACGAGGTCGCCGTGGCCGCAACCACCCAGATCGGCGACCAGGGACTCACCCTCGGCCGGACTGCCGCGCTGCTGGCGGGGCTGCCGAAGTCCGTACCCGGCTATTCGGTGGACCGCATGTGCGCGGGCGCGATGACCGCCACAACGACCGTGGCCTCCGGCATCGGAGTCGGCGCCTACGACGTGGCGCTGGCCGCCGGCGTCGAGCACATGGGCCGTCACCCGATGGGTGAGGGTGTCGACCCGAACCCCCGCTTCCTGGCCGAGAAGATCGTCGACCCGGAGGCCCTGCTCATGGGCAAGACCGCGGAGAACCTGCACGACCGGTTCCCGCAACTGACCAAGGAGCGCGCAGACGCCTACGCCGTCGCCTCCCAGGAGAAAACCGCGAAGGCCTACGCGGACGGCAAGATCCAGCCCGACCTGGTCCCGGTGGCGCTGCGCTCCGCCGAGCACGGCTGGGGCCTCGCGACTGCCGACGAGCCGCCCCGCCCGGGCACCTCGATGGAGTCGCTGGCCGGATTGAAGACCCCGTTCCGTCCGCACGGCCGGGTCACCGCCGGCAACGCCGCGGGCCTCAACGACGGTGCGACCGCCGCGGTTCTCGCCGCTGAGGAGGTGGCTGACGAACTGGGCCTGAACAAGAAGATGCGCATGGTCTCCTACGCCTTCGCCGGCGTCGAGCCCGAGGTGATGGGTTACGGCCCGGTCCCTGCGACGGAGAAGGCCCTGGCCAAAGCCGGCTTGAGCATCGACGACATCGGACTGTTCGAGATCAACGAGGCGTTCGCCGTGCAGGTGCTGAGCATGCTCGACTTCTACGGCATCGCCGACGACGACCCGCGGGTCAACCCGATGGGCGGAGCGATCGCGGTGGGCCACCCGTTGGCCTCCAGCGGTATCCGTCTCATGACGTACCTGGCGCGCGACTTCGCCGACCACCCGGAGGTGCGCTACGGCGTCACCAGCATGTGCATCGGCCTCGGAATGGGCGGCACGGTCATCTGGGAGAACCCCAACTACACGCAGGAGGCCTGAGACATGAGCGACAGCATCAGCACGCCCATCCCGACGTCGGACTCCGACCTGGCCCTCGACGAGTCGATCCAGTTCGCCGACGAGGTCGTCACCCACGCGAAGATGCGCACTGTCGAGCTCCCCCTGGGCGCCGGCACCGCCGCGATCATCACGCTGGACAACGGCTTCGACCACACCAAGCCGAACACCTTCGGCCCCGGCGGTCTGCTCGAACTGAAGGCGGCCATCACGCAGGCACAGGCGGTGCCCGGCGTGGCCGCGATCTGCGTGACCGGCAAGCCGTTCATCTTCGCCGTCGGCGCCGATCTCACCGGTGTGCCGCGTCTGACCGACCGTGGCCAGGCCCTTGCCATCGGCAAGCTCGGCCACGAGGTGCTTGGTCTGCTGGGCGCCTCCACCGTGCCGACGTTCGCGTTCGTCAACGGCGCGGCGATGGGCGGCGGCGTCGAGGTGGCCCTGCACTGTCAGTACCGGACGATCTCGTCAGGTGCCGCGGCGTTCTCGCTGCCCGAGGTGTTCCTGGGCCTGATCCCGGGTTGGGGCGGCGCCTACCTGCTGCCGAACCTGATCGGTCCCGAGAAGGCCTGCAAGGTCATCATCGAGAACCCGATGGCGCAGAACCGCCAGCTGAAGCCGGCGCAGGTGCTGGACCTCGGGATCGCGGATGCGATGTTCGCCCCGGCGGACTTCCTCGAGGAGTCGCTGCTGTGGGCGGCCAAGGTCCTCACCGGCGACGTCACGGTGGACCGGCCGGAGCTCGACCGGGGCGCCGCGTGGGACGAGACGGTCGCCGCAGTGCGCGCCGGCCTCGACGCGCGCCTGAAGGGTGCGACCCCCGCTCCGTACCGGGCCCTCGACCTCGTCGCACTGGCGAAGACGGCCACCCGCGCCGAGGGCTTCGCTGCTGAGGACGAGGCGTTGGCCGACCTCATCATGGGCAACGACCTGCGCGCCGGGCTCTACTCCTTCGACCTGGTGCAGAAGCGCGCCAAGCGTCCGGTGGGGGCGCCTGACAAGAAGCTGGCCCGCCCTGTCACCAAGGTGGGCGTGGTGGGTGCTGGCCTGATGGCCAGCCAGATGGCTCTGCTCTTCGCACAGCGCCTGCAGGTGCCGGTCGTGATGACCGACCTCGACCAGGCCCGCGTGGACAAGGGCCTGGCCTACGCGCACGCCGAGATCGACAAGATGGCCGAGCGTGGCCGGGTCAACGGCGACAAGGCCAACCGGCTCAAGGCCCTCATCACCGGTTCGGTGACCAAGGACGCGTTCGCCGACGCGGACTTCGTGATCGAAGCCGTGTTCGAGGACATGAAGGTCAAGCAGCAGGTCTTCGCCGAGGTGGAAGCGGTCGTGCGCCCGGACTGCATCCTCGCCACCAACACGTCCTCGCTGTCGGTGACCGAGATGGCCAGCGGACTGACCCACCCCGAGCGGGTGGTCGGCTTCCACTTCTTCAACCCGGTCGCGGTCATGCCACTGCTGGAGATCGTGCGGGCCGAGCAGACCGACGACGAGACGCTGGCGACGGCCTTCGTCGTGGGCAAGTCCCTGAAGAAGTCGTGCGTGCTCGTCAAGGACGCCCCGGCCTTCGTCGTGAACCGTCTACTCACACGGTTCCTCGGCGAGGTGACCAAGAGCGTCGACGAGGGCACTCCCTTCGAGGTGGCCGACCGGGCGCTCGACCCGCTGGGCCTGCCCATGTCCCCCTTCACCCTCCTCCAACTCGTGGGGCCGGCGGTGGCCTTCCACGTGTCGGAGACCATGAAGGAGGCGTTCCCGGACCGGTTCTACGTCTCGGACAACCTCAAGAAGGTCGTCGAGGCGGGCAAGACCGCGATCTGGACCTACGAGTCCGGTACGCCGGAGGTCGACCCGGAGGTCGCCGCGCTGTTCACGCAGGGCGACGCCCCGCTCACCGAGGAGCAGGTGCGCGACCGGGCGCTGACGGCGCTGGCCGAAGAGGTCCAACTCATGCTCGACGAGGATGTCGTCGCGGAGGCCCAGGACATCGACCTGTGCATGATCCTCGGCGCGGGATGGCCGTTCCACCTCGGTGGGATCACGCCGTACCTCGACCGCTCCGGTGTGAGTGAGAAGGTCAACGGCAAGCGGTTCCTGCCCGCAGGCGTGGCAAGCCTGCCGTAACCCCGTTCACGAAGGCCCCGCGTCCGCACGATCCTCGGACCGGGGCCTTCGTCATGTCATCGGGCCGGTGCGAGCAGACCCGGCACCAGCTGGGCGCGCACGGGCATGCTCAGGACGTACCCCTGCAGGGCGTCGCACCCGAGCGCCCGCAGCACCTCGAGCTGTGCCGCGGTCTCCACTCCGGAGGCGATCACCTGGCGGCCGAGGTCGTGGGCCACTTGGATGACCGCCTGCACGATGACCTGGTCCTCGTGACTGTCGGCGATCGCCGCCACGAACGCGCGGTCGATCTTCACGTAGTCCGCAGCGACGCGCTTGAGCGACATCAGCCCGCTGTGGCCCGCGCCGAAACCGTCGATGCCCACCCGGAAGCCGAGATCGTGCAGACGCTGCAGGGCCCGGCTGACGAACTCGTCACGCCACACCGCCGGGGTGTCCGGGATCTCGAAGCTCAGCAGCGCCGGCTGGATGCCGGCGGCCATGACCCGCTCGAACAGACCGTCGGGGAAGCCGGGGTCGGACAGTTGTGCCGCAGAAATGTTCACGTGCACCCGGGGTTCGATGCCCATGTCGCGCCACTCGGCGAGGTCGTGCAGGGCCAGACGCAGCACCTCGCCGCCGAGGGCATTGATCATGCCACTGAGTTCGGCGGCTTCGATGAATTCCGCGGTGTTGCCCGCGGTCGGGATCCGCGCGAGGGCCTCCAGCGCACAGATGCTCCCATCACCGGCCATGATCGGCTGGTACTCCACGTGGACCGATCCGTTGTCGATGGCCGCCCGGATGACCTCCTGCGATTCCATCCGCGCGATCGCGGCCGCCTCCAACGTGTCGACGTAGGCCTCGACCCGATTCCGGCCGCCGTCCTTGGCCCGGTACATCGCCAGATCCGCCTGCCTGAGCAGGTCCTCGCTGCTGGCGCGCGGATCGGTGGTCGTCGCCACGCCCACGGACAGACTCAGCCCGACAGTGCGTCCCTCGACACGGAACGGAGCACGCAGACTCGCACACAGGCGGTCTCCCAGCGCCACCGCCTCCTGGGGGGTGGCCACATCTTCGGCGATCACCACGAACTCGTCGCCACCGAGCCGGGCCACGGTGTCCTGCGGCCGGACCGCACCGCGCAGACGTTCGGCCACGCTGGTCAACACCTCGTCCCCCGCCCGGTGACTCAGCGTGCCGTTGAGATTCTTGAACCCATCGAGGTCGCAGAAGAGGACGGCGACATAGGACGAGGTCCCCCACAGTCTCTGCAGGGCGGCCTCAAGCCTCTCGACGAGGGCATACCGGTTCGGAAGCCCGGTGAGCGCGTCGTGACGGGCCTGGTAGGTGAGGGTCTGTTCGGCTGCCCGCCGGTCGGTGACATCGGCGAGGACCGCGAGCGCGAAGGCCTCGCCGTCCTGCCCACCTTGGACCACGGAGATCGTGACCGCGGCCCAGAGAGTGGACCCGTCAGCCCCGACGACCCGCACCTCGCGCGATCCGCGGGCGCCCTCACCCTCGGACACGTCCGGGGCCCAGGCGATGTCGCGCTCCTCGGGGTGCAGGTACTCACGCAGGTCGGTCCCCCGCAGGCGGGTCGGCGTACGCCCCACCAGGTCCCCGAGTGCCTCGTTGGCGTCGAGGATGTGCCCGAGGCGGCCCTTCTCGACCGACAGGCGCGCCATCGGGACCGGGGAGAGATCGAACGTGAGCCGCATGATGCGATCGCGCTGACGGTGGGCTGTGACGTCGAGGGCCACCATCCCCACGACCCGCTGGCCGTCCTCGGTGCGCGGCAGCGGGAATTTCGTGGCCATCAGTGTCCGGCGCCGTCCGCGTGGCCCGAGCCGGGTGACGAAGACCTGAGAGCGACCCGACCGCAGTACCTGCAGGTCCTCGTCGCGGGCCGCGGGGCCTGCCTTGCCCCCCAGCACAGCGGGCCAGGACATGCCCATGAGGTTCTGTTCGGGCACACCGACGAGATCGACGAGGCTGGGACTGGCCAGCACCACCGAGCCCTCACCTGCCTCGTCGTAGTGTGTCACCGAGACCAGGGCGGGGCTGTTGTCGAGCAGCGAGCGCACGAAGTCCTGGCTGGCCTGCAACTGCCGCTCGCCGGCCCGCCGCTTGCCCTCCAACAGGGCCACCGCGTAGATCAGCAGGATTCCGGCGACAGTCGCACCCACGGTCAAGAGGTGCGCCGACCATTGCGCCTGGCTGGCCGCCGCCCACCCGCTGCGCAGTTCCCCGCCGATCAGCACCGCGCCCACGACGGTCGCCACGGCGCTGACCGCCCGTAGCCCGAATCGCAGTCCGAACCACAGCAGCAGCGGGGGTAACGCATAGGCGGGGCGCCCCGGCACCAGCCCGGATGCCGTGTTCGCGGCCAGCAGGGTGACCACGGCGATCAGCCCGGTCAGCACGATCGCCTCCAGTCGGCGTCGCGTGCCGCGGGGCACCTGCCACTCGGTGACATCGAGCATCCCGGGCGCCGGCAGGGCGATGCCGAGACACAGCGAGACCCACCAGAAGGGCCACCGTGCGGCCTCCGCAGGGATGACAGTGGCGAGCACTGTCGCGCCCACCGCACTCACCGCCACGGTGGCACATCCGAACACGAACAGATCGAGCAGCGAGCTGATCCGCCGGATGCGCACCACGGCCAACAGTGCCGCCACGGCGAGCGCCCCCAGAACCGCCCCGAGCGCCAACAAACCACTGTTCGACAGTGGGAATCCGATGACCCGATAGACAGCCATCGTGGCCACGAATCCGCCGAGTGCCACGAGCCCGGCATGCCGCGCCGGCAGCAATCGGGCAGCAGCCACCACCACCCCGGCGGTGAGGGCGAGTGGCGGCAGACCATCGCCGGGCGCCGACACGAGGGTCAGCAGTCCGGTCAACAGCAGCGCCAGTGCCCACCGCACTGGCGGGCGCGGCAACCACAGACCCTTGTCGGGCATGAAACAGAGAGTAGTTGATTAGTTACGGATTGTGAACGTTGAGAGGGACGTGCTCACTCAGCCGTCTCATCCAGGGCGGCGGTCACGTCGATCGATTCCGAGGCCGCCGTCATCCAGCCGATCACCTGATGGCCGATCTGTTGAGCTGTCAGGCCCACCTCGTCGAGGGTCTGGGCACGCGAGGCGTGGTCCAGGAACCGCTGCGGGATCCCCAATGCGCGCGCCGGCACCGTACATCCCGCGGCGCTGAGCGCCCCGGCGACCGCCGCGCCGACTCCTCCGACCACACCGTTGTCCTCGATCGTCACCACCAGTTGGTGCTCACGCGCGAGGTCCACGATCTCAGCGGGCACAGGCTTCACCCACCGCGGGTCGACGACGGTGACGCCGATGTCCTGTGCGGACAACCGCTCGGCCACCTCGACTCCGACACCGGCCATCGACCCCACTGCCACGATCAGGACTCCGGACGACCCGTGCTCGGCCAGCACGTCCACGCCACCGACTGCACGGATGGCCGGGATTTCGGCCGGCAGGGCACCCTTCGGGAACCGCACCACGGTGGGGGCATCACTGACGCCCACGGCCTCCCGCAGACTCTGTCGCAGGCCTGCGCCGTCGCGGGGCGCCGCCAGGCGCAGCCCCGGGACCACCTGCAGGATCGACATGTCCCACATGCCGTTGTGGCTCGCCCCGTCGTCGCCGGTGACGCCGGCCCGGTCGAGCACGATGGTCACGCCGGCCTTGTGCAGGGCCGCGTCCATCAGCACCTGGTCGAACGCCCGGTTCAGGAACGTCGCGTACACGGCGACCACCGGGTGCAGGCCACCCATGGCCATCCCGACCGCCGATGTCACCGCGTGCTGCTCGGCGATACCGACGTCGAAGACCCGCTCCGGGTACATCTGCTTCATGGGCGCCAGGCCGGTGGGCCCGAGCATCGCTGCGGTGATGGCCACCACATCGGGACGTTGGGTCGCGATGTCGCACATCTCCTCGGAGAACACCGACGTCCACGAGGTGGCGGCCTTCCCCGTCGGGCGGCCCGTCACCGGGTCGATCACCCCCACACCGTGGAAGCGGTCGGCCTCGTCCTGCTCCGCCGGCGGGTAGCCGCGGCCCTTCTGCGTCAACACGTGCACGAGGACCGGTCCCGGATACCGCTTGGCCCGGCGCAGGGCCTGCTCGACCGCCGCACGGTCGTGGCCGGGTACCGGACCCAGGTACTTCAGGCCCAGGTCCTCGAACATCCCCTGCGGGGCGACGACGTCCTTGACGCCCTTCTTCAACCCGTGCAGGGTCTCGAACGCGGGACGACCCACCACCGGGGTCCGGTCGAGCACGCGGCGCCCCCACTCGAGGAACCGCTCGTAGCCCTTCGTGGTCCGCAGGGTGGCCAAGTGGTTGGCCAAGCCGCCGACCGTGGGGTCATAACTGCGTTCGTTGTCGTTCACGACGATGACCATGGGGCGGTCCGACCCGGCGATGTTGTTCAGCGCCTCCCAGGCCATGCCGCCGGTCAGAGCGCCGTCGCCGATCACGGCGACCACATGCCGGCTGTTCAGCAGCCCCCGCGCCTCCCACGCCTTGGCCAGACCGTCCGCGTAGGCAAGGGCCGTGCTGGCGTGGGAGTTCTCGATCCAGTCGTGCTCGCTCTCGGCGCGACTGGGGTAGCCGGACAGGCCGCCGCGTTGGCGAAGTGTGTCGAAGTCGGCGCGCCGACCGGTGACGATCTTGTGGACGTACGCTTGGTGCCCGGTGTCCCACAGCAACGCATCCCGCGGGGAGTCGAAGACCCGGTGCAGCGCCAGCGTGAGTTCCACAACCCCCAGGTTGGGGCCGAGATGACCACCCGTGCGCGAGACCTTGTCCACGAGGAACTCACGGATCTCACCGGCCAGCTCCTCGAGCTGGGCATCGTCGAGAGCCCTCAGGTCAGCCGGCTCGTTGATCGCCTCCACGTACACCGTTTCAGTGTACGGCGGGACCCGGCGAGCGCCCATCGGCAGACACCGGGGAACCTCCACCCTCTCCGCCCCGCTGTTGTTGCGTTGTTGGGCGACACGCCGGCGTGTCATCCCCACAACGCAACAACTGCGCGCTTAGAGCCTGGGTTTCCAGACCTGCCCGCGGAGGGCCTGTTCCACCAGCTCGACCTCACGCACGGTGCGACTGAACTGGGCGGCCAACTCCTCGAGACCGACCAGGGCGGCCTGGATGTCGGTGGGGTCGAGATGGTCGCGCAACTCGGCCCGCAGGTCGCGGTACACATCGCGAGTACCGGCCAACGTGGCCTGCGCATGCAGACGCGCCGACATGGCGAGCACCAACGGGTAGCGACGCAGCGACGACGTGCGGTATTCGGGTGGCAGCCGGTCCAGCAGCCACCCCGTCACCTGCTCCGCGAGCCCCGCGCCGGGACCCGGCAGATCCGCCGGCCAGCCCGGTGGGGTCGCGGTCACGACTCCATCAGGGAGCGGAGCACGTACTGCAGGATGCCGCCGTTGCGGTAGTAGTCCGCCTCTCCGGGGGTGTCGATCCGGACAACCGCATCGAACTCCACCACGCCGGCGTCGGAGGTGGCGCGCACCTTGACTGTGTCCGGGATCCCACCCTCATTGAGCGCAGTGACCCCGGTGACGTCGAACGTCTCGGTGCCGACGAGCCCGAGACTGTCCGCGTTCTGTCCCTCGGGGAACTGCAGCGGCAGCACACCCATGCCGATGAGGTTCGACCGGTGGATCCGCTCGAACGATTCGGCGATGACGACCTTCACGCCGAGCAGCGAGGTCCCCTTCGCCGCCCAGTCCCGCGAGGATCCTGAGCCGTACTCCTTGCCGGCCAGGATCACCAGGGGCACACCGGCCGCCGCGTAGTTCTGCGCCGCGTCGTAGATCGTCGACTCGTCACCGGTCGTGAAGTCCACGGTGAAGCCACCCTCGACGCCCGGCACCAACTGGTTGCGCAGACGGATATTCGCGAACGTGCCACGGATCATGATCTCGTGGTTGCCTCGGCGCGAGCCGTAGGAGTTGAAGTCCTTCGGCGTCACACCGTGCTCGGCGAGGTAGCGGCCGGCCGGGGAGTCGGCCTTGATCGCACCCGCCGGCGAGATGTGGTCGGTCGTCACCGAGTCGCCGAGCTTGGCGAGGACGCGCGCGCCCGTCACGTCGGTGACCGGCGCCGGCACGGGCTGCATACCGTCGAAGTACGGAGGCTTGCGCACGTACGTGGAGTCGGCATCCCAGGCGAAAGTGGAACCGGTCGGGGTGGGCAGGTTCTGCCACGTCTGGTCCCCCGCGAACACGTCGGCGTACCGGCGCGCGTACATGTCGTCGTCGATCGCCTGCCGGATGACCTCCTGAACCTCCGCATCGGTGGGCCAGATGTCGCGCAGGTAGACCGGCTGACCGTCCGCCCCGGTCCCGAGCGGCTCGTTGACGATGTCGACGTCCATGCGGCCGAGCAGCGCGTACGCCACCACCAGCGGCGGCGATGCCAGGTAGTTCATCTTCACGTCCGGGTTGATCCGGCCCTCGAAGTTGCGGTTGCCGGACAGCACCGACACCGCAGCCAGGTCCGCACCCTGGATCGCTTCGCTCAACTCGGTCGGAAGCGGTCCGGAGTTGCCGATGCACGTCGTGCAGCCGTAGCCGACGATGTCGAACCCGAGTTTCTCCAGGTACGGCAGCAGCCCCGACTTCTCGTAGTAGTCGGTGACGACCTGCGATCCGGGCGCCAGGGTGGTCTTCACCCACGGCTTGCGGGTGAGGCCGGCCTCCACCGCCTTCTTGGCCAGCAGTGCCGCACCGAGCATGACCGAGGGGTTGGAGGTGTTCGTGCAGCTGGTGATCGCCGCGATGACGACCGCGCCGTGCCCGATCGTGACCTCCTGTCCCTCGAGGGTCAGCGTGGCGGTCTTGTCCGGTTCCTGCGTGTAGGTCGGCAGCGCCTCGGCGAACGAGGTGGCGGCCGCGTCGAGGGCGACCCGGTCCTGCGGACGCTTGGGGCCCGCCAGACTCGGCACGACGTCGGCGAGGTCGAGCTCGAGGTATTCGGAGTAGACAGGCTCCCGGCTCGGGTCGTGCCACAGGCCCTGCGCCTTCGCGTACTCCTCGACCACCGCGATCTGCTGGTCGCTGCGTCCGGTGAGCTTCAGGTACGCCAACGTCTCGTCATCGATCGGGAAGATCGCCACGGTCGAGCCGTACTCCGGGCTCATGTTGCCGATGGTGGCACGGTTGGCCAGCGGCACCGCTGCGACGCCTTCGCCGTAGAACTCGACGAACTTGCCGACCACTCCGTGCTGACGCAGCATCTCGGTGATGGTGAGGACGAGGTCCGTGGCGGTGGCACCCGCGGGCAGCTCCCCCGTGAGCTTGAAGCCGACCACCCGAGGGATCAACATGCTGACGGGCTGGCCGAGCATCGCGGCCTCCGCCTCGATGCCGCCGACACCCCAGCCGAGGACCCCGAGACCGTTGACCATCGTGGTGTGCGAGTCGGTGCCGACGCAGGTGTCGGGGTAGGCCTGACCGTTGCGGATCATCACCACCCGCGCGAGGTGTTCGATGTTCACCTGGTGGACGATCCCGGTGCCGGGCGGAACCACCCGGAACTCGTCGAAGGCGCTCTGGCCCCAGCGCAGGAACTGGTAGCGCTCACGGTTGCGCTCGTACTCCAGGGCCACGTTGAGCTGCAACGCCTGCGGCGTGCCGAAGTAGTCGGCGATGACGCTGTGGTCGATGACGAGCTCGGCCGGCGCGAGCGGGTTGATCCGCGCCGGGTCGCCGCCCATCTCGGTGAAGGCCTCGCGCATGGTGGCCAGGTCCACGACACACGGCACCCCGGTGAAGTCCTGCATGATCACCCGCGCCGGCGTGAACTGGATCTCCTGACTCGGCGCTGCGGAGGCGTCCCAGGCGGCGAGCGCACGGATCTGGTCGGCGGTGACGTTGGCGCCGTCCTCGGTCCGCAGGAGGTTCTCCAGAAGCACTCGGTGGGTGTATGGGAGGTTCAGATCCCCGAGGGCGTCGAGCCGGAAGATCTCGAACGAGTCCTCCCCCACCTGCAACTGCGACTTGGCACCGAAACTGTCGAGGCTTGCCACTGCTTCTCCCATCGCTGGTCGGTCGCC
>WBZL01004765.1_pt1 | contig 11533 bp, 7 predicted proteins | sample 5204291 | NCBI WGS metagenome assembly WBZL01 (sample SAMN12344345, study PRJNA552823) | activated sludge metagenome | biome: Activated sludge suspended growth; feature: Nitrification reactor; material: Wastewater; isolation source: activated sludge from nitrification reactor of wastewater treatment...
GATGCGGGCCGTCTCGCTGAAGCCGACGATGCCCATGTAGTCGCGCGGGAACTGCGACGTGATGAGCGAGTGCAACGCCATCGCGACCTTCTTCGCGGGCAGGAAGTTGTCGCGCATCGGCATCGAGAGCGACAGGTCGAGCATCAGCACCGTCGACGACTTGGTGGTGTGCTCGGTGCGCTCGATCTCGAAGTCGTCCGGTGAGAGCCTGACCGGCGTCTCGGCGCCGTTGCGTCGCACCGCGTTGCGGATCGTGCGCTGCAGATCGAGGTTGAACGGGTCGCCGTACTCGTACTGCTTGGTCTCGTACGTGCGCTCGTGGCCCTGGCCGAAGCGGTCCATCTGGTGCTGGCCGGTCTTGTCCTTGTCGAGCTTGCTGAAGAGGTCCTTCAGCGCGTTGGAGCCGATCTTGCGGAGGCCCTTCGGCGTGAGCTCGAGGCGGCCCTCCTTCTGCTCGATCAGGCCGGCGTCCTGCAGCATCTTCGTCAACTCGGCCAGGCGCTCGAGCGACTTGGCCGCGTCGTCGCCCATCAGTTCGCGCACGCGGTCCATGTCGGCCTCGGCGAGCGCGCCCGGGTTGGTGGCGTTGCGGAGCAGGTTCTCGAGCTGATCGAGGTCGCCGAGCTCCTGCATGGTCTGCATGGCCTGCGCCATGCCCATCGGGTCCTGACCCTCGAAGTCGTAGCTCTGGTTCCACTGCATCTGCGGGAACATGCCGCGCAGGTTCTGGCCGAGCTGGTCCATCTGCCAGCGCAGGTCCATGTCCTCGAGCAGCTGGTCGCTCAGCTGTTGCAGCTGCGCCCGCTGCTCGGGCGTCATCGAGTTGAGCATCGCCTGCATCGCGGCCATGCGCTGCGCCATCTGCTGCAGCAGCTCCTCGAGGCTCTGCGGGTTCTCGGGGAAGAAGTCGCCGAACTGCTCCATGAACTGCTCGAACTGCGGATCTTCGCCGCGCTGCTGGCGCTCGATCATCTCGTTGAGCGCCGCCATCATGTCCTTCATGCGCGCCATGTCCTCGGGCGTCATGTTCTGGACCGCCGACGACATCTGGTCGACCATCTGCTGCATCAGCTGCTCGCGCAGCTTGTCCATCAGCTGCTCGAACCGCTGCGCCGCCTCGCGTGACTCGAAGTCGTAGGCGCTCAGCTCTCGGACCTTGCCGGCCAGGTCGTTCGGCAGCATGTCGAGTCGGAAGTTGCGCTCGTCGGCGGAGTGCTGGGCGGCTTCGGCCCGCCGCTCGTCGCCGCTGTTGCGCGCGTCGTTGGTGGCGTTCTCGATCGCGTGCCGCTCCTCGTCGACGATGTCGTTCAGCTCGTCGGCGATCTCCTGGTACACCCCGCCGAGGTCGGAGCGGTCGAGCCGGTCCTGACGCTCCTGACGCAACTTCTCCATCAGCTCGCGCAGGCCCTGCAAGCGCTCACCGTTGCGATCGTTCATCCCCTGCTGCATCAGCCGACGCAGCGCCGAGTTGATGTCGCCGTGGTAGAGCAGGTCGTCGTTCAGCTCGTCGAACAGCGCGTCGGCGTCGAGATCGAACCCCTTCTGCGTGCCGTCCCAGCGGGAATACGTGAAACGAGCTGCCATGAGGGGACTGTACCCCTCGTCGACACCGGGCGTCCGCCCGGGGCGACCATCGGCGGACGACCGGGAACGAGCTTCAGATCCGGACGTGAACAGCCGATGACACATCTGTCCGAACGATGATCCGAACCTCCGGCATCGCTCCCGACGAGTTGGCCTGAACCACCGACATGCGAGTCCCCCGCACCTTCGCCTTCGTGGACCTGAGCGGTTTCACGAACTACACGGCCGCCTTCGGCGACGACGCCGCCGGGCGGATCCTCGGCGCGTTCCGCAGCCTGGTGCGTGAGATCGCGAGCGAGCGCGGCGTGCGCATCGCCAAGTGGCTCGGTGACGGCTGCATGATCGTGTCGGTCGACCAGTCGAACTGCATCGCCTTCGCGCTCGAGCTCGAGAACCGCTCGGCCGAGGTGTGCGCCCCGCTGTCGCTCCGGGTGGGCATCGCCACCGGCTACGCCCTGCTGTTCGAGGGCGACGACTACATCGGCTCGGCGGTCAACATGGCCTCGCGGCTGTGCGACCTGGCCGGCCCCTTCGAGGTGCTGCTGCCCACGATGCAGCTCGAGCGCCTGCCGGAGGGCGTCACCGCCAATCCGCACGGGCCGGTCGAGCTGCGGGGCTTCCCCGGGCCGATCGACGTGCTCGAGCTCGGTGGCACGCCGGTGTCGACGTACAACAACGACACCAGCGAGCTCTGGACCCGAACGCCGTTCGGGTGAGCGACGCCACCGCCGAGCCCGACGAGGGTCCCCCTGCGCCACCGTCGCTGTCGATCGGCGCGGTCGTCGGCGTCCGGCTCGCCGAGAGCGACACCGCCCTCGTCGACGACGTCGAGATCGCGACCGGGCTCGCGCTCGACCACGTCCGGCTGACGGTGCCGTGGTCCGTCGCGCAGCCCAAGCCCGGCACCCTCGACGGCGGTGTGGTCGAGCAGGTGCGTGGCACCGCGCAGGCCGTGCGTGGCGTCGGCGGCCGGCTGTGGCTGTGTCTGCTCTCGCCCGAGGTCCCGCGCTGGTTCGAGAACGAGGGTGGCTTCACCGACGAGTCGACGGCCCGTCACTGGTGGCCCCGCTGGGTGGAGACGATCGCCGACGCCGTGGGTGACGACGTCGACGGCTGGGTGCCGTTCGAGGCGCCGTTCGCGATGGCCGAGCGGCTCGTCCCGGGCGACCCGCGCCGGCACGGTGTGCTCGTCGACACCTTGCTGACGGCGTGGCGCGACGCATGGCGGCTGTTGCAGGGGCCGGTCCCGGTGGCCACGTCGCTCGACGTGCGTACCGTCGTCATCCCTCGCGACGACGTCGTGGCGGCCGAGGCCGCGCGGCGGGCGGAGCACCTGCGATGGCACACGTGGTTGCGGGCGCTGCGCGACGGCACGATCACGATCCCGGGTCGGGCCGACCACGAACTGGCCGACATGGCGGGCGCGTGCGACCAGCTGGGGATCGCGGTGAGTGGGTCGGGGACATCGGTCGATCTCGAGCCGCTCCTGCACCGCACGGCCGAACAGGGCCCCGACCGTCCCCTCGCCGTGACGTTCCGACCCGTCGGACCCGACCTCGACGCACGCGCCGAGACGGTCGACCACGTGATCCGACAGTGCCGGCGGCTCGCCGGCTCGGTGCCGCTCGCACGGCTGACGATCACCGACCTCGACGCCACCGCCGCGGCATTCGGCTGACCCCCGCCCGACGGACGGTGGTCCGTGAGCCGAAGGGCCCCGGACGCGACCACCAGCACACGGTGGCCGCAACCCGTGAGGCTCCGGGCCCGGGACGGGACCGCCGGCTCACGGACCCTGACGGCCGTGCGCCATCGTCCTGCTCGTCGGTCCGGATGCTCGCCGGCTGCTTGCCGGTTCGACCGTGCCCGACACGGTCGGCCCTCGTGCTCGACCTGCTCCGTGACCGTCCTGCCCGCAACGCCGAGCCGCGATCGGCACGGTCCCGCTGGGCCGCGATCGGCGCGGCCGTGGCGGTCAGCCTCGGCGCCGGCGGCGCGATCACGAGCCTGGCCGCGTCGTCGGCCTCGGCATCGGTGTTCGTGCCGGTCACCCCCTGCCGGCTGCTCGACACGCGTCCGGGCGTCACCAACGTCGGGCCGCGGGCGACACCGATCGGGGCCGGCGAGGTCTACATCACACCAGGGCGCGGCACCGTCGGCGCCTGCACGATCCCGGCCGAGGCGACGGCGCTGTCGCTCAACGTCGTCATCGTCGACCCGACCCGGCCCTCGTACCTGACCGTCTTCCCCGGCGACGCGGCACGACCGACGTCGGCCAACCTCAACTGGGTGGCCGGCCAGGACCCCACACCCAACGCCGTCACGTCCGGCCTCGGCGCCGACGGTTCGATCGCGTTCTTCAACCTCGCCGGCAGCGTCGAACTGTCCGTCGACGTGGTCGGCTACTACGTCCCGGCCGACACGCTGGCGTCGGAGGTGTCGAGCGACCTCGCCGGCCTCACGTACACGGTGAACGACCTGCAGACCGAGGTGGACGGCCTCACGACACCGGTCGAGATCGTGTCGACCCCGATCAGCGTGCCCGGCAACATGACGGCACAGCTGTCGACGGAGATCGCGTCGCTCACCACCACCGCGACGGGACGCTGGTCGATCAGCTCGGTCTGGAACATGGCGGCGTCGTGCTCGAGCGGCACCAGCTACCTCGCGTTCCTGCTCGTCGACGACGTGATCGTGCCCTCGACGATGGTGTCGATCACCGGGTCCGGCAACGGCCGCACCGCGTTCATCGGGATCACCGCCGATTCGATCGTCGCGGGTGCCCACACCGTGAAGGTCGGGGCGTGGTGTTACGCGGGCACGGTCACCGGCATCGGCGGGGTGCCCAACTCCGGCGTCACCAACGTGACCGTGCTGCGCTGAGCTCGCACCGCCTCGTCAGCTGCGGCTGCGGTAGGTGGCGCCGGTGGCCGACGAGTCCTTGTTGAGCCGCTTCGAGAGGTGCAGGCCCTCGAGGACGAACTCGACGGCCGCGGCCACCGCGGCGGGCGACTCGTCGCCCTGGGTGAGCGACGCGACGGCGGCACGCATCGCCGGGATGCGCTCGACCAACTGCGCCTCGTCGGCCGAGGCGATGTCCTCGCCGGTGTGGGCGACGACGCCCTCCTCGAACGCGGCGATCACCTCGCGCACCTGATCGGGCGTGACGCGCTCCTTGTACACCGTGAGCACCGCACCCTTCACGAGGTTCTCGAGGATCACGCCGTCGCGGCCCTCCTCGAGCGACTCGATCTCGATCTTGCCGCCCGACGACGCAGCCAGCGCGTCGAGATCGCACACGCGCGGCACCACGGCGCGCTCGCCCGCTCGCAGCCCGCGGCGCAGCGCATTGGCGCCGAGCACCTCGAGGTTGCTCACCGACAGACGCACGCTCACACCGCTGCGCTGGTTGACCTGGTTGCTCGCGCGCGCCATCTGGCTGAACATCGCGACGACCCGCTCGAGGTAGTCGGGGATCGACACCTGCACGTCGCCCACCGAGGCCGGCCGCGCTTCTTGGCGCATGATCTGCACCTCGGTCTCGGGGTCGAGCGGGTAGTGCGTGCGGATCTGGCTGCCGAAGCGGTCCTTCAACGGCGTGATGATCCGGCCGCGGTTGGTGTAGTCCTCCGGGTTCGCGCTCGCCACCAGGATCACGTCGAGCGGCAGGCGGATCTTGTAGCCGCGGATCTGCACGTCGCGCTCTTCGAGCACGTTCAGCAGACCGACCTGGATGCGCTCGGCGAGATCGGGGATCTCGTTGATCGCGAAGATGCCGCGATTGGTGCGCGGCACGAGGCCGTAGTGCAACGTCAGCTCGTCGCTCAGGTACCGGCCCTCGGCCACCTTGATCGGGTCGACCTCGCCGATCAGGTCGGCGATCGAGGTGTCGGGCGTGGCCAGCTTCTCGCCGAAGCGGTCGTCGCGGTGCACCCAGCTGACGAGCGTGTCGTCGCCGTGCTGTGCGACCAGGTCGCGGGCGTGGCGGCTCACCGGGTGGTACGGGTCGTCGTTGATCTCGCTGCCGGCGACGATCGGCATCCACTCGTCGAGCAGCCCGGTGAGCGAGCGGATCATGCGGGTCTTGGCCTGGCCGCGCTCGCCCAGGAAGATCACGTCGTGCCCCGCCAGCAAGGCGTTCTCGAGCTGCGGCATCACCGTGTGCTCGTAGCCGAGCACACCCTCGAAGAGCGGCTCGCCCGCCGCGATGCGTGCGACGGCGTTGCGACGGATCTCCTCCTTGACCGGGACGGACTCCCAGCCGGAGGCCTTCAACTGACCGAGCGTGGCCGGAGCGGGGTGCGGCGTCGTCATGGGCCGACCCTACATCGGGTCGTCGCGGCGCGCTCCGGTCGTGCTCGACACCGACATGGGTACGCTCGCGCCCATGGATCCGATCGGCCGCTGGCGAGCGACGGTCGCGGACGACGACGTCCGGCGCGACGGCGTGGGGTTCGACTACGACGACCACGACTGGCACGACGTGCAGGTGCCCGGCCACTGGCGCTTCGAGCCCGCGTTCGCCGACAGCGACGGCCCGGTGATGTACCGAGCCGACCTCCACCACGCCTCACCCGCCGACGACGAGCGGGTGTTCGTGGTGTTCGACGGCGTGATGTACCAGGCCGACGTCTGGCTCGACGGCGCCTACCTCGGCGACCCCGAGGGGTACGTCGCGCCCCACGCGTTCGACATCACCGATCTGGCCCGCCTCGGCGACGACCACGTCCTCGCGGTCGAGGTGTCGTGCCCTGCGCCGTCCGGTGACGGGCCTCGCCGCACGCTCACCGGGGCGCTGCAGGACGGATCGGTGTTCGCCCGACGGTGGAACCCCGGCGGGCTCTGGCGACCGGTGCGGCTCGAGGTGACGGGTCCGGTTCGCATCGACCGCTGCCGCGTGCTGTGCCGCGACGCGAACGACACGCGTGCCCACCTCCGCGCCGCCGCACGACTCGACAGCGACGCGGCCCGATCGGTCAGGGTGCGCACGCTCGTCGACGGCGCCGTGCTGGCCGAGCAGGACCACTCGCTCGCGAAGGGCGCCAACGAGATCGCGTGGAACCTCGATGTCGCCGCGCCGCGGCTGTGGTGGCCGTGGTCGATGGGCGAGCAGCCGCTCTCCGACGTGACCGTCGAGGTGCTCGTCGACGGCGCCCCGAGCCATCGCACGGTTCGGCGCACCGGCTTCCGCGAGATCGCGATGGAGGACTGGACGATCTCGGTGAACGGCGAGCGGTTGTTCACCAAGGGCGTCAACGTCGGACCGTCGACGCTCGATCTCGCCGGGGCACCGGGAGACGTGTTCCGCCGCGACGTCGCGCTCGCACGCGAGGCCGGCCTCGACCTGGTGCGATGCCGTGCCCACGTGACGCGCCACGAGCTGTACGACGCGGCCGACGAGCTCGGGGTGCTCGTGTGGCAGGACCTGCCGATGCGGGGTTCGTACGCGCGCACGGTGCGCCGGCAGGCCGTGTCGCTCGCCCGTGCCACGGTCGACGAGCTCGGGCACCATCCGTCGATCGCCGTGTGGTGCGCCCACGACGAACCCGAACACGGGCGGTTGCGTCAGCAGGCGCCGACGTGGAACAAGACGATCCTCGACCGCTGGTCCAAGCGCGCCCTCGAGCAGGCCGACGAGTCGCGTCCTGCGCTCACGAACAGCGGCGTCCCGCCGCACGTGTCGCAGCTCGACGGTTCCGACACGCATCTGACCTTCGGCTGGGGACGAGGTGACGAGCGTGACCTGCCACGCTTCGCTGCCACGCTCCCCCGCCTCGTGCGCTTCGTCGGATCGTTCGGGTCGCAATCGGTGCCCGACGGTGCGAGCGGCTGGATCGACACGTCGGGCTGGCCGGACCTCGACTGGGACGTGCTCACCGAGTCGCTCGGTGCCGACGCCGACAAGATCCGTCGGCACCTGCTGCCGCTCGGGCACCCCACGTTCGAGCACTGGGTGCGCTACACCCAGCGCTACCAGGCGACGCTGCTCCGCCACCACATCGAGACGCTCCGCCGGCTGAAGTACCGGCCGACCGGCGGGTTCTGCCTGTCGTCGCTCGCCGACGCGACACCCCGCGTGTCGACGTCGCTGCTCGATCACGTGCGGCGCCCGAAGCCGGCGTACGCCACGGTCACCGACGCGTGCCGTCCGGTGATCGTGGTCGCCGAGCGGCTCGACGACCAGGTGCGCGTGGGCGACGCGATCGCGCTCGACGTGCATGCGATCAGCGACCTGCATCGTCCGCTCGACGAGGTCGAGTGCACCGCACTGCTGCGCTGGCCGGGCGGCAGCCACCGCTGGCGCTGGTCGGGCGACGTGCCCGCCGACTCGTGTGTCCGCATCGGCACCATCCAGTTCGTGGTGCCCGACGCGCCCGGCGGGCTGTGGCTCGATCTCGTGCTCGAGCACGGCGACGAGGTCGCCTCGAACCGTTACGAGGCGATCGTCAGCCGCTGACCCCCGGACGCGATGAGAGGTGAGCGGCCCGGGGCCACTCACCTCTCGTCTCGGTGGGTCGGTCGATCAGCTGCGAGCGAGGGACTTGCGGTTGGCGAACTTGGCCTTGCGGTAGTCCTGGTGCATGAGCGCGATCACGTCGATCGAGATCTCCTTCGGGCACGCCGCCTCGCACTCGCCGTGGTTGGTGCACGAGCCGAAGTACGAATCCATCGTCTCGACCATCGCCTCGACGCGCTTGTAGCGCTCGGGCTGGCCCTGCGGCAGCAGGTTGAGGTGCGCGACCTTGGCGGCCGTGAACAGGTTGGCCGCGCCGTTGGGGCACGCCGCCACGCAGGCGCCACAGCCGATGCAGGCGGCCGCGTCCATCGACGCGTCGGCCACCGGCTTCGGGATCGGGATCAGGTTCGCGTCGGGCGCACCGCCGGTCTCGGCGGTGATGAAGCCACCGGACTCGACGATGCGGTCGAACGCGGCGCGGTCGACCATCAGGTCCTTGATGATCGGGAACGCCGACGCACGCCACGGCTCGATGACGATCTCGGCGCCGCTCTGGAACTTGCGCATGTGCAGCTGACAGGTGGCCGTGCCGCGCTGCGGACCGTGGGCCTGACCGTCGATCATCAGCGAGCACGTGCCGCAGATGCCTTCACGGCAGTCGTGGTCGAACACGACGGGCTCGCGCCCTTCGGTGATCAGCTGCTCGTTCAGCACGTCGAGCATCTCGAGGAACGATGCCTCGTCGCTGATCGAGGGCACGAGATAGGTCTCGAACCGTCCCGAGGCGTCGGGACCGGCCTGACGCCAGATCTTGAGCTTGATGTCGGAGAGATGGCTCACTTGTAGCTCCGGGTGGCGAGGTGGACGGTGGTGAACTCGAGCGGCTCGATGAACCGGTTCGACTGCATCGGGTCGCCGGTCCACTCCCAGGCGCCGACGTGGGCGAAGTGCTCGTCGTCGCGCTTGGCCTCGCCCTCCTCGTCCTGGTACTCGGCACGGAAGTGACCGCCGCAGCTCTCCTTGCGCTCGAGGGCGTCGCGGCACATGAGCATCCCGAGCTGGAAGAAGTCGTCGACACGACCGGCCTTCTCGAGGGTCTGGTTGAGCGAGGCACCGTCGCCGGTGACACGCAGGTCCTTCTGGAACTCGTCGTACAGCGCGGGCAGCTCGCTCAGCGCCTTCTCGAGACCCTGCTCGGTGCGCTCCATGCCGCAGTAGTCCCAGATGATCTTGCCGAGCTCGCGGTGGAACCAGTCGGGCGAGCGGGTGCCCTTGATGTCGAGGTATCCCTGGAAGCGCTGACGGGCCTCGGCCTCGGCGGCCTGGAAGGCCGGGTGGTCGGTGCCGGGCATCGGCTTGTTGAGCATCGGGGCCAGGTAGTTGCCGATCGTGTACGGCAGCACGAAGTAGCCGTCGGACAGGCCTTGCATGAGCGCCGACGCACCGAGGCGGTTCGCGCCGTGGTCGCTGAAGTTGGCCTCGCCCGCCGCGTACAGGCCGGGGACCGTGGTCATCAGCTCGTAGTCGACCCAGAGGCCACCCATCGTGTAGTGGCTCGCCGGGTAGATGCGCATCGGCACCTTGGTGGGGTCCTCGCCGGTGATCCGCTCGTACATCTCGAACAGGTTCGAGTAGCGCTCCCACACCGTCTCGAAGCCGAGCCGGTCGATGGCCGCCGAGAAGTCGAGGTACACACCGTTCTTCAGCGGACCGACGCCGCGGCCGGAGTCGACGGCGCGCTTGGCCGCACGCGACGAGATGTCGCGCGGCGCCAGGTTGCCGAAGCTCGGGTACAGGCGCTCGAGGTAGTAGTCGCGCTCGTCCTCGGGGATCTGGTCGACCGGGCGCTCGTCGCCGACCGCCTTCGGCACCCACACGCGACCGTCGTTACGCAGCGACTCGCTCATCAGCGTGAGCTTCGACTGGGTGTCGTCGGCCTGCGGGATGCAGGTGGGGTGGATCTGCGTGTAGCACGGGTTGGCGAAGAACGCGCCCCGGCGGTGTGCGCGCCACGCCGCGGTGACGTTGCACGCCATCGCGTTGGTGGACAGGAAGAAGACGTTGCCGTAGCCACCCGTGCACAGCACCACCGCGTGGGCGGCGTGCGAGACGATCTCGCCCGTCTGCAGGTCGCGGGTGACGATGCCGGCGCAGCGGCCGTCGATCACGACGGTGTCGACGAGCTCGGTGCGGTTCCAGAGGCGGACGTTGCCGAGACCGATCTGGCGCGCCATCTGCTGGTAGGCGCCGATCAGCAGCTGCTGACCGGTCTGGCCGCGGGCGTAGAAGGTGCGGCTCACCTGCGCGCCACCGAAGCTGCGGTTGTCGAGCAGGCCGCCGTACTCGCGTGCGAACGGGACACCCTGCGCGACCATCTGATCGATGATGTCGACGCTCACCTCGGCGAGGCGGTGCACGTTGCTCTCGCGGGCGCGGAAGTCGCCGCCCTTGATGGTGTCGTAGAAGAGGCGGTGGATCGAGTCGCCGTCGCCCTTGTAGTTCTTGGCCGCGTTGATGCCGCCCTGCGCGGCGATCGAGTGCGCACGACGCGGCGAGTCGTGGAACGTGAAGGCGTCGACCTGGTAGCCGAGCTCGGCGAGCGTGGCGGCGGCCGAGGCACCGGCCAGACCGGTGCCGACGACGATGACCTTGAACTTGCGCTTGTTGTTGGGGTTGACCAACTTCATGTCGCTCTTGAAGGTCTGCCACATCTCGGGCACCGCCGCGTTCGGCGACTTCGACTGGAGCTTGTCGTGGGTGGGGAAGTCGTTCATGGTGATGGGTCCTGACGATCAGCCGACGACGCCGGCGAGCACCGCGACGGGGAACGAGACGTTGCCGACCACGATGAGGGCGGCGAATCCGGTGGCGAAGGCACGGCGCCACGTGTTGAAGCGAGGGCTGTTCCAGCCGAGGCTCTGGAAGATGCTCCAGGCACCGTGGTACAGGTGCACGCCGAGGGCGAGGTTGGCGAGGATGTAGAACGCCGAGACGGGCACACGCTCGAAGCTGCGGACGACGTTGTCGTACACCTGGTGCTTGTCGAAGTCGCCGTCGCCGAGGGTGTTGGTGACGCCGAGCGTGAAGTCGAGGATGTGCCAGATCAGGAACAGCAGCACGACCAGGCCCGTGAGGCGCATCGTGCGGCTGGCGAAGTTGGCGATCTGGTAGTCGCGGGGGCCCTGGTACTTGACCGCACGTGCGTGACGGTTCATCTGCGTCAGCGAGTACGCGGCGTGCAGATGCAGCAGCAGGGCGGTGATCAGCCCGCCGCGCATGATCCACAGCACGACGTTCTCCGGTGCCAACGGGTACGCCAGACGGGTGAGGAACTCGGCGTAGTGGTTGAGGTCCTCCTCGCCCAGGTACATCTTGAGGTTGCCGATCATGTGGGCGACGACGAACCCCATCATCGCGATGCCGGTGATCGCCATCACGTACTTCTTGCCGACCGCGGTCTGGTAGAGGTCGACCAGGAAGAACTTCTTGCGT
>WBZL01004766.1_pt1 | contig 11533 bp, 12 predicted proteins | sample 5204291 | NCBI WGS metagenome assembly WBZL01 (sample SAMN12344345, study PRJNA552823) | activated sludge metagenome | biome: Activated sludge suspended growth; feature: Nitrification reactor; material: Wastewater; isolation source: activated sludge from nitrification reactor of wastewater...
GCCGTCCTTGCGGGCACGGTAGATGGTGACCTCGCGGCCCTCGGTGTTGGCCATCTTCAGCGTGTCCGCCACCAGGTCGTTGTCGTGGATCTGGTCCGGGATCACCTGCGCCAGCGAGTTCTGGCGATCCTCGATGGCGCGCGCGGCGATGTCATCGACCGTGATGCTGTCGGTGACGGCCAGGATCAGGCCGAAGCCGAGGCAGAACACGCCGAGGATCACGGCATGAATGACCATCGACGGTTTCGGCGTCGGGACGGTGGCGGCGGCGGTGGGTTCGAAAGCGTTCATGGCCGTGACTGAAATGCGTTTGCCGAGCACTTCGCAGAATTCGTGCCACCGTTGTTTTCGCATGCGCAAAACACCACAACCCCGCACCGTAATGGGGTTTTTCCGTTGTGCGGCGCACACTGAAGGCGCAATTCCTGTTCTGTCGCGTTTACTACAACGGGGCAGATATCCGACATGGGAAGCCGACTGCCGCACGGACAGGGCGTCTTGCCGAAAGTCCGTACTGTTGGCATGGATCGTGCAGATGGTTTCGGCATGAAAGCCAGCAAATCCACGGGCGCGCCCGAGATCCCGGCCCAGGTGTTCGAGCAGGTCGTCGAGCAGGCGGACCTCGCCGTCTCGATCACCGATCCGAAGGCCAACATCCTCTACGTCAATCCGGCGTTCACGCGCATCACCGGTTACCAGCCCGACAAGGCCATTGGCAAGAACGAGTCGATGCTCTCGCACAAGGTCACGCCGCCGGCCGTGTACGAGTCGTTGTGGACCAAGTTGGCCGCACGCGAATCGTGGAGTGGCCGGCTGATCAATCGACGCGCCGACGGCGGCAAATACCTGGCCGAGCTGCTGATCTCGCCTGTGCTCGACGAGCAGGGCCGGGTCATCCACTACCTCGGCCTGCACCGCGACGTGACCGAACTACACCGTCTCGAATCCGAGGTCAGGAACCAGAAGGCGCTGATCGAGTCCGTGGTCGATGCCGCACCCGTCGCCATGGCGCTGCTCGACGGCGAGGACAGCGTCGTGCTCGACAACCACGAGTACAAGAAGCTGATGGGAGATCTCGGCATGGTCGAGCCGGCGACGGTGATCCTCGACGCCGTGCGCGCCGACCTCGGCCACGGCATCGGCACGCCGAAGGCCGGGAGCCACGCCTTCCTCAACCGCGAGGTGCGTATCGACAGTCCGTCCGGACGGCCGCCGCGCTGGTTCTCCTGCTCCGGTGTCTGGGTGCGCCGCGACGACGGCGACGCCGACAGCTTCTTCGGCCAGCAGAACAGCATCTTCCTGCTGCTGGTGGCCATGGAAATCACCGAGCAGCGCGTCCAGCAGGAGAAGTCGCGCATGGCGGCGCTGCAGGCGATGCTGGCCGAGGAGGGCCGCATTACCGCCCTGCGCGAGACGCTGGCGGCGGCGGTGTTCCAGCTCGAAGGCCCGGTCAATGTCATGAACTCGGTGATGGGCACCATCGCGCGACGTGGCTGCTGCGAGCCGGCCGGCGAGGCGATCGCCGAGGCGCTCAAGGCGGCACAGGCCGCCGTCGACAATCTGCGCAATGCCATTCCCGACAACTCCGATGAAATGCCCACTGCCGTCAATCTCAACGAGGCGCTGCGCGACGTGCTGGACCTGTCCACCGCGCGCATGCTCGCGGCCGGCATCCGCGTCGGCTGGCGGCCGCAGGCTGCGCTGCCGTCCGTCAGCGGCTATCCGAACCGGCTGCGCGCCATGCTCAAGGCGCTGGTCGACAACGCCATCGAGGCGATGAACGTCAAGGGCTGGCGCGAGCGCGAACTCGCCGTGACCACGCGCAGCCTGACCGGCAGCATCGAGGTCGTGATCGAGGACAGCGGTCCCGGCATCCCCGCCGGTGCGCGCCTGAAAGTTTTCGAACCCTTTTTCACCACGAAGAAGAGCGGCGGCCATCTCGGCACCGGCCTGTCGTCCGCGCTGCAGGTGGCGCAGGACCACGGCGGCGCCATCGAGATCGACCCTGCGGACGGCGGCGGCTGCCGCGTGCATATCGTCCTGCCGCTGAGAGCGACATGAGCCTGATTGCCCAACTCCACCGCGCCGAGCTGGACTGCCTGTACCGCGTCAGCGAGATCCTGTCGCGATCCCTCGAATGCGCGCAGACCGTGCGCGAAGTGCTCGACGTGCTCGACGATGCGGTCGGCCTGTCGCGTGGCATGGTCAGTGTCGTCGATCCCGACAGTGGCGATCTGGTCGTGCACGCCGTGAACGGCATGGATGATGCCGAGCCGGTGCGCTACCAGCCCGGTGAGGGCATCCTCGGCGTGCTGCTCGAGGACAAGCGTTCGATTGCCCTGCCCGTGGCCGGCCGCGATCCGCGTTTTCTCAACCGCCTCGGCATCTACGACCGCGATCTGCCGTTCATCGCCGCACCGATCAACGTTGGCGGCAGCCTCAAGGGCGTGCTGGCGGTGCAGCCGGATGATTCCGACGACGGCCTGCTCAACGAACGTGCCCGCTTCGTCGAGATGGTGGCGAGCCTGATCGGCCGCAGCGTGCGCCTCGCGCTCGATGTCGCCGAGGAGAAAAAGAGCATCGCTGAGGAACGCGACAGCCTGCGCCGCACCGTGCGCCACCAGTACGGCTTCGACAACATCGTCGGCCACTCGGCGGCAATGCGCCGCATCTTCGAACAGATCCGCATGGTCGCCAAGTGGAACACCACGGTGCTGATCCGCGGCGAGACGGGCACCGGCAAGGAACTGATCGCCAATGCCATCCACTACAACTCGCCGCGTTCGCGTGGCGCCTACGTGCGCATCAACTGCGCCTCGCTGCCCGAGACGCTGCTCGAATCGGAACTGTTCGGGCACGAAAAGGGCGCCTTCACCGGCGCCGTCGGCGTGCGCAAGGGCCGCTTCGAGATGGCCGACGGCGGCACGCTGTTCCTCGACGAGATCGGCGAAATCTCGTCGGCCTTCCAGGCCAAGCTGCTGCGCGTCCTGCAGGAAGGCGAATTCGAGCGCGTCGGCGGCGGCCGCTCGCTCAAGGTCGATGTGCGAGTCATTGCCGCCACCCACCGCAACCTGGAAGCGGCGGTCGATGCTGGCGATTTCCGCGAGGACTTGTACTACCGGCTCAACGTCATGCCCATCGCCCTGCCGCCGCTGCGCGAACGGGTCGAGGACATTCCGGAAATCGCCCGCCACCTGGTCGGCCGGCTCGGCAAGGCGCAGGGACGGCCGCTCGCGATCTCGGACGGCGCGATCCGCCGCCTGACGCAATACAACTGGCCGGGCAACGTGCGCGAGCTGGAGAACTGCCTGGAACGCGCATCGGTGATGTCGCCCTCGGGCACCATCGAGGCCGAGCAGGTCAAGGTGGATCGTAGTCGCGGCAAGGAAAGAGAGCACCATGCCGGCGTGCCACCACCGCTGACTTTCGCTTCACCGGCTACGCAACCACCGGTCGAATTGAACGACCCCGATCTCGACGAGCGTAGCAGGGTCATCGCCGCGCTCGAACAGTCTGGGTGGGTGCAGGCCAAGGCCGCGCGCCTGCTCGGCATGACGCCGCGCCAGATCGCCTACCGTATCCAGATCCTCAACATCGAGGTGAAGCAGTTCTGACAGACTGCTTGTGACATTCGCGACAATCTGCGATGAGGGTTTACACGAATCAACGACTTAGCCGCTGGCACCGACCTTGCAATAGGTATGGCAAACACCCAGCGGAGATTGATCGTGGAACTCCCCGTGATTGCCCCGAAAGCACCCCTGACCCCACAGGGCGGTTGCAGCGAAGGAAGCTGTGGCTCGACAGCCGGACAGTTGTCCGGCCTGTCGGAAGAAATCCGCCGCAAGGTGGAAGACCATCCCTGCTATTCCGAGCAAGCGCACCACCACTTTGCGCGCATGCACGCGGCGGTGGCGCCGGCCTGCAACATCCAGTGCCATTACTGCAACCGCAAGTACGACTGCGCCAACGAGTCGCGGCCGGGCGTAGTGTCGGAACTGCTGACGCCCGGACAGGCGGTCAAGAAGACGCTGGCCGTCGCGGCGGCGATTCCGCAGATGTCGGTGCTCGGCATCGCCGGGCCAGGTGACCCCCTGGCCAATCCGGAGCGCACCTTCGCCACCTTCCGCGAACTGGCGATCAAGGCGCCGGACATCAAGCTCTGTGTGTCGACCAACGGCCTGGCGCTGCCCGACAGCGTCGACGAGCTGGCCAAGCACAACATCGACCACGTCACGATCACCATCAACTGCGTCGACCCCGAGGTCGGCGCCAAGATCTATCCGTGGATCTTCTGGCAGGGCGAGCGCATCCGCGGCATCGAGGCGGCGCGCATCCTGATCGCCCAGCAGCAGAAGGGCCTGGAGATGCTGGTGGCGCGCGGCATCCTGGTCAAGGTCAATTCGGTGATGATCCCGGGCGTGAACGACGAGCACCTCAAGGAGGTGTCGAAGGTCGTCAAGGCCAAGGGCGCCTTCCTGCACAACGTCATGCCGCTGATCGCCGAAGCCGAGCACGGCACTTTCTACGGCATCATGGGCCAGCGCAGTCCGAGCCCGGCCGAACTGAAGAATTTGCAGGACGCCTGCGAGGGCGACATGAACATGATGCGCCACTGCCGTCAGTGTCGCGCCGACGCGGTGGGTCTGCTGGGCGAAGATCGCGGTGCCGAGTTCACCATGGACAAGGTCGAGGCGATGGAGATGGACGACGCCTTCCTTGCCGAGGCGATGGCGAAGCGCAAGGCGCTGCGCGAACAGATCGCCGCCGAGAACGAAGCCAGGAAGGCCAAGGCCCACGCGCCGCAGCCCGTGGGCGTCGCCGTGGTCACGATACATCGGCGTCCCACGACGACTGACTCTGGTCGTCCCGTACTCATGGCCGTGGCGGCGAAGAATGGCATGGTCGCCGAGCACTTCGGCCACGCCCGCGAGTTCCTGGTCTACGAAGCTACCGCTGCGGGCGCCAAGCTGATCGGCCATCGCAAGACCGATCTCTACTGCGACGGCGGCGACACCTGCGGCGACGGCGAGTCGGTGCTCGCGAAAACCATCAAGGCGCTGGAAGGCTGCGAAGCCGTGCTGTGTTCCAAGATCGGCTTTGAACCCTGGGGCGAACTCGAAGCGGCGGGCATCCGCCCGAACGGCGAGCACGCCATGGAGCCGGTTGAGGACGCGGTGATGGCAGTGTGGCACGAGATGCTGGCGGCCGGGCTGCTGGCTGCACCGGTCGCGACCGAAGCCAAGAGGTGCGCGTGATGGCCCTCGCAATAGTCGAGTCCTGTGTCAATTGCTGGGCCTGCGAACCGCTCTGCCCGAACAAGGCCATATTCGAGTCTGCGCCCCACTTCCTGATCGATGCCGACAAATGCACCGAATGCCTGGGCGACCACGCCAAGCCCCAGTGCGTGGAGATCTGCCCGATCGAGGGCGCCATCGTCAATGAACTCAACGAGCCGATGAATCCGGCCGGCTCGCTCACCGGCATCCCGCCGGAACGATGGGCCGCCGCCCAAAGGGAGATCGCCGCAAGGTAACCATGGCCACTGTTACTTTCTATGAGAAGCCCGGCTGCTCCGGCAACGCCAGGCAGAAGAAGATCCTCGAAGCCGGCGGCCACACGGTGGTCGCGCGCAACCTGCTCAGCACGCCGTGGACGCGGCTGGAGCTGCTGTCCTATTTCGATGGCCTGCCGGTGGCCGAGTGGTTCAACCGCAATTCGCCGGCCGTGAAGAGCGGCGAGATCGTGCCCGAGGAATGCGACGAGGCCACCGCGGTGGCGCTGCTGCAGCGGCATCCGTTGCTGATCCGCCGGCCGCTGCTGGAGGTCGATGGCGAGCGCCGGGTCGGCTTCGACGCGGCGGTCATCGATGCCTGGATCGGCCTGGGTACGGAACTGCCGGATGAGGACCTGGAAGCCTGTCGGCATGGAACGGACGGCAACGTCTGCGCCGGCCATGACCATGAACATGGTGCCGGCTGCAAGGACTGACCGGGCAGTCGAGCTGTTGCCCGGTGTGCACTGGATCGGCGCGCTCGATTCAGGTTTGCGCAGCTTCGACATCATCCTCAAGACCGCCAACGGCACGACGTACAACAGCTACGCGGTGCGCGGCAGCGCGGGCGTCGCCGTCGTCGACACGGTAAAGGAAAACTTCGCCGACACCTTCTTTCGCCGCCTGGAATCGGTGGCCGATTACGGCGAAATCACCACCATCGTTCTCAACCACCTCGAGCCGGACCATTCCGGCGCACTGCCCGAACTGCTGCGGCGCGCGCCGCAGGCGAAGCTCCATCTCTCTTCGCGCGGCGCGCCCATGCTCAAGGGCCTGCTGCACGGCGACAAGCTCGCCTACCAGCCGACACAGACAGGCATGAGCGTTGACCTCGGCGACCGGACGCTGCGCTTCCTGCAAACGCCCTACCTGCACTGGCCGGACACGCAATGCACCTTCCTGGAGGAAGGGGGCGTGCTGTTCTCCGGCGACGTGTTCGGCTGCCACTTCTGCGATCCGCGCCTGTTCAACGACGCGGTCGGCGACTTTCGCTTCTCCTTCGAGTATTACTACGCGCACATCATGCGGCCGTTCCGCAACCACGTGCTCGAAGCCCTGGAGATCATCGAGCCGCTGCCGATCAAGCTGATCGCGCCCGCGCACGGGCCCGTCCTGCGCGACGCGCCCGGGCGCTACGTCGCCCGCTACCGAGAACTGTCGGCCTCCGGTCTCAAGAACGAGGCGGCCGACGAAAAGACGCTGCTGATCTTCTACCTCTCGGCCTACGGCAGCACGCGCGCCATGGCCGAGGCGATGGCGGCCGGTGCCGAGGATGCGAGCGGCGTGCGCGTCTCGCTCTACGACATCGAAGGCGGCGAGGTCGCGCCCTTTGTCGATCTCATCGAAGAAGCCGACGGCCTCGCCTTCGGCAGCCCGACCATCAACGGCGATGCGGTGAAGCCCGTGTGGGACTTGCTGTCCTCGCTCACCGCCGTGAACGTGCGCGGCAAACTTGGTGCCGCCTTCGGCTCCTACGGCTGGAGCGGCGAGGCCGTGCCCATGGTCGAGGACCGCCTGCGCGGCCTCAAACTGCGCGTTCCCGTGCCAGGCGTGCGCGCCCGACTGATCCCGACCGTCGAGGAACTCGGCGAATGCCGCGCCCTCGGCCGCGAACTGGCCCTGCACCTGACGGGCAGGGCGGAGAACCGCATCATCGACATGGCCGCGCTGGCCTGAAAGGAAATCAAATGCCCAAAGCGAAAGTCACCTTCGAAGACGTCGGCGTCACCGTCACGGTGCCGGCCGGCACGCGCCTGATCGAGGTTTCGGAGAAGGTTGGCGCCGGCATCACCTACGGCTGCCGCGAGGGCGAGTGCTGCACCTGCCTGACCAAGGTCGTCTCCGGCCACGAGAACCTGGCGGCGCCGTCGGTGCTGGAAGGCCAGGTGCTCAAGGACAACCTGGCGCCGCGCCATCACCGCCTCGCCTGCCAGGCGCAGGTTCTGGGCGGCGAGATCGTCGTCAAGCCGGCCTGAACGAATTTCAATCAACTCACAGGAGCACCGTATGGCCCTCGTCACCTTTTCCAGTCCGCTGCACAAGGACAAGACCGTCTATGCCGTGGCCGGCAGCCACAAGCAGACCATCCTGCAGATTGCCAGGGACAACCACATTCCCATCGATTTCTCCTGCGGCGATGGCGAGTGCGGCACCTGCCTGGTCAAGGTGACGCGCATCGACAAGAACAAGCCACGCATGGGCAACCCGCTCAACGAGCGAGAACAGAAGGTGCTCAAGGAACTCGGCAAGGTCACCCAGAAGCAGATCGACCAGATGAACGTCGATGACTTTCCGCCCAACGAATGGCGGCTCGCGTGCCAGATGGTCATTCGCGATGAGGACATCCTCGTCGAATACCCCAGCAAATAGGGCCGAGGCCGCCTACCTTGGCCTGGCGCTGGGCGATGCGCTCGGCGCCACGGTCGAATTCATGACGCCGCGGGAAATTCGCAGCCAGTTCGGCGTACACAGCGAGATCCGCGGCGGTGGCTGGCTGCGCCTGAAGCCGGGCACGGTGACTGACGACACGACGATGAGCCTGGCGCTGGGCCAGGCCATCCTCGCCGACGGCGGCCGCGTCGAGCCGCTCGCCTGCGCACGCGCTTTCGACGGCTGGATGCGTGCCAAGCCGGTCGACATCGGCAACACGGTGCGTCGCAACCTCGTCGCCTTCCGGCGCAGCGGCGAGCCGGTCGCGCCACTATCGGAACACGATGCCGGCAACGGCGCGGCCATGCGCGTGCTGCCCGTGGCGCTGGCGACGCTGGGGCAGGGCGAAGACGAAGTGCGCGCTGCGGTCCGCGCGCAGGCGCACGTGACGCACAACAATCCGGACTCCGATGCCGCCGCCGAATTCCTGACATTGGCCGTGCAGGATGCCCTGCGCGGCGAGCCGTTGCGGGCACTCTACCGGCGACGCATGCAGACGTTCGTGGCGCGGCATCCGGTGTTCGCCTTCCGCCCGCGCCGGCGCGATAACCCGAGTGGCTGGGTGGTGGAAACCCTGCAGGCAGTCATGCAGGCGCTGCTGGATACCGGCAGCTTCGAGGATTGTCTGATCGACGTGGTCAACCGCGGCGGCGACGCCGATACCACAGGGGCCATCGCCGGCATGCTGGCCGGTGCGCTCTATGGTCCAGAAGCGCTGCCGGCCCGGTGGCTGAAGGCGCTCGATCCGGCAATGCGCGCGGCGTGCGCTATCCAGGCACGGAGACTGGTTGCGCTTTGAGCCGGGCGGCGAGGGCGCTGTCCATGGTCAGCAGGTGCTTGTGGAACCAGTCGGGCATGCCGACGGCGACATAGGCACGCGCCAGGCCCAGGCGGTTGGAGGCGACGCCGCGGCCGACCAGCGCCAGTTCGCCCAGCACGCGCCGGTGTTCGCTCTCGTGTTCGGCGATGGCCGGGAAGCGGCAGGCGCGCATCAGCCGGCTTTCGTTGTCGAAATGCGCGCGTGTGTGCAGAACCAGGGCATGGAAGCGATGGGGAAACTCCGCGTCGCCGGACTTGGTCAGCATCGCCAGTTCCTGCACGAATTCCTCGTGCGTGGCATCCATCTCCGTCACGCCGACGGCGTGGAGTTCGGGTTTCCAGTTCAGCATGTCACAACCTCCTCTATGCCCATCAGTTCTGAAACGCTGCCTTCGACGATCTCGATGCCCATCTTGCCGAGAAAGCGCCGTTCCTTGTCGGTCGGCTGCTCGATCAACGCCCAGCCGGCCGGTGTGCCTGCGCTGTAGATGAGGTCGGACATCACCATGCGCTCGCTGTCGCGGTTGAAACGCATGCCGAGAAAGAGGTAACGCTTGTCACGCCGGAGTTGTTTGATGAAGGCCGGCACGGCGAAACCACCCATCAACTCGGTGATGTAGTCGACGTAGTCGGCGTCCGAGGCGATGTAGGAAGACTGGGGCTTCGGCGCGCCCATCGGCTTGAACAGCACGGGCAGGCCTTCGGCAGCCTGGTCCGGGGTGATGGCGCTGTACTGCGTGCCATCGTGCGCGAACAGCTTGAAGCGGAAGTCGGTGCCGCCGATGCGGGCACAGCCGAGCACCAGGGTGTGCGGTACGTCGGCGTAGGAATCGAGCAGCTGCGTGTCGCGGTTGATGTCGATGACGTAGCCGGGGCGGATCGCCTTCAGCCAATCATGGACGGTACTGCGGCTCCAAGGCGCGGTATAGGTGGCATCGAGGAACTTGGTGACGGCCGAGCGGCCGCGCTTCAGCTCGATGTTCATCGCCGCGCGCGGGAATTCGTACATCAGCTTGGGCGACATCGGCTTGCCCCCGTTCATGGCCAGGATCAGCTCGTCGCCGGTGGCGGGCATCGGGGTGCCGGACTGGGCGTGGCGAACGTCGGCCAGCACGCCGGGGCCGAGATAGGGAACGATGCTGCCACTCTTGAGGCCGGCGAACCAGATGTCTCTCAGTTTTGTCAGAATCATGTCATCTCCTTGTGGTTGGCAGATGACACGCAAGAACCGCACCTACAGCGTGCGCATGTTCACTTCGTAGGTGCCACCCACCACCAGATGCTCGTCCTCGCCCTTGAGCGCGCCCGGCAGCAGGCGGCAGTGGAAGAACACCTTCGCGGTTGGCACCGCCACCTCGACGATGTAGTCGCCGAATTCGCCGGCGCGCTCGCGCGAGCTGGTGAACGAGGTCAGGTTGTTGAACAGCACCACTTGGCGGCGGCCGGCGGTCGAGAGCACTTCGTGTTCGTCGATGCGGTTGATACCGCGGTACAAGGTCAGCCGTGACGGCTCGCCGGCGCGTCCGAATTCATATTGGCAATAGGCATAGAGCAGGTCGAGTTGGGCCTCCAGCGCGTTGGTGCCGTAGAGGCCGGCCGAGCGCATCTCCAGATAGCGCAGGTACGGTGACGACACGAAGTCACGCAGCGGCGCACCGTGGAAGCGCGGCAGCAGGCCGAAGCGCGACTCGACCCAGCCCTTGAGCACCGCGCCTTCGCGGCCGTCGGCATCGAAGCTCCAGCCGCGCAGCACGCGCATCCAGTTGGCCTTGGCCCGCCTGGCGGAGTGTTCGTCCATACCCGCGTCTTCGAGATGATCGAGACAGAAATGCGCGGCAACGTATTCGCGGAACAGGCGCGCCCGTTCGCCGGCGTCTGCGGTGGCATCGAGGAGTTCGAATAGATCGGCGTGCAGTTCGGCGACGCCGTCGAGCATCAGTGCGGTCGGATGCTGCTGGAAAGTGAGGCTACCGAGGATCACCGCCGGCAGGTTGCAGTGGTTGATCGGCAGGCGTGCGTAAGAAGGAAGCGTCGGAGCGGAATTGTCGCGACTGCTACAAGTGCCGGTGGCCGTGTCGTGCTTTGTCGGTGGCGCGTCGCCTGCGATTAGCTCATTCATTTCAGTGTGTTAGCGAGATTGCGCGGCGGTGGCACGCTCCTTGCCAATTACCTGTCGGGAACACGGGATTTGCCCAGCACCCAACAGATTTCTGACATAGGAGATTGCATCATGGCAAAGCTGCGTCAATGCGCCATCTACGGCAAGGGTGGCATCGGCAAGTCTACCACCACGCAAAACCTCGTCTCGGCCCTGGCCGAAGCCGGCAAGAAGGTCATGATCGTCGGCTGCGACCCGAAGGCCGACTCGACCCGCCTCATTCTCCATAGCAAGGCGCAGACCAGCGTCATGCAACTGGCCGCCGAGGCCGGTTCGGTGGAAGACCTCGAACTCGAGGATGTGATGAACATCGGCTACGGCGGCGTCAAGTGCGTCGAGTCCGGCGGTCCTGAGCCCGGGGTCGGTTGCGCCGGTCGCGGCGTCATCACCGCCATCAACTTCCTGGAAGAGGAAGGCGCCTACGACGAAGAACTCGACTTCGTGTTCTACGACGTGCTCGGCGACGTGGTCTGCGGCGGTTTCGCGATGCCGATCCGCGAGAACAAGGCCCAGGAAATCTACATCGTCTGCTCCGGCGAAATGATGGCCATGTACGCGGCCAACAACATCGC
>WBZL01004767.1_pt1 | contig 11532 bp, 7 predicted proteins | sample 5204291 | NCBI WGS metagenome assembly WBZL01 (sample SAMN12344345, study PRJNA552823) | activated sludge metagenome | biome: Activated sludge suspended growth; feature: Nitrification reactor; material: Wastewater; isolation source: activated sludge from nitrification reactor of wastewater treatment...
AGCAGCGTCTCCAGGCCCGCCGTATCCAGGTTGCCGGCCGTGAAATCCATGGCCGATACCCGCAGGCCCGCCATCAGTTCGCTCGGCGCGCTGGGCGATAGCCGCCAGGACAGGCTTTCCAGCGCCAGGTTCTTGCGGGCCAGGCCAAGCGCCGTGACCCAGCCGGCCCGGTCCTCCGGCCCGAGCCAGCCGCTGGTCTGGATCTGGCGATACAACCCGGCCTGGCGGCGATCCTGCTGCAGTTTTCCGGGGGCTTCGCGGGCGGCGCGGGCGGCCTCGCTTTCCAGGCGGAGCGCCCGGGCCAGCTCGGCTTCCTGCCGGGCGTGAACGGACAGGCCAAGGAACAGCAGGCTGCCGCCCAGAACCAGGGCGCCGATCATCAGCAGCGCGGGCAGTCCCAGGGGGGAGCCGGCCAGGCGAGGCATCATGGCTGGCCTTTCGCCTGGATGCGGAAGCGGGCGCTCAGCCGGCTGTGGCCGAATTCCCCCTCCAGGCCATGCTCGGGGGAGGCGTCCAGGGGCCACCGCAGGACCTCGACCCGGCTTCCCGCCGGCATGCCCTGCTGAATCCGGGCCTTCAGGGTTTCGACATGCCGCTGGGCGATGCGGAACTGGCCATCGAAAGGCGTGATTTCCCCCTCCAGGGTCAGGCTGGATTCATGGCCGCCATCCGCGGCGCGGGAGGACCAGTCCAGGCGGCGGGGAAGGATGTCGCCGGTGGCTTCGGCCGCCGCCAGCGCGGCCCGGAATGCCGATCCCGGCGAATGGTCCCGGCCGGAGACGGCTTGCCAGGCGGCGAGGGCATCCAGCCGCCGATGCAGGGCGGCGGCGCCACCCGCGCCCCGCAGCAGGTCGTGTTCCTGTTGGCGCAGGGCCTGGGTGGCGCGCAGGCGCTCGGCGGTCTCCCGGTCCAGTCGCCAGGCGTCCAGCAGCAGCCCCCCGCAGGCCAGGATGGAAAGCGCCAGCCAGGCCAGGGCGCCATGTCGCAAGCCGCGCCCGAGCCATCGAGCGCGCGCCAGCTCCCGTTGTCCCCGGGTCATCAGGTTGGCGCTGGCCGGCGCGCCGGGCAGCAGGCTCAGATACAGGGCATCGGCGGATTCCGTCAGCAGGGAAGGTGGCAGTCCCAGGGTGTCGAGGAGTTGGCCGCGCTGAATGCTTTCGCACTGGAAACCGGCGGATTCCGGCAGGAAGGCGTGGAGTTCGGACAGGGTGTTGAGGGGGTCCAGCAGCACCGTTCGCAGCCGCTCCGTTCGCGCCAGCAGGCGCTGGCCCACCAGGGCCTGGCGGGTGCGCTCGATTTCCTCGGCGTAGCTTTCCAGGGGGTTTTCGTACTGGCTGCCATCCACCGGCGCCAGCCGGGAGAAACGCAGTTCCCCGTCTTCCAGGTAGGTCAGGCGCAGGCCGCCGGTCTGCTCGGAAACCAGCAGCAGGCGGGAGCGGGTCAGCCGCAGTTGCCGGGCCAGGGACATGGACAGGGCCGGCAGCAGCCAGATGCCCGCCAGATAGGCGCCCCTGACATGCATGATATCCAGCCAGGGGGCGATGATTTCCGGGTTGGTCAGGCCCATCATCAGATAGCGGTCCCGCTGTCCGTCCTCCCGCGGGCGGCCCTGGCGCAGGGCGGCCCGATAGGGCGAGTGGTGGATGATCTGGCGCAGGCGGCGCTCGGTCATTTCCCGCCGGTCCGGTCCGTGGACCCGGGGCAGGGGATCCTGGCGGTAAAGCTCGTCCACCGTGTCCACGGCGATGGCGACCGGGATGCCGGCATGCTGAAGCAGCAGGCCGTTGAAGATTTCCCAACCCTCCTCCCCCGGGGGCAGGGTTCGGACTTCCCCCAGGCTGCCGTGGCGGCTCAGGGCGCAGCTGGCGCCGGCGGCCGACAGGTAAAGCAGCAGGCGGGGATAGAGCGCCATCATCCGCAAATTCATAGCGGCAATTCCCCGATGATCTGATAGATGGGCAGGAACACGGACAGCAGCAGCAGGGCGAGCAGCAGGCCGAGCACGGCGGCCATGGCCGGCTCGAGGAGCTTCAGCGCGCGGGTCAGGGTTTCCCTGGAATCCCGCTCGAAGAACCAGGCCACGTTTTCCAGGGCCTCTCCCAGGGCGCCGTTGCTTTCGCCGGTATGCACCATGCGCAATACCAGGGGCGGGAAAAGTCCCTGGCGGCCCAGGCTGTCGCCGACGCCGCCGCCGGCGGCGATGAACTGGCTGGCGGCCAGCAGCTTGCGCTTGATGGCCCGGTTGTCGGCGCTTTCGGCGCAGGCCTGCAAGGCGTCCAGCAGGCCCACGCCGGATTGCAGCAGCAGGGCGAGCAGGCCGGTGACCCGCGCCAGGATGCGTTTGCGCAATGCCGTGCCCAGGACGGGCAGCCTGAGCCAGAGGCCGTCCATGCGTTCCGCCATGGCGGGCGAGCGGCGCGCCGCGATGGCCAGGCCCAGGCCGATCGCCCCCAGCGCCGGCATCAGCCAGAGCAGGTTGGAGCGCAGCAGTTCCGATATCGCCACCAGGGCGCGGGTGGCGGCCGGCATGGGCAAGTTGAGGCTGGTCACCAGCAGCGCCAGCTTGGGAGTCAGGTAGAACAGCAGCACGGCGGCCGCCGCGAAGACCGCCACGGTGGCCAGGCTGGGGTAGATCAGCAGGCGGGTGAACTCGGCCTGCATCTCGTCCTGCTGCTTGAGGCGGTTTTCCAGGCGGGCGAACAGGGTCTCCATCTGGTCGCTTTGTTCCGCCGCGCGGACCAGGGCGATGAAGACGCGATCGAAGGCTTGCGGATGGGCCGCCAGAGCTTCCGACAGCAACTTTCCCCCTTCCAGATCGTCCGCCACCAGGGTGAGCAGATCGCGAAAGCGGGAATTCTCCGTGCTGTCGATCAGGTCCTTGAGCCCGTCCAGCAGGGGCGCGTTGGTGCGAGCCAGTTGCTGCATGTGGAAGCAGAAGCTGATCAGGTCGCGGCGGCTGGCATGCCTGCCGGGGAACAGGCCGCGGCCCGCGCTGGGGCGGGCGCGGATCAGGGCGAGGCCGGTGCGGCGCAGGCGCAGATCCAGGTCGATGTCGTTGACGGCGCTGAGTTCGCCGTGGACCCGGCTGCCCTGGCTGTCGGCGGCGAGATAGCGGAAGCGCGGCATTAACGTGTACGTCGCATGGCGACGCTCGAAGCCCCCCTCTCCCGCAAGCGGGGGAGGGGTAGGGGGGTGAGCAAGGGGTTTCGCGAAGCATGCTTCGCGCCTTGCGAACGGCCTTGGTGGATAGGCCAAGGCGCGCCCTGCAAAGGGGGGAACGGACTGGCGATGTTCATGCCGGGGGGTGGAGTCGCCATGTCCGTTAGCGCCTGGCCAGGTCCACGACCCGGCTGATTTCCGCCAGCGAGGTTTCCCCGCCGCGGACACGATCCAGGCCATCCTCGGCCAGGCGTTTCCAGCCCCGCTCCTCGGCCAGGGCGGCCAGTTCGCGGGGCGTGGCGCCGCGCAGGATGGCCTCGTCCATGTCCTCGTCCATGAGCAGCAGTTCCATCAGGGGCAGCCGGCCGCGATAGCCCTTGTAGGCGCAGTGGATGCAACCCCGGGCGCGATGGATGGGGGCGCTCGATCCCAGCAGCGCCCGCTCGCCGTCGTCCGGGGCGTGGCTTTCCTTGCAGTGGGGGCACAGGCGACGCACCAGGCGCTGGGCGATGACCGCCACCACGTTGCCGGCGAGGATGGCGGGACGTATGCCCATGTCGTCGAGGCGGGGAAATACGCCCAGGGCGGAGTGGGTATGCAGGGTGGTGAACACCAGATGGCCGGTCATGGCGGCGCGGAAAGCCATCTCGGCCGCCTCGCGGTCGCGGATCTCGCCCACCAGGACGATGTCCGGATCCTGCCGCATGATGGCCCGCACGCCGCCGGCGAAATCCACCTTGGACAGCTCGGTGAGGGAGGTCTGGCGGATCAGGGCGTGGGGGTACTCCACCGGGTCTTCCAGGGTCATGATGTTGACCTCTTCCCGGTTCAGGTGGGCCAGCAGGGAATACAGGGTGGTGGTCTTGCCCGAACCGGTGGGGCCGGTGACGATGACCATGCCCTCGGGGCGGGCGATGGCATCCAGCAGGCGTTTCAGGGTGGGTTCCGGCAAGCCCATGCGTTCCAGGGGGATGATGGACTTTTCCCGGTCGAGGACCCGCAGCACGATGTTCTCGCCATGCAGGGTGGGCAGGCTGGATACCCGGAAGTCGATGGTGCGGCCATAGAGGGTGAGGGACAGGCGGCCGTCCTGGGGGGCGCGGGATTCGGCGATGTTGAGGCCGGAGATGACCTTGAGGCGCACCGAGATGGCGGGCCAGTATTTCCGGTGCAGGCTGCGCATGGGCTCCAGCACGCCGTCGATGCGGTAGCGGACGCGCAGGAACGCGGCTTCCGGCTCGAAGTGCACGTCCGACGCGCCGCGCTTGACCGCCTCGGCGAGCAGGGCATTGACCAGGCGCACCATGGGCTGGGTGTACTCGGCGCCCATTTGCAGGCTGCTCCAGTCCACCTCGCCGGTCTCGATCTCCTTGAGAATGCCGTCCACGGACAGGTCGAAGCCGTAGAACTTGTCCAGGTGCTCGAGGATCTGGGCCTCGGCGGCCAGCACCGGCTGGATGTCGTAGCGGCCTTCCAGGTTGGCGCGCAACTGGTCCAGGGCGACCAGGTTGAACAGGTCGGGCACCGCCACGGTCAGCGTGTGGCCATCCGCGTCGACCGCCAGCGGCAGGATATGGTGACGCCGGGCCAGGTGTTCCGGCGCCAGGGCGATGGCCTCCGGGTCGGCCACCACCTGGGTGAGGTCGATGCTGGTCTCGCCGGCATTCCGGGCGAGCACGTCGCGCAGCACCGTGTCGTTGATGAAACCCAGTTCGATCAGTTGCCGTCCCAGGGGCAGGCCGCTGACGGACTGCTCCGTGAGGGCGATGCGCAGCTGATCGTGACTGATCAGGCCCTGGGTGGTGAGCCATTCACCAAGCTTCGGGGGTTCGGGGAAATGGGCCACTTGGTCGGTGAGGGGTGAGGGGTGAGGGGGAGGCGGGGTCGGTCGGGGTCGGCGGGCAGGGTGGCGTGCCGCGGGTTTTCCCCCGCGCGCCTCACGCGCGTCAATCTTCCTGGTAGGTCTGCATGCGGCTGTAGAGGGTGGTGCGGTTGACCCCCAGTATCTTGGCCGCCTGGGAGAGGTTGCCGTGGGTCATGCCCAGGGCGGCCTCGACATAGCTTTTCTCCCACTGCTTCATGATCTGGTCCAGGTTGAAGTTGTGCATGCCGCGCAGATGGGACTTGGCGTAATCCTGCAGGGCGTTGGCATCGGTGGGCATGGGAATGCTGCCGGGATTCACCACGTCCAGGTCGAATTCGTCTTCCAGTTCCCGGGCGTTGACGGTGCGGCCGGCGTACTTGGTGGTCAGGCGGATGACGATGTTGCGCAGCTCGCGCACATTGCCGGGGAAGTGGTAGTCCTCCCACAGGCGCTGGGCATCGGCGGAGAAGGTGAAGGGCGCGGCGCCCACCTCCCGGGAGAAGTGGCCGCGGAAATGCTCCAGCAGGGCGAGCTTGTCCTCGGTCTGGTCGCGCAGGGGCGGCACGTGCACGGAAAACACCGACAGGCGGTGATAAAGATCGCCCCGGAAGCGGCCTTCCCGGACTTCCTTGCGCAAATCCCGGTTGGTGGCGGCGACGATGCGGGCGTTGGAGAACCGGCTGCTGGTTTCGCCGACCCGCTGGAATTCGCCGTTTTCGAGAACGCGCAGGAGTTTGGCCTGGAGTTCCAGGGGCAGTTCGCCGATTTCGTCGAGGAACAGGGTACCGTCGCGGGCATCCTCGAAGTAGCCGGAGTGGGCCTGGTTGGCGCCCGTGAACGCGCCCTTGGCATAGCCGAACAGGGTGGGTTCCACCAGGGTCGGTGAAATGGCGGCGCAGTTGAGGGCCAGATAGGGTTTGCCGCTACGCTTGGACCATTGGTGCAGGCTCTTGGCCACCAGTTCCTTGCCGCTGCCGGATTCGCCCTCGATCAGCACCGGAAACGGCGCGTCGGCATAGAGCTTGATCTGGTTGCGCAGGCGGTCGACCGCGAAACTGGAGCCGACGATGGCATCGGATTCCGGCGCGACGGCGGGAGTGGGAGCCTGTTCCTGATCGAAGCGCAGGGCGGAGAGCAGGGCCTGCTTGATCCGTTCCGGCTCGGCGGGCTTGGCGATGAAATCGATGGCGCCCAGGGCGCGGGCATGGCGGGCATTGGCTTCGTCGTTCTGCCCGGACAACACCAGGATGCGGGTTTTCTTGGAGTGGTTGAGCAGGTCGGTGATCAGGGCGAAGCCTTCATCCGGCTTGTGCTGGGACGGCGGCAGGCCCAGGTCCACCAGGGCCAGGGGCGGCGCGTTGTCCAGTTGCGTGAGCAGGCTCTTGACCTGCTGCCGGCTCTCGGCGACGAATACCTCGAAATCGTGGGAAAGCACGAAGTGCAGGGTGTCGGTGATCAGCGGATCGTCATCGACGATGAGCAGGGCGGGCTTGGCATCGGATTTCACTGGGGTCTCCTTTTATCTGAATTTTTCCCCGCCAGGCAGCGGCGGGGCGAACGCCCCGACCGCCAGGTATGCCGGCCTGGCGCGGCGGGCTTCAGGCCAATTGGGAGAAGGTGGTCATCAGCCAGCCCTCGCCCTTGTCGCGCACGGCCTCCAGGCGGATCAGGCGGAATCCGCCGGCATCCCGCAGCTTGTACTGGCGCCCGTGGGCGTAACGCGCGCTCTCGAGAACGATCAAATTGCCCTCCTGGAGGGTGGGAAAGGCCAGCGCGTCGCTGGCCGTCTGGCTTTCGTAGTCGACGTCGTCCACGGCGTAGCTCAGGGACGGCGCGCTCTCATGCTGTTCCAGTTGCACCAGCACCGGCGAGGCGTTGATGATCTGCACGCCGATCATGCGCATCTCGTCCTGCAGGCGGGTAATGCGGCGCACCACGCCGATCACCCAGGCTTCGGCGGGATCGAGACGCAAGGCGAGCAACTTGCCGACCTTGACCCATTCGCTGTCCTCGCCCTTCAACACGACGCCCAGGCCGGTGTCGCTGCGATCGTGCATGGGCCATTGCTCGACGCTGAGATCCCTGCCGCCCAACTGGCGCTGACTGATCGTCGACTTGGTGCGCTCGGTGACGAAGCCATACAGCTTGATGTCGAGGATTTCCTCGGAACTCAGCCGTTGCCCCGGGGCGGTGCCGCTGGCGATTTCCTGCTCGACGCGAATGCGCGCGCAGATGCTGGCGAGATCATGCAGCACCTCGCAACGGCCATCGACCTGTTGACGGGGGCTGACACGCCGCTCCTTTTCATTGACCGGTGACCATTCGTTGGTGGCGTAATGCAGCAGATCGTAGCCGTCCGGCAGGCGAAACTCCTCACCCAGGCCCAGGGAGGCGGGCAGAGCGCCGGATTTCAGGGAGCGCTCCGCGTGTTCCAGGTGCTCCATCAGGCGTTCGGTGTTGAGATAGCGAAAGGTGGGTTCGGGGTCGATGTCTTCCCGGATGCGCCGGATGCTTTGCCCCTTGCCGGCATCCACGTACAGGAAGTGGCGGTTGGGTTCGTAGCGCGCCTCCAGGGTGGTGTACTCGGACCAGTTGTCCAGCCATTGGTCCACCATCTCGATCTGCCTGGGGGTCAGGCTGCCGGCACCCACGGGCGAGAGCAGCAGGGCCTGAACATATTCCTCCATGCAGCTCGATGGCTTGGAATCGCTCGGGTAGAGCTTGAAGCGATTGCCCTGGAAACCATCGAATTCCGAGATGCGGTAGAGGTTGTGGAAGCGTTGCCAGAGCTTTTCCTCGACTTTTTCATAGCGGAAATAGCGCCACTTGAAGATGTCGGCGAAACCGCGCAGGGCCCGGGCGGTGATCAGGGGAATCGCCGGCTGGATCTTGCTGCCGCCGGGATTGGCGACGAAGTCCATGAGGAAGGCGTGGTAGCCCCGGGTGATTTCCCAGTAGAAGGCGTGAATGGCGGTCCACAGCCGGGATTCGATGACCTTGGACATGCGCGGATTGCGCAGGTACTGGATGCACAGGGAGTACTGCATGTCGCGGGCCTGGTCGTCCAGGTGCATCAACACCTGGAGGCGTTCCTTGGACATGGCCAAGCCGGCGTGGTTGAACTGGATCAGGCTCTGCACCACCTGTTCCTGGGCGGTGTAGATGTCCCCCGCCGGCAACTCCTGCATCCAGCGCGAGACGGTTTTCAGGTCACTGAGGGGATCCTCTTCGCTCTTCTTGCGTTTGAAGAACCCGAACATAGATGTCTGTCCTCGATCAGTTAAGTTTGCCGCGGACCCAGTCGGTCACGGACCGCAACGCCGCCGGCAGCTTTTCCGGCTCGGTGCCGCCGGCCTGGGCCAGATCGGGCTTGCCGCCGCCCTTGCCGCCCACCTGGCCGGCCACGAAATTCACCAACTCGCCCGCCTTGACCTTGGCGGTGAGGTCGGCGGTGACGGCGGCGATCAACGCCACCTTGCCATCCACCGCGCTACCCAGCACCAGGGCGCAGGATTTGAGCTTGTCGCGCAGTTTATCGGCCATTTCCCGTAAAGCTTTAGCATCGGCTCCTTCAATGGTGGCGGCCAATACCTTGATTCCACAGATTTCGATGGCCTGGGCCAGCAGATCGTCGCTCTGGCTACCGGCCAGTTTCGACTTGTAGCGGGCCAGTTCCTTCTCCAGGGTCCTGACCTGTTCCTGGATTTGCTGAATGCGCGCGGCCACTTCGCCGGGCTGGGCCTTGAGGCGATCGGCCACCTCGCGCAGGGCGCCTTCCTGTTCCTGCACGGCCGCCACGGCGCCGGGACCGGTGACCGCCTCGATGCGGCGGATGCCGGCGGCGACGCCGCCTTCGGCGACAACCTTGAACAGGCCGATATCGCCGGTGCGCTTGACATGGGTGCCGCCGCACAGTTCGGTGGAGAACTCGCCCATGCCCACCACCCGCACCTCGTCGCCGTATTTTTCGCCGAACAAGGCCATGGCGCCGGCCTTGATGGCGTCCTCGTGCTTCATCAGGCGGGTTTCGACGCGGTTGTTGCGGCGGATCTCGGCATTGACCAGGTCTTCGATGCGCTTGATCTCTTCCAGCGTGACCGGCTGGGGGTGGGCGAAATCGAAGCGGGTGCGCTCCGCGTTCACCAGCGAACCCTTCTGCACCACGTGGCTGCCGAGCACGCCGCGCAGGGCGGCATGCATGAGGTGGGTGGCCGAGTGGTTGTAGGCGGCGCGCTGGCGGGCCTCGGTGTCGACCCTGGCGGTGACGGTGTCGCCCACGGCCAGTTTGCCGGCGGCGAGCTTGCCGGTGTGGCCGAACACGTCGGCCTGGATCTTCTGGGTATCCTCGACCGTGAAGCTGCCATGGCCCGAGGCGATCTCGCCCACGTCGCCGGCCTGGCCGCCGGATTCGGCGTAGAACGGAGTGCGGTCGAGCACGACGACGGCCACGTCGCCGGCGTGAATCTCGCCCACCTGACCGCCGTCCTTGTAGAGGGCGACGATGCGGCCTTCCTGCTCCAGGCGGTCGTAGCCGACGAATTCGGTTTTCTCGCCGGAGAATGCCAGGCCCTTGCCCATGGTGAACTTGCTGGCGGCGCGGGCCCGTTCCCGTTGCTGCTCCATGGCGGCCTCGAAGCCGGCGAAGTCCACGGTGATGCCGCGTTCCCGGGCGATGTCGGCGGTCAGGTCCAGGGGGAAGCCGAAGGTGTCGTAGAGCTTGAATACGGTTTCGCCGTCCAGCATGCGGTCTTCCGAGGCCATGGCGGTTTCCAGCACGCCCATGCCGTTTTCCAGGGTTTCGGCGAAGCGCTCCTCTTCCTGCTTGAGCACGGCGGTGACGCGATCCCGGGCGGCCACCAGTTCCGGGTAGGCTTCGCCCATGACGGCGGCCAGATCGGCCACCAGCTTGTGGAAGAAGGGGGTCTTGCAGCCCAGTTTGTAGCCGTGGCGGATGGCGCGGCGGATGACCCGGCGCAGCACGTAGCCGCGGCCCTCGTTGCCGGGGATGACACCATCGACGATCAGGAAGGAACAGGCGCGGATGTGGTCGGCGATGACCTTGAGGGAGTTGTTGCCGGCGTCGGTCGCGCCGGTTTCGCGCATGGCGGCCTGGATCAGGGCCTGGAACAGGTCGATTTCGTAGTTGGAATGGACGTGCTGCATGACGGCGGAGATGCGCTCCAGGCCCATGCCTGTGTCGACCGAAGGTTTGGGCAGCGGCTGCATGACACCCGCCTCGTCCCGGTTGTACTGCATGAATACCAGGTTCCAGATCTCGATGTAGCGGTCGCCGTCTTCCTCGGGCGTGCCGGGGGGGCCGCCGGCCACTTCCGGGCCGTGGTCGTAGAAGATTTCCGTGCAGGGGCCGCAGGGGCCGGTGTCGCCCATCTGCCAGAAGTTGTCCGAGTGATATTTCTGGCCGGCCTTGTCGCCGATGCGGGTGATGCGATCCTTGGGCACGCCGATCTCGTCGGCCCAGATGGCGTAGGCCTCGTCGTCGTCCTGGTAGACGGTGACCCAGAGCTTTTCCTTCGGGATCGCCAGGGTGACGGTGAGGAATTCCCAGGCGTAGCGGATGGCATCAAGCTTGAAATAGTCGCCGAAGCTGAAATTGCCCAGCATTTCGAAAAAGGTGTGATGTCGCGCGGTGTAGCCCACGTTCTCCAGGTCGTTGTGCTTGCCGCCGGCGCGCACGCAGCGCTGGCTGGAGGCTGCGCGCGCATAGGGGCGGGATTCCCGGCCGAGGAAGACATCCTTGAACTGCACCATGCCGGCGTTGGTGAAAAGCAGGGTTGGATCGTTGCCGGGAATCAGGGGGCTGGAGGCGACCGGGGTATGCCCCTTGCCGGCGAAATAGTCGAGAAACTGACGGCGGATTTCGCTGCTTTTCATGGCTTGTGCTTGGGAATTAAAGGGTCGCCGGATTGTAGCGGCGAATACCAGGCCTTGGGAGGATGGGCCTGAATTATCGAGGGCCGCGGCGCCGCCCCGGGCGCATGCCCGGGATGGTGGCGGACTCAGATCGGCAGCGTGTCGTCCGGGTTGGGGAAGCGCACCGTGTAGTGGTCGGGAGAGAGTTGCGAGCGGATCTCGACCCGGCGGCCAATCAAGCGCAGGAACTGTTGCCGCGTCAGAAGATGCAGGTTGACGGGAATGCCGGTATGACCATCCTCGAAACGGAGCATGGGGCGATGTCCCTTGTCTTCGATGAGCCAGGCATACATGGAGAGGTTCCTGGAAAAGTCATGGCCATGTCATGCATATGGCATGCCAGTTTTTTCCGGCGCTCGAACTCGCGTGGCGCCCGAGCGGGAAAAAATACCGCGACCCGGGTGTCAAGCGGGTGTCAAACCGTCGACACACCCGGCAGGGCATCGGCAGTAGGCGGATGGGGGGAACTTGCCGTGAAAGTCGCGTCAGCGGCGGCGGAAAACCAGATCCCGGACCCCATGGCCCAGGCGCAGGCCGCGCTGCTCGAACTTGGTGAGGGGGCGGTGGTCGGGCCGGGG
>WBZL01004768.1_pt1 | contig 11531 bp, 9 predicted proteins | sample 5204291 | NCBI WGS metagenome assembly WBZL01 (sample SAMN12344345, study PRJNA552823) | activated sludge metagenome | biome: Activated sludge suspended growth; feature: Nitrification reactor; material: Wastewater; isolation source: activated sludge from nitrification reactor of wastewater treatment...
GAGCCCCCGCCGGCGCACCGCCCACCCGTCCGGCGTGTCGTTGCTCTCGCTGTCGCTCATCGGGTTCCCCTTGCTCGGATGGTGAACGGGTGGTTCAGGCGAGCGGGTTGACCCACTCGAGGCCGGCGAACCGGGCGAAGTCCGAGTCCGTCGACATCATCGGCACGCCGTGGTCGATGGCCAGCGCCGCGAGTTGGGCGTCGGTCACGAGCGGGCCCCGGACCTCGTGGGACCGCACGAGCGAGGTGAACACCTCCCGGTACTGCTTCGACGGCTGTGCGAGCCACGCGCGAGGAGCGTCCAACCAGGCGTCGACCTGATCGGCGGCCTCGGCGGGCGAGAGTGGGGTGGGGAACGCACGAGGGTTCGTGGCGATGCGGACGAACGCCGTCAGCGTCCACCACGGTAGGCCGACCCGGGTCGGCCCGTTGAGCGCCGCCTCCAACCAGGCAGACGCAGCGTGGTGGTGAGGGTCGTCGGCGTTGCGGGCGTAGAGGAGGAGGTTGGCGTCGACGATCACCGGTGGGACTCGCCCTCGAGGAGCTCGAGGGCCGACCCGATGTCGTCCAGGGGCACTCGTGGCGCACCCATCGGGGAGGCCGTCTGCCGGAACGGCTGGACCGCATCGTGGCCCTCGAGGCTCAGGCCGCGACGGACGAGCTCGTTGACCGCCGCCGACAACCCGAGCCCCTGCTCTCGGCGGAGGTCCGCGATGGCCTTCGCGACGTCCTGGTCGAGCGAGACCGTCGTCCTCATGCAGCCAGCGTAGCATTATGATGCAGAGAGAGAACATCGTGATGCGCCCTACCTGGGCGTCACCGCCGAGGTCACCGCCGGGACCGGCCGGACCCCCTCGCGTTGCGGCGGCGGACTCCTCGGGCGCTGACCTTCGGCCCTTCCAGGTGGGCGCCGCCGGTCGGATGATCGGGGTGGAAGCACGTCCTGAGGAGGTGCCCCATGTCGCGGCGAGACCAGCAGGGCGCGACCAATCGAGTCGGCGCGCACTCACGTCTTCCCCTGGTCGTCGCGATCTTGACGGTGGTGACGCTCACCGGTGCCGGGCTCGGCAGCGCTGCGCCCACCGGGGCGGCAACCACGCCGGCGGTCGCCCAGGTGCAGGCGACGGAGCCTGCGGTCGTGGCGCAGCCCGGGCTGCTGGCCTTCAGTCGGCGCCTCTCCACGGGGCGCTACCACATCTTCAGCGTCTGGCCCGACGGCACCCACGAGACCCTGCTCACCGGCGAGGTCGGCTCGGGCCACGACGCCGAGCCGTCGTGGTCGCCCAACGGCCGCCGCCTCGCCTATTCGCGCTACGAGAACGGTCACGCGCGGATCTACACGACCGACGTTCTCGGCCAGGTGGAGACCCAACTCACTGCGGTCCCGCAACTCTGGGAGGACACCCAGCCGGCGTGGTCGCCGGACGGCTCGAAGATCGCCTTTGTCCGTCGCAACGCCGTGGGCGAGTTCGACCTGTGGGTGATGAACGCCGACGGCTCGGGTCCCACCCAGCTCACGACCGCGCACACCGACCGCGCGCCGGCCTGGTCCCCCGACGGCACCCGGATCGCCTTCACCCGCATGCAGGGCGGCCTCGAGCCCACGACCGACGTCTGGGTGATGGACGCCGACGGCACCGACCAGGTCAGCCTGACCACCATGGTGTGGCCGGCGGCCGCAGGCCAGCCCTCCTGGTCGCCCGACGGGTCGACGGTCGTGTTCGCCGCCGCCCGCGACCACGGGTCCGGGATCGAGCAGTACTCCCGTGAGATCGCCGTGAGCGCACCGGACGGCACGGGGTTCGCCTGGCTCACCGACGACCCGTCGGTGAACGACGACTCGCCGGCGTGGTCGCCCGACGGGGCCCACATCGTGTTCGACCGGTACACCAACCGGTCGACCGACTCGGACCTCGTGATCATGGATCCCGACGGCTCGAACCAGACCGTCCTGGCTGACAACCCCCGCGGCGACTCGGTGTACACCGGTGCCGACCGGGCGGTCTGGTCCCCCGACAGCCTGCGGATCGCCTTCGCCTCCAACCGGGAGATCGGCCCCGGCGCCTACAGCAACCGGCTCTACGTCGTGAACGTGGACGGGAGCGGGCTGACCCGGATCACCGAGACCGCCGCCGATGGGCTCAGCACCGACGTGCAGCCCTCGTGGCAGGCCGACGCGACGCCGCCGAAGGTGACCGTGGTGTCGCCGGTCGACGGGCTCCGCGTGGATCGGGGCGACCGCGTCATCGCCGACTACTCCTGCCGAGACCGGGAGTCGGGCCTCACCCGCTGCACCGGCACCGTGCCCGACGGCGCCGCGGTCGACACCAGCACCGTCGGCCCGCACACCTTCACCGTCACCGCCAAGGACGTCGCCCGCAACACCACGACGGTGACGGTCACCTACACCGTCGAGCGCCGGCGGCCCGACGCGTGGATCCGCGCGGGGAGCGACCCGGATGTCGGCGACGACGTGTACAACACGACCGCCGTTGGCCAGAAGGCTGAGGCCACGGTGATGGCGTCGCCCGGGGCGAGGGCGACGTTCACCGTCACGTTCCAGAACGACGGCACCGGGGCGGAGCGGTTCCGGGTGCTCGGGCAGGGGACCACGGCGGCCTTCCGGGTCGTGTACCTCGCCGGCGGGGTCGACGTCACGCCCCAGGTGGTGAGCGGCACCTACGTCACGGCCCGACTCGAGCCCGGGGCTACCACGACGCTCACCCTGCGGATCATCTACAAGAGCGGCGGCCCGGGCACGTCGATCGGCCGCACCGTGACCGCGGTCAGCCGCTCGGACCCGACCAAGGCTGACGCCGTCCGCGCCAAGGTCGAGGTGCTGTAGGCACTCGACCAGGAGCACCCGGGCCGACGGACTGGGCGGACGGGGCGGAGGGCGGAGCGGTCACGCCTCCCGGAGGCGGCGGAGGCGGTCGTCGTCGGCGCCGATCTGCGTGACGAGCACGCGGCGACGGCTTCGACGCGTGCCGCCGGCGAGGAACGCCACGGTCAAGGCGAGAATACGCCTCTCGTCTTGGCATACTAACGTTTCCACGAAGGTCGAGGGGCGGAGCGGAGGGGTCATGGAAGCGCGCGACGAGCTCTACATCGGGGGTGCCTGGGAGGCGCCGGCGGGCGGGGGCACCGTCGAGGTGATCTCGCCCGTCACCGAGCAGCCCATCGCCACGGTGGCCACCGCGGGGCCCGCCGACGTCGACGAGGCCGTCGCCGCCGCCCGCGCCGCGTTCGACGAGGGGCCGTGGCCCCGCCTCGACCCGGCCGAGCGCATCGACGCCGTCCGCCGCCTCGCCGACCTCTACGCCCCCCGCCGCAAGGAGCTGGCCCAGCTCATCACCGACGAGATGGGCGCCCCGATCTCGTTCTCGAAGTTCGCCCAGGCGACCCTGCCGTGGACGATGCTCGGCGCATTCGCCGCCATCGGCGACGCCTACGCCTGGGAGGAGCGCCGCCCCGGCTACTTCGGCGACGAGGTCGTCCTGCGCAAAGAGCCCGCCGGCGTGGCCGCGGCCATCGTCCCGTGGAACATGCCGCAGTTCCTGATCGTGGGGAAGCTGGCGCCGGCGCTCATCGCCGGCTGCCCGATCATCATCAAGCCGGCGCCCGAGACGCCGCTCGACGCCCTCGTCCTCGCCGAGCTGGTCGAGCAGCTCGACCTGCCGCCGGGCGTGGTCAGCGTCCTGCCCGGCGGGCGCGACACCGGCGCCGCCCTGGTCGAGCACCCCGGCGTGGACAAGGTGGCCTTCACCGGCTCGACCGCCGCGGGCCGCCAGGTCGCCGCCGCCTGCGGGGCCGCCCTCAAGCGGGTGAGCCTCGAGCTGGGCGGCAAGTCCGCCGCCATCGTCCTCGACGACGCCGACCCGGCGATGGTGGCCCAGGGCGTGAAGGTCGCCGGCCTCATGAACAGCGGCCAGGCTTGCGTCGCCCAGACCCGGGTGCTCGTGCCCGCCGCCCGCGCCGCCGAGCACGTCGACGCCCTCGCCGCCATGGTGGAGGATCTGGTGGTGGGCGACCCCAACGACCCGGCGACCGAGATCGGCCCCCTCGTGGCCGAGCGCCAGCAGGCCCGGGTGCGGGGCTACGTCGAGTCGGGCGTGAGCGAGGGCGCCCGCCTGGTGGTGGGCGGCGCCGACCGCCCGGCCGGACTCGATCAGGGCTGGTTCGTGGCGCCGACGCTGTTCGCCGACGTCGACAACGCCATGACCATCGCCCGCGAGGAGATCTTCGGGCCGGTGCTGTCGGTCATCCCCTACGAGGGCGACGCCGACGCGCTGCGCATCGCCAACGACTCGGACTACGGCCTGTCCGGCTCGGTCTGGACCGCCGACGAGGAGCGCGGCCTGGCCGTCGCCGCCGGCGTGCGCACGGGCTCGTTCGGGGTCAACCAGCCGTACTCGATGGACCCGGCGGCGCCCTTCGGCGGCGTGAAGGCCAGCGGCCTCGGCCGTGAGCTCGGCCCCGAGGGCCTCGAGGGCTACCTCGACGTCAAGGCCATCTCCGTCCAGCGAGCCACGGCCGGATGAGGTCTGCGAGCGGCGGCGCCACCGTCCGCGCTCGTCCCTCTCGGGGCCACGGAACTCGAGGCCATAGCCCCCGGATTCCGGGGGGCATTGCCTCGAGTTCGGCCACCCGCCCGAGGTCGGTCACGGAGCGTCACGGCCGGGCCGCTTCTCCGTGGACACGCGGTCGAGTGCTCCTCGCCCCATCGCCGGCGGGACGAGGAACTCCGCCCCCCGGTCGTGACCAGAGGACCGACGGGACGAGCGCCGGCGTGGCGTCCGCGTGCCGTCGTTCGGCTCACTTCATCCGTTCTGGCTCCCGATTCGATCGCCCTGACGATCGAATCAGGAGCCAGTTCGCCGGTGTGGCGCCGAGGGGGGACGGATGACGGCTGCGCTCGGGTCCGGGCACCGGGACCACGGGTTCCACGCCTTGCGCCTCGCCCGGGTGGTCGCCGAGACCGCCGACGCCGCCACGTTCGTGCTCGACGTCCCCGCCGACCTGGCCGGCGCCTTCGCCTACCGGGCGGGGCAGTTCTGCACGTTCCGGGTGCCGGTGGACGGCACGCCGCTGCTGCGGTGCTACTCGATGTCGTCGGCGCCGGGCGTCGACGCCGAGCTGGCCGTCACCGTCAAGCGGGTGCCGGGCGGGCGGGTGTCGAACTGGATGATCGACCGGCTCGCCGCCGGCGACGAGGTCGAGGTCACCCTGCCCGCCGGCGTGTTCTGCCTGACAGATGGCGCCGAAGAGGACGAGGCGGGGGAGCGCCCGCTCGTCGCCTTCGCCGGCGGCAGCGGCATCACCCCGGTGTTCTCGCTGATCAAGGTGGCGCTGGCCACCACGTCCCGGCCGGTGCGCCTGCTCTACGCCAACCGGGACGCCGGCTCGGTGATCTTCCGCTCGGCGCTGGACGAGCTCGCCGCCGCCCACCCCGACCGGCTCACCGTCGCCTTCCACCACGACGACGAGTCGGGCTACCTCGACGAGACCGCCGTCCGGGCGTTCGCCGCCGGCGCCCTCGACGGCGACCACTACGTCTGCGGCCCCACCCCGTTCATGGACCTGGTCGAGCGGGTGCTGCTGGCCGACGGCGTCGACGCCGACCGCTTCCACATCGAGCGCTTCACCCCGAGCGACGACCCCGTCGCCTCGAGCCCGAGCGGGAGCGCCGGCGCCGCCGACGAAGCCCGCGCAGGCAACGCCGACAGAGAACAAGAGAGCGCCGGCATCACCGTCACCATCGAGCTCGACGGCCGCACCGAGACCACCGCCCACCACCCCGGTACGACGCTGCTCCAGACCGCCCGCCAGGTGGGGCTGTCGGCGCCGTCGTCGTGCGAGGCGGGCAGCTGCGCCACCTGCATGGGGCGGCTGGTCGAGGGGGCGGTCGAGATGTTCGTGAACAACGCCCTGACCGACGACGAGGTGGCCGAGGGGTGGGTGCTCACCTGCCAGTCGGTGCCCACCACGCCCACCGTCCACGTCGTCTACGGCTTCGAGTAGCCCCGACCGAGGAGGACCCGACGTGCCCGCCCCCATCGAGGACGTCATCGAGATCGAGCAGCTCCTGGCCCGCTACGCCGTGGCCATGACCAAGGACGACGTCGAGGCGGTGGTCGAGGTCTTCACCCCCGACGGCACCTACTCGGCCTTCGGCGACACCTACGCCCTGGCCGACTTCCCCACGCTGGTGGCGGCGGCGCCCAAGGGCCTGTTCATGACGGGGACGCCGGCGCTCGAGCTCGACGGCGACGCCGGCCGGGGCGAGCAGCCCCTGTGCTTCGTCGACCAGACGAACCACGCCATGCGCATCGGCTGGTACACCGACACCTACCGGCGGACGGACCAGGGCTGGCGCCTCGCCACCCGGTCGATGACCTTCCTGCGCCGCAGCGGCGAGCGGGACTCGGGCCGCGCCCACGACCCCACCCGCCCCCAACCGTCCAGCGAGGGTGAGTGATGCGCGGCGCCGAGGCGTTGTCGAGGCACTACCGCGCGCAGAGCGCGCGCCATTGCCTCGACTTCGGGGTCTGGCCGCGCCGTCCCGCTCCGGTGGCACGAGGTGGGCGATCATGAACCTGGATGAGTTCCGGGTCGAGCTCGACGCCTGGCTCGACGAGCACGACGCCGAGCTGCGGGCCGAGCACGAGGGCGTCGGCACCCTCGAGCAGCAGATGGCCCACCTGTCCCAGGTGAAGCGCCTCGCCTACGACGCCGGCTGGATGCGCTGGGGCTGGCCCGAGCGGGTCGGTGGCCTGGGCGGGTCGCCGCTGCTGCGGGGCTACCTGGGCGAGGCCCTGACCACCCGGGACCTCGTCGAGCCGGGCATCTACTCGATGACCGAGGTGCTGGCGCCGACGATGATCGACTACGCCCGTCCCGACCTGGCCGCCGAGATGGTGCCGCGGCTGCTGCGGGGGGACGAGACCTGGTGCCAGGGCTTCTCCGAGCCGGGGACGGGCAGCAACCTGGGGTCGCTGATGTGCCGGGCCGTCGAGGTCGACGGCGCCTGGCGGGTGAACGGCCAGAAGGTGTGGACGTCGCTGGCCCAGTTCGCCCAGCGGTGCGTGCTGCTGACCCGCACGGGCACGCCGGAGTCCGCCCACCGGGGCATCACCGCCATGTTCGTGGACATGGACACGCCCGGCATCACCGTGCGCCCGTTGCAGACGATGCACGGCGTCGAGGAGTTCTCCGAGGTCTTCTTCGACGACGTGGTCGTCCCCCTCGACCGCACCCTCGGCGACGTCGGCCAGGGCTGGGCGGTGGCCATGGACCTGCTGCCCTACGAGCGCAGCACCGCCCTCTGGCACCGGGGCGCCTACCTGCACCGCCGCCTCAGCCAGCTCATCGAGCAGGCCCCCGAGGGCGCCCTCGACCCCACCGCCGTCGGCGAGGTCTTCTGCCAGCTGTTCGCCTTCCGGTCCCGCTCGCTCGCCACCCAGCACCGCCTCGACGCCGGCGAGACCCTCGGCGCCGAGACCTCGATCGACAAGGTGCTGCTCGCCACCGTCGAGCAGGCCGTGTTCGACCTCGCCCTCGACGCCATCCCCGACGAGCTCGTCCTCGGCGACACCGGCACCGGCCCCCGCTGGCGCTCCGAGTTCCTGTACTCGCGGGCGGCGACGATCTACGGCGGCAGCGCCGAGATCCAGCGCAACATCATCGCGAGGCGCCTGCTCGACTTGGGGGCCGACCGATGAGGCGGCGTTCCGTGGAACGTTTTCGTCGCCGGCGTTCACCTGAACGTCGGGCCGTGACGGGAGTCGAGCGTTCAGCTGAACGTTTCGGCGGCGGCGAGACCGCGGGCGAAGCCCGAACGCCACTGCGCCTGTGGCGTTCAGCTGAACGTTTTCGGGGGGCCAACCGATGACCGGCGACCGCATCGAGGGCGAGGACCTCGAGCTGTTCGAGCGCAGCCTGGCCCACGCCGCCGGGTCGGCGACCGGCCCCGAGCTCGACGCCGCCCTCGACGAGCTCGGCTGGCTCGACGCCCTAGCGCTCGACCCCCAGGCCGCCATCGCCACCCTCTTCGCCGTCCAGGGCGCCGCCAACTCGACGTCGTCGGCCCTCGACGCCGTCCTGGCCTCCTCGATCCTCACCCACGAGTGGGTCACCAGCGTCGCCAGGGTCCCGTCGGTGATCCTGCCCGGGCTCGGCACGGGCGCCGACGCCGTGCCAGGGACGTTCGACGGTGAGCGGGTCGAGGTCGCCGGCCTCGCCACCGCCGTCATCCAGCGCACGACGCTGGCCCTGGTGGCGACGGGCCCCCGCGCCGTCGCCACGGTGCGGGTCGCCGACCTCACCGTCGAGCCCATCGCCGGCATGGACCCCGCTCTGGGCCTGTCCCGCGTGTCCGGCACCGTCGTGCCGGCGGCGGCGCCGGTGGACGCCGACTGGGAGGCCGCCGTCGCCCTCGGCCGCCTGGCCCTGAGCGCCGAGATGATCGGCGCCTGCCGAACGATGCTCGAGCTGGCCCGCACCCACGCCCTTGAGCGCATCCAGTTCGGCGTGCCCATCAGCTCCTTCCAGGCCGTCCGCCACCGCCTCGCCGAAGCCCTGGTCGCCATCGAGGCCGCCGCCGCAGCCTGCGACGGCGCCTGGGCCGACGCCACCCCCTTCACCGCCATGGTCGCCAAGGCCACCGCCGGCCGCACCACCCGCACCGTGGCCCGCCACTGCCAACAAGTCCTCGCCGGCGTCGGCTTCACCGCCGAACACGACTTCCACGGTTACCTCAAGCGTGCTGTTGTGTGTGACAAGGTTCTCGGCGACGCAGCCACGTCCGTCCGAGCCGTCGGCGAGGTTCTGACGAGCGGTCGCATGGAGCCCGTGCTTCCGCTTCCGCAATTCGGCCCATAGGGCAACCAGAGACTCGCGAGTAGCTGGTCCACGCTACGCGCGGCGCTCCGGTGTGGAAATGTGGAGCCGTCCGGGGGCTTCGAAGCTGACTCCATTGCGTAAGTCGGATGTCGGGCCGCCTGAGTAGACCTAGCGATACGGTCGCCTCTGCCAATGATCCAGACCATGAACGTGACCACAGACCACCCCCGCCCTCTCACAGCCTCCGCAGTCTTCCCGCTTCTAGCAGCTCTGCCATCGAGCGGGCACTTGCGTACCGTTGCGATTGGCTCGGACCCGGTCCAGTCGATTGGACGGGATCCGGACGCCTTTCGCCGGAGCCTCGTATCATCATTGCTCGAGGTCGGTCAAAACCTACCGCTTCTCGCCCTAACTCCGGCACTTGCTGCCGTACTTAGTGAACCACTTCCGCTCGATCGGTTTGGCGTCCGAGCAGCAAACCTGATTCGTCGTGCCGATCTCCTGCGATGGCGTGACCTAGTCCCTCTGTCACCAACCGACCTTCTCGCTCTGTCCGGCTTTGGCGAGACCAGTCTGCGGGCCGTGGTCGAAGTGAGTGTGGAACGGTCGATCGAGGTCGTGCTCGCGGTGCAACACGACGGTCGCGACGACTCGGCAGACGAAACGGATTCAGTCCTCCCAGTATCGGGACGACTGCAGGGCCGAACCGACCACGCGGAGCGCCTCGGAGAGGGACGGGGGTCGACAACGCTCGGCGACCTCTTTCCGAATCTCCGTGTAGATCTGGACGAGGAGCTACCCCCAGGACTGCTCCCGACTCGCCTGGCAAACAGAGCCATCTGCGAGACTTGGAGAGAGCTGCTCGAGATTCAACTAGACGCTCTCTACGGGTTAACCAATGTTGGAAATCGCTCAGTTGGAGTCTTGCTCGATCGACTCGGCGATCTGCAAGGCGATACGGCTAAGCAATCAGAGGACCCCCCACCCTTCGACGAGGCCAGTGATTCGCTGAGGCTCCTCGCTGCCTGGGCCAAGCAAGACCGAGATGTCACCTGCCTCGGTGACCTCATTCAGCTGAGGACGGATTTGGAAGCGCTTCCTCCCGAACTTGCAAGGGAGTGGCACCAGTTTCAAGAGCAGAAGGTTCCGGACCCATGCTCCTCGGAGACCATCGGTAACCGGATCGTCCGCCTGCTTGATGAGCTAAGTGAGCGAGATCGAGTGCTGCTCGGGCGCAGAGTCTGGCCTGCTAGTAGTAGCTGGACCCTCGAGCAAGTCGGCAACGAAGTAGGACTGACCCGTGAACGAGTGCGGCAGATCGAGGGAATGGTCGTTTCGTCTTTCCGTCATCGCATAACGTCTGATGAGTACCGTTACGTTTCTTTTCGCGCCGCGGAGCTACGCCGGCGACTCGGGTCGGTTGCGCCAATGGCAGACAAGCGAACAGAGAAGACGGTCAAGTGGGCAACCCGAGATGTCCCCACCTCGAAGCGGCAACTGGCCTTCGATCTCTTGCTCTGGCTCGCGGGCCCCTACACGATGAGCGACGGCTGGTGGCGACACGCCGCAGATGCTCCACAGATGAATGGTAATGACCTTCGAGATCGTGCAAGTGAGTCAGGCTTCATCTCGGATGACAGCGTTGCCAGTTTGCTCGAGGAGTTCGGTGTCCGAGATTGTTACCGTGCTGAGTGGATCGGGGCCTTCGCTGGGTTCCGAAGAGTCGAGGGCGGGTGGCTGGACTCGGCGGGATCGATCATCGACCAATCTCTTCGGTACCTCGCCTACAGGGGGGTCCCTATGCCTGTCGAAGAGATCCTAGAAGGGATCGGGAGGACCGAGGCATCTACCCGTAGCGTCCGACACCGCCTATTTGAGGATTCGCGCGCAATGCGGGTTTCGAAGTCCGAGATCGGTCTAACCGAGTGGGGTCACAACGAGTACACCTCGCTGGCCGACGAGATGTTGGAGGAGTTGGAGCGGGAGGGCGGGCGGATGCCTCTCGATCGTATGATTGAGCGTCTCGTTGAACAGTTCGGCGTGTCCCCTAACAGCGTGCGGATGTACGCCGGCCGGCCGTTGTTTCTGCTCGACGCTGATGGATGGATCCAGGTACGGCCTGCCGATAAGCCCTACGAGGTGCGCGATGACCTCCTACGCGTGCCGTCATGCTACGAGCTGTCGGTCTCCGAGGCTTCATGGAGGGTAGAGGTGGATCGGGATGTACTGCGCGGCAGCGGTCGGCACATCCCGGAACAGCTCGCTGGGTGGCTGCGTCTGCGACCAGGGCAGACGTTGACGCTGCACAACGCCTCCCGACCCCTCGCGCTCGCATGGCGATCCTGGGCGCAGCCGGACGTGGGTTCGCTGAAGCCCTTTGCGGATGAACCAAGTGCATCTGAAGGCGACTGGCTCCTACTTGTGATGGGGCGAGCTGGAGCCGTCGACGTCCGCCTCGTTGAACGGTCGGCGGCTGCTGTTCCCGGACTAGCGCTCCTCCTCCAGCTTGTCGGCCTTCCCGGTGAGCTGGGAGAGGACCCGAAGGAGGCGATGCGAGTGCTCGGCCAGATCCTAGGCGTCGAGACGTCCGACGAGGACTCCCTTCGATTCCGGATTCGCGCGTCGCTACAGGCGCGCCGTGACCTGGACATACTCGATGTGGCTGACGCCGTGTTGCTCGGATGAGCGTCA
>WBZL01004769.1_pt1 | contig 11531 bp, 12 predicted proteins | sample 5204291 | NCBI WGS metagenome assembly WBZL01 (sample SAMN12344345, study PRJNA552823) | activated sludge metagenome | biome: Activated sludge suspended growth; feature: Nitrification reactor; material: Wastewater; isolation source: activated sludge from nitrification reactor of wastewater...
TCATTACGATTCATCCTCATGGTAAAGTACAAAAAAATCCCTTTCGGGGTGAGAATGAATTATGTTATTAAAACTGGTTGCTGAGGGGTGTTTCTCCGCGATAGCGGCTTCGTTCAACAGCAGATTCAAGAGCAGTCGCACCGTTATCGCGGCGGCATGCTTATTGGCCTTCATTCACGCACCTGGCCTGCGTGCAGCAAGTGAAGATTTTTATACCTGGGCCGGAATAGAGATGACGAGCGGTGTTCCGGCTGTACACCCTTTTCTGAGAAATTTCAGATATAAACTGTTCATGCAGGGTCGTTTCGGTGATGATTCGTCACGTTTCACGCAGGGTCTCATCCGCAACGGGCTGGGATACGCATTCAGCGAAAAGATGACCGTATGGCTGGGGTATGACTGGGTGCCCACCAGCGGCCCACTGGCACTGCGTCCCTTTAACGACCATGCACTGTGGCAGCAGTTGTCGTTACAGGAGCGTTATTCATTCGGCACGCTGGCCAGCCGCACGCGGTTTGAACAGCATTTTTTCGACATTCCGGGCAGTACCGATATCGCGCAGTTTTTTCGGCAGATGTTCAAACTGTCCTCGCCGTTGCATCCGGTTTCAACGAAACTCAGCCTTGTGGTCTGGAATGAAGTTTTCGCCAACCTGAATTCGACCGACGCGGGCACCCGAAGCGGCTTTAACCAGAACCGGGCTTTTGCCGGCATCGGTTTTGCTGTTAGCAAGGACAAAATTCTGGAAATCGGTTACATGAACCAGTACATCAACCGCTCCCACAATCCCCGTCCCGACCAGATACTGCATGTTTTTTCCGTCACGCTGCTGGTGAACTACTAAGCCGGACTGTCTTGCAGTGCCGTTTTAGATGAGAGATGATTTGTTTTTCTTAAAATTCATCATGTTGTCGGTTTATTTGACAACCATTCGGCTTTACTGTAGCTTAAACCCCGATTCAAAAAGGGTTTAATGTTCCTTGTATGTTTCCGTGCACTGTCAAAGGAGTTTTCTCAGCATGAAAAAATTTGTTTCCGAATTTATCGGCACGTACTTTCTGGTTCTGACCATTGGCTTGACGGTCATACCTGGCGGGTCTGACATTTTAGCGCCGCTTGCAATTGGTTCCGTCCTGATGGTGATGGTTTATGCGGGTGGCCATATTTCCGGGGCGCATTACAATCCGGCGGTTACGCTGGCTGTTCTGATGCGGGGCCGGTGCGCGATGTCGGAAGTGCCCATGTATATGATTGCGCAGATTCTCGGCGCGATCGCGGCGGCGTTTACGGCGATGTTTTTTGTAGGTTCCGCTGCAAGCGCTGCTTCGCTGGATGTCGGTAAATCGCTGCTGGCCGAGTTTCTGTTTACCTTTGCGCTATGCTACGTGGTGCTGAACGTGGCGACAGCCAAGTCAACCAGCGGCAATTCCTACTATGGCCTGGCGATTGGTTTTGTCGTCATGGTCGGGGCGTTTTCAGTCGGCGGTATTTCCGGCGGCGCATTTAATCCGGCAGTCGCGCTGAGCGTGCCATTCATGGGGTTGCTCAACTGGAGCGACATCTGGATTCATCTCGCCGCCGACTTTGCCGGTGGCGCGTTCGCAGCGATTGTGTTCAACATGCTCAATCCCGACGACAAATAAATGCTGCAAGCTGAGTGTTCCTGATCGCGGCCTGAAGCTTTTGAAGTGCTGCGTACTGCAACCGGAATGTTTATCCGCTGTTCAATCCGGATAACCGTTCCGGTTTTTTTGCGCTGTTTCTTGGTCGCTTTTTTGTTGTCGAGGCGATGATGACACATTGTGTTCCGTTGGAGGTTCGCAGGCTCACCGCCAATCTGTAACAGCCTGTAGCCCTGTGGCAGGGTGCCGTCCACCAGATATTTGAAACGGTCAACTGAGGTTTTTAGGCTTAAACACCGCGATAGCGTGTCCTGTCCGCAACACCGGCTGCTGCGAAACCTGTGCGCCGGATGTGGCAGGCGTCGCACACGCCGCACGCGTGTCCGGTGGCATCGGCCTGATAGCAGGATACGGTGAGACTGTAATCGACGCCGAGCGCGAGGCCGGTGCGTATGATGTCTTTCTTGGGCAGATCGATCAGCGGTGCGTGGATGGTGATCCGGTCGCCTTCAATCGCGGCTTTGGTGGCGAGATTCGCCATAGTTTCAAACGCTTGGATGAATTCGGGGCGGCAGTCGGGGTAGCCGGAATAGTCGACGGCGTTGACGCCGGTGAATATGGCCTGACAGTTCAGGGTTTCCGCCCAGGCCAGCGCCAGCGCCAGCATGATGGTGTTGCGCGCGGGAACGTAGGTGACTGGAATGCCGCTATTTTCGCCTGCCGCCGGGACGGCGATGGCTGCATCGGTCAGCGCGGACCCGCCAAACGCGGTCAGGTCGACGGTGAGGATTTTGTGATCTGCGGCGTCCAGCGCATCGGCGACTTTTCGTGCTGCGTCAAGTTCGGCGGTATGCCGCTGGCCGTAATCGACACTGAGCGCGTAGCAGTCAAATTGCCGGTCTCTGGCAATCGCCAGCGTGGTGGCGGAATCGAGTCCGCCGGACAGCAGCACGACAGCTTTGTTTCTGGTTGGGTTAGTCATGGAATTATGGATGGTCAGCGCCCCGGGCCATCTTCCCAGAGCAGTTTGTGCAGTTGAATCTGCATGCGCACGGGCAGCCGGTCGCGTAGTATCCAGTTGGCCAGCGTGGCCGGGTCGAGCTGACCATGCACGGGCGACAGCAGTACCGGGCAGCGCTTGTCGAGACTGTGTTCGGCGATGGTTTGGCATGCCCATTGATAATCCGCGGCATCGCACAGTACGAATTTGATTTCGTCGCGCGGTGTTAGCCAGTCGAGATTGGCCCACAGGTTTTTGTCGACTTCGCCCGATCCGGGGGTTTTGATGTCCATGATTCGGCTGACGCGTGGATCGACGCCGGAAATATCGCGCGCGCCGCTGGTTTCCAGCGAAACCGAATAACCCGCATCGCACAGCGCGATCAGTAATGCCAGACAGGTTTTCTGCGCCAGCGGTTCGCCGCCGGTAACGGTGACATACGGCGTGTGGTACGTCGCGGTCTGTTCAAGAATGGCGTCGATGGTCATATTCTGGCCGCCAGTGAAGGCGTAGGTGGTATCGCAATAGCCGCAGCGCAGCGGGCAGCCGGTGAGGCGGATAAAAACGGTCGGCAATCCGGTGCGGCTGGTTTCTCCCTGCAGGGAATAGAAAATTTCGCTGATGCGTAAAATCTGGGATGGATCGACTGGCATGGTGTATGACTGGCGTATTGTGAGGTTTTAGGATTAAACGCAACCCCGGAAACAACGGTACTGCTAATGGACTATCGGTGCTGGAAGTTCGCGCGGGACACTAACCCGGTTGCGCGGATAACGCCCTCAATTCAATCGGCTGAGGCGCTGCTTGGCTTTCTCGGCCGCGCCGCTGAACGGATATCGGGCGATCAGTTCTTCCAGCGTTTGTTTGGCGGCTTTTCTGTCGGCCAGTTCGGTCTGACTGCTGGCGATATTCAGCATGGCATCGGGCACTTTGGCGCTGTCCGGGTAGCGGGTGATCAGGTTACGCTGCGCGGCGATCGCCTGCTGGTAGTCGCGCAGTGCGTAGTGGGCATTACCGATCCAGTATGCGGCGCTGGGCGCAAGATTGGACTGCGGGTGGTGTTCCAGAAATGCCTGGAACTGCGATCGGGCGCCGGCATAATCGCCGTTGACGAACTGCCGGTACGCCGCGTCGTAGAACTGTTTTTCCGTTGCGCCGGCGGGTTGCAGACTCTGGCCGGGTATGGCGGCGATCACCGTTTCCGCGGCGGCGCTATCCGGTGTTGCAGACATCTGGGGGGCGGATGGTGGCGCCGTTGTTTCAGCATGCGCCGCCGGGCTACCGTGCGGTTCCGGGTGGGTTGTGATCCGAGTTCCGTGCGGCGCGTCGATGATTTCATCGGCAGGCGCGGTTGCGCCGCTGGAGCTTTCGGCGGCGCCGGCGGCAGGATCGGTATACGTTGGTGGCGGTGCGCCCGGTTGCTCGATCTGCCGCAGGCGGTTATCGAGATCGATATAGAAATCCCGTTGCCGTTTTTGCAGCGAAGCGTTGTCATTATTCAACACTTCAATCTGACCACGCAGTTTGCCGAGTTCGAGGCCAAGCGTTTCCACCTGGGTATACATTTCCACCAGCGCCTCGCCTTTCAAGGTCGCCTCCATCTGGGCGATACGCGCTTCCAGCTGAGCAACCTGCTGACGCAAGGCTTCGATCTGATCTCGTGCCTTGTCATCGCCAAATAATCCTGCCTGGGCAGTGCTGCTGCCGATCAGCAGCAGTAAACAGAAAGCGCGTATCAGCATTGTTTATTCACCCCGGTAAACGATATCCGCGCGGCGGTTCTGACTCCAGGCCGATTCACCGTTGCCGTAAGCGCGCGGTTTTTCTTCGCCGAAACTGACTGCTTCGATCTGTGCGTTGCTTGCGCCAGACAGTGTCATGATGTTTTTCACGCTGTCGGCACGGCGTTGACCGAGTGCCAGATTGTATTCGCGGCTGCCGCGGTCATCGGTGTTACCTTGCAGAATGACCTGGGCGTTGGGATTGTCGCGCAGGAATTGCGCATGCGCGATCACCATGTCACGGTATTCGCTTTTGACTGTAAAGCTGTCGTAATCAAAAAAAACGCTACGTTGCGACAAAATACTGCCGGGATCATTCATCGGATAAAAGCCCGAACCGCCCGAGCCATAAGCGCTGCTGTCCGCGCCACTGCCACCGCTGCCGTTATAACCGCCGGTTGAATATTCGTCCACTTCGGTGGGTTGCGTGGTCTGGCTGGCGCAAGCCGATAACAAACTGATGATCAATACACCTGCTATTTTTTTCATTTACCGCTCCTATGACTATTAATAAAAAAACAAAATCCGTCCATCTGTTTGGGGAAATGCTGTTTTGTCGATTGTGCAATCATCATTCCGGATGCGCCGCTGAGATGTCAGCGTTTCCTTGGCAGCGGTCCCCATGCCGGTTCGCGGATGTCGCCTGCCTGAACGGACAGATTCTGCCGTGTCGAACCATCGCGGGAAACCGCGGATAATATACCACGCCCCCCGATTTCCGTGGCGTACAGAATCATTCTGCCGTTCGGTGCAAAGCTCGGGGATTCGTCAAATTGGGAATTCGTCAGGATTTGCATCTGACGTGTAGCGATGTCTTGCACGGCGACATTAAACCGGCCGTTGTGCCGGTGAATAAACGTGAAGCTCCTGCCGTCCTGGTTGTAATCCGGACTGACGTTGTAGCTGCCTTCGAAGGTCAGCCGCTCAGCCGTGGTGGATTCGGATGCGGTCACCGGTATGCGGTAAATCTGCGGACTGCCGCCACGATCGGAAGTGAAAATGATATGGCCTCCGTCCGGTGAAAAACTGGGTTCGGTATCGATACTGGAACTGCGGGTCAGGCGTTGCAGTCCGCTGCCGTCGGCATTGATCAGGTAGATCTGCGAGCCGCCATGCAGTGACAACACCACAGCGAGCTTCCTGCCGTCCGGCGACCATGCCGGGGCGCTGTTGCTGCCGGAGAAGTTGGCGACAGCCTTGCGTTGACGCGTCGCCAGCGTTTGCACATAAATCACCGGTTTTTTGTTCTCAAATGAAACATAGGCGATTTGACTGCCATCGGGTGACCATGCCGGAGAAATGATCGGTTCGGTATATTCAATGATCGAGTGTTCGTTGTAGCCATCGGCATCGGCGATCTGCAACGCGTATTTATTGCCTTGTTTCAGTACATAGGCAATGCGTGTGCTGAACACGCCCACCTCACCGGTCAACGCCTCGTAAATAATGTCAGCAATGTGATGCGCGGCGGCGCGCAGCTGGTTCATGGGAACGACCGCGGCATGTGCCGCAAGCTGCGATTGCCGGGCGACATCCATCAGACGGAATTGCACTTCAACCTGTCCATTTGGCATCGGAATCGTGCGCCCGATTACCAGTGCGCCCGCGCCACGCTCCGACCAGTTGCTGTAGACAACGTCAGCAGGCGCATGTGGTCTCAAACCGCCCGGATCGACCATGCGAAACATGCCGCTGCGGTAGAGATCAGCGGAAACCACTTCGGTGATGCTTTGCTGGAGCCTGTTTTCGTCGGCAAATGGAACGATGGCGATTGGTATCCGGTCTGCGCCGCCGCCGAAAATTTCAATGTTCAGGCGGGAATAGGCCGGCGTGCAGGCAATCGCGAGCAGAACTAGGCATGACAGGCGGCTAAAGAACCAGCGGAAACAATGAGCGGTGCGTTGGTGCGTTGACATGGCAGTAGAAACTCTAAAAATGCAGAAATTATAGCGGATTATAGCAATCATTCCAGATAGTGTACGATGACATTCAGGTTGCGGAATTCGTTGAACAATGCCGGATCGGGCGGCAGCGGCAACGGTTTGGACAGGTGTATCGCGCGTTCCACCGCGCTGTCAAACGCTGGATAGCCACTGCTTTTGCGCAGCCGGACATCGAGGATGTCGCCGCCGGGCAATAGCGTGACGTTGAATTCAACCGCAGGATTGCCGGGCAGATCGGGCGGCATCACGATCCGGCTTTTTATTTTGACCATGATCATTGCTTTATATTTGCCGATTTCGCTGGCAACCTGTGTCCGCGCTGCAGCGGCAGCTGCTGCCGCTGCCGCAGCAGCCTGTTGTGCCGCCTGACGCGCGTTTTCTTCTTGTTCGCGTTTACGTTGCGCTTCCTGTTCGCGCTTCTTCTGTTCCTCCTGCTCGCGTTTCTTTTGTTCTTCACGTTCACGCTGTTTTTGTTCTTCTTCCTGGCGTTTTTTCAATGCTTCTTCTTCGCGCTTTTTTTGTTCTTCCTGCTCACGCTTTTTCTGTGTTTCCTGTTCACGTTTCTTTTGCTCTTCTTCCTGACGCTTGCGTTGTTCTTCCTGTTCGCGGCGTTTTTGTTCCTCGATTTCACGCTTTTTCTGTTCTTCCCGTTCGCGTTGCATCCGTTCTGCTTCAGCTTTTGCTTTGGCTTCCTTGTCCTTGATTTCGATGTCCGGACGTTTAGGTGGAGCGGGTTGCGGCTTGACCGGTTCGGGTTTGGGTGCGGTTTTGGGTTCTGCCTTGGGTTCCGGTTCCGGTTTGGGTTCCGGCGCCGGTTTTGGCGGTTGCTTGGGTGGCGGTGGCGGCGCGGGTTGTGGCGTGCTTTTAACAGGTGGCTGTGGCTGCACTACGGGTTGCACCGGCAGATCCTGCCATAGCTCGACCATCATGCCTTCCGGGGGTGTTTCCTTCCAGTGAAAACCGAAGATCAGCAGACCGATGAATACCAGATGCACCAGTATGGCCAGCGCCGCCGCCGGCAGTGAACCCGGTTCTTTTTCCGCTGCGTTTTGTGATTTGCCTGTTTTCATTACCGCTTAAATCTATCCGGCCTGATCATTTCGGTTGTGCCAGCAGGCCGATCTTCTGTACCTGATGTTGCTGCAGGATGTCCATGACTTTGATGACTTCTTCGTAGCGTACGCTTTTGTCGGCGGCGATGACCACCGGCTGGTCCGCATTTTGCGATTGCTTGCGCTTGACGGCGTCGACAAGCTGCTGGTGTGTGACGAACGATTCGGTGCCGGTCTGCGCCCGGTCGCGCAAGGCAAGACTGTTGTCCGCTTTGATGATGACTTCAAGCGGTGCGGCGGGTGCTGTTGAGGATTTGCCGATCTGCGGCAGCTCGATTTGCGCTGGATTGATCATCGGCGCGGTGATCATGAAAATGATCAGCAGTACCAGCATGACATCGATATAGGGCACCACGTTCATTTCGTTCTTGAGTTGGCGTTTGATGCGGCGGGCCATTTTTACCGGATTCCTTATGCGTATGGATCAGTGCGAAGCTCTGCGCTGAAGGATGTTGGATAATTCTTCCATGAAGCTCTCAAACCGGGTCGCCAGTTTTTCGGTATCGCTGACAAAGCGATTATAGGCGATGACCGCCGGAATTGCGGCAAACAGACCCATTGCCGTCGCAATCAGCGCTTCGGCAATACCGGGGGCGACATGCGCGATGGTGGCCTGGGAAATACTGGACAGGCTGCGGAATGAATTCATGATGCCCCATACTGTTCCCAGCAGACCGATATAGGGACTTACCGAACCTACCGTGGCCAGAAAGGACAAATGCGTTTCCAGTCTGTCCATTTCGCGTTGATACGTGGCCTGCATTGCGCGGCGCGTGCTTTCCATGATCATGTCAACATCGGTGCCCGGCGGATGCTTGCTGAATTCGCCGAACCCGGAGATGAAAATGCGTTCCATGCTGCCTGCGGTATAGCGCGAGGTGGTCGCGCGCTGATATAACGTGTTTAAATCCACGCCCCGCCAGAAATAATCTTCAAATTCATCGCTTTGCCGGATGGCGTCGCGCAGGACGAATAGCTTCCGGAATATATACCACCACGACAGCAACGAGGCCAGAAGCAGCAGAAGCATGACCAGCTGGACGAATACACTGGCGCTGCTGATCAGATAAAAAAGCGATAAATCCTCGGTTACGGTTGTGTTCATGTTGGCGTCTCTATTTTTTCTCGTAGATGGGGTGGAATTCTGATGGGTCTCAGGCTTTCTGTACTCACGCAGACCACATGAACCGTGGCGTTAACCAGGCGCGTCTGGTCGCGGCGTATTTCCTGCGCAATGGATATGCGGCTTCTGCCCATGCCAATGACATTGACGTTGATGTGGAGCAGGTCATCCAGTATGGCGGGTCGGAAATATTCGATTTCAATGGAACGTACCATAAACTGTAGTTTATGGATATTGATCAATTCGTGCACATCGAAACCCATGTTGCGCAGCCATTCGTAGCGGGCGCGTTCCATGAAGTTCAGATGCGTTGAGTGGTAGACAACGCCGCCGGCATCAGTGTCCTGATAATATACCCGGATCGGTAGTGAAAAGTGTTGCGACTGCATTGCGTAAGGAAACCTGAGGCTGTAATTAAAGTTGAAGCAATTTTATACTATAAAACACGTGAAGATATAACTAAAATTAATTGAAGTTAAAGTCAAAATCTTATTTGAGTATGGCTTGGCTACATGCTGGTGGCAGGGATCATTTCTGGCCTGAATCCTGTTCGGATAATGACGCCGTTGCTGTGGAATAGGGGTGTATTTTTACCGTTTTGACGGCCTGGTTTTTAACTTGCAGAATTTCCATCGAATAACCGGCGATATTCAGCCCGGTGCCGCCTTCCGGGATATCCTTGAGGTATTCGAGAATCAGACCGTTCAGTGTTTTCGGTCCGTCGAGCGGAAATTGTGTGCCAAGCTTGCGATTCAGGTCGCGCAGTAGCGCGCTGCCTTCGATCAGGTAACTGCCGTCATCCTGACGGGCATAGGTGCTCACATGCGTGGGGGCGGGCGTTGTGAATTCACCGATAATCTCTTCCAGAATGTCTTCCAGGGTGACCAGTCCCATCCAGTCGCCATATTCGTCGACAACCATGCCAATTCGCTTCTGGTTTTCCTGGAATAACTGGAGCTGGGTAAACAGCGGCGTTCCGGACGGTATAAAGTAAGGTTGCTGCATAATTTTTTCCAGCGTGGCTGCGGTAATCGGCCCGCTTTTGATGTGGTTCAATACTTTGCGCGTATGGATGACGCCGACGATATTTTCCATGCGTTCATGGTAGACGGGCAGGCGTGTGTGGTGGCAAGTCAGCAATTGCCGCTGGATTGTTTCGTCATCGGCGGTGAGATCTATCGCCTCGATCTGGCTGCGCGGGACAATAACGTCATCGACGGTCACTGTCTCAAGATCAAGTAGATTCAACAGCATGCTCTGATGCTTTTTCTGAATGAAGTGACCGCCTTCGAGTACGAGTGTACGCAGCTCTTCGGTACTGATTGTTTGTGTGGCTGCTGATTCTTTCTGGGGATTGAGCCTCAGCAGCAGTAACAGGCCGGTAACAAACAGATTAACAAACCATACAACAGGATAGAGCAGTTTGAGCAGCGGCGTCAGAATATAGCTCGCAAAAAGTGCGATACGTTCAGGATAGGCCGCAGCGATGACTTTCGGGGTGATTTCGCTGAATATCAATATGGCGAAAGTGACGCAAATCGTGCCGAGCAGCAAAGCCAGTTCGCTTTGACCGAACAACATGGCGATAATGACCGCAACCAATGTGGCCGATGCGGTGTTCAGCAGATTGTTGCCCAGCAGGATCACGCCCAGCAGCCGGTCGGTTTTGTCGAGCAGGCGCACCGTCAATCGCGCACCCCGATGCCCCTGCTTGGCCAGATGCTTGAGGCGATAACGGTTGATCGCCATCATGCTGGTTTCAGACAGTGAGAAAAAACCTGAAAGAATTAATAATACGAATAATATGCTCAGTAAGATATAAAGCGGTATGTCTTCCAAAAAACACCCCTGGGTCTGGCTCGATTGAGTAGCATTATATCCATTAACGTGTTCGTGCTGTCAGCATCATTACTGCCGGAATTTTAATTGTTTAACCTGAAAACTTGCTGGATCGAGAAAAAATTAACAGGTGGTTGAAAAATTATCTGCGTTGCCGTTGCGGTGTTAAAAACAGGCTCAAAATGCTCATTTATCACACATAAACTCCGCTTTTTCGCCTGTTTTTGCCTTGCATCGGCTGCCTCGACCACATTTTTCAACAACCTGTTAACGTTGGCTGCTGCCGACGATAGCGTCATGATGCGTGTGAATTACAAAAAGACCGGTCAATTTCTTTTATTCTTCAAAGAAATTGACCGGTGGTTGAGTTTCAGTATCTTTGGAACTGATACCTTGAAAGAGAAGTTTTTGTTATATACGACTGCGTATTTCGAAAAAACGGCTTTGCTGCGATGGTTTTTTCGAGTGCCTGATCGTCAGAAATTCAAAAATAAATTGACGGACAGAATATGCTGCATTGAATCATTTCTGGAAGAATTTCTTCTGTTCAGATATTGATTCATGTAACCAATTTCCGTCGTGACCATTGGACTGAAGCGATAGGCAAAGCCACCGAATAGGCGATTCTGGTCAAAACCGCTCTGGAAACCCATGTCAACATCGTTAAAGTTCATGAAAATCTCGTTAGCCACGACAAAACTCAGGTTGGGGATTTCTGCAATGGGTATGCCGAGCTTGAATAATTGCCGGAAGCGATTATGGACATCCGTGCTGCCGGGAATGTCGAAAAAGCGCTGTTCAAAGCGTGTACGACTTTGCAGTGTTCCGAATGAAAAGCGGTCGCTCCACAGTAATTGCTGCCAGATACGGTGTTCGTTGAAAGGATGGCTTTTAGCAAAAGGAAGGCTGGTTGGCACCCAAGCATAGCCAAGCCAGACACTGGTTTTTTCGGTTAATGCATAACCTATGCCCGGTCTGATGATGCCTTGTGAAAATCGTGTTGCATCAGCGCCAAAACGCCCCTGACCTTCCAGCCACCATAAAATTTTTGAGTTACCCAGCGACTCGAAATTACCTCTTGCTGTGATATTTCCCCAAGTTTGAAAATCTT
>WBZL01004770.1_pt1 | contig 11528 bp, 14 predicted proteins | sample 5204291 | NCBI WGS metagenome assembly WBZL01 (sample SAMN12344345, study PRJNA552823) | activated sludge metagenome | biome: Activated sludge suspended growth; feature: Nitrification reactor; material: Wastewater; isolation source: activated sludge from nitrification reactor of wastewater...
ACTACCCCCCTGGTGCTAGCACCATCTGATAGCATTCATCTCCATGTCAACCCGCACCACCTTCACGCTCGACGACTCGCTCGCCGAGCAGGCGCGTCGCCTGGGCGTGAACGTCTCGGCAGCCGCGCGAGATGGCGTCGCCGCCGCGGTTCGATCCGCGCTGGCCCGGAGCGATCGGGCCGCCTACCTGCAGAACCCCGAGCCGGTCGACGACGCCTGGGCCGATGCCGAGGCGTGGGGCGACGAGTGAACCGGGGTGAGGTCTGGCTCGCCGAGGTGGGGCGCAAGCGCCGACCGGTGCTGGTCCTCACCCGTAGCGAGGTGCTCGACGTCCGCTCGCTGGTGACCGTCGCCGAGGTGTCGACCTCGGCCCGTGGGCTCGCCGCCGAGGTCGAACTCGACCACGTCCGGGTGGGACTGGACCGACCGTCGGTCGTCAACTGCGACGGTCTGCACACGGTCGCCCAGACCACGCTCACCAGCCGCGTGGGTGAGGTCGACGAGGACACCCTGGTCCGGGTCTGCTCGGCCGTGAGCTACGCGCTCGGCTGCTGACGCGTCCCCCGGCGACCAGCGTGGCGTGCCCGCTAGCCGACGCCGCTGGACTCACGAGCTCGACTCGTAGCGGAAACGGTGGCGGGCGGTCCCCGACGGCGGTGAACTCGTGGTCAAACTGGTCGATGGAGCGGCCGGCCGAGCGGAAGGAGCGAAGCCGCGGCGCTCAAGAACCTGCTCTTCGCTGTCGCTGTGCTTCCGGCTGTAATGCTTGAGGCCACGACTCGATGAAGTCCCTTCGGTCGGGATCCCACAAGGGGGTGTCCTCGACGAAGGAGACGGCGATGGCATTCGCCACAGCCGCGTCGCCTTCCCGCAATCCGTCGTCGAGGGCGGCAACGATGCGGGCGCTCAGATCTGACTCCCCCTGCTCGAAAGCATCGATCGCCAGGTCACGGCAGCGCGCGACGAATAGATGGAGCAGAACCTCACCGTTGTCCTCGACCTGCTCATCCACCAGGTTCCGCACAGCCGATGCCGTGGAGGCGAGGTGACCCACGACCTGGGACTGGGTCATCGGGGTCGGCTTGTCTGCTGAGGCGTACACCTCGGCCGCTTTCGCTCGTCTGAGCAAAAAGCTACGGAACAATGGGTCGCCGGATGGCCCGCGTGTCGTGTCATCCACGAGATCCTCAGCGAGGCTTTCCAGGTCGATCCCCAGACTGGCCGCCCATTCGGTCAAGAGTCGGTCTGCCGCTTCGATCGGTGCGGCAGAAACGACTTCGACCATCTCGTCCACCCAGCTATTGCACCACATGCTGTCGAAGCCTGGTACCTACCTGCCCCCGGGGCTCGACGCTTGGGCCTCAGGTCGATGTTGGCGATCAGCGAAAGTCGCGTTTCAGGATCAGCGAAAGTCGCGGTCCCGGGGTGGGGGTGTTCCTCGGCGGGTGAGGCTAGCGGCGCCTCCGGTCGGGGTCGGTGGTGGCGGTGGTGAGGGCCTGGTGCTCGCGTAGCCGCCAGGACGGGCCCTTGATGTTGAACACGACGGCGTTGTGCATGAGCCGGTCCAAGATCGCTGCGGCGACGACGGTGTCACCGAAGATCTCGCCCCAGTCCGGGAGGCCGCGGTTGGTGGTGACGATGGTGGAGTGCTGTTTCTCGTAGCGCAGGTTGACGACTTGGTAGAACGCCGAGGCGGCGGCCCGGTCCATGGGCAGGAGGCCGACGTCGTCGATCACGAGGACCGAGGGCGCGGTGTAGGTCTTCAACTTTGAAGCGAGGTTGCCTTCGCGGGTGGCCTGGGCGATGTTCGCGACCATCTCTTCGGCGTTGGTGAAGTAGCCCCGGAACCCGGCCTCGACGGCCAGGGTGGCGATCGCGACGGCGAGGTGGGTCTTGCCGCAACCGGGTTGACCGAGGAACAGGATCGGCCGGCCGGTGTCCATGAACCGCAGCGTGGCGAGGTCCTCGATGAGGCGGCGGTCGACGGTCGGCTGGAACTCGAAGTCGAACTCGGTGATGGTCTTGCGGAACGGGAACCGGGCGAAGCGCAGCCGCGCCGCGAGGCGCCGGTTGCGGGTGGCGTCGGCTTGTTCGGCGACCAGGCGGCCGAGGAACTCGATGTGGGTCCAGTCGTCGCTGCGGGCGTCCTCAGCGAGGGTGGCGAACACCTCCGCGGCGCGGTCGAGCTGGAGGTAGCCGAGGTCGTCCTTGATCTGTTCATAGACGCTCACGACCGGCCGCCTTCATAGACGGTGAGGTCGGGGGCGGCGATGTCGTAGTCACCAGCGCCGAGCTCGAGACGCCCCGCAGCCGGCTCGGCCGGTTCGGGCAGGGTGGTGATGACGTGGAGGTGTCGGCTGCGGTTCGACGCCAACGCGGCTGTCTCCGCGGCAGCGCGGTGGCCGGGGTCCCACACCTCGCTGACGCCGTTGCCGGCGAGGTGGTGGCGGGCGACGAGGCGCCCGGCCCACGACACGCTCAGCTCGGTGGCGTCAACAGCCATGCGGACTTCGACGGTTTGGCCCAGACACGCTGGTGGGACCGAGTAGCGGACCCCGGCCCAGGTGATGAACGGCAGGGCCCGGTGGACCCGGCGGGTCTCGACGTAGTCGGTGTCGAACCGCCGCGCCGGCGACGGCGACAAGAACCCGGCCTCGACCTCGAAGCGCTTCGCCGGTTCGACCCCAGTGCTGCGATGCCGGCGGTTGTGGACGCGGTCATCGACCCACACCTGGCCGCGGTGGTTGAGCTCGTCGATCGAGTCGGGAACACCGGTGACGACCAGTTCTTGGAGGAACGACTCCTTCAGATCACGAAACGGCCGCTCGACCTTCCCCTTGCGTTTCGCGTCACCGGCCTGACACGCCTTGATCTCGACGCCGTAGTGGCGGGCGAACTCGAGCGTCGGCGGATGCAACACGAACCGCCGGCCCTGCGACTTGCCCAGCGCCCCCATCCGGTCGGTGCGGGCCAGCTTCGGCACACCCCCGGCGGCGTCGAAGAACCGGGCGATGCCTTCGAAGGTGTGCTCACGATCGACCGAGGTCGAGAACCACCAGATCCGCCAACGCGACCAGCACAAGATCATCCCGAAGCACCACAACGTCGGCGCCAACCCGACCTCACGAGCCCACCCCGAGCAGTCCGACCAGTCGAACTGGGCCTCGTCACCCGGCGGGGTCTCGATCGGCACCGACGCCCCATCCGCCGCCCGGAACCGCGGGCCGCGCTGGTCACGAACCCAGCGCACCACCGACGGATACGAGCCGGTGAACCCTTCCGCCGTGATGATCTCGAACAACGACTTGGCCAACAGCTTCGAGTTGCCGACCAACAGCGCCGTGAGCCGGTCAGCCCACACCGCGTCGATCACCCGGTCGGCCTCGTCGACCGTGCGCGCCGGTGGCGGACCACCGGCCTTGACCCACTTCGCGATCGTCGCCGGGTGATAGCCCAGCTCGTCGCCGATCTCCTTGAGCGACATGCCTCGGCGCTTCATCGCCAACACGTCCATGAACTCCTCCTGCGTCATCATGAGCAGAGGTCCCTCCAGCCAACTTTGTCGATGCTTGGTCGCTCGACAGGCTGGAGGGGCCGCACACTCACCGGTGGGATCTCAGGAGGAACACCCCACCCCGGCACCGCGACTTTCACTGATCGCAGATCGCGACCTTCAGTGATCGCTCACACCGTGCCCGTCTTTCACGTCGTGGTTGCCGAGGATGGCCTCGAGCTGGGTGGGGCCGCCGAGCACCGCTGCGAACGGCTCGAAGACCGTGGCCGGCAGGCGCGACGGATCACCGGTCGGGTAGACGTTGTCGCCCAGGAGGAGCAGGGCGTCATACTCGAAACCGGATCTTCGGTCGGCTCTTGAGCAGATGGTTGGCCCACTCTCCGATGACGAGCTCGTTCTGGTTGGGGCCGACCTCGACGCCCTGATCGATGGCAACGACCACCTGGGAATGTTGCGATCCATCTCTCCGGGCTGATTGCACCTCAGACGGTGAAGCGGGTGTAGTAGCCGTCGAGCATGTGGGGCCGAGGATCGCCCGGATCGGGCATGAAGTCGACGGCCAGGTAACTGCCGGGATCGAGGTCGAGATAGAGGTAGCCGTCGAACCCGGGGGAGACGGCGCCCATGCCGCCGACGGCTTCGATCTCGACCGTCGGCGGCTCGTTCGCCGCCAGCCGGCCAACCAGATCGGCCGCCTGCTCGTCATCGACCGGCTCGCCGAGACGCAACAGCGACAACTCGTGGAGGGAGGAGTCGGTGTTCGTCACGTGGTACCAGCCGGCGCCGAGGTCTTCAGGCACCCGGTACCCATCCGCGGACAGCTCGATCGTCCCGACCACCTGATCGTCGGCCGGCTCGTCGGACGGCGATGAGGATCCTTCCGTCGGTGGGGTGACGGTCAGCGGGGCCGTCATGCCCATCAGGGCGTGGGCGACACCTTGGGCGTCGGGTACGTAGCACATCGCCATCACCAGTCCCTCGGTCAGCTCCACCATCGCCGTGGTCTCGTGACCGGCGCCGATGTAGCTCACGCCGCCGATCATGTCCACGAACTCGATGGCACCCGCACCCGATGAGTCGTTGGCCCCGGCCTCGGCGAGATCGGACAGGTCCACGCCCTCCTTGATGTGGGCGAACATCACCTGGTGCGCCTCGGCACCGTCGTTGTGGAATCGCACCCGAGTCCAACCCGGCTTCAACCCGCCAGCGGTGTTCGGGCTGATCTCGAAGGCGTACTCGGTCCCGTTGATGTCCAGTTCCTGGACCGCTTCCGGGATCGTCGCACTCACCGGCGGAGGGCTCGAGGTCGTCGACGGCGCTCTCGCGTCGTCGGAGTTCTGGCCACAGGCCCCGAGCAGGGCCAGGGTGATCACGACACCGAGCGGGACCCGCGGCCGCCTGGTGGTACGGAGCTCGTCCATGTTCGATCCCACCCCCTGCTCGACGCCGACCGGGTCGGACGGCGAGCCTTAGGTTAACAGCGTTTACCACCGGTGTGGCCCAGCGAGGAGACGGCTCGTGGCACGCTCGTCAGGTTGTCGGCGTGAGACCTCGACACTGCCTCGAGATGGCGAGACACTCCTGCTGTGGCCGGCGTCTCGCCGGACTCGTGGCCCACGCGATGCCGGGTCGCAACTCGGGCTCAAGGGGTCGTCGCAACACCTCGACCCTTGAGGTGTAAGGACGATGTGTACAAGCACGAGCAAGTGGAGGCGACCCGCCGGATGCGGAGGAAGATGTGGTCGCCCGGGTCCTGACGGCGTTACCTGCTTGGCTGACTCACCCACGATCTCGACGAGCTTCGTCAGGGCCAGACGGAGCAATCGTTGTCGTTTCCACAACAGTGGGCGCAGAGGGACTCGAACCCCCGACATCTGCCTTGTAAGGGCAGCGCTCTAGCCAACTGAGCTATGCGCCCGTGAGGGGTCGCAGGTTAGCCGCGGCCGCTCAGCAGCCTTCAGGGAGAACCCCGTTGGCCACGTCGTCCTCGCTCACCACGGGGACGCCGGCCCGGCGCAGGGCCACGGCGGTGATCCCCTCCCCGGGCACCAGGGTGCCGGTGAACGTGCCGTCGTAGACCTCGGCGCAGCCACACGACGGCGACCGGGCCTTGAGCACCGCGCCCACCGCACCCGTGGTGCGGGCCAGGTCCACGGCCACCTCGGCCCCGGCCACGAACACATCGGTCACGTCGTCGCCGTCTGCGGTGCGCACCCGGCCGTCGGGGCCGATCTCGGCCGCAGGTCGGGGCACGGGCAGGCCGCCCGCCACCTCGGGGCACACCGGCACCAGGGCGAACCGCTCCCCCAGCGCCGCCACCGCCTGCCGCGGGCTGGCCGCGCCCCGGTAGTTGCACGGCTCGCCGAGCAGGCAGGCCGACACCAGCAGACGAGGTCTTCCGTCGGGGAGCCATCCCCGATCCGCTGATCCGCGCCGGGTACCGTCGGCCATCTGCAAGACGGTATCCGGGCCCTCGCCCGGCCCTCTCCCTCGGAGCTTGTGTGTCGGGCCACCGCACCACGGTCGACCAGCGTGAGCTGGTCCTCCGTCGTCACCTCAACAGCATCGGCGATGTCCCCGAGCTCACGCCCGCGGAAGAGCTGGCCGCGGCTGCGGTGGTGGCCGATGGCCGCAGCGCCGAGAACGAGTTGGCCGCCCTCGCCGGCGCTCCCATGCTCGACCTGGACGCCATCGCCCAGCTGCGTGACCGGGTGCGCCACAGCGACATGGCCCGCGACCACCTGATCGCGTCCTGCCGTCCGCTGGTGGTGGCCCTCGCCCGTCGCCACCAGGCCACCGCCGGGGTCACCGCCATCCTGCTGTCGTCGGGCGACGAGGCCCTCGTTCGTGCGGTGGACCGCTACGACCCCACGGGCGGGCTGCCGTTCAGCTCCTTCGCCCGGTGGTGGGTGGAGCGGGCCATGCGAGACGTGGAGCGCAACCCGTCGGGGCGCACGCCCGCCGCCGACAACGGCACCGGCAGCGGCCCCAACGGGCACGACGGCCACGGGGTCGTCGACACCACGCTGCTCACCGCCCTCGGGCACCTGCACCAGGACGACTGTCGGATCCTCGAGCTACGACTCGGCCTCGATGGCGGGCCGGGGCTGTCGGCCGACGCCGCCGCCATGGTGCTGGGCCTGGATGCCGACGACGCGTCCGAGCGTGAAGAGAAGGCGCTCGCCAAGCTGCGCCACCCGTCCACCCCGGGCGACCTCACCCACCTCCACCGGCTCTGATTCCGGCAGGCCCAGGTGCGACCGGTCCGGTCGCTACAGGTCGCTGACCGCGGCGCGGCTCAGCGCCAGGAACGCCTGCACGGTCTCCTCCTGCAGGTCGGGGAGCTCGGTGCGGGGGAACCAGCGCACTTCGGCGATCTCGGGCGAAGCGGGAGCGATGGCCTCGGGATCGACGCCGGCCGCCGGGCGGGCCCGGTACACCACGTCGACCCGCTGGGCCTCGGCGTCGACCACCACCGCCGGCTCGCCGATCAGGTCGACCACCAGCCCGATCTCCTCCAGCAGCTCCCGACGGAGGGCGTCGGCCGTGTCCTCGCCGCGCTGCACCAGCCCGCCGGGGATGCCCCAGTGCCGGCGGTACACCTGGCGCACCAGGAGCACCTCGTCATCGGCCCGCTCCACCACGCTGATGGCACCCACCGTGTACGACGGGGCGATGGTGCGCACCACGCGGCGCCGGGCCCGGGTGGGCAGGCGCGCGTAGACCTCCAGGGCCAACAGGTGGAGACGGTCACGCACGGCCGCCACCCTAGGGGTCGATCACCGCAGGCCGACCTGCGACGGGTGCAGCGCGGCCAGGCGACCGGCCAGCTCGGCCGTGGCCCCGGCCACGGGGATGCGGCGGGCGGCGTGGTCGAGCACCGTGAGACCCCGGCCGGCCACGTCGGCCACCGTGCCCCCGGCCTCCCGGCACACCAGGGTGGCGCCCAGGTAGTCCCACACGCCGAGCTCGTCGGTGGTGCAGTCGAGGTAGCCGTCGAGCGTGCCGTCGGCCACCGCGCACAGGTCCAGCGCGGCCGCACCCAGCGCCCGGAACTGGGCCCACCCGCCGTGACCGGCCGGCACGCCGTTGAGACCCACCACCGCCTGGTCCAGACGACTGCACCCCGACGTCCGGATGGGCTCGCCGTCGCGCTGGGCACCCAGGCCCCGGGCCGCCGTCCACCGGTTGCCGTGGCGCAGGTCGACCACCAGCGCCACCGCCGGGCCGGCCGCGTCGACCGCGCACAGGCTCACCGCCCACCATGACAGGCCCCGGGAGGCGTTGGTGGAGCCGTCGAGCGGGTCGAGCACCACGGTGACCGCCGCCTCGTTCCCTACCTGATCGCTGCCCTGCTGGTCACTCCCCTGCCGGCCGCTCTCCTCGCTGAGCACGCCCAGGCCGGCCGCCCGCAGCACCGTCACCGCGGCGGCATCGGCGGCCAGGTCGCTGTGGTGCTGACCCGCCCTGGTGCCGGCCTCGCCCCAGTCGGCGGTGCCCGCCAGTGCGTCGGCCACCGCCGCCGCGGCCTCGTCGAGCACGCCTGCCAACCAGCTGGGCGAGGTGCATTGGTCGGTCACGTTGCTCGACGGTAACCGGGGCGTGGCAGGCTGGGGGACGTCCAACCGCTCCCAGGAGGTGTTCGTGGCGGTCATCGACGTGGCCGGCTTCGTCGCCGACCTCAAGGATCACGCTGTCGACCACGGGTTCCACGTGCACGACGAGCGGCACTTCGTGGAGACCTACTCCCTGCGCCAGGCGTGGGAGGTCGACCTCCACCCCGAAGACGCCTGTGGCGGCCCGCTCGACCTGCACCTGGCCCTGGAGATCGACCCGCGCGTCCTCCTGTCGTTCGAGGACCTGGTGCTCGAACTGGACGAGGGCGACGACCCGCCCGACCTGCACCGCTTTCCGCTCCACTTCACCTGGGGCATGCCACCGCTCCCCAACGGGCCCGACCTGCTGATCCTGGCCACCGACCTCGCCGGCGTCGGCGGCCCCGAGCTCCCGCTCGAGGTGTCCGCCATCGACTCGTTCGCCTCGGTCACCGACGGACCCGACCGCACGGTGAGCATCCTCGGCAAGGTCGAGGTCTCGCTGGCCCAGGTGTACATCGGCCAGCAGGACCTCCTGTGCGACGTGCTCGACCGCTGCCACGCGATCAGCGCCTACCTGCTCGACCGGGCCCCGCTCTGGTTGGGCGACACCTACTGACCGTGACCGCCCCACAACAGCCCGGCCCGCTGGCCCGGGTGGTGCTCCTGGCCGGCCCGTCGGGCTGCGGCAAGACCTTCCTGGCCCGCTCCCTGGGCGTGCCGATGATCTCGCTCGACAACTTCTACCGGGTGGGCGAGGACCGCGACCTTCCCCGCAGCCCCGACGGGGCCATCGACTGGGAGTCCCCGCGGAGCTGGAACACCGACGGCGCCCGCCGGGCCCTGAACGTGCTGTGCCGCACCGGGCAGGCCCAGGTGCCCGCCTACCGCCATGGCCAGGGCCGCACCGACGGGTTCCGGCCCATCAGCCTCGACGGCTCCCCGGTCGTGGTGGCCGAAGGGCTGTTCGCGGGCGAGCTCATCGAGCCGCTCCGGGCCGACGGCCTCCTCGCCGACGCCGTGTTCGTGGCCGGCAACCGGTGGTTCACGTTCGGCCGCCGCCTGCGCCGCGACGTCCGGGAGCACCGCGGTCCGCTGCACGAGCTCCTGCGCCAGGGCATCGAGAAGGTCCGCGACGAGCCCAAGGTGGTGCGCACCCTCCGCGCCCAGGGCCTGCGCCACGCCACCCCCGAGGAGGTGCGGGACCTGGTGGCCGGACTCAAGGCCCGAGGGCTCCCCCACGTCGCCACCGCGCCAGCCCCCCGGGCGGCCGGCTAGGCCACGTCGGGGTGCCGGCCACGGCGGTGAGGAACGGCCAGGTGGTGGCCGCCGAGCTGGTGGGGCAGGCGGGGATCGAACCCGCAACCAAGGGATTATGAGTCCCGTGCTCTAACCATTGAGCTACAACCCCGCCGGTCATGCTGCCAGACGGCGCCCACTGGCCGGGGCGTCCACCCTCGGCACAGGGTCCGCTCCGCGTCAACCCCGGGGCAGGACCAGATCAGCCCGCAGCGAGGCGAGCCTCCACCTCTGCCTCCAACTCGTCGAGCAGGCCGCCCAGGAGCACGAGCCGGGCCTCGGGGCCGTCGGTGGCCAGCAGTCGGTAGCGGTCCAGTGAGCCGAGCGGGGCCAGCAGGGCGAGCTGCCACAGGCCGACGTCGGGATCGTCGGACACCTCGGCCAGCGGTTGGGCGGGCTGGCCCAGCTCGGACAGCAGGGCCAGCAACCGCCGCACCTGGCGGACCTGCTCGCCGTAGCCGGCCGCGAGGGCGACGGGATCGACCGGGGCTGGGTCGGGCCAGTCGACCACCTCGGCACGGGGGTAGGGGTCGTCGTCGAGCCAGCGCTCCACCCGCACCCGGCGGGTGCCCACAGCCAGCACGCCCCAGCGACCATCGGGGGCCTGTTCGGCCTGCACGATCCGGGCCACCACGCCCGCATCGGCGCGGACGTCGCCGCCGCCCACCTCGCTCCCGCGTTCGATCAGGGCGACCCCGAACTCCCGGTCGCCGGCGAGGCAGTGGTCCATGAGCGCCCGGTAGCGGGGCTCGAACACGTGCAGCGGCAGCGCCATCCCGGGAAGCAGCACCGCCTGCAACGGGAACATGGCCAGCTCACCCATGGCCCGGACCCTACGCCCGGCGCCGCTCGGGCGGCATCAGTCCATCGCCGGCAGCGGCGGGTCGAAGGTGAGGGCCACCGATGGCTCGTTGTCCGCCATGACGTCGTCGGGCCAGGTGGCCTCGGCCACGTGGCTCACCCCGTCGAGCACCACGATCACCTCGTAGGTGAACGGACCGGTGCCGAGCGCACTGGCGGTCTTGCCGTCCTCCATGGGCCCGTTCCACGAGACGGTTCCGGCCCCACAGCTCTCCGCCGGGGTGGGGGTGAAGGTGTGCTCTCGCCCCTCGCTGGACCGCACGGTCACCGTGGCCTCGGCCGAGCTCGGCGTGGCCGCCAGGTCGGAGAGCGCGAGCTCCACGCCGTAGCTGTCGACCACGCCCTCGTTGTCGGCCAGCACGGCCATCCTCGCCGCCGGCACCGGCAGGGTGCCCTCGGCGGTGGTGGTCCAGCGGAAGGTCACGAACAGGTCGCCCCCGCCCTCGCCCGCACCCCGACCCGAGAGCGTCACGTCGTAGACGCCAGGGTGACCGGCCGGCTCCACCGTTCGGTCGCCGTCGGCGCCCTCGGACACCGGGACGGTGATCTGTCGCGGGCAGGTCTCACCCACGGCTGAGAAGGTGGCCTCGAACGCCCAGTCGTCGAGTGGGAACTCCACCCGCACCGCATCGGTGGCCCCCACGTCCGCAGGCTCCGTGGGCGGCGCCCCGTCGGCACAGAGCCCCTCGAAGCAGAACGTCCACGCCTCCAACTCGATCGGCGCACCGGCGCCGGTGACCGTCACGGCCGGCAGACCACCAGACGTGGTGCCGTCGGGGTCGACCGGGTCCTCGCTGGTGGTCGGGGCCGCGGTCGTGGTGGTGGACGACGCGCCGGACGCCGCCCCCGACGACCCGTCGTCGGTCCCACACCCCACGAGGAGGCTCGCGGGGAGCAGTACGGCACAGATGGCGAGAGCTCGAACGTGGATCATGGCGGTTGTGACGTTACGCACACCGTTCCAGTTCCGCAGCCGAGCCCACCCGGCCCACCTGATGAACAGCAGCTGCGGTCGGGCGAAGCCCGACAAGCCCCTGAACAGCGTGAGAGCCGGCCCATTTCGGACCGGCTCCACGCTTGCGCTGGCTCGGGGGGTGGGGCTCGAACCCACCCGGCCCACCTGATGAACAGCAGCTGCGGTCGGGCGAAGCCCGACAAGCCCCTGAACAGCGTGAGAGCCGGCCCATTTCGGACCGGCTCCACGCTTGCGCTGGCTCGGGGGGTGGGGCTCGAACCCACCCGGCCCACCTGATGAACAG
>WBZL01004773.1_pt1 | contig 11521 bp, 10 predicted proteins | sample 5204291 | NCBI WGS metagenome assembly WBZL01 (sample SAMN12344345, study PRJNA552823) | activated sludge metagenome | biome: Activated sludge suspended growth; feature: Nitrification reactor; material: Wastewater; isolation source: activated sludge from nitrification reactor of wastewater...
ACCGAGAAGAGATCGCCGCCGCGTCGCGCCTGCTCGACGCCACCGACCCCGACCTGTCGGCTTTCTTCGCGCGCGGCGGCAAGCTGCTCGTCAAGTCCAACAGCGCCGACTACGCCGTCAACCCGCAGGCGATGTACCGCTACCACGACCGCCTGCGGGCGCGCTTCGGCGACGCCCGGCTCGACCAGCATGTGCGCCTGTACGTGCTGCCCGGCGCCGGCCACAGCGGCGACGGCAGCAGCGCCACCACCGGCGCGCCGATTCCGCAGTACGTGGACCTGGTGTCGATGATGCTCGACTGGGTGGAGCGCGGGGTCAGCCCGCCCGACGCCCCGGTGGCCACCAGCAAGACCGGCGCCACCCAGCCGATCTGCCGCTACCCGCTGTACCCGCGCTACAGCGGGGCCGGTGACGTCCGCGTGGCTGCGAACTGGCGCTGCACGCGCTGACCAGGATGGCGGGCGGTCGGGCCGGCAGGCCACCACCAGACGCTTGCGTGCAGGCCGCCGTCGGGTCATGACGGCGTGCCCATCGCCCGCGACGCCGTCCAGGAGCGCGCCGCGCACCTTGCTGCGCCATGGCGAGCGCCGCATCGAGGTGCTGATCGACGGCGAGGGGGGCCCCGCCCTCGTGATGCTGCCCTCGTCGCTGCGCGACTCGCTCGACCTGGGCGACGTGGCGGTGCGCATCGCCGCTGCGGGCTTCAGGGTGCTGCGGCCGCAGCCACGCGGCATGGGTGCCAGCGCCGGCCCGCTCGACGGCTTGACCTTGAGCGACCTGGCCGACGACGTGGCCGTGGTGATCGATGCCCTCGGGGGAGGACGGGCCATCGTGGCGGGCCACGCCTTCGGCCACTTCGTCGCGCGGGTGACGGCACTCGAGCACCCCCGGCAGGTGCGCGGGGTGGCGGTGCTGGCCGGCGCCGCGCGGGTCTTTCCGGCCGGGCTGACCGCCAGCCTGGACATCGCGTCGGACCCCGCACGGCCGGCCGACGAGCGGCTGGACCACCTGCGCCGTGCGTTCTTCGCGCCCGGCCACGACCCCACGCCCTGGCTGCAGGGCTGGCATCCGGCGCTGCGCGACACCTATCGGCGGGCGTCGACGTCACCGCCCAAGGCGCAGTGGTGGCCGGTCAGCGAGGTGCCTATCCTGGACCTGCAGGCCGATGCCGACCCCTGGCGCCCGCCGGGCACGCGCGACGAGCTGCGTGCGGTCCTGGGCGAGCGGGTCAGCGTCGCGCTGATCCGCGATGCCAGCCATGCGCTGTTGCCGGAGCAGCCGGCGGCGGTGGCCGAGGCGATCGTCGCCTGGGCGACCTCGTTGCCTGCGTGAATAGCGCCGCGCACGTGGGTCGGCCCGGCGACGCCGACGGCCTGCACCGTGCGCCGGGCGCGTGGCGTCGCCGACCGGCTGCTCGGCCGACCTGGCGTGGCCGCGGTCAGCGGCCCTTGAACACCGGCGCGCGCTTTTCGCGGAACGCGGCCTGCGCCTCCTTGGCGTCCTCGGACTTCCCGATCTGCGCGGTCATGTCCTGTTCGTAGCGGTAGCCATCGCGCAGACTCATGTCCTCGATGACGTTGAGCGTGTGCTTGCCCATGCGGGTGGACACCGGGCTCTTGGACGCGATGGTCCGCGCGATCTCGAGCGCGGTGGGCATCAGGTCCTCCGGCTTCGTGCAGGCCTCGACGATGCCCAGCCGGTACAACTCGGCGCCGTCGACACGCATCCCGGTCAGGGCCATGCGCCGCAGACGCGAGTGCCCGAACAGGCGCATCGCATGGCGGCAGCCGCCGAGCAGGCCGACGTCGACTTCCGGCAGGCCGAGCGCGGCCTTCTCCGAGGCGACGAGGATGTCGGACGACGCGACCATCGCCAGGCCCGAGCCGAGCGCGGCGCCGTTGATGGCCACGACCACCGGCTTGGCGCATTCGCGGATGGCGTGGAAGCACTCGCGCGTGCGGCGCGAGTGGGCCGGCAGGTCGCCCGGCCCCTTGATGATCTCGGCGCGACCCTTGAGGTCGGCACCGGCGCAGAACACCTTGCCTTCGCCGGTCAGGATCACGGCGCGCACCTCGTCGAGCTCCGAGATGCGGTCGAGCGCGAGCGTCAGCTCGTCGTTGAGCGTGCGCGTCAAGGCGTTGACGGGCGGCGCGTTCATCGTCAGCGTCGCCACATGGTCGGCGATGGTCACCTTCAACTGGGTGAGGTCGTCCACGCGTGTCTCCTGCGAAATCGGAGGCCAGAGTCTAGGAACGCGGCGACGTCCGGGCCAGCGGGGGTGGCGGCAGACCTGCTATTCGGCGGGCGACATGACTGGCGTCGGCGTGCCGACCCGTCGCCAGCCGTCTCGCCCCAAGTGCGGCGGCCCGCAACGGGCCAGGGCGGACGAGCATCGTCCTTCAGTCGCCCACGCCGGCACCCTGCTGGCGCCAGCGCAGCAGCAGCGCGAAGCACGCAGCGGCGAACAGCAGGCCGATCGGCAGCAGCGGGCTGGCCAGCTGGGCGAGCGCGGCGCCGAAGTCGTGGAGTGCGGTGGCCGGCATCAGCGACAGCACCTGGCTCGGGTCCTCCTCGGCACGGATGCTCAGGCCCTTGCCGCCGGCGCCGATCAGCGAGAAGCCGGCCCGCTGCAGCATCTCGGCGCCCGACTCGAGCAGCCAGCGTTGCCCGAGCTGCAGGCGGTCGAAGGCGTTGAGCAGCCCCACGCCCACCAGCAGCACGACCCAGCTCCAGCGCTTGAACCAGGCGCCCAGCAGGATGACCAGCATCAGCATCGGCAGCACCCACAGCAGGGCCAGCGGCAGCCCGGCCATCAGGCGGGCGATGAAGACCACCGAGGCCACGACCAGCTTGCCCCAGGGCAGGCCGGCGAAGGCCTCCAGGCCGGTGACACGAAACACCAGCACCAGGGCCAGCACCTGGCCACCCAGCCAGCCGACGAGCAGTGCCGCCGCCGGCACCAGCAGCGCGTGGGTGAGCACCGGCACGCCCAGCGCGCGGTGGTGGGCGATCGGCAGCGACAGCCAGAACTCGATCGAGCGGTCGCCATGGTCGCGCCGCGCCACGCCCGACAGCAGGACGCCGGAGGTGATCAGCGCGATCACCAGCATGACCATCGGTGCCGCGACCATCGGCACCAGCGACAGCAGCAGCGGCAGCTGCTCGGGCGGCGGCGGCCGGTCGATGTCGACGTGCACCTGGGCGAACACGGCGGCCAGCAGCGCCAGGCCGAGCGGGATGCCGGCCACCAGCGCCCAGGCCAGACGGTGCTGCAGCCATTCGCGTTGGAAGAGGGGGATCAGCGAGCGCATGGGGTGCCTCTCGAAGGATGCGGTTCAGAACTGCGTGCGGTCGAGCTCGGGCTTGCGCGTCAGCGCCACGAACAGGTCGACGAGGCTGGGACGGACGCGCCGGCCGAGCTGCAGCACGTCCTCCGGCGGCGGCCCGTCGAACAGCGCGGCGTTGCCGCCGCTGCCCGGTCCGCTGCGGTAGCGCAGCAGCGGGTGCGCCGCGGCCACCTGCTCGGCCACCGCCGCGTCGTGGTTCAGCGCGACGAAGCGCTTGTCCAGGTCCTCCAGGCTGATGGCCAGCGCGAGCTTGCCCTCGTTGAGCATCAGCACGTCGGACAGCAGGGTCTCGATCTCCTCGACCTGGTGCGTCGAGATGATCACGCTGCGCTCGCCGTCGCACCACTCGTCGATCAGCATCTCGTAGAAGGCCTTGCGCGACACCAGGTCCAGGCCGAGCGTGGGCTCGTCGAGGATCATCAGCCGCGCGTCGATGGCCGCCACCAGCGCCAGGTGGGCCTGCACGACCATGCCCTTGGACAGCGACTTGACCTTGTCGCCCGGCTTGACGCTGGTGCGCGCCAGCAGCTGCCGCGCGCGCAGCGGCGAGAACTTCGGGTGCAGGCCGGTCATCAGCTCGATCAGCTCGCCGACGCGCGCCCAGCGCGGCAGGATGGCCACGTCGGGGATGTAGCACACCGACTCCAGTACCCGCACGCGGTCGCGCTGCGGCTGCAGGCCCAGCACCGACAGGCTGCCTTCACCGTGGCGTGGCGCCAGCAGGCCCACCAGGGCCTTCATCAGCGTGGTCTTGCCGGCGCCGTTGTGGCCGAGCAGGCCGACCACGCGGCCCTTGGGGATCGTGAAGCTCACGTCGTCGACGGCGGCCTTGGCGCCGTAGCGCAGGGTCAGGCTCTTGGCCTCGATCAGGGCGCTTGACTCAAGGGTGCTCATCACTGGTCCTCCCACCGCAGGTCGCCGGCACCGAGACCCAGGCGCTTGAGCCGTGCGCGCAGACGCGGCCACTCGTCGTTCAGAAAGCGCTCGCGCTCGGCGCTGCGCAGCCGCTCGCGGGCGCCGGGCCGCACGAACATGCCCAGCCCGCGGCGCGTCTCGACCAGCCCTTCGTCGCCCAGCGCCTGCAGGGCACGGTTGACGGTCAGCGGGTTCAGCAGGTACTGGCCGGCCAGGGTGCGCACCGAGGGCATCGGTTCGCCCTCGGGTGGCTGGCCGTCCAGCAGCTGGGCCGCCAGCAGGTCGGCCAGCTGCTGGTAGATCGGTCCGGTGGAGTCCCAGGTCTGCATGGCGCTCCGGGGTGCTGTGTTGGTGATGTAGCACACCATAGCGGCACGCCGCGCTGGCCGCCTGCGCCGTGCGACAGGCTGCCGCGGTGCACGACGAACTGCAGCCGGCGTCGCCCCTTCAGTCTCCACGCCGGCGCCGGCGGCCCGGGGCCCCGGCGCCGGTGCCCGCTGCCTACATCGCCGCCGCCAGCATCGCCCGGTAGTCGTCGCGCGTGGCCTCGCGCGGGTTGGTCTTGTGGCAGTGGTCGGCCATCGCCCCGTCGATCACGCGCTCGAACAGGGCCTCGCCGACGCCCATCGCGCGCAGGCCCGTGGGCAGGCCCAGGCGGGCGTTCATCGCGACCAGGGCCTCGGCCAGCTCGGCGCCGCTGTCGTCGCGGCCGGCGAGGCCCATCGCCTGGGCCATGCGCTGCAGGCGGCGCTCGTGGCGGATCGACGGCGCCGCCGCGTTGAAGCGGATCACCGCCGGCAGGAACATCGCGTTGAGCGTGCCATGGTGCAGGCGCGGGTCGACACCGCCCAGGCTGTGCGACAGCGAGTGCACGCAGCCCAGGCCCTTCTGGAAGGCCATCGCGCCCTGCATGCTGGCGCTCATCATGTTCCAGCGCGCCTCGCGGTCGGCGCCGTCGCGCGTGGCGCGCTCGACGTGCGCCCAGCCGCGCGCCAGGCCGTCGAGCGCGATGCCGTCGGCCGGCGGGTTGACCGCCGGGGCCATGAAGGTCTCCATGCAGTGCGCGATCGCGTCCATGCCGGTGGCGGCGGTCAGCAGCGGCGGCAGGCCCAGCGTCAGCTCGGGGTCCAGCAGCGCTGCCCTGGGCACCAGGTGCCAGCTGTGGAAGCCCAGCTTGCGGCCGTCGTCGACGATCAGGATGGCGCCGCGCGCCACTTCGCTGCCGGTGCCGGCGGTGGTGGGCAGCGCGATCAGGGGCACCACGCGGTCGGTGATCCGGGGGCTGCCGCCTTCGATCGTCGCGTAGGTCTTCAGCGGCCCGTCGTGCGTGGCGGCGATGGCCAGGCCCTTGGCCAGGTCGATGCTGCTGCCGCCGCCGACGGCCACCAGGCCGTGGCAGCCCTCGCGCCGGTAGACCTCGCAGGCGGCGCGCACGCCGGCCTCGGTGGGGTTGGACGGGGTCTGGTCGAACACCGCGTGCGGCAGGCTGCCCAGCGCATCGAGCACCGGCTGCAGCACGCCCGCCGCACGCACGCCGGCATCGGTGACGACCAGCGGCCGGGTCATGCCGTGGCGGGCGCATTCCTCGGGCAGCAGGCGGCGCACGCCGAAGTCGATGTCGATCTGGGTGATGTACTGGATGCGGGCCATGGCTGCGGGCGGGACGGTCGGTTGAACGGGCCGCCAGTATGCTCTGCGGTTGGGGGCCTCTCGGGCCGCGCCGGGCCAATCGGGCCTGCATCGGGCCGCCTCGGGGCCGCAGGGTGCGGCCGCGAGGGCGCCGCATCGGCCGGCCGCCGGATGCCCGCCACGGCCCCGCCCGAACGCCGCACACCGCACGCCTTGAGCACCACCTTGTTGACCCCGGCGATGGCCGGCCTGCTGGACCGCATCCGGCGCGCCCGGCGTGCACCGCTGCACAGCCTGCCGCCGCCGGAGGCGCGCCGTGCCTACCAGGCCGCCGCCGAGGTGCTGGATCTGCCGCGCGCGCCGCTGGCCCGCGTCGAGGCGCTGACGCTGGCCGGCGGCGACGGCGCGGCGCGGCCGGCCCGGCTGTACGCGGCATCGCACGCGCGGCTGCCGGTGCTGCTGTTTCTGCACGGCGGGGGCTTCGTCATCGGCAACCTCGAGACGCACGACAGCCTGTGCCGCCAGCTCGCACTGCGCAGCGGCTGCGCGGTGGTGGCGCTGGACTACCGCCTGGCGCCCGAGCACCCGTTCCCCGCCGCGGTGGAGGACACCTGGGCCGCCCTGCTCGACCTGGTGCGCTGCGGTGACGCGCTCGGCCTGGACACCACCCGCCTGGCCGTCGGTGGCGACAGCGCCGGCGGCACGCTGGCCGCGGTGGCGGCGATCCACGCGCGCGACATCGGCCTGGCGCTGCGGCTGCAGCTGCTCGTCACGCCCGGCACCGCGGCGCATGCCGACACGCCATCGCACAAGCTCTTCGCCAACGGCTTCCTGCTCGACGCCGCGGCGATCGACTGGTTCTTCGACCACACGATCCCGTACCACCACCGCAAAGACTGGCGCTTCGCGCCGCTCGGGGCCGACGACCTGGACGACGTGGCGCCAGCGTGCATCATCCTGGCCGAATGCGACCCGCTGGTCGACGAAGGCCTGGCCTATGGCGACCGGCTGCGTGCGGCCGGCGTGCCGGTGTCGCTGGAACTGGCCCGTGGCGTGACCCACGACTTCATCAAGATGGGCCGCGTGCTGAAGGAGGCGATCCACGCCCTCGATGCCGCGGCCGCAGCCCTGCGAAAGGCCCTGATCCCATGACCCCGCGCGACGAGTTCCGCTTCTTCGACCGGCTGCGCGTGCGCTGGGCCGAGGTGGACATGCAGAAGATCGTCTTCAATGGCCACTACCTGATGTACTTCGACACCGCGGTGGCCGGCTACTGGCGGGCGCTGGCGCTGCCCTACCACGAGACGATGGATCTGCTGCAGGGCGACCTGTACGTGCGCAAGGCCACGCTCGAGTACGAAGGCTCGGCGCGCTACGACGACCAGCTGCAGGTCGGCATCCGCTGCGCGCGCATCGGCAACTCCTCGGTGGTGTTCCAGGCCGCGGTGTTCCGTGACGCCGAACGCCTGGTGCACGGCGAGCTGGTCTACGTCTTCGCCGACCCGGCCTCGATGAGCAGCCGATCGGTGCCGCAGGACCTGCGCGAGGTGCTGATGGGCTTCGAGGCCGGCAAGGCGATGGTCGACGTGCGCCTGGGCACCTGGGACGAACTCGGCCGCGAGGCCACGCTGATCCGCAAGGCGGTGTTCGTCGACGAGCAGAAGATCCCCGCCGAGATGGAGTGGGACGCCGCCGACGCGTCGGCGGTGCACGCGGTGGCCTACAACCGCTTCGGCATGCCGCTGGCCACCGGCCGGCTGCTCGAGCACGTGCCGGGCATCGCCAAGATCGGGCGCATGGCGGTGCGGCGCGACCTGCGCGGCAGCCGCATCGGCCAGGCGGTGCTGGAGGCCTTGATGGCCGCCGCACGCGGCCGTGGCGAGCGAGAGGTGCTGCTGCATGCGCAGATGTCGGCCGCGCCGTTCTACACCCGCGCCGGCTTCGCGCCGCGCGGCCCGCAGTTCGACGAGGCCGGCATCGCGCACGTCGAGATGGTGAGGGGCCTGTAGCGCCTGCGCCCTGCGCGCCTGCCTCACCGATGCCGAACCAATCGCGCCCGATCTCGCCGCCACGAGCACTGCCGACATGAACACTTCGCCGCCCGAGCTGCCGGCCCCTGCCGCCCGCACACCGGTCCACACCCGCCGCATCACCTACCAGGGCTTCCGCCGCGACGACGGCGACTGGGACTTCGAGGCCCGCATCGAGGACACCAAGCAGCAGGCTTTCACACGCTTCGAGGGCCACCGGCTGGCGCCCGACGAGCACTACCACCACATGGTCGTGCGCCTGCGGGTCGACGACGCGCTGAAGATCCTGGCCGTCGACGGCGCGATGCGGGTCACGCCCTATCCGGAGTGCCAGGGCGCCACGCCGCCGCTGCAGGACCTGGTCGGCGCCACGCTGGGGCGCGGCTGGCGGCGCAGTGTCGACGCGGCGCTGGGCGGCACGCGCGGCTGCACGCACGTGCGGGAGATGCTCTACAACCTGGCCACGGTGGCGATCCAGACCGTGCCCGCCTGGCTGGCGCAGCAGCATGGCCGCGCCGGGGCCGACGACTGGAGCGGCGACGCGCCGCCGCCCTTCGTCGGTGGCTGCCATGCGTGGCGGCGCGACGGCGCGGTGGTGCTGCGGCTGTTCCCGCGCTTCCACGAGCCCGCACCGAAGGCCTGAGCCTGCGCCGCGGGCAGCAGGGCGCGCCGCGGCGGCAGGCCCAGGGGTCCACCGTCGCGCCGTGCCTGCGGCGCGCGGGCTACGCCAGCTTGAAGGTCGACACGGCCTCCGACAGCCGCGTCGCCTGGTCGCGCAGGCTGGCGGCGGCGGCGGCGGTCTGCTCGACCAGCGCGGCGTTCTGCTGCGTGGCCTGGTCCATGTGGGCGACGGCGGCCGTGACCTGGCCGATGCCGGCGCTCTGCTCGGAGGCGGCACTCGAGATCTCGCCGATCAGCGCGGCCACCTTGCGCACCTGCTCGACGATGCCGTCGATCGAACTGCCGGCGTCGGCGACCAGGCGGTTGCCGGCCTCGACGCGCTCGACCGACGACGAGATGACGCCCTTGATCTCCTGGGCCGCGGCGGCGCTGCGCTGGGCCAGGCCGCGCACCTCGGCGGCCACGACGGCGAAGCCTCGACCCTGCTCGCCGGCACGCGCGGCCTCGACCGCGGCATTGAGGGCCAGGATGTTGGTCTGGAACGCGATGCCGTCGATGACGCCGATGATCTCGGCGATCTTGCGGCTGCCCTGGGCGATCTCGTCCATCGTCGCGACGACCTGACCGACCACCTCGCCGCCATGCACGGCGGCGTCACGCGTCTGGTCGGCCAGTTGCGTGGCCTGCACGGCGTGGGAGGCGCTGTTGTGGACGGTGCCGGTGAGCTCCTCCATCGACGACGCCGTCTGCTGCAGGGCGCTGGCCTGCTGCTCGGTGCGGTTCGAGAGGTCCTGGTTGCCCTGGGCGATCTCCTGACTGGCGTTGGCCAGCGCGTCGACGCCCTGGCGCACTTCCAGCACGACGCGCGCCATGCCCTGGCGGACCGACTCCATCGCCTCGGTGATGCGCCCGAACTCGTCGCGCGATTCGCAGGCCAGCGGCGTCGCGTAGTCGCCCTCGGCCATGCGCGCGGCCGCTTCCTGCACGGCGGCGGCGTTGCGCCGCACCGAGCGCGCCACACCCAGCAGCAGCACGCAGACCACCAGCGACACGCCGATGGCGGCCGTGCTCCGCAGCACCGAGGTCCGGGTCAGGTCCTCGACGCGCTGCGAGAGCTGCTCATCCAGCAGCGCCAGGTTGCCCTCGGTGAGCCCGTACGAGGCGTCGATGCCGCGCGTCATCGCGGCGAAGAACTCGGCCGCGGCGGTGGGGGAAGGGCTGCCGGTGGCGGCCAGCCGGTCGCTTGCCAGCTTGGCGGCGGCGCGCATCGCCGCGTCGGCCTCGGCCAGCGGCTTGTCGACGGCGGCGGCGATCGTCGGGCTGCCCTGCACCGCCCGTCGCAGGTGGTGCGCGGACCGCTCGAAGTCGCGCATGCTCGCGTCCAGGGTGGAGGACAGGAACAGCCGCTCCTCGGCCGTGGGCTCGCCACGCGCCAGGATCCCCGCGCCACGGCCGCGCAGACGGCCCATCTGCTCGATGGCATCGGGCAGCAGGCCGAGCGTGCCCTCGATCAGGAAGTAGGTCCCGGCATCGGGGTCGAGCGACAGCCCGGAGACGGCCCGCAGCTCGTCGAGCAAGGCGTGCGCGATCTCGACCAGCTCGGTGTGGCGTTGGAAGCTCCGGGCCCCATCGATCTGGCGGCTGCCCACGTCGCGGGCCAGCGCCGGCCACTTCTCCTGCAGCTCGCGCCGCTTCTCGATGAATTCAGCCGCCGCCAGCGAGGCCGTGGCGGCCAGTGCCCGCGACAAGGCGTCATCGACCTGGTGCTGCTTGGCCTCACGCGGGGCCGCGAAGCTGCCTTGGCCGCCGAGCAGGCCGGCCGACAGGCCGCGGTGTTCCTGGGTCAGCTTGATCAGCTTGATCAGCACGGTGGCCGGCTGCACGGCATTGCGCTCGGCCAGGGCGACCTCGCGGGCTTGCAGGGCGCCGTGCACGACGACACCGACGAGGGTCAGCAAGGCCGCCGTGGCCAGCACGCCGATGGCGGCCAGCCGATGCACGATGCCGAAGTGGAGGGAGGGTTTCACGTCGGGTTCCTTTCGCCGCGGAACCCGGTGCGCCGGTTGACGCCGTGGTTCCGTTCAAGCCGGAACTTCGTCCCTGCTGAAAACCCTCTTGAGGGACCATGACACGGCCTTCTGTAGGGGCTTCTGGTCACTTGGAACCACGAAAGCCGTGCCGGAGTTGCGGTAGATGCCGCATCCGAGCAGCAAGGTGTCGTCCAGGCGGCGCACGAAGCTCTCCTTGGGCGTCACCTCGCCGGTCAGCGGGTTGGCGATCTGGTACTCGACCCAGCCGCCACCGCCGTCGGCGGCGGTCCACACGTCCTCGACGAAGCTGGTGCCCTCGATGCCCGGCAGCGAGGTCACGCGGCGGCCCACCATCTCGGCCTTTGCGGCGTGGGCGATGTAGGTGCCGTCGCGGTCGAGGGCGAAGACGTAGAGGTCGCGGTCGACCCACTCGTCGCCGCCGCGGTTGAGATCGGCCAGGCCCTGGGTCCGTCCGACCGCCTCCACGTGGGCCAGCGCGCGGTCGACCAGGGCGTGGGCCTCGTCGGCCGAACCCTGGCGCAGGCGCATCGAGGCGACCGCGGCACGCAGCGCCTCGGCGCGCTCGAGCAGGGCGTTGGAGGCGGCGTTGCTCTCGTCGACCAGGCGTGCGTTGTCGCGCGTGATCTCGTCGAGGTTGCCGACGTTGGTGGCAACCTCCTCCAGGCCCCCGCTTTGCTGGGTGCTGGCGGTGGAGATGTCGCGCAGGCGCGTGGAGACCTCGTGCACGCCGCCGGCGAGCTCCTGCATGGCGCCGTTGGCGACGGCGAGCCGGGCATCCGACAGGCGGATCTGGTCGCTGGCGGTGGTGATCAGGTTGCGGATCTCCTCGGCCGAGTCGGCCACGCGCTGCGCGAGCTGGCGCACCTCGGAGGCCACCACCGAGAAGCCGCGCCCCGCCTCGCCGGCGCGTGCCGCCTCGATCGCCGCG
>WBZL01004775.1_pt1 | contig 11519 bp, 15 predicted proteins | sample 5204291 | NCBI WGS metagenome assembly WBZL01 (sample SAMN12344345, study PRJNA552823) | activated sludge metagenome | biome: Activated sludge suspended growth; feature: Nitrification reactor; material: Wastewater; isolation source: activated sludge from nitrification reactor of wastewater...
AGGAGTAGACGTAGAGCGCATACGATCGGCAGTAAATTGAATTAAAAATGCTTGTGCTTCCACTTCATTTAACAAATTTACTGCTTTGCGCGGATCTTTGTTGTCTGCGAAAAATCCTTTATTCATCAAGCTGTTCGGAGTCACCCGATACGTGATATCTCCCTTGGCAGACTGCGGATCGTGATAATCGAATCCAATAGTCGGCAATCTAAACATTGCAACTTGATGCCTATGGCCAAGCCGGTAGAAATCCGCAAATTCTTTCTGTACCAATCCTTTGTCTTCGCCAGCAATAATTCTATCTGCAGCGTAACCAACAATTTCTTTGTCAGTCAGCGGTTTGGCTCCAGGAGTATTGGCCAACTCGCGGATATACTTTGCGAATCCGTTGTTCGCTAATTCAGGTGCAGACGCGAACACAGAAGCTTTCATCTTGAACGGATTACTATCCGATAGAAGCTGGTCTGCATTGGTATCTTTATACTCTTTTCTCCAGCCTTCTGCAACTTTGTCAATTACCGCTACAGATCGCTCATTCCGCGGAACAGCTGACAATTCCTTTTCCATGTTCGGATTGTTCATCAGTTTCCTGGCGTCTTCCATTACCAGATCCAGGAAACCTGTGAACGCAGGAGCACCTTGAGCAAGTTTCTGCTGAGCTCCAAAGTGAGTGATATTGTCAATAGACTGACCTACACTGCCCCCGTATTGGATACCACCAAACGAAGCAAGAGTGCTGATCCTATCTTGAGATTCTTTCTTCAAGCTGCGGAAATCATCCAACGATGTGAACGGTTGCATGCCTAACAGCACTGCAGCATTGTTAATCCGTTCTAATTTCCTTTGTTCTTCAGCCCGTGCCCGTTCTTCTTTGGCAAGCTCACGATTAATCATGCCTTCTTGCCGAGCAATTGCCGCATCTTGCCTAGCTGCCGCACCTTTGTCTGACAGCAATCTGGCAGTTGTCAATGCAACATCCATACTCTTACCATCGTACTGCACCTTAGCAGTCAGCTCTGCCAGCCGCGCATGACGTGTAGTTTCATCCAGCTTTTCTTTTGCCAGGATAGCATTTGCCGCTGCAAGCTCTGTTTCGGCCGCCAATGCACGATTCCTGTTGTCAAGCATCAGCGGAGTTTCCAGTTTATTCTGGTTATCCGTGATAGCTTGCAACTTGCCAATAGTAGCGATTGCTGACGACTTGGCCGCTTCAGCATTGTTATATTGCGGTGCCAACGACATCATCTTCAGTTGACCCAGCAACCAGCCTGCCGGATCTTTGGTGATGTCGATAGCTGCAATTCTATCTACTTCAGGTTGGACCTTAGCCAGAATGGCGTCAGCTTGTGCGATTCGTTGGTTTTCAACAGAAATCCGCGAATCCACCTTGTCTGTAGCCAACCCGAAAAAATTCAAATGCTGGCGAGCGGAAATATCTTTGGTATTTTCAACAGCAGCAGTTTCAGTCTTCAGCCCAATCCCTGCTTTGGTAGCTTGGTCGATTGCAGCTTTACTTCGCTCTGCGCTAGCGAGAGTTTCTGACGTGATCTGCTGGTGAATGCCCAGCGCTTGCTTCATGCTGTCAAGAAAACTTCCTTGAGCAGCAGTTAGATTTTCGATAGTGCCCGGAGCAAATGACTGACCAGCAGGCATAGTAGAAATGGCAACAGATTGTGGATCCATTTTTAATGCCCTTGCAACTTTGTGAACGTAATCGGCAGTCTCTGACGGCAGAGCACCAGTTTCTTCAAATAGCTTGTTAGCTTTGTAGCTAGCATTATATCCAATCGCCACGCGTAACGGATCTGTAGATTTATACAGATCTTGCTTTTCTTTGATAGCCGCTACGGTAGCTTTTACCTGACCTTCCAGAGTAGAATAGTCTAAATTCTCTGGAAGATATCCTTGTCTTTTCAATCCAGCAAGTGTGTCAGGCATAATTTGCCCAAGACCACGTGCACCTTTAGGCGACGTAGTTTCAAGCGACACCCGCCTGTTCGGATCGAATTCTCCTGAGCCTGTATTTTCAGCAATGAATAGTGCAACTGCAAGATCAGGGCTGATCCCTTGAGCTTTAGCTTCTTCTTGCAGCCGAGCTGCAATCTCTTGCATTGAGTAGTCCATTAGCCTTTCCTTGCAAGCAACAGACCTAACAGCTTGCCTAATACGGGATTTGTTTGCTGTCCCACGACGCCAGATAAAGCTGCTGTCAGCGGATCTTGCCCACGCACAACTGCCCTGGCTCCGCTTGTGATACCTGTCTGCACTGGCATCGGCAGCGAAGAGAACCCCGGAACAGAGGATAAAGCAGGCTGCAGCAATGCGTTGGTAATAATATCCTTTGGGTTTCCACCTGTTGCAGCCGAGAAAGCCCCGCCAACGACAGTATTTGCTAGTCCGGCGGACATACCAGTCGCGCCCGCCAGCGAAGCTCCCAACGACGGGAGAAATGCCAATCCCGCTGCAGGAGCAAAATACTTCATGAAATCGTCGTCGTTTCTGAAGAACTGCTCTCTCCCAACTAACTGTCCTTTGTCATTCTCTATCCAATGCCGCCAGCCGGATTTGTTGTCAGTTTCTTTGACGTAATATTTTAGATTGTTGTCAGCAAGAAACTTGGTTAAATCTGCGTGGTATTTCTTCGCGGCTGCTTCAGATGCTGCGTCTCCGTATTCTCCACCGCCAGCAGTGACATCTATCGTAGGAGCACCACGAAATTTGCTGAAATCGTATTGAGTTACATACGCTTTTTTACCAGAGACAGAAATGCTTCCATCCCCAGCTTCTTGGGTAGTGTCATTCGTTGGAGCATCGGCTCCATTGTATAGTTGCGTACTGCCGCTATACCTGGTAGACATTATGGCCACTCCCAACCATCTTCAGGGTTGATAGGAACGTACGTATTATCTGTCAACAAAGTATCAGTCAGCGCCGGAGTGCCAGTCAATACGTTGCCAGCAATACCAGTTTGGTCAAAAATTCCTTGCAATCCACTGTTAGGATCGCCAAGCATGTTTTCAACCGATAACAACTGATCAACCATTGTCGGATCTGAGAAGAATGAATTAACTTCTTGTTCCGTTAACCCTAAAGCACTGGCAATAGGTTTGATCAGTCCGGCAATACCACCTGCGCTATTGTAGCCACTAATGCCAAGAGCAGCTGCAATAGTACCCGCAAGATTTGTAAGATTGACTCCGTTTTGACTGTTTGTGTTGACATTATTCTGATTGTTTGTATTGGTATTCGTATTGGTGTTCGTGGTACCGTTGTTAGTTGTATTGGTCGTACCAGTATTGACCACTGTATTGGTACCTTGAGTGGTATTCGTTCCAGTGGTATTATTGGTTGTCTGCCCCTCGGTAATCACATTCTTGTTGTCCTGCGTCAAAATTTGTGACATCAGGTTCACAAGTTGGTTATTTACAGTATCAGTGGAGCCAGAAATTGTACCGGTATTCGCGGTTTCTTGAGTTCTGGTAGCTTCCGCCAACCTGCCAGCAGTTGTCCCGGCGTCTGACAACATCTGCCTATTCAAACTTGCAGCATCCACCGACAACCTAGCTCCAAGATCGCCAAGAGCAGTAGCCAACGGATCATTGTTAACCGTTCTGGCACCAACAGCATTAGCCATTGCGTTTGCCAATCCAGGAACTTGACGTGAGCCTTCCTTGAAGATTGCTGCCAACATATCAGGAGTTACGCCTTGCGACTGCTTAGCGTACACATCCATCAAGGCTGCGATGTCACCTGACGTCTTAGTCAGGCTAGTACCAGCTTGCTGTTGGGTAGTATTCTGTTGTTGGTTGCCGGTTACATTCTGCTGACTAGATGTATTCTGACTTCCAGTGCCTGTGATGGCCTGGTTACTAGTAGACGTACCAGTCTGCTGCTGATTGGTAGTACCAGTAGTTGTAGCAGTATTAGTGCTGGTAGAATCGTTTGTCTGCGTACCTGAGCTGGAAGTGTTAGACGTCTGATCTGTGTTCGACGTGCCGCTGCCATTAGTGTTCTGCGTCCCACTATTTTGGGAACCAATCATCTGCAATAAAGCTTGCAGTAATGCACTGGTGGGATCAGCTACAGGCATGAGTTACTCCTAAGATACTGTAGTTTATACAGCTCAATTCAATCTTGCAAGAAGGGAATTAGACCAAATAACTGACAGGTGCAAAAAACAGATCATCGATACCTATCGCGTCTGTTAATACATCTGGATCGTCAACCGATGAGACATCCCGCAATAATTCGACCTTGTCGTAAGTTGCAGTTCCGTCCGTAAATCCCCAGAAATGTAGTGTTCCGTTTGCGTTGGCAGCGCTGGTAGTCACATTATGTAACGAAGTTCCGCCACCTGATCCAGCACTCTTTGTCAGTCGCACCTGAGTGATTGCACCTACACCGAAATCACCTAAGTCAGTGATGAATAGTCCGAATGCTGCGATTGGCGTAGAAAAATTGAATTCCAGCGGATAGTCCTGAGACATCAAAATACCGTCTGCCCACTGGGAACCGCCGGAGGTAGTATTAAATCTACCATTACCAGTGACATCTGTGACTTGGATATTGATGGCTAAAATTATATCTCCGCCGAATGTGCAATCTACCCCGTTATGGGTGAACGTATCCGAGTTAATCGTTACTGGGCCGCCAGACAGATCGTAGCTTTCAAAATCTTCTGCAGTAATTGTTGGACTTACGGCGTTTAAAAATGCTGTTTGTGCGATTGTGGCAGCGCCAGTTATTACTTCTCCGCCAGCGTCTGTGTATCCTTCATATATAGTAAACACGCCAGAAGGAGGTTCTTCTTCGTCAGGAAACTGCTGCCAAAAAGCGGGACCACACATAAACATGTTAGGCCCCAGGCGTACCGTACCAGAAAATGGTGACTAATTTCTCATGCGCTCGAGTGTAATACGCAGAGAAAAAATCTACCTCATCGGCGTCTGTTGACAACGTAGGAGCACCTTTCCAACCAAAATCCCAGCCTGAAGAGAAAGTAGCAGTTCTACTTCCTGTTCCATCCTGTTTGACGGCAAGATTGATTACCATGCCAGGAGTGAGATTTGTTGGGGTTGCAAACGTAGTGTTACCCAGCAAGGTTACTCGGAAGCAATTAGACACTGACGCGTCTATTGTTATCGTAGCCGCCCATTCAAGTTCTACTTCCTGGCTAGATTGATTCTTTGTAAAAACTCCTACTTCATCGTAGACTGTATATCTTTCTGCGATTTCCGTGATGGCACGCCAAATCCAATCGAACGCCTGAACTACACTTTCAGGGACATCGATAGTCCAGTAAGGAAGTTTAACGCGAGCCATGGATCGTAGTTTCTATGACAACAGAAGACAGAGAAAAACTACCGGCTTCAATAGCAACATCAAAGTTTTCAGAAGTATGGCGTTTACGGTGTTGACGGAAATTGCCAGCTGCAAGCGTCTCTGTTGTAAGGATCGCTGTATCACGGGCGTATCCTTCCTGGGATGGTAACAAATATACATCGCCGACTACCAAACCATCTAATGAGATTTCTTGCAATGTAGTCTTACGTCCGCGCGTAATTTGTACGTGACCAATCACCAGCACGCCAGATCCAGATTCTACGTCTTCTAGATCATTTTCAACATACATTGTTTTAATCGCAGCGTCTCTGCTCATAAAACCTATGTTGTTGCGCCAATGCAGTAGCTCCAGCTGGATTGTGTCTTTTCCAGTAGCAATCGACAGTTGACCGATAGCTTGAGTATAATCTTCGATAGGATCTGTCAGTTCTTCGATGGTTGCAGGTCGTGTGCCAGCAGCAGAATTAATTGCCCAAGGAAGGAGTCCAACGTCTACGTGAGGATAGCGAACTTTTCCCCAACGTTCCAGATTCAAGTCGTAGATTAATGCTTGCTGAAATTGTCCTGACGAAAAAGCGTACGACAGGATCAGATACCTGTTCAGCACCAGATTGATTTTTACCTTGGTCTGTGTACCAACAATTTTGTCTACAGTGTGAGTAGTAGGATTCCATTCGTTGTATGCGTTACCGGATAAGAAATCCGCGCAGTCTGGAAATACTGTTTCCGCGCGTTGCATCGAAACTCTTTGGATACCGGCGTGACCATATGTGTAATGATCCGCACCGTTGGCTTCTCCGGTAACTTGTTCGGCACTCAGCACACCAGCGGACCCAAGAATTTCTTTGAACAGAAATGGGGTATCTGCTCTGTTTGTAAAGTGAGCTGCTACTGCATTTTTGGTGGTATAAATAATGAATCCACCAGAGATAGGAACAACAGCCCGAATTTTGCCTTTGACGTCAATCGGGGTTTGCCTGCCAGCTCCTAACGCCGTGTCCGCAAATTCCAATGGATCAGTCGGCGTTGACCAAAGAATTTCAGTCTCTGTTGCTAAAATTAGATAGTTACTTGCTCCACATGTACACACAATGTCGGAGCTAGCATAATTTTCCGGTAAAGTCAGATCTGCGTATTTGAAAGAAAGCGAATCGCCATTCAATTCTAGCAGCACGCCGGCTTGCACAAAGTAGAACGTCCTACCCTGCACATACGCAATGCTATGTACATCATACTCTGACGGAGAGTAATAGAAGAAATTACTTGTCCACGTATCTGTTGCTGGATCAAACAGATATGCCGTGCCAGCGAACGCACTGAGGCTGATAGCAATCAAATAGGAAGATTCATCAGCTCTGCGAACAACACCAAACTGCACAAACGAGGATCCTCCGTGCGCAGGAATATTATCTTCCATCCTGACACTGGCAAATCCCTGTGCAGTTGGAACTACATTTTCACAATACAGCATTTCTACTGAATTGTAATCCGCGTTAACCGCACTTCCCATGTACGAAAACGGCAACCGTGCAGTAGGATCTAATCCTTGCTGCAGAGCTGCTCGTGGTGCCGAATCGTAAAGAAACGGAAATTTACTGTTCGTTACTGCAGCTTTGAACTTTTGAGTTGCCATTATTTCAACATCTTCAAGATGCCCGATATGGTCTCATTTTGCTGCAATCCTTCAACAATACCAAGCCAGGAATGCAAGAGTTGATCCATGCTAGGATCTGACCTGCTTTCAAGTCCTGGAATAGACTTGCTGAGTTGGTACAATGGAGCAGCTAAGCCGATAGGTACCGCCATTAATGGGTTTTCAGCGGTAGCTTCTCTGGCAAAGGCTCTGTGTTCGTACGGAGCAATGCGGTTCTGGTCTGTCTTATTGCGCGTTCTTTCCCGCTGCATGTACAGAGTAGCATGGTCTTGCTGAGCAAGTGGTCTGTTATCCATTAGCTTACTCGGTTAGCACGGTTAACACCGACAGTTAGTCTGCTAATTTGTGCTGTTAAATCTGTACCTTCTGGAATAAAAATTAACCCAGAGTGACCAGAAAATACTACTTGTCCAGCAGGAGCGGAGAGCTTAATCTTGCTGAATGTCTCTGTGCCCGAAAAAGTCACAGAACCTGTAGGCACTATTGTTCTATCTCGCAAGAAAGCAGCTTCTCCGGAGAAAACAATAGCTCCTGACGGAGGTTGAGCCCTGATACGAGTAAATTCGTGGCTACCAGAAAAAGATACAGTGCCCGTAGGAGTGATAGTAAATATACCAGAAGTCTCAAACGGAGAAGATCCGGAAAATACTACGTCACCAGAAACAGATTGAGTCCGCTCTCGCAGAATGTTTGCAGCACCAGAAAAAACTACCGATCCCGACGGACTTATTGTGTACGTCGAGGATGTAGCTATCGGTGATCTTGCCCAAGGACCAGATGCCCAGGAACCCTCTGCCCAAGGCATTTCACGTCACCAAACGAATTGTTCGTTTAATTCCGCGAGCCATATCTTTGATTTCGCTAACATGGCGTTTGATCTGCTGTGCGCAGATTTTAATATCTCTAATCCTGTCTTTGTGGGCCCGCGCTAGATCTTTAATCATGCCCCGCTGCTGTGCTGCAGTGGCTGTATCATATCCAGTGATAATCACATCCATATCAGCTAGTGCCTGAGCTGACGCGTCTAGAATCGGCTGTACAGCATCCAGCACAGCAGTTTGAGCATCAATTATAGCCTGCATTGTATCTAACAATGAAGCTGCATCAGCTTTAGCAACTGGTATTTCTGTGTTATCCAATTGTGTTTCAGCTCGAATTGCCGCATTACGTTGCTCTGCACCGACAGTACGAAGTCCCATCAAATTGTCGGCCACGTTACCGTGACTGCCTCCACTTCCGCGAGAGTTGTAGCTGCGATTATTGCGTTACTTGCAGTATTGCTGGCGTCCACCATGTCCTCGATACCAAGTTTCATCTGCGTCATCTTCTGCTCACCGTACACACCGATCCCGATGGAAACTTGTTTCTCCGGTGGCCCGTAACGAGCGATCAGGCGCGCTCGGCACTCGGCGTTGATGGCATCGATGCGTGCCATCTTGCTGATTACCAGCAGTTCCGCGGAGTTTGGCTGCCGCAGGGTCTGTACGTCATCACCCCACACTAGATCCGGCGTCAGCTCACCATCGTAGGCCACAGTTCCGGCAGGCAGCGCCCCGTTATCGATCCAGACGGCCTCGGTCGTTCCAATCTTGACGGCATAGGTCATACGAAATGCCTCACCTTGTGCAGCACCACGGTCATGGAGGTGTTGGCTGTCACCGCCCAGTAGTGCAGTGTCCCTGTGTTGGGTATCTCGTCGATCCCCAGGATGCTGCTACCGAGACCTGACGCCCAATACAACTTGCGGTTTGCGTTGTACACGGTGGATGAGCTTCCGTGGACACTCAGCACGCCCTGGACGTACGTTGTGCCGGTACTCAGCGAGAGTAATATCCCAACCGAGTAAGCCGCATCGTCATCAGAGATGTATGGCGTGATCGTGATGGACGCCAGCGCACCGGACCCACCGCCAGTACCACCACTGAGCACGTTCACAGCGTCAGGCGCGCACATTTCGCGCACTCTGCCACTCCCGATGTAGGCAAATCGGATTACCTGACTAGACCCGTTTGTCCAGATCTTGCCAATGCGTCTAGCCTGCGCCCCTACAGACGGGCCCTTCCAGTAATCCAAATCAGAGTCCCATACTGCGGCGCCACCGTAGGTCGCTGCGGCGTAGTCCTGGACTCTGAACTCAAGCGTTCCTGAATTGTCAAACGCATAAATGAGATACGCCTTGCTGGCCCCAATCGTCACCGTGGACCCCGCAAGATCCTTCATCGTGCTAGCTGATGTCAGTGTCGTCGTCGAGGTTGTGGCCAGCCTCTTCCCGTTTATCTCCAACTCGCAAGCGCTGACCGTAATTGCGGTGGTGCTGCTGTATTCGATTACTCCGCCTACGATGTAGCCGCGGCTGTATAGCAGCGCAGTATTTTCGCGCTCTGCCGAAACAATCACACTGACGATTGCCGCGCTGGACAGGCTGATTGCGCTCCCTGTGCTGCTGGCCTCCAGCGTGCCGCGCGATACCGTGGTGCCGCTGTGCGTGTAGGCACAACCGCGCGCGACTTCCCACGCTGTGCCGTCAACGCTGAGGATGTCAATCGTTGCGTCGGCTCCGAATGCATCTCCTAAGCTCTGGTAGCCGCTGGTAGCGGACCCGAGCGTGATCGTGCCAGTCCCAGGCGTGCCGGAGACGGTCATTTGAACGCGATTGGCGACCTTTGCTGTCGTCATGCTGCATCCTCAATCGCACGCACTGCTGATGGCGGCTTGCAGTTCGATAGAAGTAATACTCATACATTCCTTTCTTCTGGCGGCGAATGTAACCTATTCCGCTCTGTGTTGAAAGCATCTTGACAATGATTCTTAGATTGCCAAGAAAACAGGAAATCGATTGCAGGACGGCTGATCTGTCCCCAAATCTTACCAGCCATCCAGCTACGATAAGATCTTGACGACAAAGTTTCATCCGCCCAGCTTCCACGATGAAATGGGATCAACAGCACATTGGCAACTTGATCCAACACTACTACAACTTGATGCAGCCAGTGTTTAATAGCAAGTTGTCCAGAGGCCCAGGCTAATAACAGGCAGCCTACGTACCACCAGACAACTACACTACAGATCCAAGCCCACCAGGCCATTAGTTGGCTCCCAAGCTAGGCGTAATCTTGATTGCATCGCCACTGTTACGCACAGCAAACGGGGCGTTAGCATCTCGCTCAGACCACAGCAGAATGCCAGAAGTTGTCTGCACGATGTAATATCCATAGATATCATCTGTCGCAGACGCATTACAGGTAATAGTCTGCTGCGATCCGTAAGAAATGCTACCACTAGCTGCAGAATTCCATGAAGCACCTGTCAGCGTAACAGCAGCATAACCGCCGAAAGTTGCTTCAGTGTACGTTCCTGCAGTATCTGTATCGGATGGAGTGATGTTATTTTTGTACAGCTTCAGAACGGGATTCTGTGCAGCTGTCTTGTTAACAATCATCTCCAGAATGGCATTTTCGCCTACGTCTGGTACATTGAGTGCCATGATTACTCCTTAAACGTACCCACGTAACGCAGCACGAACTGCACTTTCTGGCCTACGAGCAGCAGGGATTTCTCCGTGTCGTGCCAGACGCAAAGTTGCAGCAGCATCTACTATAACAGAGACAGTTTCGCCTTTGTCGTTGACTAGGTGAATCTCAGCTTTCTGCACCCAAGGGCTGTTTGGATCTGCGTCCAACTGTCCCATAAACAGTCGATGGCAAATACCAACCCGGTTATCCCATACAACCCACTTCCGTTCTTTAATGGCGTACGTGCCAGAACTTTGCAGAGCCGCCAGAACAACTGGACGAGATGGTTCCGGAGCAACTTCAGGCGCCGGATCATCAATAACTACCGCTTCGGGCCGTTTAAACCAATTTAACATATGTGCCTCACCACAAAGCTACGATACTGGAAGCAGTAGTTCCAGTGAAGTTCACCCGAGTACACTGAATAGGAAGAATCCCAACAGGTACATTTTCAAACAGAACATTCAGACCGTTGACAACAGCAGAGATATTTCCACTAACCCCCACATACAACGATCGAACTACTTGATCGAAATCAGTCGCATCGCTAGGAGTTACAGGAGCAGCAAATGCTCCAGGATTTCCCATATGGCTCATTTGTGCTGATCCCTTGCTAGTTGTCTTTCAATGCGGTCCAGTTGGGTTTGAATTCGTGTCATGCTTTCACGCATAGCTTGATTCTCAAACGCCATACGCTCTCGCGCACTGATATCTCGTTGTTCCAGAATGGTCAGTCGCTGTTCCAAGCGCTGCTCCATTTTGTTTACATACACGATTGCTGACACCAGCATGGCTAGTGTGGTCAGCAGATGGGTTACCTGTATTTCTTTTTTCAGGTGCCATCTTGGTGTTTCTTGTTCGTCTGCCATTAACTGAGTCCACTTCCAATAACTGCCCAATGGTCTGTATCCACGTAGATACATTCCGCCCATCCTCCTGCAGCTAATGTAATAGAAGTAACAGCGCCAGCGCCTACCCGCTCAAGAGTGAAAGTTCCATTCTTGATGATG
>WBZL01004776.1_pt1 | contig 11519 bp, 9 predicted proteins | sample 5204291 | NCBI WGS metagenome assembly WBZL01 (sample SAMN12344345, study PRJNA552823) | activated sludge metagenome | biome: Activated sludge suspended growth; feature: Nitrification reactor; material: Wastewater; isolation source: activated sludge from nitrification reactor of wastewater treatment...
CGGATCTTGGTTGCTAGCTGATCGGACGAGAACGGCTTCTGGAGGAAGGCGACCTCACCGGCCTGGATGCCGTGGCGCAGGACGACGTTGTCGGTGTAGCCCGAGACGAAGAGAACGCGGAGGCCTGGCTGGTCGGCGAGCAGGCGGTCCACCAGCTCGCGGCCGCTCATCCCGGGCATCACGACATCGGTGATCAGCATCTGCACGGGTCGCTCGGCGGCGGCGAAGACCGCCAAGGCCTCCGCGCCGCTGCTCGCCACGCTGACGTGGTAGCCGAGCGCGGCGAGCAGCTCGCCCGTCGAGCGGCGGAAGTCGGCATTGTCCTCCACCACCAGGAGGTGCTCGCTGCCGCCGACCCGGGGAGCCGGTCGAGCCGCGGCCGCAGCCGTCGCGGCATCGCGCGAGCGCGGCAGGTAGATCTTGAAGGAGGTGCCCTGCCCTTCTTCGCTGTAGACCCAGATACGCCCGCCCGCCTGCTCGACCACCGCATAGACGGTGGCGAGCCCGAGGCCGCTCGAGCCGCTTTCCGCCTTGGTGGTGAAGAAGGGGTCGAAGATCTTGTCGCGGATGCCCTCGGCGATGCCGCAGCCGGTGTCGCTCACCATCAGGACCACCACCTCGCCGGCCAGCCCGTCGCGACCGCTCTGCTCGGCATCGAGGACGGCATTCATCGTCTCGATGATGATCCGGCCGCCGGTGGGCATCGCATCGCGGGCGTTCACCAGCAGGTTGACCACGATCTGCTCGAGCTGAGCCGGGTCGAGACGCACTGGCCAGAGGTTGGGGAGGAGGTGAGAGACCAGCTCGATGTCCTCGCCGATGAGCTGCCGCAGCATCTTCTCCATGCCCTCGATCACCCGGTTGGGCTCGATCGTTCGTGGCTGCGACGGTTGCCGGCGGCTGAAGGCGAGGAGGCGCTTGATGAGGTCGGAGGCACGAAAGCAGGTGGCGATCACGGAGTCCATTTTCTCGGCCACCCGCGAGCCCGGCTCGGCCTTCATCCGCACCAGCTCGCAGTGGCCGGTGATCGCCGCCAAGTAGTTGTTGATGTCGTGGGCGATGCCGCCGGCAAGGCGGCCGACGGCCTCCATCTTCTGCAGCTGGACCATGCGCTGCTCGCTGTGGTGCAGCGCCTCCTCGGCCTTGCGGCGGTGCGTCTGCAAGCTCTGCAGAGCAAGGGCGGTGAGCAGGATCAAGGCGACCCAGGCCGAGAGCAGGCCGACGAAGAAGAGCCGGAAGCGGTGCTGGTCTTGCCGAAGCCGTAGCTGGAGGGCGGCGGCGAGCGTCTCGGCCTGGTCGGCGAGGCGGTTGTAGAGGGCGTCGTACTGCAGGTCGACCTCCGAGCCGATGCCCACGGCCTCTCCACGCAAGAAGGCCTCGTAGCGGAAGTGAGAGAGCTGCACGAACTCAGTGAGCAGGTCGCGCAGCACCTCGCCGACTGGCCGCAGCTCGTCTTGGGCGAGGGGGAGCAGGCGGCTCGTGCTGCTGAGCTGGCCGCCAGCCACCACCACCCGGACAAGGTCTCCGGAGCTGTCGAGGCGCTTGAGGGCCTGCTCGATCTCGCGGTCGTCGCCGCTGACGGCTTCCTCGAGCCAGAGGTGGGCGTTGGCGATCGCCGTCTGGATGTCGGCGATCGTCTCCAGGCGCTCGAGGTTCTGCAGGACGAGGCGGTTGCGGGCCAGGTCGGTCGCCAGGACGAGCAGCACGGACAGCGCGCCGAAGCCCAGCAGGCCGGCGATCGCCAGGCCACCCCGGGGGCGGGGCGAGGCCGCCTTCGACCGGCTCTCGGTGGTCATCCTCCGGCCCCTCGGGAGGGAGGCGCGGCCACCTCTGCCACCACCGCCAGGAGGCTCGCCAGCGGGAACGGTTTGACCAGCGAACGGACGCCCCGCCTCGTCGCCGGTGGCGCCTCGACCTGCCCGCTGAGCAGCACCACGGGTGTCGTCTCGCCGGCGGCGTCCCACTCCGCAAGGAGCTCGTCGCCGGTGGGAGGGGGTAGGTTGCGGTCGAGGAGGATCAGGTCGTACCGGCCGCTGCGCCCCCGCTGGCGGGCCTCGGCACCCGAGGCCACGTGGTCCACCTGGTGGCCCTCGTCCTGCAGCAGCTCGACCAGGGCTGCCGCGAGCTGGAACTCGTCCTCGGCGAGGAGGACCCGCATTCCATCTCCTTCCCGCGCGATCGAGATCCGTGCGCGATCAGTGCAAGCTGTGCAAGGAAAGCCATCCTAGCACCCGCTGGAGTGATGGCCCGCGGCGGTCGGCTGAGAGAGGAGAGACACCTCGGGAGTGATCCCGTGGCGGTCCGCCGCGAACGGCCGCCTCCACGGCGGTAAGGCGGCTGTAACCGCGGCTCTGCGACAATGCCGCCATGTCCACCTCCCAGCTCCTGCGCGCGCTGGCCATCGTCGCGGTCGGCGTGGCCTGCTATCTGATCGGTCGCTTCTACTTCGCGGCGGCCGGAGAGGCCTCACCCGCCAGCCGTATCCCGGTGGCCCCCTACGTGGGCATCGAGCTCGGCCCGGAAGCGTTGCGTCAGCTCGCTACCGTGGCGCGGGCGCACCTTGCCGGAAGGCCGGCGGAGACCCTCGGCGACGGCCCCGGGAGCGGCCAGCGGCTCGTCCTCTTGAGCCTCTCGCGCCCCGCCGCGACGGCGCTGGTGGCGGTCGGGCACGGCGCCGGCCTCGATTCCGCGCTGGCCGCCGCTGCCCGCGACCTCGCTGCGCGCAGCAGCGCTGCCGAGCGTGAGGCTGGGCGGCTCAAGGTCGACGTCCTGCGGTCGGTCTCGGCGCCCGAAGCGTTCTCGGCGGAGGGCCTGGCCCACCTCGAGGTCAGCCTCGATGGCCTGTGGCTGCCGGCCGCGGACCTCTGGCTGCTGCCCGAAGAGGTCGCCGCTCGCGCCCTGGTCGACGATAAGGGCGACCTGCAGAGCGGCCGGCTGCGGCGCTACCTCGAGGAAGGCCCGCGCCGCGAGCGCGTGATGCCGGTCCCCAACCCGGGCAGGGCGGGGATGCGCTACGCCCGCCTTCGCTTCAACAGCGTCGTCGAGGGGGCCGAAGGCCAGGCGGTGGAGCTCTACCGGGGCAACCTCACGACGATCGACCTCTCGCCGCCGGCGTTGCTCGCCGCCAGCCGGGCAGGCGGTGAGTACCTGCTCGGGCATCAGCAGCCCGATGGTCGTTACGACTACCTCTACTTCCCGCGCAGCGATCGCAGTGGCGAGTCCTACAACGAGCTGCGGCACGCTGGCACGACCTACGCCCTCTTCGAGCTCTTCGCGGCCACCCAGGACCCGCGCTTCCGCGACGCGGGCCGGCTTGGCGTCGAGTGGCTGCGCGGCAAGCTGCGGGGGCCGGCAGCGGCCGACGCGGCCGCCGACTTTGTAGCTATCGAGTCGAAGGGCGGGGAGGCCAAGCTCGGCGGTGCGGCCCTCGCCATGCTGGCGATGCTCGAGGAGATGCGGGTGACGGGCGAGCGCTCCCGCCTACCGACCGTGCAGCAGCTCGCTCGCTTCCTCCTCTTCCAGCAAGAGGCCAATGGACATTTCCTCTCGAAGTACTCCTGGGTCCACCCCGGCGAGCAGGAGTTCGACTCGATCTACTACCCGGGCGAGGCGATCCTAGCCCTGACCCGCCTCGCCGCGGCCGACGGTGATCGGCGCTGGCTGGACGCGGCTCGCAAGGGCGCCGACTGGCTGATCCTCGAACGCGACAAGGGCAAGCCGACCGCCGAGCTGCCTCATGACCACTGGTTGCTGATGGGGCTCAACGAGCTCCATCCCTCCACCGGCGAAGCACGCTTCCTCGAGCACGCCCAGCGGATCGCCGAGGCGATCGTCACCGCGCAGCAGCGCAAGGTCCCGTACCCGGATTGGGCAGGAAGCTTCTACACGCCGCCACGATCGACCCCGGCGGCGACCCGTGCGGAGGCGCTGGTGGCCATGGTGCGCCTCGCCGAACGCACGGGACGACCCACGGAGGCCTATCGCCGGGCGCTCGCCCTCCTGGTCACCTTCCAGCTCAAATGCCAGCTGACGGCCGAGAACAGCTTCTACCTGCCGGCGCCGCAGCGGGCTCGGGGAGGCTTCCGGCGGGGCCTCGAAGGCGGCGAGGTCCGCATCGACTACGTGCAGCACAACCTCTCGTCGCTCCTGGGCCTGCGCAGCATCACGCCATAGAACGGCGTGGTGGCGCAGAACTGGGAGGGAGAGGGGCGGGACGGGCAAGGAACAGCCCGCCTCGAGCCGTGGGCTACGAGGCGGGCCGTGGAGCGCAGGGCGTCCGGCTAGGCGCGGCGGCGCAGCACCCAGATCGCGGTCAGGCCGAGGGCGAGCAGCAGCACCACGACACCGGTGCCCGAGAGGGTCGGCACGGTCACGGCAGCGAGCTGGCCCGTGACGCTGGCGGTCGAGGTGTTGTCCGAGGTCACCGGATCGGTCTGGTCCGAGCTCACCGTCGCCGAGTTGGCGAAGGAACCGGCATCGTCGACGGTCACCGTCACGTTGCAAACCGTGGTGGCGCCGTTGGCGAGCGTGCCGATGGTCCAGGTCACGGTGGGATCGGCGAAAGACGCGCCGCAGTCATTGCTGACGTAGCTGAGGCCGGCGGGCAGCGAGTCGGTGACCACGGTGTTGGAGGCACCGCCTGGGCCGTTGTTGGTCACCGAGATGGTGAACACGGCGTTGTCGCCGGGCGCCACCGACTCGGGGGACACCGTCTTGGTGATCGCGAGGTCTGCCTCTTCCGAGCAGGGCAGGTTGACGACCTGGAAAGCGAAGTCGCAGATCGCCTGCGAAGCGGTGTTGGTGACCGCGAGGACCATCTGCGAGCCGGCCGGCACGTCGAAGGAGAAGGGCTGGGTGACGCTCGAGCCGACGTCGCCGACGAAGTTGGCGCCCTGGTTGTTGGGGTCGTAGGAGCCGATGTAGGCGCTCATGTGGGCGTTGGTGCCGCACGGGGAGCCGCCGGCGTTGGGATCGAAGTTGATCGTCACGCACGACGTCGCGCCGCTGGTGTTCGGATAGGTGAAGGTCTCGTAGTTGTAGATCGTCCCGACGTTGAAGATGCCGGGATAGACCTTGCTGGGGCAGGCGCTGGGGATGCCGTCGCGGAAGATGCGGCCAGACTGCGAGGTGGCCCCGGTGAAGGCGCCGGACACCGTACCGGCAGGCGGGCAGAGGCCGCCACCCGCGGTGACGGGCGGCAGGGGAGTGCCGTTCGCCGCCGGAGCATTGACGTCGTTGGCCTGGCCCTGTGCAGCGACGCCCGTAGCGACGAGGCAAATACTGAGAATGAAGAAGCCGAGTTTCTGCGCTTTCATGACTAAGCTCTCCTCCACGAATCGCCCTGAGTTGGACTCACGGCTTTCTAGATTGACTTCGCACCGGTTCGCGACATGATAACTCATTCCAGAGGGCTTGGACACCATGAATCGCTCAGGTAGCGCGCGCTCGGCGGCCTCCCGCCTCGTCTTCAGTACAGCGGCTCGGGTCTGCGGCGTTTGCGGCTGGCCGGCCGACCGCTGCGCTTGTAGCCAGACCCTGGTTCCCCGGCCACCGCCTGGCGATGGCATCGTGCGGGTGGGGCGCGAGACCAAGGGGCGCAAGGGCAAGGGCGTGACCGTCGTCACGGGTATGCCACTCGCAGGAGAGGAGCTCGCCGCCTTGGCCGGTCGACTCAAGAAGCGCTGTGGTTCGGGAGGGACCGTGCGCGACGGGGTGATCGAGGTCCAGGGTGACCATCGCGACGTCTTGCTGAGCGAGCTCGCGGCGCTCGGTTGGAAGGTGAAGCGGTCCGGCGGCTGAGCCGCACGGGTGGCCACGGGCAGCTCTGTCCGGGCCCACGGGCTCGCGGGCACCCTACTGGTTGGTGCGCCGCTGCAGCCCTGGATGCGGCCGGAAGGCCGACGGCAGGCCTCGGCGCGGTGCACCGGCGAGGAGGTTTGATGGCGAGCTCCCGATCTACTTGCCTCATCCTGGCCCTGTTGGTGGCGCTACCGGTCCTCGGCCAAGGGACGCCGGCGGGTGATCTGCCGGTGCAGCAGCTGCCGTGGCTGCGCCGCCGGCCCGCCAAGCCCGTGGTCTTTCCCCCGCTCCTCGTCGACGCTCAGGCCGCCGCTGCCGGTCTCGCCGCGGGGTGGCGGGCCCTCGATCTGCGTCCCGACGTCGTTCGCGCGGAGAGGCCCGCGGCCGGCGCCGTCGCGATGTCCGCGGACTTTGGCTGCCGGCAAGCCGACCGGGCCTGCGTCGCAGAGGCCCTGGCTCATCAGGGCCTCTCTGGCGGGACGGTGCTGCTGCTCTCCGAGCACGGTGCGCCGGAGGAGGTTGCCGGGGCCTTCATGCGGTTGGCGCAGCTGACGTCGTTCGATGTCCGCATCCTCGCCGGCGGGTTCGCTGGCGGCTTCGCCGTGGCGAGCGACGGCCGGCCTGCCGCGACTGCCGGCCCGGCGGCCGCGGGCGACCCGGCTCGGCCGGCCAGCCCTCTCGTCGACGCCGGTTGGCTCGGAACGCGCTTCGGGAGCGAGGAGGTCGAGATTCTGGATCTGCGCTCGACCGCCGCCTGGGAGGGGCGTGCGCCGATCGCACCGCCAGCCGAGGCCCTTGTCGCGAGAGCACCGCACGGGCACGTGCCGCACAGCCTGCCCTTCGATCCCGCCGCCCTCCTCGTGGCGAGCGGCTTCCCGGAGGTCAGCGCGGCGCGCCGCATCCTGAGCGCCGTCGGCCCCCGTCGCGGCACCTACGTCAACATGGAGGCGACCTTCGTGCTCGTCGGCGAGACCGCGGAGGATCCTCGCCTCGCCCTCGGCTACCTCCTGCTGCATTGGATGGGCGTCGACACCCGAGTGCTCTCGGGTGGCATCGCGGCGTGGGCCGCCGACCCCCATCGCCCGCTCGTCGAGGTCGTCGAGCCTCGGCAGGTGGCCAGCCTCCTGGCGGCCGAAAACCCGGGCCTGGAAGCCGATCAGCGACCGCAGTCCCTGGTGATCCTCGACGTGCGCACGGAGCCGGACTTTGCCGCCGCCCATCTGCCGGGCGCGCTCAACCTGCCGGCGCACCTGTGCCGGGAGCAGATCGTGGCGACCATCGACGCGGCGGTCCCCGGGGCCGCGGCGGACACGCCGCTCGTCGTCTACTGCTATGGCACCACCTGCATTCGCAGCCGCGAGTGCCTGAGCTGGGCCGGGCGAGGAGGGTTCACCCGCTTGCTGTGGCTGCGCGAGGGGATGCCCGGGTGGCGGGAGGCGGGCCTGCCGGTGTTCAAGGCGCCCGGGGGCGGCAGCACCTACCCTCTGCCCCGCCCGAGCGCGGAGCCCCGCGGACTGCACTGAGCCGCGCGGGATCCCGCGCCGGGTTGCCGACGACGGCCTAGCGGCTGACCTGCATGTTGAGGCCGATCCGCTCGATGTGGCAGATGCTGCCGTCCGAGAGGATCACCTTGTCGCATTCGTCGAGATAGCCGTTGCCGTTGTCGGACCACTCATCGACGTGGTACTCCTTGCCGTGGTCAGGCCAGATCTCGACCCAGGTCTGGCAGGTCGGGTCTTCCATCGCCTCGGCGGTCACGTCGCCGACGGGCTCGGTGATCTTGCCGCAGTCGAGGAAGAAGGTCGGTCCGACCCAGTCGATGTGGAAGCGCTCGCCGTCGATCTGGATCGGGTTGCAGGCCCTGAGCTGACCATCGCCACCGACCTTGTCGACGTGGTGGGACTTGCACATCACCGGCCAGAGCTCGTGCCACTCACTGCACTCCCAGCCGGCCGCCAGCCCCTGCGCAGCATCCGATCCCAGGTCGAGATACAGCTTGCGGCTCTGCGCCTCGGCCGGCTGCAGGGCCAGCGCGAGAGCGAGGACTGCGAGGAGAAGCCATCCGCGTCGCATGACATGTCCTTTCCGAGGGGGTAGTGAGCCGGGCACACCTCCACCGAGAGCGCGAGCGGAGGAGCTCGCGCCTGGCAGAACCCGCAAGCGGCCCTTGCACCGCTGCGGACGTGCTCGATCTCGGCCTCTACCCAAACAGGTACCGCGTCGGTCGATCTTGTAGACACTGCAACGTGGATGTGCGCATGCGTGCACCAGCCGGGGAGTATGGGGCCCATCGCTGCGCCCCGTGTGGCCCCGGTGACCGACCGCTTTCCGGGCGCGGCAGGAGAGGTTTGACACCCCCCGCCACTGCGGGTTAGCCTCCCCTTTTGTCCCGGGAGGGGGCGTTGCGATGAAGGTGCGTCTAGATCAGATCCACGACGAGCCTTTCACCTGGGAAGAGACGCTGTCGTTTCCGCTCGCCGAGCTGGGAGAGCAAGAGCTTGCCGGCCTCTCGGACGTCGATGTCCAGGGCCGGATCGTGCCGAGTGACGCCGGGCTCTACCTGACGGCCAGATTGCGCTACGAGCAAACGGTGATCTGTGATCGCTGCCTGGTGGAGACGGTCGAGCCGGTGGCAGCAGAGATCGAGTTGATGATCGTCCGTGGGCCCCACGCCGGCGGTGGCGGCGAGCACCAGCTGGGGGAAGAAGAGCTGGGCATTCTCCACGTCGAGGGCGACGTTCTCGAAACGGCACCCCTCGTCGAAGAGCAGGTGCACCTGAACCTGCCGATGAAGCCGCTGTGCCGCCCCGACTGCCTGGGCCTGTGCCCGAGCTGCGGTGCGGACTTGAACCAGGGACGTTGCGAATGCAGCACCGAGGCCACCGACCCACGCTGGGCAGCGCTCGCCGCCCTCAAGGGGCCGCAGGCCTGAGAGGCGGCCGGCAGGCCGGTCCGGCAGGAGCAGCCGGGCAGGCGCCGTGATCGCCGACGAAGCAAGAGATCCTGAAGACGCCAAGCTCCAAGAAAGGTATCGCCGACCATGCCCAATCCGAAACGACGCCACTCGAAGGCCCGCCGTGACCGCCGCCGGGCCCACGATGCCCTCGCTCAGCCGGCGCAGTCGAAGTGCCCGAATTGCGGCGAGATGAAGCTGCCCCACCGCGTCTGCCCCTCGTGCGGCGAGTACCGTGGCCGCACCATCACCGAAGGAAGGGAGACGCTCTAGCCCCTCAGTCGTGCCGGGAGGCGCTGCCGTCCCGCTCCAACCATGCGGATTGCCATCGATGCGATGGGGGGAGACTACGCCCCCAGGGCCGTGGTCGAGGGAGCCGTGCGCGCCGTCGAGGCCGGTGCCTCCGGCCTGATCCTGGTCGGCGACCAGGAGCGCCTGCGTCGGGAGCTGTCGCGCCTTGGCAAGGTGGGCGGAACGATCGAAGTGGTGCATGCCGAGGAGGTGATCGGCATGGACGAGCCGGCGATCACCCCCATCCGCAGGAAGCGGCGCTCCTCGATCCGCCTTGCCGCCGAGCTGGTGCGCGAGGGGCGGGCGCAGGCGATGGTCTCGGCCGGCAACACCGGCGCCGTGATGATCGCCGCCAAGATGGTGATCGGGACCCTGCCCGGGGTCGATCGCCCGGCGCTGGCCGTGGTGCTCCCCAACCGGCGCGGTAGCACTGTGGTGCTCGACGTCGGCGCCAACGTCGACTCCAAGCTGGCGCACCTGCGGCAGTTCGCCGTGATGGGCCACTGCTACGCTCAGGAGGTGATCGGCACGCCGTCGCCGCGCATCGGCCTGCTGTCGATCGGCGAGGAGGCCTCGAAGGGCACCGAGTTCACCCGCCAGGTCTTCGGCGTCCTGGAAGACACCGGTCTCAACTTCGTGGGCAACGTCGAGGGCCGGGACCTCTTCGACGGCACCGTCGACGTGGTGGTCTGCGATGGCTTCGTGGGCAACGTGGTGCTCAAGGCTTCGGAGGCGCTGGCCAGCTTCCTGGTCAGCCTGGCTCGCGAAGAGCTGAACAAGAACCTGCGGACCCTGCTCGCCGCCTATCTGGCGAAACCGGCCCTCGAACGGCTGCGCCGCCGGGTCGACTACCGCGAGTACGGCGCCGCGCCGCTGTTGGGGATCGACGGCGGCTGCTTCATCGCCCACGGGCGCTCCAACGCCCGCGCCATCGCGAGCGCCATCCGGCGGGCGATAGAATTCGTCGCTGCAGACCTGCATCACAAGATTTCCGACAACCTGGTGACCCTGCACCGCGAGGAAGAGCGCCTGCTCACCGCGGAGGAGGCCTGAGGCGAGATGAGTGACGAGGCAGCGCCGCGCCCCTGGGACTCCCACACCACGGCCTTCGTGTTCCCCGGCCAGGGCGCGCAGAAGGTGGGGATGGGAGCGGATTGGGCGGCACAGTTCCCGGCCGCCCGCGCCGTCTTCGAGGAGGTCGACGAGGCCCTCGGCTTCGCCCTCTCGAAGCTGTGCTGGGAGGGCCCCGAGGAGGAGCTCCAGCTCACCGCCAACACCCAGCCAGCCCTGCTGGTGACGGCGATCGCCATTCATCGCGTCGTTGTCGAGCACGGACTCGGGGCCGGGATGCTCGCCGGGCACAGCCTGGGCGAGTACAGCGCCTTGGTGGCGGCCGGCGCCCTTGACCTGGCGACCGCGGTGCGGCTGGTGCGCCGGCGTGGCGAGCTGATGCAGGAGGCCGTGCCGGTGGGCCAGGGGGCGATGGCGGCGGTGATGGGCCTGGCCGATGCCGATCTCCTCGCACTCTGTGCCGACGCCGCGGCAGCAGCCGGGGAAGGGCAGATCTGCACGGTCGCCAACTTCAACTCGCCCGGGCAGACGGTGATCGCCGGTCACACCCCGGCTGTCGAGCGCGCCGTCGAGCTGGCCAAGGGGCGCGGCGCACGCAAGGCGACGCTGCTCAAAGTCTCGGCCCCTTTTCATTCGCCGCTGATGGCACCGGCCCGGGAGGGCTTGACGCCGGACCTCGAAGCGACCGCTTTTCGCGATCCTCGGCCAGCGGTGGTCACCAACGTCGACGCTCGGCCGGTGACCACCGCGGCGGCGGCCCGCGCGGCGCTCATCCGGCAGATCGACGCCCCGGTGCGCTGGGTAGAGTCGGTCGAGTGGATGGCGGCCGGCGGCCCTGAGGGCCAGCCCGGTGCGCAACGCTTCCTGGAGCTGGGGCCGGCGAAGGTCCTCTCGGCGCTCATCCGCCGCACGGTGGAGGGTGTGGAGTCCCTCACCATTGATTCGCCGGCCACCCTGGCCGAGATTCTGGAGGCATGATGTTCCGACTGGATGGCAAGACGGCGCTCGTCACCGGCGCCACGCAGGGCATCGGCGAGGCGGTGGCCCGCACGCTCGCCGCGCAGGGCGCGCGGGTGGTCCTCGCCGCCCGCAACGCCGCCAAGCTCGAAGCGCTGGCTGCCGAGCTGGCGGCCGCCGGCTCGCCGGCCCTGCCGTGGACGCTCGACCTCGCCCAGAGCGCGGAGATCGCCGGCCGTCTCGACGCCCTGCCCGCCGAGTGGGAGGGGATCGACATCCTGGTCAACAACGCCGGGGTCACCGCCGACAGCCTGCTCGCCCGCATGGACCTCGAGGCCTGGCAGCGCGTGATCGATACCAACCTGACGGGCACTTTCGCCGTCACCCGTGCCCTGGTGCGGGGGATGATGAAGCGCCGCGGTGGGCGGATCATCTCGGTGTCGTCGGT
>WBZL01004777.1_pt1 | contig 11518 bp, 10 predicted proteins | sample 5204291 | NCBI WGS metagenome assembly WBZL01 (sample SAMN12344345, study PRJNA552823) | activated sludge metagenome | biome: Activated sludge suspended growth; feature: Nitrification reactor; material: Wastewater; isolation source: activated sludge from nitrification reactor of wastewater...
CACTCACACTTATACTTATTTTCGGCATAGGATACCATATCTATCGCCAACGAAAATATGCTAAATAATATTATTTCCTTCTGAAAAAAGCATAAAAAAAATCCATCTCATTTGAGATGGATTTTTATGTATATTTGTATAAAAGGCTATACGACTAAGCCATTTCTTCTTCAGAAATATAAACATCTTTATCATCAACACCTGCAATAATTCTACCGCAATGTTCGCATGTCATGATTGTTTTCTTTGTGCGGATTTCTGATTGTGTTTGAGGTGGAATATAACCAAAACAGCCACCACATGCGCCACGGCTTACTTTTACTACCGCTAATCCATTTTTGTATGTCTTTCTGATTCTGTTAAATGCTAATAAAAATTTCTCTTCTACATCAACTTCTACTTCTTTAGCTTTCACATTTAGCTCTTGTTCTTCTTTCTCTGTATCTTTGATGATGTTTTGTAATTCTTTTTTCTTTAGCTCTAAATCTTTCTCTTTGCTATCTAATCGTTTTTGAATTTCATCTAATTGCTTTTGATGATTTTCAATCGTAAAGTTAGCATCTTTCATTTTTTTCTCTGCTAATTGAATTTCTAATTTTTGCAATTCAATCTCTTTATTTAAAGCATCAAACTCACGATTATTTTTTACATTGTGCAATTGTTTGTCATACTTTGTAATCAAGCTTTGCGCCTCTTTTGTCAATGTTTTTCTGTGCTCAATTTCTTCTTTTGCCTCATTGATTTCTCCTTGCACTTTAGCAATACGCTTGTTTGTGCCTTCAATCTCATCTTCCAAGTCAGCCACCTCGATTGGTAATTCACCTTTTAAAATATGGATAGCATCAATTTTTGAGTGTATTGCTTGTAACTCTTCTAATTGCTCTAATTTGTCTGCAACAGTGGTCAATTCTTTCTTACGTGCCATTAGCTGTAATTTATTGGATTAGTGTTAATTGTCGAAATTCGAACCGCAAAAGTAGGAAATTTTTCCGAGATTATTTTGTTAAATAATTGTACTGTAAACTGCTCACTTTCAAAATGACCAATATCTGCTATAATTATTTGATTATCAGCATCAAAGAATTGATGGTATTTAAAATCTCCGGAGATAAAGATATCTGCTTCTTGTGCAATTGCATTGGGCAACAAAAAACTTCCTGCGCCTCCACACAAAGCTACACGTTTTATTTTTTTCTTCACCAAGCTAGTGTGTCTAATACATTTTGCCTTCATTTCTTGTTTAAGCATTGCTAAAAATGTTTTTGTTGGCATTGCAGTTTTCAGTTCCGCAATCATGCCGGAGCCAATTTGCTGGTAGTGATTGTCTAATGAAATTACTTCATATGCGACTTCTTCATACGGATGATAGTGTAGTAGTGTTTTGATAATTTTCGACTCCAAATGTTTAGGAAAAATGACTTCAATTTTATGTTCCGCTTCTACACTACGCACATTTTTTTTACCCAGTACTGGATTGGATTGTGCATTGCCTTTGAATGTGCCAACACCAGCAACAGAAAAACTACATTCACTGTAATTGGCAATATTTCCAGCACCTGCAGCAAAAAGCTGATCCATAAGCATAGCTTTATTCACTTCAGGAACATACGTGTATAATTTTTTGAGTACATTTTTACTTGGCAGCAAAACACGTCTATTTATCAAGCCTAATCGATCTGCGATAATTGCATTGACACCATTTTGTACATTGTCAATATTGGTATGACAAGCATAAATGGCAATGTCATTTTTTATGGCTTTCAATACGATACGTTCGATATAATTGTTGCCATTTATTTTTTTTAGACCAGAAAATACAATAGGATGATGTGCCACTATTAAATTACATTTCTTGCGTATGGCTTCATCTAACACTGCTTCTAACACATCGATACAAATCAACACACCTGTGCAAGTGCTCATTTTATCTCCAATTAATAAGCCAGCATTATCATAGCTTTCTTGATACGATAATGGTGCAAAATCTTCTATAGTTTGGATTATTTCTGCTATTTTCATAGGCTTAATTTATTTTGAGAATAATTACAAAAATACTATTATTTCCGTTTGCTGTAATCTATGGCGCAATAATATGGCTTCGCAATTGGCTGTACAAATCAAATTTTATTGGTTCTACAGACTTTGAAGTTCCTGTAATTTCAGTAGGCAATTTAAGTGTTGGCGGTACCGGAAAAACGCCATTTGTTGCATTATTAATTGAAATACTTTATGGAAAATATTCCGCTGCTGTGCTGAGTCGTGGTTACAAACGCTCGACAAAAGGTTACCTTGAAGTAAATATTAATCATAGCGCTAAAGATGTTGGCGACGAACCTTTGATGCTCAAACTGAAATATCCACATGTGCAGGTGAGTGTCGGTGAGCAGCGTGTTTTCGCCATTCCGCATTTACTCGCATCACATCATGATACACAAGTCATCGTGTTAGACGATGCATTCCAACATCAAAGTGTACGGCCTGATATTAATATTCTGTTGACTACGTATGAAAAGCCATTTTATGACGACGCTATTTTACCAATTGGAACATTACGCGAATGTAGTTCAGGCAAGCAGCGTGCAAATATTATAGTTGTGACGAAGTGCCCTGCTGATTTATCTATTACTCAACAAAATTTGATTCGTAAAAAAATAAATATCCACCAAAAGCAAAAATTATTTTTTAGCACCATCGAGTATGGCACCGCTTATAATATATTGCAACCCAATGAAAAATATAATGTAGCAGAAAATAAAAGTCATCTGCTCATCACAGGAATTGCTAATGCTTCGCACTTGAGGCAATATCTAGAAGAAAAAAAAGTAGATGTCGTGCATTTTGAGTTTAGTGATCATCATTATTTTGAGATGCATGAATTAGAGAAAATCAAACAAAATTATCCGACTTTATGCCAATGGTTGACTACCGAAAAAGATGTCGTGCGATTGGCATTGCATAAAGAATGGTTTTTACAAAACGAAATTACATTATTTTGCATGCCTATAAGAGCGAAAATAATAGGCGAAAATGCTGCTGATTTTCAAAAAGATATCATTGGATTTTTAGATTATTTCTATGCACAGGAAAACATTTCAGCAGTGTTAAATGATTAAATTTTTAATCGACACATGAAATAATACCGAAATATTTTATTATTTTTGTTTTTCCTTCGTAAGCTTATTCAGGCCATTCTAGCGCATAGTAAGTTTTACTTTTCATCAACATCTTTCGGTTTATTTCATCTCTAATAAACAATGCTTTTTAAATAATAATATTAATAATCAACAATAATAATAATCAACAATAACAATGAATTACAATACCAGTAGAAATGATATAGAAATGCGCGAGTACGGTCGTCACGTACAAAAAATGGTGGACTATGCCGTGAGTTTGCAAGACAGAAAAGAGCGTCAAGCCGTAGCAGAAAACATTATACAATTAATGAGCATTTTAAATCCGCAATTACGCAATACTGCTGACTATAAACACAAGCTTTGGGATCATATATTTATCATCTCTGACTTTAAATTAGATGTCGATTCTCCATATCCAATTCCAACGGCTGCAACGGCTCGAATAAAGCCTTCCTTTTTGCCTTATCCACAGAAACGCATTAAGTTAAAACACTATGGTAAAAATGTAGAAGCCTTGGTGAAAAAAGCTATCGACATGGAAGACGAGGATAAAAAAGAAATATTTACTGAAATCATTGGCAACTTCATGAAGCTGGCTTACAAAAACTGGAGCAATGAAGAAGTGAGCAATGATTTAATTAAAGAAGACATGAAAACATTGTCTGGCGGCGAATTGATTATCAGTGAAGATATGAATATCGAAAGCATGACACGCAACCAACAAAAACAACGCAGCTTCTCAAAAAACAATAATAAAAACAGAAATAACAATAATCGAAATAATAACAATCGAAATAACAATAATCGAAATAATAATAATCGAAATAATTTCCAAAATAACAACAACCGAAATCGTTATAAATAATAATTATGAGTGCTGATGCTTTTGAAGTTTATGGAGGAAAGCCATTAAATGGAACAATCATTCCTCAAGGTGCAAAAAACGAGGCTTTGCAGATATTATCTGCTGTCTTATTGTCTGAAGAAGATATTACCATTTCTAATATTCCCAATATTTTAGATGTAAATGTCTTAATTGAATTGCTTTCAGAAATGGGCGTTTCTGTCAATAAAATCAATGATGACACTTATACTTTCAATGCTAAAGCGGTAGATCCTGATATTTTACTAACAGAAAATTTCAAAAGACGCGCAGGTCACTTACGTGGCTCCGTAATGATATTAGGACCACTTTTAGCGCGCTTTAAAAAAGCATATTTGCCTACGCCTGGCGGCGATAAAATTGGTCGTCGCAGATTAGATACTCACTTTTTAGGCTTTGTTGAGCTAGGCGCAAAATACCATTACGACAAAGACAATTCTTTCTATTCGTTAAGCACTGAAAAACTAATCGGTAAATATATTTTACTTGAAGAACCTTCTGTTACAGGCACAGCAAATATAGTCATGGCAGCCGTTTTAGCGGAAGGCACAACGACAATATTTAATGCCGCTTGTGAGCCATATCTACAACAGCTATGTGGAATGCTCAATAGAATGGGTGCAAAAATAAAAGGAATAGGCTCGAATCTATTAATTATCGAAGGCGTTCAAAAACTAGGCGGCACTACACATCGCTTATTGCCTGACATGATAGAAATAGGCAGTTTTATTGGCTTAGCCGCAATGACGAAGTCAACTATTACAATTAAAGATGCTCGTGTTGACATGCTCGGCATCATTCCAACTTACTTCCAAAAATTAGGCATTCACTTAGAAATAAAAAGCGATGACATCATCGTGCACGCACAAGAAAAATATGAAATACAAACGTTTATTGATGGTTCTATCTTAACCATTTCAGATGGACCATGGCCGCTATTTACACCCGATTTGTTGAGTATTATTTTGGTCACAGCTACGCAAGCTGATGGTAGCGTTTTAATACATCAAAAAATGTTCGAATCCAGATTGTTTTTTGTCGATAAACTCATTGATATGGGCGCAAAAATCATCTTGTGCGACCCACATCGTGCAACAGTAATCGGCATAAATCGAGAATATAATTTGCGAGGCATCAATATGAGTTCACCAGATATTCGTGCTGGTGTTTCATTGTTGATTGCAGCTTTGTCTGCCGAAGGAAAAAGCATCATCTCCAATATTCATCAAATAGATAGAGGTTATCAATATATTGACACACGCTTACAAGCCTTAGGTGCAGACATCAAACGACTATAAAATGAAAATCATGAAGCTTGCTTTCCTTTATACTTTTATACTATTGTACTTTACAAGCTGTTTAAATAATAGCTCGAAACTGCATGTATTGATGGAAGATGCAAATGGCTTAGAAGAAGGCAGTAAGGTCAGCTGTAAAGGTGTAAATGTTGGCACTATCGATGTCATAAAAATACATAACAACAATGTAGTCGCCACCATAGTATTAAATGATGATTTTAAAGCAACAAAAGGCACGACTGCGCAAGTATCATTAGACAATATTTTTGGTAAAAGAAGTTTGATACTTTTGCCTGGTGCGAGCACCTCATTTTTAGCTAACAATGACACTATCATTGCACAAAGCGGCAAGAATATTAGCATCGTAGATAATTTGCTTGAAAAAGGAAATGTTGATTCGCTTTTACACAACATCAATTTGGATAAATTTCACTTGGATTCATTGAAAAACAAGGTAGATTCACTTGACGTAGATGGTTTATTAAAAAAAGCAGAAAAAATCCTAGATTTCAACAAATTATTGAATTAGAAAATCCAATTTTTCAACTCAGCATCGTCTTCTTTCTTTTATTTTTATAGAAAGAATAGAAATGTATCAGCATTACACTAATAGCCGGTAATTCAATACTTCTTTACATTCAAAATTACATTTTTTTAACTTGCAAATGTGGATAATATAGCTGCTATTTTGCCTGATTTAGACTATCATTTTGTATCTTTGTCTGTCTATGTTCAGACGTTTGATGTGATTATTTTTTCTATATAAAATACACAAAATACATACACAACAAACTCAACCATCAATACCTTAAAAAAATGAGCGAAGAAGTATTAGAAGAAGTTAAAAAAAATGCGCAATATGGCGCGGAAAACATTACTGTTTTAGAAGGTTTAGAAGCCGTTCGTAAACGACCAGCCATGTATATTGGCGACATCAATGTACGCGGCTTGCATCATTTAGTATATGAAGTAGTGGATAACTCCATTGATGAAGCATTAGCTGGTCATTGTAAAAATATTTTTGTTACAATTCACGAAGATAATTCCATCTCTGTTTTAGACGATGGTCGTGGTATTCCTGTGGACATGCATCCAAAAGAAGGACGTTCTGCATTAGAAGTTGTACTAACAGTATTGCATGCTGGTGGTAAATTCGATAAAGATTCTTATAAAGTATCTGGTGGTTTGCACGGCGTTGGTGTATCTTGTGTTAATGCTTTATCCACACTTTTACGTGCAACAGTCTATCGTGATGGCAAAGAATATCAACAAGAATTTAGCATAGGTATTCCAAAATATCCTGTAAAAGAAATTGGCGCTTCAGACAAACGCGGTACAAAAATACACTTCAAACCAGATGACAGCATATTCACCGTTACAGAATATAACTACGACACACTAGCAGCACGTATGCGTGAATTAGCCTATTTAAATAGAGGCATCAGCATCACTATCTCCGATGAAAGAAATAAAGATGAAAATGGAAATATTTTCTCTGAAAACTTCTACTCTGAAGGTGGCTTGCGAGAGTTTGTCACTTTCTTAGACAAAACACGCCAACCACTAATTCCAGAAGTAATTTACATGGAAGGTGCAAAAGATAATGTAGTAGTTGAAGTTGCATTTCAATATAATGACTCTTATAACGAAAACATTCATTCTTATGTCAATAACATTAACACTATTGAAGGTGGCACACATGTGGTTGGTTTCCGAAGAGCATTAACAAGAGTATTCAAATCTTGGGCAACAAAAAATGATTTGTTTAAAAATGTAAAAACAGAAATAAGTGGTGAAGACTTTAGAGAAGGTATTACTTGCTTAGTATCTGTAAAAGTACCTGAGCCATTATTTGAAGGACAAACAAAAACGAAATTAGGCAACTCAGAAGTTGACGCCATCGTAGCTAGTGTTGTGGGTGAACACTTAGAATATTTTTTAGAAGAGCATCCAAAAGAAGCTAAGATAATTGTAAATAAAGTTATACTCGCCGCTACTGCTCGTATGGCAGCAAAAAAAGCACGCGAGTTAGTACAACGCAAGAATGTATTAGGTGGCTCAGGATTACCGGGCAAACTATCAGACTGTTCCGACAAAGATCCTGGAGCATGTGAGTTGTTCTTAGTCGAAGGTGACTCTGCTGGTGGCACTGCAAAACAAGGCAGAAATCGTGCATTTCAAGCTATTTTACCATTGCGTGGTAAAATTTTGAATGTAGAAAAAGCAATGGAACACAAAATTTATGAAAATGAAGAGATAAAAAATATCTTTACAGCATTAGGTGTTACCAAAGGCATCGAAGGTGACGAAAAAGCACTTAATATCGTAAAACTACGTTATCATAAAATAGTCATCATGTGCGATGCCGACGTTGATGGCTCTCACATCACCACTTTAATTCTTACGTTCTTCTTCAGACACATGAAAGAGCTTATCGAAAATGGATATATCTACATCGCTTCGCCGCCTTTGTATTTAGTAAAAAAAGGCAACAAGCAACAATATGCTTGGAACGATGAGCAACGTAAGCGCTTTATAAAAGAATTGGCTGGAGAAGGAAGAGAAGACAGCGTACACGTACAACGTTACAAAGGTTTAGGTGAGATGAATGCTGAACAGCTTTGGGAAACGACATTAAATCCTGAAACAAGAACGCTGAAACAAGTAACAATAGAAAGCGCAGCAGAAGCCGACAATATTTTCTCTATGTTGATGGGCGATGAGGTGCCACCGCGTAGAGAATTTATCGAAACACATGCAAAATATGCAAAAATTGACGTGTAAGATTTAATACACTTTTGAAATAATAAAATCCGTTCTATGCGAACGGATTTTTTCTTTATCTAATATTTGACGACAATGCGTTTATTTTCTTATTTTTAATTGATGAAGAAAATACCTTTCCCCTTTCAACTATTACAAATTAGCTGTATTTCATTTTTAGTACTGACAGCCATTGCGATGTTCTTTTTCCCTGGTGGCACTATACTCGACCATAATACAAAAGGATATAGTTTCTTCAATAATTTTTTTTCAGAATTAGGCAGATGGCGCACACATACTGGCGAAACGAAATGGATATCTTTTATAGGTTTTGAATTAGCATTGGTAATACATTCCATCGCGATGTTTGTTTTCAATATTTATTTTCTAAAAAGTACAGACAGCATCAAACTAAATAAATCACTGTATTATATCGCATTAATCAGTGGAAGCATTTTCCCATTTTTATTAACAGGCATTGCTTTCACTCCTTGCGATTTAGTGTTGCCACAACACATGGATTTTGTATATGCTGCTTTTGGCACCTTGATTCCATTGAGCTTTTCATACACATTTCTTGTTAGGCAACATCATATTTTGCCTAATAAATATGGCAATGTATTAATGATAATTGTGGTTTCAATTGCACTCTATTTATTATTGATGATATTTGGTCCAAGTCCGAAAACAGTACCCTACGTTCAACAAACAGCTCAAAAAATTATTGTATATGCCATGATTTTTTCCTTGTTATATTTAACACGAGGATGCAAAAAATATTTAAGCGTAGCTTAATTTCTATATTCATTTTAAACCATTGACAATTGTTGCAGTCAAAGTAGCAAACAATTAATTAATCATTTAAAATGAACATCATGAAAACAAAGAATGTAATCACAGCAATTATTATTAATGCACTTGGCATATCAATCGCATTTGCAGGAGGAACAATGCCACATGCGAAGAATAGACAAATTCATCAACAAGAAAGAATCTACAATGGCGTAAAAAGTGGCGAACTCACAAAAAAAGAGGCTATTAAATTAGAAATACAACAAAACAACATACAGCAAGCTAAGCAAGCAGCAAAAGCTGATGGAATTATTACTGCACAAGAGAAAGCAAAAATTGAATACAAACAAGATAAGGCATCGAATAATATTTACGAGCAAAAACACGATACACAAAATCGTCCGTAAATATTTATAGTAGTGTAATTTTGGTGAGCTTATTTCTTATGAAATAAGCTCATTTTAATTTCCACCTACACCGAAACCAAAGCCCATATTAAGTATTAAAGGAAATTTATCGCTGAACGTGCCTTGATAAATAGATTCTTGATTATCTAGAACATTATACATCAAAGAAATATTAAAAACTCCGACTTTGCCAACCTCAACAGCATAGCCTGCGCCTAGTAAGAGATGATGCACCCAAAGTCTCTTATCTAAATTATAATAGGAAGGCTTATTTACTGCATCATAACGTGCTTCTAAATATAGGCCTTTATACAAAAAACCGCGTGAATATACATCAGCACCATACACAAAGAAATTATAAGAAGTAAAATTGGTATATCTAAATCGTTGATATATAAATATCGGACCTGCACCTACCTCTAAACGCTTCTTAACTGCCATAAAACCTAGGGTTGGCGACAAATTGATGTAGGTATAACTTCCAAACTGCAAGCCGAAGTTTCCACCTATTCTCAATCTGTTCAGCATTTCTTTTTTCTTCTCCAATGCCGTTTTTGCATCATCTGCTACATCAATTTTATCCGGTTTTTCTTTGCCTTTCTTACTATCTGGATTACGCTCTAAAGTGTCCATAATGCGTATCGGACTATCGTATATTTCTTCTTGTGCAAATAAATGGCTGCTACTCATAAAAAAAGCAACGTATAGTAAAAGATAGAATTTTTGCATGATATAAAATTAGATAAATCTATACTAAAACGTAACTTTAATAAAAATAGTTTAGCATTGAAATTCACCACTAAAATAGTTGCAATATTTTTATTTTTCTTTACTAAGAATGAAGTATTTAGCCAATTGAGCTTAGAATCTATTTTTTTACAACAAGAATATAAACTTCAGCCCTCACCTACATTACAATTTCTACATCAACAATCCAATTATGTTAAAGTACTTAATGAAAAAAATGAAACTTTACTTGAATTTTACAACAAGGAATATAAAAAAATAAATGACTGGAAAATAAGCAAAACAAGTACCTCAAGTGCTATTCGAGATGTTTCATTTTCAAACACTGATAAGTATATACTTGCAAGAACAGACTGTGCACCTTTATTTAGACATTCACTTGCTTGTCGTTATTTTATTAGCGATAGCAGTGGTGTGCTGCAGCCAATAAATAACAACAAAGTACTTTTTCCTTCCTTCTCTCCAGATGACAAATTCATTGCTTACATCAGTAACAACGACATTTTTTATAAGAATATTGACAATAGTAGGGAAACACAAATCACATCAGATGGCGAATGGAATAAGATTATTAACGGCAAAGGTGATTGGGTAAATGAAGAGGAATTTGCTTTATCAAAAGCATACGAATGGAATCCAAAAAGCAATCAGATTGCTTATATAAAATTTGATGAAAGCGAAGTGAAAACCTTTAGCATTCCAGAATATTACGATATGCAATATCCAAATTATTTTAACTACAAATATCCAAAAGTTGGCGAGAAAAATGCCAAGCTGAGTGTGCATATTTATCAATTAAAAAACAAGAAAACAAAGTCGGTTTCGATTCCCTATGCATACGAATATATTCCACGCATTTATTGGAATAAAAGTGGCACTGAATTAATAATGCTCTTAATGAATAGAAACCAAGATACAATGCGCTTAGTAGCCTATAACACAAGCTCAAAAATGGCAAGACTGCTATACCTTGAAACGGACACTGCGTATGTAAATATTCCTATTGCGCTCACATTTTTAAACAACAATTCCTTTATTATTACTTCCGCTAAAAATGGATACAATCACCTCTATCACTATGATGAAAATGGAAAATTATTACAACAAATTACAAATGGAAATTTCGAGATAAAACAGCTGTATGGCATTGATGAAACAAATCATTGGATATATTATCAAAGCAATGAAGGAAATGAGATAGAAACAGCTATTTATCGTATTCATCTAATCACACACGACAAAGAAAAACTATCCAATCAGAATGGCAGCAATAGTGCTATTTTTGCTAAAGATTTTTCACGCTACTTGCACCAGTTTTCATCAGCAACTACGCCGCCAACATATAGCATACGAAATACAAACGATACGGCAACTATTGTCTTAGTAAACAATCAAGACATTCAGAAGAAAACAGAAAATATTCCACAAAAAAAGTTCATTCAAATTCCGAATAATGATAATTATCTAAATGCGTGGATCATCACTCCAAAA
>WBZL01004780.1_pt1 | contig 11513 bp, 5 predicted proteins | sample 5204291 | NCBI WGS metagenome assembly WBZL01 (sample SAMN12344345, study PRJNA552823) | activated sludge metagenome | biome: Activated sludge suspended growth; feature: Nitrification reactor; material: Wastewater; isolation source: activated sludge from nitrification reactor of wastewater treatment...
CGCCCGAGACCTCGCCGCCGGCCACGGTGACCGCACGCTCTTCTCCGGCCTCGACCTCGTCGTCGCGCCCGGGGACGTCGTCGGTCTCGTCGGTGCCAACGGCGCCGGCAAGTCGACCCTGCTGCGTTGCCTCCTCGGCCTGCAGCGGGTCGACCGTGGGGTCATCGAGGTCGACGGGGCCGTGGCGGTCGGTGCTCGTGCCTGGCAGGCGCGTCGGGCCGACGTGGCCTACATTCCCCAGCGCCCCGCGCAGGGGCGCTTCCCGCTCTCGGTGGAGGAGTTGCTGGCATCGTGCGGCAGCCTCGATGCCGCGCTCGGGCCGGCGGAACAGTTGGGTGTTGCCGGGTTGTTGCAGCGCACGGTCGGCACGCTGTCGGGCGGCCAGTTGCAGCGCTGCTTCCTCGCCCGCGGCTTGGGGGCGGTGACGATGGGGGCCCGTGTCCTCGTTGCCGACGAGCCCACCAGCGCGCTCGACTTCGACGGGCAGGATCAGGTAGCCGCAGTGATCGGCACGGTGCCGGCCACCGTGCTCGTCGTCACCCACGAGCAGACGGTCGCCGATCGCTGCGACCGGGTGGTGGCGATGGCGAGCGGCCGCCTGCGCACCCAGGGCATGGCATGACCGCGCTGCAGTTCCTCGACCTGATGGCGCTGCCGTCGGTGCGCCGCTCCGCGTGGGCATTGGCCATCGCCGGGGTGTCGATGCCGATCGTGGGCGTGTTCATCATCGGCCTCGATGTCATCACGGTGCGTTTCGCCGTGATGCACATGGCTTTGTTCGGTACGGCCCTCGGGTTGTGGGTGGGAATCGATCCGACGGTGATGGCCCTCACCTGTTGTCTCGTCACCGGTTTGGTGCTCGCGCCGGCCGCCGACCGTCCCTCGGGTCTCGCCGGGCCGATGAGTTTCCTGATGACCATCTCCGCGGCGGGTGCCCTGCTCGTCCTGTCGATCTCCGGGGTGAACGCCAACGGTGCCTTCGAGATCCTGTGGGGGTCGATCCTCGCCGTGCGCCGCCAGGACCTCACCCTGATCCTGGTGGTGGCGGTGCTGGTGCTCGTGTTCCTGCGGTTCGCGCACCGCAAGGTGGCGATCCTGCTGTTCGATCGCGAACTGGCCAAGTGCAGCGGGGTGCCGGTGGTGGCGCTCACCACCGCGGTACTCGTCCTCATCGCGGTGGCCATCGGGTCGTCGATCAGGGTGACGGGGGCCCTGCTCGTCGACTCGATCACCCTCCTGCCGGCCCTGAGCGCGCGCAACCTGGCCACCACGCTGCGCTCGATGACCGCGTGGGCGATCGGGCTGGGCCTGGTCGGCAATGCGGTGGGGTTCGTGGTGGCGCTGCAACTGGATCTCCCGCCGGGCCCGGTGCTGGTGCTGGTGGCCGGGGCGCTCACTCTCGCCACCTACCTGGTTCCCCGCCATCGTCGCCCGGCGGCGCTGCGGATCCATTGAACTGTGCCCGGGCGGCGGCAGACTGGGCGGCATGTTCTTCGGCAAGGACCTCATCGTCTGGCTGCTGCTCGCGCTGGGCGGGGCCCTGTTCGTGGGCAATGTGATGGCGGTCGTCCGCCCGCCCACGGCCCCGCGCAAGGAGGGCGACCTGCAGCAGGCGCCGCGCAGTCGCAGCCTGGGAATGGCGGCGATCGGCTTGGTGGTGGCCGTCGCCGCGCTCGGCGCGCTCATCGCGAAGTAGCAGGTCAGGGTCGATTTCGGCCGAATCCCCTCGGTGAGTGGTGAACCCACCGCACTCTGTGGCGCGACCCCGGAGAACCTGAACACCACACAGTTGCCCTGCTCACCGGCTGTCTCCTAACCTGAACACCACTCAATCAAGTCGGCATCAACGCCGCCACTGAGTGTGGGAGGAAGCGGACCATGAGCGGGCACCGGGGTTCGGAGGTTGGCATGTCGACGCGCCGATGGACGGGGGTGCGCGCACTCCTGGCCGGCTCACTGATGGCGACGATGATCGTCGTCGCCGAACCGGTCACCTCGGTCACCTCGGTGAGCGCGGCCACCGGCACGGTGAGCCTGCAGGAGAAGAACGTCGCTCCCACCACCACGAGTGGCGGGCCGGCGATGCCCGGCGACCTGCTCACCTACACGATCAGCTACGACTGCTCGGGTCTGCTGCTGGGCGACGACTGCGGCGGCGCGGTCATCACCGACACCCTGCCCACGTTCACCGACATCTACGGCAACACCGCCCAACTCGAGTTCGTCTCGGCCAGCTTCACCGCCCCCAACGACTGGGTCTTCCAGGGCATCACCGGATCGGTGCCCAACCAGGTGGGCACGTGGAACGCCGTCCCCCAGACCGCCAACAGCTGCACCCCGTCGGGCAACAACCCCAACTCCGGCCTGTGCGCCGGCGACTCCGGGGCCGTGATCCTCGCGTTGCGGGTGCCCAACGGCATCGTGCCGTTCACCACCCCCTCGCAGGTGGTCACCAACGAGGCCACCGTCACCTTGGGCCAGGCCACCGACGATTCCACCATCGCCACCAGCTACATCAACGCGCTCCCCGCTGGCTCGACGCTCTCCAAGTCCGGGCCCTCGTCGCTGCTGCTGAACTCGGCCGGCACCGCCGACTTCACGTACACGATCAACATCTGCCCCCAGACCGATCGCCCCCTGTACCCCGCCTACACCGTCACCGACACCCTTCCGGTTGGCGTCACGCTGGTGGGCGCACTGCCCTACGGCGGTGTCTTCACCCCTGGCACACCGAGCACGGAGCTCCCGCCGGTGCTGCCTGCCACCGAGCCCACGCTGGTGCCCGGCACGGGCGGCACGATCGAGTGGGAGATCGACGAGAACAACCTGCCGCCGCGCGACCCGGTGACGGGCTGCCTGCAGATCTCCTTCCAGGCCAAGTTCGTCAACAAGTTCGCCGCCGGCGACCTCTCCAACGTGATCGGCGCCACCAAGATCAACAGTGTTTCCATCGTCGGGCACCCCGAGGGCGGCGGCAACGTGGGCGTCGGCCCGGCCACCACCACCCTCACGCTCACCGGTCCGGTCACCCGCTTCGCGCCGTCGAAGAACACCGGTGGCAACTACTACATCGACAACTCGTCGCCCGACAACGTGGTGACGTACTACCTCGGCGCGAGCAACACCAGTGATGCCGAGGCCACGCCGTTCTCCACCGCCGCGCTCACCGACGGCCCGTTCCCCACCGGGTTCACGCTCACCGAGATCCACACCGGCACCTGGGAGGGCGGTGTCACCGGCGTGGTGGAAACCTCGCCCGACGGCACCAACTGGACCCAGGTGTCCACCGCCGAGGGCGCCACGATCGCCTCCGGCCTCGCCGGGGTGAAGTACGTCCGCTGGCTGTTCACCTCACCCGGCGCACCCGAGATCGGGCCCGGGTGGGATGCCACCGGGCAGCAACTGATCGGCACGGTCAGCGGCAGCCCCACCCAGACGCTCACCAACTGTGCCGCGCTCACCGGCGTGCAGGCCGATGTCAGTCAGAACCGTGGCCAGTCATGCGCCAACGTGCTGCTGGAAGTTCCCCAGCCGCACCCGTCGGTGGGCAAGAGCGCGCCGGCAACGCTCGATCCCGGCGCCACCATCACCTACACGCTGACGGCGGAGAACAACAGTGACGCCACCGACGTGTTGGTGGATCCCCAGCTCACCGACTGTGTGCCGTTCAGCTCGCACCTGGTGGTCAGCAACCTGCGCGCCGGTGGATCGCCGCTGCCCGCCAACGGCTGGAGCCTCGAAGCACTCACGGTCGGCGGGTGCACGCCCACCAGCCCGAACACCGCGAACTCCGGCACGCTCATCCAGTTGCAGTACACCGGCACGCTCACGCCGGGCCAGGCCGCACCGACGATCACCTACGACGTCACCGCCGACGCGTTCGAGTTCCCCACCGCCCTCGACACCCCCACGCCCCCAGGTGACTACACGAACACGGTGAAGATCACCCAGAGCGCCGGCGGCGACTTCGGCCACTGTGTGCAGGCCAACTGCTCGGCCAGCGACACCGTGCGTGTGCCGGTGGTGGCCCAGCTGCAGTCGCAGAAGCTCGTGCGCGGCGCGCTCGACCGTGAGTTCAACAAGGCCGGCACCACCACCCCCGGCGGCCAGGTGACGTGGAAGCTCACCGTGCAGAACGTCGGCAACGTGGAGGTGCAGAACACCCAGTTCGTCGACGTGTTCAGCTTCGTCGGCGACCGCGGTGTGCGTGTCACCACCTTGCGCGGCTCGGAGTACGTGCCCTACCTGGTGTCGCCGATCGTGGCCCCCAATGGCTGGACGGTGGAGTACTCCACCGCCACCAACCCCTGCCGCCCGGAGGTGCTCGGCCCGAACAGCTCGTGCACCGCGCCGAACTGGACGAGCACGCCGAACCTCGCCGCGCTCTCCACCTACAAGTCGATCCGCCTCACCTACAGCGGGCGGATGGCCATCGGCGCCTCCCTGGAGTTCGAGTACGACCAGGTGACGCCGGTGTTCGACCCCACCTACGACGACGACCCGGGCAACCCCACGGCCAGCCCCTACGACGCGCTCGACAACTGCACGATCCCCAACTCGCAGGATCCGTGGGACCCGGGTGACGTGTTGAACTTCCCCGGCGACTCCACCCTCGACACCTCGCGTGGCCAGGAGGATGCGTGGGTCGATTCCAACGCCGACGGCATCCAGCAGATCGGCGAGGGCGGGCCCACCTGCCCGCGCGCCTCCAACAGCTTCGCCTACGGCGTCACCGTGCCCACCGATCAGCTCAACGGCCTGCCCAACCCGGGTCGCCTCGGCGCCGAGCCGCCGAAGGTGGATCTGCACGTGGCCGCCACCTCGCTGCTCAACGTGATCGGCAACCGGGTGTGGGAGGACTACGACAACGACGGCATCCAGGACAACGGTGAGGTGGGTATCGCCAACGTCCGCGTCGAGCTGTACGACGGGCAAACCCTCATCGACACGACCTTCACCGATCCCAACGGCTGGTACCTGTTCGAGGGCCTGCCCGACAGTGCGGGCTACTTCGTGCGCTTCTACATGCCCGACGACCGTGGCTATGTCTCGCCGCGCGACCAGAGCGGTAGCCCCACCGACCAGGCACTGACGGCCAACAACACCGACAACGACTCCGACATCCCGCGTACCCCGACAGGCACCAACGTGGTCGGCAACTACTACGACACCACGACGATCGAGCTGGGCAACGACCCTGGCTCGCAGTCGGAGAGCGATCCCACGTGGGACGCCGGCATCTGGATCCCACATCCGGCGATCGACCTGAAGAAGTACGTCAACGGCAACGATGCCCAGACCACCACCGGCCCACAGATCCCGCGCGGCAACGCGGTCACCTGGACCTACGACATCACCAACACGGGCAACTCGTATCTGAAGAACGTCACCCTCACCGATGATGTCACCATCTCCGGCGAGGCCGACCCCGTCCCGGTGTGCGACTGGCCGAACAGCAGCAACCCGGCCACCCCGGCGGGCGTGCTGGCTCGTGGTGAAACCGTGAGCTGCACCGCCACCGGCACCGCCATCCGCGGTCAGTACGGCAACAACGCCACCGTCACCGGCGTGCCCGCGCTCGACGACGGCACCACCACGATCACAGGCAAGACCGGGGTGCCGTCGAGCGTCAGCGACACCGACCCGGCCCACTACTTCGGCGTGGAGTACGACCTGGCCCTGGCCAAGATCGTCACCCCCACCTCGGTGCAGCAGGACGGCACGGTCACCTGGACCATCCGCGTCATCAACCAGGGCAACGTCAACTCCGGGGCATTCTCGGTCACCGACGTGATCCCTGCCGGCATGTCGCTCCAGTCGTCCAACCCGGTGGCCTCCGCCAATCCGGCGACGCGCACCTACCGTTGGGACTTCCAGGCTTCGTTGACCCCCGGTGCCTACACCGACATCGAGATCGTCACCCAGGTCACCGACATGCGTCTACGGCCGTTCCGCAACTGGGCGGAGATCTCCTCCGACTCGGCCCAGGTGCTGTACAGCACCACCGACTTCGACTCCACGCCCGACACCACCGTCGGCAACGACAATGGCACCGGCGTCGGTTCTGGTCCGAACATGAACCCGAACGACGCGTTCGTGGACATCACCTCGCTGGCCAACATCCCCGACGACCAGCGCCCGACGGATGAGGACGACAACGACTACGCAGAGGTGAGCGGCGACCTCGTCTACGACCTCGCGTTGGCGAAGATCAGCGATGTGCGTTCCGGCGTCGCCCAGGTGACCGACAAGCTGCCCACCGGCCTCACCTACTTGTCGGGCACGGTGTACACCTCGGCCGACGCGCCGCTGGTGAACTCCTCGTGCGCGGTCGCGGTCGACGGGTTCACCGTCACCTGCGAGATCGCCAACATCGGCGCAGGCGACTATGTGACGATCGTGATCGTCACCGACATCACCAACGACAACCTGTCCACCGCGCCGTGGCGCAACTGGGCGGAGATCTCCTCCGATTCGGCGCAGGCCCTGTACGACGTGGACGACATCGACTCGGTGCCCGACACCAACACTGGCCGCAACGGCACCCTGCCCAACGACGTCTACGTGGGGATCACCACGATCCCCGCCACGTACGCGGGTGGTGCCGGGTACAACGATCCCCAGGTCGACCAGGACGACAACGACGACGCGGTGGTCACCAACTACGGCCAGTACGACCTGGCGCTCATCAAGGTGGGCCCCGCCTCGGCGGTGTTGTACGACGACACCGTCCAGTTCACGATCACGGTGCGCAACCAGGGCAACCTGCCTTCGGGCGACTACCAGGTCACCGACTGGGTGCCCCAGGGGATCACGCCCGTGCTGCCGATCCCCGGTGGCGGCACATGGAGTTCGCTGAACCGCACGATCACCTGGGATGTCACCGCCAGCCTGGCCGGGTCGACCCAGGCCACGTTCACCTACTCGGCCACGATCAGCAACATCAACCAGCGGCCGTTCCGCAACCTCGCCGAGATCAGTGACGACTCGGCCGAGTTGTACGGCCTCACCGACATCGATTCCACGCCCGACACGGTGACCAACAACGACGGCACCTACCCGGCGGTCGGGGCCACCCCGGGCAGCGGTATCGACAACCTCACCATCGGTGAGGCGGGCGTCGACAACAACGACCCGCAGGATGACGCCGACATCGCCGATGTCACGGTGGACGTCACCTACGACCTCGCGCTCGCGAAGGTCGTGGATGCCACCTCGCTCGCCGTCGACGGGCTGTACAACGGCACGGCGACGTTCACCATCACCCTGCAGAACCAGGGCACGGTGCCGAGCAACGACTTCACCGTCACCGACTGGGTGCCGGCCGGCCTCACCCCGGTGCTGCCGATCCCCAACAGTGGGGTGTGGAACTCGGGTGCACGCACCATCACCTGGACGATCGCCAACCTCGATCCGGGCGACACGATCACGCGCAGCTACGAGGTGCACGTCACCGACTTCACCGCGCGTCCGTACCGCAACCTGGCCGAGATCAGCGCCGACTCCGCGGCCGACTACAACACGCTGGATGTCGACTCCACCCCGGACACCACCACGAACAACGACGGCACCTACCCGCCGCTGCTCTCCGAGCCGGGCACCGGGATCGACAACATCGCCATCTCCGAGGCGGGCAACGACAACAACGATCCGCAGGACGACGCCGACATCGCCGACTTGTCGTTCCCGCTGATCTACGACCTGGCGCTCATCAAGGTGAACGACGGCCCGCCCGTCGTGCAGTACGACGACACGATCCAGTTCACGATCACCGTGCAGAACCAGGGCATGGTGGATTCCAACGACTTCACCGTGTACGACACCCTGCCCGCCGGCCTTTCGCTGGTGAGCGCCGGTGGCGGCACCGTGGTGGGCCACACGATCGCCTGGACGATCGGCAACCTCGCCCCGGGCGCCAGCACCACGCGCACGTTCACGATGGAGATCAGCGACATCACCCTGCGGCCCTATCGCAACCTGGCCGAGATCGACACCGACTCGGCCGACGACTACGACGCCCCACTGGTCGATGTGTACGACATCGACTCCACCCCTGATCGCGTCACCACCAACGACGGCGAGTACCCGCCGCTGCTGGAGGTGCCGGTGCCGGGTACGGGCAGCGACAACCTGCTCATCACCGAAGCCGGTGAGGAGACCGACGATCAGCCCAGCCCCACCCAACTCGACGGTCAGGACGATGCCGACATCGCCGACGTGGGGGTGGAAGTGGTGTACGACCTCGCCCTCTCCAAGGTGGCGAGCGCTTCCACCATGCAGCCCGACGGCTCGGTCGTGTTCACCATCAAGGTCACCAACCAGGGCACGGTGCCGAGCGGCGACTTCACCGTCACCGACACCCTGCCGGCCGGCATGCACGCAACGGCCGCCAGCAACAGCGGCGACACCACCGTGGCGGGCATCGTCACCTGGCAGCTCACGGGGCTGGATCCGGGCCAGTCGATGACGGTGACGATCACCGCGGTCATCGACGACATCACGCTGCGCCCGTACAAGAACATCGCCGAGATCAGTGAGGACGACGCCGACATCTACTCCACCGAGTCGATCACCGTCACCGACGCAGATTCGCAACCCGACGACACCACCACCGACGACAACTCGCAGACGGGTGGCGGGGCCGACGGCTACGGCACCTACGAGACGCCCACCAACGACGTCACCGACACCGACACCGACGAAGGCCCGGGTGCCGGCGGTGAGGACGACGCCGATGTGGCCTTCGTCGATGTTCCCGTGGTGTACGACCTGGCACTGGTGAAGACAGGCCCCGCGGAGTTCAACGGGTCGGCCTCGGCCACGTTCACGATCACGGTGAAGAACCAGGGCAATGTCGCCTCCGGCGTGTTCACCGTGCTCGACCAGATCCCCCTCGGGCTCGAGCCGCTCTCGGCCAGCAACGGCGGCGTGATCGACGTCGACGCGAACACCGTCGAGTGGAGCCTGCCCAGCCTGGCCGCAGGGGCCACCACCTCGGTGTTGGTGGAGGTGCGGATCACCGACTTCTCCACCCGTCCGTGGGTGAACGTCGCCGAGATCACCACCGACGGGGCCGACGCGTACGACAGTGATGGCTACGAGGTGCCCGCTGACGGCGACGTGGAGGACGACGATTCGGTGCCGAACGCCGACCTCAGCGACGACGTGCTCATCGATCAGGTCGTGCTGCCCGAGCCGCAGTACAACAACCCGGACGTCGACGAGGACGATCACGATGTCGCCCCGATCGACGTGCTCATCGACTACGACCTCGCGCTCGTCAAGTCGGTGGTGGACGGTCAGTCGTACAAGGTCGGGAACGACATCGTCTTCCACGTGACGGTGATGAACCAGGGCAATGTCGACTCCGGCCACGTCACCGTCATCGACCGGATCCCCGCAGGGCTGACCTTCGTGTCGGCCGACCATGGTGGCCTCTTCGCGGTGGACACCGTGTCGTGGGATCTGGAGAACATCGAGCCCGGCGAGATCATCGTGCTCGTCCTCGTGCTGAGGATGGCCGATGCCAGCCTGCCGGCGTACGTCAACCTCGCCGAGATCGCTGCCGACGGCGCCGACGGCTACGACCTGATCGTGGACGAGGTGATCATCGAGGACATCGAGGACGACGATTCGGTGCCCGACGCCGACCTCGGCAACGACACCTTGGTGGACACCGACGACGTGACGATCGATCAGATCGAGGGCGACGAGGACGACCACGATCGGGCCGTGCTCGACCCGACGAAGGTGGCCAACGACAACCCGGTGCCCGGCACGATCCCGGTCACCGGTGGCGACCCGGCCCCGATCACCGACTGGGCGCTGCTGGCGCTCGCCATCGGTGTGGGCGCCGTGGTGCTCACCCACCGCAGGAGGGTACGCCGGGCCTGATGGCCCGGCGCCCCTCCGGGCGGCTCAGCCGACGCGACGCAGGGTGTTGCGGTCGGTGTGGGCGAACAGGTCGGGGATCTCCTTCATGCGCAGCATGGTGGATTCCTCGTAGCTCCAGGTGCCGTCGCCGAGGGTGATGGTGACCTCGTAGCTGACGCTGCTCGCGTTGGCGGTGAGGTACTGGTTCTCCGCGATCGTGTACTGCCCACCGTCGATGGAGGCCTTCATCGTGAAGCTCTTGGCGTCGGCCGTGGCGGTGCCGCCGGCCAGCACGGTGATGCCGCGGGGCACCACGAAGCCGCGCAACACCTCACCGGTGGCAGCGTCCCACAGCCAGTAGCCCACCTCGGTGTGGAACGGGTTCTCCTCGCTCTCGCGCCACATCGCGGTCTTGTAGTCGAGCCCGTAGAGGTGCTGGCGACCGTTGTCGACCGGGCCGAAGGGCTTCATCGTCACCTTCTCCTTGTAGGGCGTGCCCAGCACCTTGCCCTGTGAGTGCGAGAACGCGGTGTCGAGGCCGCCCTCGCCCTCCCACTCGCCGATCAGACCTGCCAGCGGACCCCATTCGTTGCTCATTGCCATTCCTTTCGCGAGTTGCAGCGCTGCTTCCGACTCTACCGGCGCGCCGAGAGGTGGTTCAGCCGCGGCTCAGCTCGACGAAGGTGGTGCCCGGCGCGAGGTAGATGGGGGTGCCGTCGTCGGCGACGAACGTCCACGGGTCGGTGTCAACCGCCCTCAACCAGGTGCCCGCGTGCGCCTTCCCACCGCTGTACACCACCACCCGGCCCGATCCCACCGTGACCGGCACGCTGGAGCGCGGCTCGGCGGGGCTCTTGATGTGCTGGCAGGTCATCACCACGACATTGGTCACGGTGATCGGCACCGCTCCGGCCGTGACGTGCACCTTGCCGTCCTGGAAGCGCAGGTAGCGGTTGGTGCCCGCGTCGTACGCCCAGTGCACGCGTACGCCGTCCATCTTCACGTCGAACTCGTACGTGGGCGTGCCGGGACCCATCGGGGCGATCGTGCTGGTGGGAGTGGTGCTCGCGGTGCTGTCCGGTGCGCTGCTGGCAATCGGGATACCGCGCGGATGGGGCAAAACCAGTTTGTGTGTCCGCGGTGTCATGTGGGCGATGGCATACCGCCACCACGTGTTTTGTGTTCTCATTGCCGCGTCAAACGATGCGGCAAAAAATCTCATTTCCGACATCCGGACGGAACTGGAAGAAAACGAACTGCTGCGGGCGGACTTCCCGGAATTTTGTCTGCCGATTAAGAGCCTGGAAGGAATAAACCAGCGCGGAAAGGCGCAGCTGTGCGCCGGCGAACGAACAAAGGTTTTCGCGTCTGATTACGAACTGCGACTGGGGAACGTGGGCGGCCAGTCCGGGGCCATCGTCCGGGCCGGCGGGATTCTGTCCAGCCGGATCCGTGGCGCTCGATATGTTTCGGATGGTGCTGTAATTCGGCCCACGCTGGGACTGGCTGACGACATCCAGACGGAAGCGAGCGCGGCCAGTAAAAAAGGCTGCTACCGGCGGGAAAGGATCCTGCAGGGCGCTTTGCCAGGACTTCCGGGTCCGGGGTTCGCGTGGTCGTGTTTGCTGCCGATGACAGTG
>WBZL01004781.1_pt1 | contig 11509 bp, 11 predicted proteins | sample 5204291 | NCBI WGS metagenome assembly WBZL01 (sample SAMN12344345, study PRJNA552823) | activated sludge metagenome | biome: Activated sludge suspended growth; feature: Nitrification reactor; material: Wastewater; isolation source: activated sludge from nitrification reactor of wastewater...
GGACGCCACTGCGTCCATCGCGGCAGTGACGCCCGAGGTGAACGCAGGCACCGGCGCCGAACCGGGCCGCTGGCGGACCACGGTCGCCGCCGACGACCATCATCGCCTGGGGCCCGCGGTCCTGGGGCCCGCGGGCCTGCTGGTCGACATCGCCGCGGGGCGGGTCGATCTGATCGAACTGGCCCGGCGGTTGCGAGTGCGCGACGGCCGCGGACTCGTGGGGATGTCGGTCGTCCTCGACGGCATCCCGGATCTCCCTGCGGCAGCCATGCTGCGCAAGGCCGGCGGTCTGCTTCGCTGGGGCGGGTTGTCGGGCTGACGGATCGGCGGGCCGAGTGGCCCGTCCCCACGGTGCCCCGGATAATGGGCGGGTGACCGAGCAGATGTGGGATGAGCGATACGGGTCGCCCGGCCGCACGTGGTCCGGTGAACCCAACCCGGTGCTGGTCGAGGTGGCAGCACAACTGTCGCTGGGGACCGCACTGGATGTGGGCTGCGGTGAAGGCGCCGACGCGGTGTGGCTCGCCCGACGCGGCTGGCAGGCGACCGCGCTGGACTTCTCCGCCGAGGGGCTGCGCGTGGCCGCCGCCGCGGCGCAGGACGCCGGTGTGCAGGTGGACTGGATCCGCGCCGATGCCGCCCAGTGGCACCCGCCGAAGACCTTCGATCTGGTGAACGTGCAGTATTTCCACGGACCCCCGGATGCCCGCCGCGCCGTCCACCGACTGGCCTGGCAGGCGACCGAGGGGACCCTGCTGGTGGTAGGTCATCATCCGACCCACCCCGGCGGACCGCCGGACGCGAGCAAGTACGGGACGACCGCGATCCTGACGGCGCTGGGCGTCCCACCCGACGCGCCGGGCGTCGCAACCGCCACTCGCTCCCGTGGCGACGCCGTGGATGCGGTGGTGGCGGTCAGCCGATCAGGCGAACAGATCCACCTCTGACACCCGGCCCTCGGGGTCGATGTGGGCGATGTGGATAGGTAACGATCCGCCGGTCCCGGCCACGTCCAACTGCGGGAGCAACTGGGTGGCCAGTGTCAGCATCGCCAGGGGATCGACCAGCCCCTCCGGCGGGTAGACCCCCGGGGTGGCCAGGTCGCCGCGAGACATCATGATCCCCCCGAGGGCGGCCGGGATCCCGGTGCCCTCAGCGGCGCCGGACCCTTGGGACGACAGCGAGAACACGAAGCGGTGGTCGGCGCCGTCCTTGGTCCCTGCGACATCGATGCGCAGGCAACCGCCCGGCTCGGTGATGCCCGCTTCGGCCAGCAGTTGCGGTCGCTGGTCGATCAGATGGGCGACGGCGAAGTCGATCGGGACCACCGGTTCGCCGTAGACCAGGAGTGGGTCGGTGCCGCACACCCCGGCTCGGACCAGGTCCGCGGTGAGTTCGAAGTAGGAGAGCGGGAAGACCACTCCGCGGTTGGTCGCCCGGCGCAGATCGGGCAGGTGCCGGGGCAGGGTCACCGTCTCGGGGTGGGGATACGGGTACACCGGGTAAGTGCCCACCTGGCGGAAGTTGACGTCGGTGATGAACTCCGCTCCGCTGGGCTCCAGCATCCGCACCGTGCGTTCGGCACCGTCCTGCCACACGGGCACATCGCTGGTCATCGCATGGATCCGGTGTTTGAGCACGGCTGCCCCCTCGGTCGGTTCGCCGCCGTGGATGTGCAGGATGTCGACCTCGGTCACGGTGTCCAGCAGGTTGTCGGCGCAGTACTTCACCAGCACATTGGCCAGGCCGGGGGAGTTGCCCATTCCGATCAGCGCCGGGATCCCCGCTGCCACCGCCTCGTCGTGCAGTTCCAGCATCTGCAGGGTCGGCGCGAGGTCGTCGCAGACATCCACGTAGGGAACACCGGCGGCGATCGCCGCGGCCAAGGTGGGGGGCCCGAACCGGTAGAAGGGTCCGACGCAGTTGACGACGATGTCCGCGCCGGTGAGCAACTCAGCGAGTGCGATGGGATCGGAGACGTCCACGCCGGCCGTGTGGAGGGTGCAGGTCACCTCGGGCCAGTCGTTCGCTGCGTCGGCCGCGGCTTCCGGGTCGAGGTCGGCCAGCACCAGCTCGTCGAAGCCGCCGGCGATCGCCAGCGTCCGCGCTGCGGTTGCCCCGATGCCGCCACCGGCACCCAGCACGACTGCTCTCATTGCGTCCTCCTCATCGATCTCGCACAGTCTGACCGATGCCTCGTGACCCGGCGGCGTCGGTGTCGTCGTGTGAGACTGCCGTCATGCCCGACCAGTCCCCCGCCTCGGCCGCGCAGGCACGTCGATGGATCGGCTTCCATGTCGCCTTCGCGGTGATCGCGGTCGCGCTACTGCTGCTTCCCTGGGCGTCGTTCGGCATCCGCGTCCTCCTGCTGGTGATCGGCTATAACGCAGGTGTGGCGCTGGTGGCGTGGCGCACCGGCGATTCTCTGGTCCTGCGCTGGTGGTGCGTCCTGGCGCCGATGAGTGTGCTGATGGTGCTGCCCGACTGGTTCCTGTCCGCGGAACTCGGGGTTCTGGTGTTCCCGGCGACGGGATCGCCGTTCATCGGCACCGTGCCGCTGTTCATGGCAGGCATGTGGGTGATAGCCCTGTTGCCGGTGATGCTCGTGGGGCACTTCGCCGAGCGGGCGTGGGGCGTCACAGCCGGGCTGATCGTCGTGGTGATCACAGGTCTGGCGTTGTTCACCGCGGCCGAGTGGGCGGCCCCGCTGCTGCCGCTGTGGTTCCCGCAGAACGTCCCGCTCGTTGCGGGGGTGGCCCCCTATGTCCTGCTGCCCGAGGCCGGCCTGGTGCTGGCGACGTACCTGCTCGTCCGCGGGTCGGGGACCCGCACCGTGTGGGCCACCGCCGCGGGGGTTGTGGCGGTGCCGTTCCTCTATTTGGGCATGCTCGCCACGTCGTGGCAGTTCACCGGGTGAGGGGACATCGTCGGCGAGTGATGCATTGATGCCTAGGTAGATGATGCTATGATGCTCCATGCGAACCACGGTGACCCTGGAACCGGATGTCGCCCGCCTCCTTGAGGACGACATGCGGGCCACGGGAGCGACCTTCAAGGAGGCACTGAATCGCGCCGTTCGTCGTGGCCTGGTGAACGGTGCGGCGGTCGAGCCGGACCACCGGCAGGTGACCTTCGCGCTCGGGACTCCGCATGTGGAGCTCACGCACGCGCTGCGGATCGCCGGCGCGTTGGAGGACGAGGAACTCCTTCGGAGACAAGAGTCCGGTCGATGATCGTTCCGGACGTCAACGTACTTCTGTATGTCGTTGACTCCGACGCTGCCCTGCACCCGAGCGCCTCTGACTGGTGGGAGTCGGTGGTGTCGGGCCCAGAATTGATCGGCATCGCCGATGTCGTCGACCTCGCCGTGGTGCGGCTGACGACCAACCGCCGGATCTTCCCCGGGGCACTCGCCCCGCAGGATGCCTTCTCCGTCGTTGCTGCTTGGCATGACCTCCCCAGGGTTCGACGGCTCGCTCCGGGCCCCCGGCACCGAAGCATCTGGCGGGACCTGGTCGTGGGGAGGGGCGTCGGTGGCAACCTCGTGAACGATGCCTTCCTGGCCGCTTTGGCGATCGAACACGACGCCACCCTCGTGTCCTACGACACTGACTTCGCGATCTTCCCCGGGTTGCGGTGGACCACCCCGGCTGAGTGACGGCGCTCCCGGTTCAGCGCCGACGCGAATCCCGAGTTCAGCTCTGCTACACAGAGCGGGCCACCTGACTCGAGGAGTGCGGATGCTCTGGACGCGGCTGCCCCACCACCTGTTCCGCTCGAAGCTGCGTGCGGGGTCGGCGGCAGTGGCCGCCGGTGCCCTGATCTCGGCGTCGCTGCTGGCGGTCGCCCCGCCCGCGTCGGCGAACGGCAACTGTGTCACCTACTGGCAGAACGCCTGGAGCGGCGCGCCGGCTGCGGGCGGCACCGGAACCGTGGCCGACCCCTACCTTGTGGGCAGCGAGACGGACCTCGACGAGGTTCGTTTCTGCGTCGGCAGTCATTTCCGACAGGTCGAGGACATCGCCCTGACGGCAGCCGACTGGGAACCGATCCCGGACTTCACGGGCTCCTATCGGGGCACCAATCACACCATCTCCGGCCTGACCATCACCACCGTCGCCGACCGCCGGGGCCTCTTTGGGACTCTGCTGGGAGGACGCGTCTCGGAACTGACCCTGACCGGGGTGGCCGTCACCGGAGGCAACCAGGTCGGCGCCGTTGCCGGCAGCGCCCAGTCGGGTGCCCTGATCTCGAACGTGTCTGTCGCCGGATCAGTCTCGGGCGACGCAGCCACGGGCAGCATCGCCGGTGAACTGGTGAACTCCGGCGTCCGTAAGGTCACGGCCACCGCAACGATCACCGGCACAGGACAGACGGGCGGCCTGGTCGGGATCAATCAGGACTCCGACGTGTCGGAGTCGGCCTACGACGGAAGCGTCACGAGCGTGAACTACGCCGGCGGCGCGGTCGGCGACGCGTGCGGTGGCGTGCTGGACCGTATTGCCACCACAGGAACGATCAGCGGCGGCGAGAACGTGGGTGGTCTGGTCGGTGGTCTCGACTGTGGCGGGACGCTGACGAAGTCCGCCGCCGACGTCACGATCTCGGGAACTCAGTTCGTGGGCGGCGCGGCGGGTTCCGTGAACGACTCGCGGGTGCGGGACGTGGCCGTCACCGCCCACGTGACCTCGACCGGTAGCTACACCGGCGGGCTCGCGGGGGTCCTGTCCGGAGCCGCCTCGGTCGCCGACACCGCAGCAGCGGGCGGTGTGACGGCCCCCAACGGTTCGTCCGCCGGCGGGATCGTCGGGCGGTTGGACGCCCCCGCCACGCTGGCCGACAGCGTCGCCGACGTGGCCGTCAGCGGCCATGATCAGGTGGGCGGAGCACTGGGTCAGGGCGACACCGAACTGTCCGGGGTCCAGGCCGCCGGTGACGTCTCGGGTCGCCGGAATGTCGGCGGCCTGGTCGGTATCCAGCTCAATGCCCGAGTGCTGGAATCCGCTGCGTCCGGCAACGTCACGGCATCGGGGTTCTCGGCTGGTGGGTTGCTCGGTGCGGCCGACTATGTCTCCATCCACAACAGTCACGCGTCTGGCTCGGTCACGCAGACCGGCAGTTCCAACACCGGGGGACTGGTCGGGGACTTCAACCACGGGGTGATCCGCCGGTCATCGGCGACCGGCGATGTCACCAGCAGCAACAGCTGGGTCGGCGGTCTCCTCGGCAGTGCCGGCAACGTGGTGGTCGAACGGTCCTTCGCGAGCGGTTCGGTGACCGGGTCGGATGTGGTGGGCGGACTCCTGGGGAGTCTGGGTGCCTACGACTCCAAGAGTGCCGTGATCGACTCCTACGCGCGGGGTGACGTGAACGGCGGGACGGGACCGGCCGGTGGTCTGATCGGACAGTTGGATGCCGACGGCGGGGGGAACCTGGGAAAGGTGCTGGCCGACACCTACGCGACCGGCACGGTGACCGCCGACGTGGCGGGTGGCCTCGTCGGCTCCGCGGGCGACGCGCCCGACCTGCAGGGCCAATCGTTCTGGAACAGCACCGCCAACCCGACGATCGTCGGTGGGGAGGGCACCGCAGCCACCGAGACCCAGATGCAGTCCAAGGCCACATTCGCCGACGCGGGTTGGGACATCCAGACCGGTGGTCAGCGCTCGGGGACCGAGAAGGTGTGGGGGATCTGTGTCCCGGCCGATTCATCGGTCAATGGTGGCTTCCCGTTCCTGGTGTGGCAGCACGACGAGGACCCGTGCCCCCACGCCCCCGCCGCCCCGGTGTTGAAGTCCGTGACCGGGAAGGACGCCTCACTGGCAGTCAGCGCGACGTTGGGGTCGGACGGCAATTCCCCGATCACCGAGGTGGAGTACTCATTGGACGGCGGGGCCTGGCGGCCATCCGGCGGAACGTCCGGCACGTTCACGATCAAGGGACTCACCAACGGCACGACGTACTCAGTGCGCGTGCGGCAGCGGAACGCCTTCGGGGCATCGCCGGCGTCCAACGCCAAGTCGGGGACGCCGAAGGCGGCGCCGACGCCCACGCCGACCCCCACTCCCACGCCGACCCCCACGCCCACGCCCACTCCGACTCAGACGACGGTTCTGAAGGTGTCGGCGAAGACCAAGAGCACGGTGAAGGTCGATCGGCGGTCGCTGCTGGTCCGTTCGGTCCGGACCAACGGGACCGTCTCGGCCGTGCGGACCGCGTGCCGGTGGAAGGGGCGGCCGGTGACCGGGGCGCAGGGCCGGCGACTCTGCGGGATCGTGACCCGCGGCCCCGGAGACGCCGGGCCGGCCGAGCTGGTGCGGACGAACTACCGGATCAGCGCCCGACCCTCGTGCTCCACGGGACTGTCGATCCGGGTTCGGATCAGCGCGCGCAACGGCGACGCAAAGAAGGCGACGTTCACCCGCACCTACCGGGTGGCCCGCCACCCGGTGATCCGGTGCTCACTGCGGGGGAACGGCTGATCCGGCGGTGATCTAGTCGGCAGCGGGACCCAGCGTCACCACCAACACGGCACCGTGATCGTTGTGGTGACGCAGCGACCCGCCGGACGCGTCGGCCAGTCGTTCGGCGATCGAGAGCCCCAGCCCGGTGGTCCCCTCGGTGCCCCCGGCGGGCATGTCGTCGGCAGTGAACCCGGTCCCGTAGTCCCGCACCACCAGGACCGCACCACCGCCTGCCCGGTCCGGACCGAGTGACACCTCGTAGGCGGTTCCTTCGTCGGTGTGGATGAAGACGTTCTGCAGCAGGATGTCGACCAACGTCGTCAGGTCCTCCTCGGTGAGGCGCACCCACAGGGGGTCGGCGGGGGCCGACACGGTGGCGGCGCGGTGCTGGTCCTCAGCCAGGACCTGCCAGAACCGGGCCCGGTCACCGACCACAGCCGCGGCATCACAGCGAGCGCGCAGACCTTCGCGGGCGCTGCGGCGGGCGGTGCTGATGATCTCGTCGGTCTGGCGTTGGAGCGCCAGCACGTCCTCGGTCAGTCGGGCACGTACCTCGGGGTCGGTCACCCCGTCGATGTCCACACTCAGCACGGTCAACGGCGTCCGCAACTGATGAGCCAGTTCCGCGGCGTTCGCCCGTTCGTCGGCGAGCAGTTCCTGGACCCGTTGGGCCAGTCGGTTGAGCGCGACGGACACGTCCTGGACCTCGTTGATGGACGACGGTGCGGCCCGGGCCGTCAGATCACCGTCGGCCATCTGGTCGGCGGTGGCCGCAAGGTCTCGGATCGGTCGGGCGGTATGCCGCGCCAACAGCCAGGCGGCGGCCGCCGCAAAACCCAGCAGCGCCGCCGAGACGGCAGCCAGAGCCAGCAACCGGGGAGCCAGCCCTTCGCGCAGGTTCTCGGAATCCATGGTCACCAGCACCACCCCGGTGGCATCGTCCAGCGGCACCGGAGCCGACACGAACACGCTGTCGCCCACGTCCAACCGCGCGGATTCACCGGTGCGGGCGGACGTGATCACGGGCTCGGCGCGACCGTCCACCGGATGACCCAGTGGGTCCCCCCCGGGCGGGATCAACGTCACCGACCCTTCGCCGCCGGGCACCGCGACCGAGGAGATCCGGTCCTTGCCGGTCTTCTGCCATTCCTGCTGCCACGCGTCGGCGGTGAGCCGGGCATGGTCGGCGCCTTCGCCGATCTCCTCAGCGCGGATGATGTCGCGGGCAGCCAGCCCGAGCGGGATGACGAGTGCCATCAGCGACACCGCCACCACCGCCAGACCGAAGAGGACCAGTCGGCGGTACATCAGTCGGCCGTCGCGGCGACCGTATCCGACACCGGTTCCAGCCGATCCTCAAGCAGGACGCCCACTCCGCGATGGACGTGGATGAAACGAGGGTTCTCCGGGTCGTCGCCGAGTTTGCGGCGCAGCCAGGACAGATGGACGTCCACGGTGCGGGCGCTGTCGGTGCGCTGCCACACCTCACGCAGCAGTTCCTTGCGACTCACCACCTGACCGGTATGGGCGGCCAGGTACGCCAGCACGTCGAACTCCAGCCGCGTGAGGTCGATCGGCGCTCCGTCGACACTTGCGGTCCGGCGCGCGGGATCCAGAGCCAGCCCACCGATCCGGGCGGCGGCCGGGGCAGAGTCGGGAGCCGTGCCGGCCCGGCGGAGCACCGCCCGCAGACGCGCCTCGAGCTGTTCCGGCGAATACGGCTTGACCAGGTAGTCGTCAGCCCCGGCGTCGAGCAGTCGCACGATCATGCCCTCGTCGTCTCGCGCGGTGGCCACGATCACGGGCGTCTGGGTCACGGCCCGAAGCATGCCCAGCAGTCGATCTCCGGGAACATCCGGAAGGCCCAGGTCAAGGATGATCACATCCGGTTCCTGCGTGAGCATCGACTGCAGACCGTCGAGGCCGGTCGTGGCCGAATCGACCGCATGACCGCGCGCAGTCAGCGCGCGGATCACCGCGGTGCGGATCCCGGGATCGTCCTCGATCAGCAGCACATGAGCCACGACTGCAGCCTAGGTGACCCGCAGTGCGGCGGCGGGACAGGTGGCCACCGCGGTGCGAGCCGCGCTCAGTTCTGCGTCATCGAGCACCAGGCCACGGGTGGTGATGCCCTGCGGGTAGCCCCACTGGTCGGGGTGAAGTCGTTCGCCGAAGGCGGCCAGGCACACCCCATGCCCCCGGCAGCGGGTCCAGTCGATCGTCAGGGTTGTCATGGCTGTTCTCCGATCGCGGTCAGGGCCGAACGCACGGCGGCCACGGTCGCCGTCGGGTGGGCACACAGACCCCGGCCGTCGACCTCCGCCAGAACGTGCGCGGGGTCGACACGGCGGGACAGGGCATCCGCCAGGGCCGGGAGTCCGGCCACACACGGACCGCACTGGCCGGCGCTCTCATCGGCCAGTGTCCGGGCCAGCGCCACGAGTACGTCGTAAGGATCGACAGTCGACGGCAGCCACACCATGGCACCGGCCCCCCAGCGGCCGCCGACGCCAGCCAGTCCGTCCCACGTAAGCGGAGCGACCCCGGCGCCGGGCCACGGCACCCAGGAGCCATGCCACCCGCCGGTGATCAGGAACCGGGTCGTGAGATCGACCCCCGCCGCTGCGGCCACGTCGGCGAGCGTCGTCGCCCCGCGGGGCAGCTCGTAGACACCGGGTCGCTCGACCGCGCCGGAGGCGCTCACCAGGGCCGTCGTGGGACCAACCCCACGGATGGCCACTGCCAGCCGGGCGAACGTCTCGACGTTGCTCACCAGGACCTGGCCCCGGCCCGGACGCCGACCGGGCTGTCGTGGGGGCAGACCCAGATCGCCCGGACGGGGACCTCGTCCGGCCAGTTCGTTGACGACGGCAGTCGCTTCGCCGGCGACGAAAGCAGCGGTCCCGGAACGGACCTCGATCGTCTCGTCACGTTCCGCCGCCGCTCGCGCGGCCGAGGTCAACACATCCGGGCGGTCCGGGTTGATCATGACCACGATCCGGGCCGCCTTGGTCGCACGCGCCACCGCCAGGGCTCCGTCCAGCACCAGGTGTGGCGACGCCGACAACAGGGCCCCGTCCTTTGCGCTGGTCGGCTCCCCCTCGCTGCCGTTGACCACAACGGCCGAGACCCGGCGCCCGGCGAACGCCCGGAGCTTGCGATGGAACGGGAACCCGGCACCACCTGCGCCGCGAAGCCCGGCAGCCTCAGCGGCGGCTGCGATCGACTCGAGCGAGAACTGCGGCACCGCTCCCCACCGTTCGTGATGGGCCGCCCACGTGGGCGCTCCGGTCAGCAACACCCCGGCCTCACGGATGGTCGCCGGTCGGGTCGCTGCGGGCAGACCCGGCAACTCCAGTCCGGGCAGCCCGGACATCGTTCGAGTAGCCATCAGCGCACTCCCACCGCATCCGGACGGCTCTGTCGGATCACCACTGCGAAGGCCACAGCGGCCAGGCTGGCGCATGCTGCGACCTGGAACACCCGGCCCGCTGCATCGGTACCCACGGTGAGGGCGTGGGCCCACGCCAGGCCGATGGCCGCGTAGGACGCCAGATGTACCCGTCGCCACAACGTCGGTGCCCGCAACCGGGTGAGGCTCGTGATGATCACCAGCAGGAACAGGTCGAAAGCGACCGTCCCGACCGCGATCCACAGCGGTTCCCATCCGGACAGACCGGGGACGACCGTGGCAACCACAGGGACGTCGACGTAGGCATCGGCCACCGCCAGCACCACGTGACCGACCAGCAGTAGCACCCCGGTGGCGGCAGCCGCGCTGTGGATCGAGATCGTGGTCAGCCGACCGGCGGGCCGCCGGACGGCCGGGCTGACGATGCCGATCACCGTGGCGAGGGTCAGGAGGCCCAGCGCCACGATCCCGGTCGTCCGCAGCAACAGCCAGGTGGTGGGGATCATGGGGTCTCCCGTCCGGGCCAACGGCCGACCCGGGTCTCGGTGCCATCCGTCCCCACCAGCCACGCATCCAAGCCGCGCGCCTGCAGCCACGGTGTCGCGGCGTCGCCCAAGATCACGGCGGTCGTGGCGGCAGTGTTGGCGCCTCGGGCATTGACTGCCAGGACACTGGCCGTGTGGAACACGAGCTCCGCCGGCATTCCGCTGCGCGGATCGATGATGTGAGACACCCGCTGTCCGGTGGCCCCGGTCCAGGTGCGGCGCCCGGTGCCGCTGGTGGCCAGGCCGCAGTCGGTGACTTCGAGGTTCTGCGGCGGATGGTCGTCATGATCCGGATCGGCGGCGATCACCCACGGCTCCTTCGCACCGATGATGCGCAGATCGCCGCCCATGTCGGCGATCACGTCGCAGTCGAGGTCGGCGGCGGTGATCCGGGCGAGCCGGTCAGCCAGCCACGCCTTGCCGATGGCACCGAGATCCATCTGGACCTCTGGCGGGATCCGGACGCGCGCATGGGATCCGGCCGGTCGGATCTCGACCGACCGCCACGCGTCGCGGGAAACCCGTCCGGGAGGCGACGGGGGCACCGCCGTCCCGTCGCGCCAATGTCGATAGCCATGGCCGTCCACAGCGTGGCCCTGACAGGGGTCGACCAGACCGTCGGACTCGGTGGCGGCATCCAGGGCCGCGGTCAGGACGTCGATGAAGTGCCACGACACATCCGTCCAGGCTCCGGCGCAACGATTGACCTGACTGATCTCGGACCGTTCGGAGAACCGGTTGGCAGCGAGGTCCAGCCGCTGCACCTCGCTGCGCAGGGTGTGGTCCAGATAGCACGGGGCGCCCGGATCGTCGGACCGGGCCGTCAGGGTGAGCGACGTGCGCCAGACGTCCATCCGCGCATGCATCAGCGTTTCGGTGGTCACGATGCACCCGAACTCGCGGCCGGCTGCTTGGCCGGGGCCGGAGCCGGAGCGGGAGCCGGGGCCACGTTCGACGACCCGCCACCGGACGAGTTGCTGCCAGAGGAACTGCTCCCCGACGAGGAACTGCCCGACCAGGTACCCCCCGACGACGAGGCGCCGCCGTCGAAGGAGCCGCCAGATGATCCGCCCGACGAACCGCTGTCG
>WBZL01004784.1_pt1 | contig 11506 bp, 16 predicted proteins | sample 5204291 | NCBI WGS metagenome assembly WBZL01 (sample SAMN12344345, study PRJNA552823) | activated sludge metagenome | biome: Activated sludge suspended growth; feature: Nitrification reactor; material: Wastewater; isolation source: activated sludge from nitrification reactor of wastewater...
AAACCGAAGCGACCCGTCACCCTGCGACTGGATGCCGACCTGCTGGAATGGTTCAGGCGCGAGAGCGGCTACCAGACCCGGATCAACGCCATCCTGCGCGCGTACATGGACGCTCAAAAACCCAAAGGCGCGGATCATGCGAAACCTTAAAGGCGTCCTCACGGTTTCGGTCGCCCGCCGGCAGGCAACACCTTTTCCATTTCCATCTTTCATGAAAGAGAGAATTATAGTATTCTCGTTTTCATGAAAACCATCGTGGTGGCCAATCAAAAAGGCGGTTCCGGCAAATCGACTATCGCGGTTCACCTCGCCGCTGCCGCCGAACACGCCGGGCACGGCCCGGTTATCCTCTCGGATACCGACCCGCAAGGCACCTCGGGCGACTGGTTCAACCAGCGGAAAAAATCCGGCTTCGATACGCCGCTGTACGCGCCCTTGGCCCTGTCCGAACTGCGGGACAAGATTCGGGCGCTGGGCGAGGCCGGAGCGGCTTATCTGTTCGTGGATACCGCCCCTTCCATCGGCGCGGTCAACGCTGATCTGTTTGCGGTGGCCGACCTGATTCTGATCCCGCTCAACCCGACACCCGCCGATCTGCGCGCCCTGGTCAAAGGCTTGCCCCTGGTGCGGCAGTCCTGCAAGCCGTTCAGCTTCGTGCTGGCCCGCGTCCGGCCCAATCTGAAAAACAACGACGGGGCGGCGATGGCGCTCGAAGCTTTGGGGCTGGTCTTGCCGTCCCGGATGCACGAGCGCGTAATCTATGCGGAAACCTTCGCGCATGGCAAAACCGCCTTGGAGATCGAGCCTAAAGGGGTGGCTGCTCAGGAAGTGGCCGCCCTGTGGCACGCCGTGAAAGCGAGATTGGAAGAAAACGAGAACCGATGAAAGAGAGAATGCGATAATATGAGAATTCGTGAAAGAGAGAATTCTACCATGACCAAGCGCCCACCCGTCGATTTGAAGGCCCTGACCGCCGAACAGGCCGCACCGATGCCGGAAGCCGCGCAGCGCACGGCCCCCCCGTCGCCGGTCGGATCGGTCAAGACCGCCAACCTGGAAGCCCTCGCCTTCAAAGTGCCACCCGAGTTCCGCAAGCGGTTCCGGCAACGCGCCGTGATGGCCGACCTCAAGCTGAACGAGTTGCTGTTTGCCGCCCTCGATGCTTGGGAAGAAAAACACGGCCTCAGCTAAGAATTCTCTCTTTATGGAATTCTCGTTTTATGGAAAGTTAACAGGCAGTGCGGCGCTGACCCCGATCCGCCTCGAACGGCGCGAACCCGCCCAAAACCGGCTGCGGTTCTACGCCATCGCCGTGACCCGGACCCGGTTCGACGGCTGGGCGCTCGTCCGGGAATGGGGCCGGATCGGACAGCCGGGCAGTGCGGGAGACATGGTTTGAGACCGAAGCCGCCGCCATCGAGGCGGGTGAGCAGGTCCGGTAGCGGAAGGAAAGACGAGGCTACCGAGCTGTTGGCGGTCCCCGAAATGCGGGCAGCGCGACCGAGTGCGTGGCAAGCTGCCCAAGGCGACTTTTCATCGTTACGTCGGGCGGTCATCGGCATCCAACCCTGTACCGCCCGGCCAGCCAAGCGCGGTGCGGTCCGGCGGGAAAGCGGAATCCGCTATGAGACAGACCGTAGCGAAAGGTCTAATGTTCTATAGCGGATACCCAACGACAAGCTAACCGGCGCGCGCGTTCAAACATCAAACCATTTAAAACCGTCCTAGAGCGCGCGTCCGGTTGAGCGACTTGTTAGGCCATAGTCACCTTTAGCGATTTCGGACCGGGAAAAGCTCTTCAAGTCTATTACAGATTTCTCCAAACATTTCTCTGGGACTATCCATTTTTGCGGCAGGGCCCTGCGGATCAAGTATGGCTTTGAATACGTAACATGCATTTTCGATTCCCGCACTTCTTTCACCTACATCGAACTGATTAGCCGCTTCACGAAGTCTAAGGATCGTGGCTGGATGACTTGTGCCTTGACCTCGAACGGATTCGAGCATAAAGAGCCAACAGAGCGCAACTGAAATCATAAGAACTCGAAACTCCCGTTGTAAACCAAACCCAGCATCAGAAAGAATCCACTGGGTAGCGAAAGCGTCTGCCTTATATTCTTGCGAAATACTTATGTAACTCGGTACCAAAGCTGAATCATTATGATAGACATGCGCAATCTCATGCAAAAGTATCCAACTTAAAGCGCCAAAGAAGACATTGTTAATCCTCCCTTCTTTACTGTCTAAAGGTGCGCTTGGATTCGGCATATTTAATTCATTTGGCCAAGGGCTATCAGCAGCAAATAGGCTTTTGGCGTAATTCACATGTTTGTTAACATTTAATTCTTGACACTCTTTCCCAATATCGATGTGTTGACTGATATTGTAGTCTGCTGCGCGTTGAGCTCGTGATGCCACATCCATGATGTGAAAGGCTGCGTAGCTAGTACACCATAGGCTGGCAAGCCCAGAGTAGTGAAGAATGATTGTTGCTTTTGATGGAACTGCTTCAAAATTAGCTTTGCCATTTCCGGGTTCAATTCTCCACTTTCTATCACCGAATATATTTGTCGCTAGCTGTTCCCCTTGTTTTGGCGCTATATTGAATGGTGTTCTATTGGCAATTCGGAACAGTTGTTCTGTGGCAGTTTGTGTTGACATATTTAGATTGCTCGATTTTTTGAGAAGCCTAACAGGGCGGCGGCCTATCCGCCGCCCCGTTGTCGCGGGCGCGAAGCGCTGGTCCTTACCCACAAGTCTAGCGGGACTATGATGGGGTTACTCGCTTTAGCCTTTGCTTAGAGTCACTGCACCGGCGAACAGCTTCAACGACAACACACTGTTATGTGCCTGTCGTCGTATGGTCCACCGCATACCATCCCGGTAGCGTTTGAGCCAAGAGTGGATTCATTTGGAAAACACGCATAAAAATTTCCACGGTCAGTAAATCCTTGAGGACAAGAATTGATCACTGGTGATAGAACGCAAAAATTCTTCCATGGTAGCTCTCCGTTATCCACCACTTTCGTCACTTTATCAAAGAAAGGTGAATTAAGTCCATCTGGCATACCTTGTGTTTTTCGCTCTAAACTAGAAACGCGAGCTAATAGATTAAAAGTATTTTCTGTATTAGGATTTTTAAGCAATAAATCAGATACTTCCTTTATTTTTATCGCGTCGTCATGCTTAATTTCACTAACTTGTACTCGAAAATTCCTAACAGCGTCAGCCAATCTCTTTGCCTCTTCATCAATCAATGCTACTCTTTCTTGGACTCTTGCACTTTCAGCTAATGCTCCTGATGTTGATTTCATAGCGATTTCACTTGCTTGGGATATTGATTGCAGCGCAGATTGGCTTATTGGAGTTATCTGTTTTTTAATTTCTTCAGAAATTTCTGAAGAAATTAATGAGTTAGCTTTGTTTGCGGCTTCTTGAGGAATTACAAAAAAAATATATGAAAGCCCAGACACTAATGCAGCGACATTTACAATACCTAATGCCGTAAACCATTTAAAGAGATAACTATTTATTACATTCTTCTGCTCACTACTCAATTCTCCACCATTCCCATTACTCATAGATCACCTCTATTCGTAAGTAAGTACTTAGTCGAAAGTTCTATCGGTTTTTACTTCATACTAAACATTTTCGGTGGCGCAAGTTTTTGGGGTGGAAGGTTTGATTGACATCCGGGCGGATTTGATATCCTTTTGCACCATGCCTTTGAGCCGCCAATAACGCAGCGTCCAACAGATGAATGGATTTCTTGACGCTCAAGAATTTGGCATTTGCCTTGTTGGGCAAGGCCCTGCCATAGGTCGGCACGGGCCATAACGACTTCAACTGTAAGTCTGATTTTTGATCTTCCTTCAAAGACTCCTCGTTTTTTTGTCCAAGTATGAATTGCTATTGCTTCTCTACCATCATCATAACTGGCTGCTGAAGCCTCATAGCATGGTTTCTTACTACCATGGAGTGGTATTGAAGCACCAGTGCTAATTTTGACACCACAGAATCTGTATTGATTTACATTAATTGGGATAACAAAATCGTGCTCCTCTTTTTTATCGCTAGCTAATGCTTTCATAATTTCATTACTAACAGCTATAGCTGTGCTGGGAACTCCGTAATAATTCGCAGTGGCTGATAAGATTGCTCGAACCTCTTTCGTTGATAAAATATCTCCAAAATCTTTAGGGTATGTAACAGCCTCAACTACTACAGTTTTTTCATAGAACTTTTCTAAGCTATGTAACGACTCGGCCATAACAGGCAGAGCAGCATATAAACATGAGATTGTAAGCACGAGTGACTGAAGCCTATTGAGACTCATGGTAGTGGTGACCTAGTATTTTTTGTTGGTAAAGTTAAGTGTAGTAAGAGCGAAGCTATTATTGAATTTTATTATCGTAAGTCAGGGGTCTCGTCTTCAGTCAAGATCTGCGTATAGCTGATGTTCATGAGGCCGTTTTGTCTCTGATTTCTGACACAACTAAGCCATTGATTTGGCAAGCATGTGAAGGCGTGTCAAAAGTCTTGATTACCGGCACAGCGTCTCGCACGGCACGCCATCTTTGTCCCCGTCCAGCGAACTGACGCCACACCGGGTTAGGTAAAACTTTGCCTCTTCACAGCTCGTCATTTCCCGGCAGTACCGCTTGCCGGCGCAGGTGAATCCACCGAAAGCGGTAGCGCGGGTCCGTCAGCGGAAACGGCCACGGTGCGAGAGGTGTGGTTCGAGACCGAAATCGCCGCCATCGAGGCGGGTGCGAAGGTCCGCCAGCAGAAGGAAAAGCGCGGGTATCGGGCTGCACATTGTCAGCAAAGCAAAAAATACTAACGAAGCGCGATAGCGCCCATTTCTCAGGACTCGCCCATGGATCTGATTGCCGAAGGCATCAAACAAGGATTCATCCGTTTCAAGGATAAGGGGCGGTTTTCGCCGCTGCGTGGTCCTGTGCTTGCCGCTGGCCTCGCTCAGTCGGGCAGAAAGTCCTCGTTTAGGATTTGTTCCAAGGTGAAGGGGCAGTCGGCGGGGAAAGCGGATTCCTCCAAGCCGGTCTCTTGGGCGGCGCGCAGGATGGCGTCTTGGTAGGCGTCGATCACGATCTCGGTCAGGAGCGGTTTTAGGCTGGGGTTGTCGTGCAAGACTCGCGCGGCCTGTCGGCGCTGCTCCTTGAGGGTGAGTTGCCAACTTCGCCCCCGCCGGCCGGCTTGAACCTGCCATTTGAGCAGGTGGGCTAAGAGTACTGCTAGCCGGTGGATCAGTTCGCGCTTCTCGCTTCGTCCCATGCTTTCCAGCTCCTCCGCCAGATGCTCCAAGTCCAGTTCCCCTAGCCGTCCCTCCCGCAGGAGTTCGGCGTTTTTCAGCGTCCAGGCGTAGAAATCCTGTTCGTAGAGCTCGGCGGTCGCGTTCATGAATCCTCCTCTGGCGACTGGGAGCGTGGTTGAAGAAACCGTTCGAGCCAGAGGCCGAACGGGTTTACCCCGTTCGGCCTTGGCGACCAGATAGCCGTAGCGGAGCGCCCGTCAAGGCTGCGCGGAGCGCACCGCGTAGCGGCTTGGCCTTGACGGGCAAGCGGAGCGAAGGCTCGGGAGTAAAGCTCCTCCACATCTTCGAGGCCGAGGTCGGCAAACACGTTGCCGCTGTCGCGCTCGAACTCGATCGCCGTCAACGCAACTCCACCCGCAACTGCCGCCCCAGCGCCTTGGCCGCTTCCAGCAAGGTATTTAGTTGCACCGTGGTTTTTTCCGGGTCGAGCAGGCGATCCAGTTGCGAGCGGCTGGTGCGCATCCGCCGCGCCATCTCGGCCTTGGTGATCTGCTCCGCTTTCATCCGCTCTTCGATCTGCCAGGCCAACACCCGCTTGACGGCGGTGGCGGTGGCTTCTTCCAGGCGGCCTTCTTCCTCCAGGAACTCCTCCAGGCTCGATCCGATATGCGGGTTCTCGGTCATCGCTGCGTCTCTTTCATGCGTTTGGCCGCCAGTTGGAGATCGGCGGCGGGGGTCTTTTGGGTTTTCTTGATGAAGCCGTGCAACAGCACCATGCAGCCTTCCGCCAGACAGAACAGCACGCGGGCCTCGCGGTTGCCGGGCAAGGCGCTTCGCACTTCCCACAGCCCTTTGTGCGAACTCAGCGAGCGGCACAGGGGCATACCGAGCGGCCAACCCAGCTCCACCGTGCGCAGATCGTCGCCGACGATCTTGCGGTCTTCCGGGTCGAGATCCTTCAGCCATTCCCTGACCGGCAGGTTGCCGGCCGCCGTTCGGTAAAACGCGACGCGGACTCTTTTTTCGCTGTCTGGAGCCATCCGTGATAAGTACCACGCAAGGTACTTCTTAGTCAATGTGCTATCATTTTCTATAATTCCATCCATCAAAAAACTAAAATTGATGGATGGAAACCAAAAAATTGATGGTGCTGGTCGAAGCGGGCGCGGTGCGGTCGGTTGAAGCGATACCGGACGGGGATGGCTGGGCGGTGTGGATCACATACGCGAGTTTGATCGGCGAGCGGCGGGAACCGTTGCAGCGCCAGCGCGGCGGGGTGCGCGTCTTCGTCACGCTGGACGCGGTGGCGCGGTGTCTAGTCGCTGTTGGCCTGAGTGAGTTCGCCGTGAATCTGCCCGGCAAGGGCGAGGAATTGCCGTGAAGCACGGCCTGCTGCTCGCGCTGCTGGGCTGGCCGGCGCTGGCGCTGGCCTGGGAAGAAGAGCAGGCTCTGGCCTTCATCGTCGCCCACAGCCCCCTACTGCAAGCCCAGCGGGCGGTCGTGGCATCCTACCGGCCACCCGGCATCGGCCGCCGCGTGCTGGAACACACCTCGGTCTTCGTGCGGGCCGCATCGGGGACTTCGAGCACCGTTTCGGAAACCGGCGACACCACCACGACCACCCCCGTCACGGTCGGCATTCAGCTCAACATCCCGCTCGCCTCGCCCAAAGAGCGGCGCGAGTACGCCCAGCACGCCTTGGCCGAAGCGACCCGCATCGACGACGTGCGCGGCCGAGCGCTGACCGATCTCGCCAAGTTGCGCGAACTGGAAGCCGAACGGGCCGCCGTGCGCGAGCGGCTGAGTTTCCAGCGATCCAAAGCGGATTGGGTGCAAGACCGGCTCAAGAAAGGCTACGAAGGCGATATCGAAAAGCTCTGGGAGACGGCGCAGAAACAGAACACCGAGGCCGCTGCGCTCAAAAAGCTGGATGGGCTCCTCGACGCCCAGCGCCGGCAGGTGGCGCACCACGCCGGGGAACGCTGGCAACCGCTGTTGAATTACTTGAGCGGCAAGCTCAAGCAATTACCGGAGGACTGAGCGATGCAAGAGATTACGGGGCTAATCGGACGTGATGCGCTGGTTGAAAAAGCCGCTCAGGAGGCCCGCAAGGGCCGCAACGTCCTCCTGACGGGCAAGGTAGGGGTCGGCAAGTCCAGCGTGCTGGACGCGATTCTGGAGCGTCTGGAGCGGCGTCGCGGCGAGCGCGCCCCGGTCGATGTCGAGACGGACGACCCGCCGGGCGAGCGCGAGGACCGCGCCGAGCGGGACCGCTACGGCCACGAGCGGCGGCGCCGGACCCAGACGATCATCCACGTCGCCGACCACCAGCCCAAGGCCCAGTTCGTGGACATCGCCCGCAAGCTGCTGGCGGCCGGCCTGCTCGATCCGCTGGCGCTGGATTTGCCCGAGCCGTACCGCGACCTCCCGCCCGAGCTGATCGAGTGGGCCAAGGTTCGCCGCCACGTCAACCGGCTCAGCATGAGGGACCTCACGGCCGCGATCATCCCGGCGCTGCACGACCACCACGGCAAGGTTCTGATTGCCGTCGATGACTTAACCAGCGTCACGCCGACGCTGGTCGCCTTCTGGCTGGCGGTGTTCGACGCGGCGCAAATCATCGGCTGCGCCAGCGCCAAGAAAGCGAATCTCAACAAGCTGTGGTGGAAGATGACCGAGATCGAGATTCCACCGCTGCCGCCGGAGGCGACGCGGCAGATTGTCGAAACCTATATCACCCGCCAAGGGATGCTGATCGAATCGCCCGGCCTGTTCGTCGGCCATGTGGTGAAGCAATCGGGCGGCAATCCGCAGGCCATCGCCGATATGCTGGACGATTCGAGCAAGGAACGGCTGGTCGATAAGCAGCGCATTCGCGAAATGCGCCACGCGGCGGGGGTGCGGTACTTCGACTTTACCCCGGTGATGATCGTGGCGCTGGCGTCCATTGTCGGGGCGCGCTATCTGGCTATCGGCACCGGCGATACCGAGCTGTATATCTTCGCCGGCATGGTCGCCGCCGTGGTGATCTCGCTGCGGGTGTTCCTGTTTAAGGGCGCGGGTAAAGCCAATTGAGCATGAGCGGTCGCGGCGTGGTCAAAGTCAACATAAAGTAGCTACAGTTTGCTGATGATCACCTGGGACGAACCGAAACGTCGGGAAAATCTCCGCAAGCACGGCATCGATCTGGCGCTGCTGGACGACGTTTTCGACACCCCGCTGCTCACGGTGGAAGACAACCGCGAAGCCTACGGCGAACAACGGCTGCAAAGCCTGGCGTTCTGGCGGGGGCGCGTGGTGTTCCTGATCTGGACCGAGCGGCCCCATGCCGCCCATCTAATTTCGTGCCGCTATGCCAACCAACGCCAAACCCAAAACTACTTTGCCGCCGTTCAGCCCTGAGTGCATCGCGGCGGCGCTGGAAGCCGCGCCTGACGTGGCTGGAGAGGAAGATCACGTCGATTGGAGCCGCGCCGTGGTCACGCCAGGCGGCGGCGTCCAGGCGACGCTGGCCGCGCTGCGCCAGGCGCGCGGACCCGGCCAGAAGCCGCGCAAGACCCAATTGACGGTGCGCTATTCGCCCGAGGTAGTGGCGTACTTCAAGGCCACCGGCAAGGGTTGGCAGGGGCGGATGGACGCGGCGCTCAAGGAGTGGATCGCCCAGCACTCGGGGTAGCCCGTGACCTCCGGCACCCACATTGCCTTTGCCTCGGTGCTGTATCTGGGCGGGGCGACGCTGTTTGGCTACCCGCCGGATGGGGTGGGCTGGTTGCTCGTGGCGGTGGCGTCGCTGGGGCCGGACGTGGATTTGCCCACCTCCAAGGTGGGACGGTTGTTGTTCTGGCTGTCCGTGCCGCTGGAACAGCGCTTCGGCCATCGCACGATCACCCATTCCGCCGTGGGCCTGCTGGTCGTGGCGCTGATTGCATCGCCCTTGTGGTGGGTTCGGCCGCTGTATTTCTGGTGCGTTCTGGGCGGCATCTGGTCGCACGTCTGGATCGATATGTTGAACGTGCGAGGCGCGGATTTGTTTTGGCCCTCGCCGGTGCGCGTCGTCGCGCCGGGCAACCGGAATTGGCGGCTGGAGGTGGGCAGCAAGGCGGAGATGATGTTGCTTTCCGCGCTGCTGCTGCTGACCGTGGCGCTGTATCCGCTGAGTCACTTGGGCTTTCGGGATGCGCTGCAAGCGGTGGTGCGGAGCTTTGATATTTCCGTGGAGCAGTACCAACGGCAGATCGGCACGCATTGGTACGACCTGGATTTGGTGGCGTCGGACAATTTGACGCTGGCGCGGATCGAGGGCCGCTTTCCGGTCGTCGGAACGTGGAAGGGCGGCTTCATCGTGCTGCACGAGGGCCAGCCCCGCGCGGTGGGCAAGAGCGAGGCCCACCACAACCTGCTGCCGATCTCGGCAAGGCTCATCGAGGGCGAGCCGCTAACCGTGCAATCGGTCAAGGTCGAGATGAAGGGCCGAACCTTGCGCTGGCTGCTGGGCCGGATCGATCAGCGGCGGGTGTATTACCTATCGGGCGAAATCCAGACCGCGCGGGTGGAGCCGGTGGCGAACATCGACCGCTATCAGCCCGTCATCTACTCCGGCCAGACCATGACGCTGCGTTATGCCCGCGCGCAGGAGCTTACGCCGTGGCTGGATCTGGTGGCCGCACGGGGCGAGGTGTTCGTGCAGTTTTGGCTGAGGCCGGGGGAGCAGGCGGCGGCGTTCGAGGTGGGGGAGGAGCCGCCGGAGGAGCCGATTCCGGGGGAGTTGAGGCAATATCTGTAAAAACTCAATAGATTGAGGTAATTGGTTAAGAAGCTCTGGCTTAAAAGTTGGCATTAGCTAAAGTATATATTTGAGTTCACCTCTACGCTTGGCGCGCAGTTTTTGGTCGGTGATTACGCGATTTTTAGGCGCCGGACTTTAGCCCAGGAAAGCGAAAATCCACAGACCACATATCTGCGATATCGCGGACGCCCTGAGACTCCTTTCTGCCGTCAGCGTAGTGAATCGTTATCTCTTGAGGGAGGAACGCTGTCCCGACGGTGAAACTGGAATCAGACGAGTTATCCGAAGACACAGAAATAGTATACATTAGGGGAATCCTTATGGGTGTATTTGCTCCGGGTGCCGGGAATTTCTGCGGAACTCCGGTCTGAATAGTAACCTCCGACGTGTCTAGCGTGTACTCTGACATCGAATCGTTTCCCCTTAGAGTATTGTTCTCGTATTTTATGGAGTGAAGTTCCTTCATGTAGTCGACTTTAAATGGAAACAACTTTCCTTTGGTCGAAATGATAATTCCGGTGACAGAAATATAAGAAGCAACTGCTTCATCTCCTAATGTTAACTCGAGGCATACGAGTTCGCCTCCATCTATTAGGATATCATCAGGAGCGCGACCGAGGCTTTCTTGCAAGTTCTCCCGCGCTGCATAAAACAGCCGAGCTAAGAGATTGTTTGCGGGGAGGTCAGAAAAGGACTTGGCATTCAGAGAACCGTCATTTTTCAAATGCTCATAAAGCAGGTCGTTTTGAGGCGGTTCGAGTGCTTGTTGTAGTTGCCGAGCTTGCGCAAAGGTCTCATTTTCTACAAATTCACCTGGATAATGACTCAAAGCCCCGTCGAAATCGGTTCCAAAAAATCCGGGCTGAAATGCCAAGAACTTTTGATGTACTGAGATCTCGCTTCTTTCCGGGAAAATAAGTCTCCAAGTCTTCTCCGCGAGATTAAACACATTTACCGCTGTGCCCAGTGCAAAGGCAAACGCCGCTGCTAATAGCGGGGGTATGTATTGTTGGCGTTGTGTTGGCTGTATTGACATGTTCGTTACTTCTACCCTTATTGTTGCCTAACGGGGCGGCGGATGAGTCGCGCCGGGCGGGAAAGCCGCAGGATGACTCACAACCTCCCCACCACCTGCTCCATCCGCTCCTGCCCGACGTTGGTGTAAATCTGGGTGGTGGCAATGCTCTCGTGGCCGAGCAGGGCCTTGATGTCCACCAGTTCGGCCCCAGCGTTCAGCAGGTTGGTGGCGTAGGTGTGGCGCAGCTTGTGGGGCGAAATCTTCTTCTCGATGCCGGCCTTCTTCAGCATCAGCCGCAGATAGCCCCGCGCCGCCTGCGGCGACACCGCCTTACCGTCCGCCTTGGCGAAAACCGGCTCCGTCCGGTTGCGATCCTTCAACCAGAACCCAAACACCGCGCCAAAGGCCCCTGGGAGGGGCACCAGGC
>WBZL01004785.1_pt1 | contig 11505 bp, 5 predicted proteins | sample 5204291 | NCBI WGS metagenome assembly WBZL01 (sample SAMN12344345, study PRJNA552823) | activated sludge metagenome | biome: Activated sludge suspended growth; feature: Nitrification reactor; material: Wastewater; isolation source: activated sludge from nitrification reactor of wastewater treatment...
ATGGCGGCCGGCGGCGCCGCCGCCGGGGCCGGGCGGCCGAACACCGGGCTCGCCAGCCAGGCGGCCCGCAGGTGGCGCAGCGCGACCGCCAGCACCGCCGCCAGCGGCAGCGCCAGCAGCACGCCGACGAAGCCGAACAGCGAGCCGAACACCAGCAGCGCCAGGATCACCGCCAGCGGATGCAGGCCGATCCGTTCGCCGACCAGCCGGGGGGTCAGCACCAGGCTCTCGACGACCTGGCCGATGCCGTAGACGACGGCCACCAGCAGCGCGCCCTTGAGCGGCCCGAACTGCAACATCGCCGCCACCAGCGCGAACAGCAGGCCGGTGACGAAGCCCAGGTAGGGGATCGCGATCAGCAGGCCGGTCAGCACGCCGATCGGCAGCCACAGCTCGAAACGGGCGGCCAGCAGCGCCAGCGAGTAGTAGCCGGCCAGCGCCAGCATCACCAGCGCCTGGCCGCGCAGATACTGGCCGAGCAGCCCGTCGGTCTCGGTGAGGAATCCGCTCACCTGGGGCGCCCAGCGTGGCGGCACCAGTTCGCGGCCGCGGGCGATCAGCGCGTCCCAGTCGAGCAGCAGGTAGAACGCCACCACCGGCACCAGGAACACCAGGCCCAGCACCTGCAGTGCGGCACTGGAGCCCGACTTCAGCCAGTTGTAGGCGGTGGCCGCCAGCTCCTCGCCGCTGGCGCTCAGATTGTCGGCCAGCCAGGCGCGCAGCGACGCCGGGTTCAGATCCAGTTCCACCCCGAGCGTCTCGCGCAGCCACGGCACCAGCTTGCCAGTCAGGGTGGCGACCAGCGCCGGCAACTGCACGCGCAGCTGCACCGATTCCTTCTGCACGATCGGCACGACGATCAGCAGCACCGCGAGGAACAGCAGCAGCGCCAGCACCATCGTCGCGGTGACCGACAGCGCCCGTGGCAGCCGGTGCCGGGTGCCCCAGCGCACGGTCGGTTCCAGCACATAGGCCAGGATCGCCGCGGCGGCGAACGGGGCCAGCACCGGGCCGAGCGCCAGCATCGCCCACACCAGCAGCGCGGCGACTCCGGTCCACAGCAGGGTCTGCAGCTGGCGGGGGGTCAAGGGCATCGGAAGATTCGAACCGACTACAATTCGGATCCCGGATTGTATCGGCCCGGGTTCTCACCACGGTGGCCAGTACCGATGAATTCATCCTCCCCCCTGTCGTACAAGGACGCCGGAGTCGACATCGACGCCGGCGACGCGCTGGTCGAACGGATCAAGCCGCTGGCGCGGCGCACCCTGCGCGAAGGCGTGCTGGCCGGCATCGGCGGGTTCGGTGCGCTGTTCGAGGTGCCCAGGCGCTATCGCGAGCCGGTGCTGGTGGCGGGCACCGACGGGGTCGGCACCAAGCTGAAGCTGGCGTTCGCGCTGAACCGCCACGACACCATCGGCATCGATCTGGTCGCCATGAGCGTCAACGACATCCTGGTGCAGGGTGCCGAGCCGCTGTTCTTCCTCGACTACTTCGCCTGCGGCAAGCTGCACGTGGACACCGCCGCCGCGGTGATCGGCGGCATCGCCAACGGCTGCGAACAGGCCCGCTGCGCACTGATCGGCGGCGAGACCGCCGAGATGCCGGACATGTATCCGGAGGGCGAATACGACCTGGCGGGTTTTGCGGTCGGTGTCGTCGAGAAGTCGGCGGCAATCAACGGCCGCGGCATCCGCCCCGGCGACCAGGTGCTGGGCCTGGCCTCCAGCGGCGCGCACTCCAACGGCTATTCGCTGATCCGCCGCATCATCGAGCGGGCGCACGGGTCGCTCGCGTCACCGGCGATGCAGGCCGACTTCCAGGGCCGGTCGTTCGCCGACGTGGTGATGGCGCCCACCCGGATCTACGTGCGCGCGCTGCTGGCGCTGATGAGCGAACTGCCGGTCAAGGGCCTGGCGCACATCACCGGCGGCGGCCTGCTCGACAACGTGCCGCGGGTGCTGCCCGACGGCGTGCAGGCGGTGCTGGCGCGCGATGCCTGGCCGATGCCGCCGCTGTTCGACTGGCTGGCGCGTCACGGCCAGGTGGCCGACCAGGAAATGCACCGGGTGTTCAACTGCGGCATCGGCATGGTGCTGGTGGTCGACGCCGCTCACGCGGCACGAGCGTGCGGGCTGTTGAGCGCGGCCGGCGAGCAGGTGTGGCGGATCGGCGAGATCGTCGAACGGCCCGCCGGTGCCGCGGCCACGGTGGTGCGCTGACCGGAACCCGGTTGCCGATCGTGCGGGTGCGCTTCGGTGCACTGTTGGTGTCGTCGCTGCTGCTGGCCGCGGCGACGGCGGGCGCGCAGCCGTCGCGGTTCGAGGAACCCGAACTCGGGGCGGACCGGGGCGCGGCCGGGCCAGACGCCACGGCCGACGACGGCCGCCCGGCGGGGCGGTCCGGCGCACGCGGGGAAGGGCGCAAGGACGGCGAGGGCGACGACGCGGCCGGCCAGCCGGCCGTCGAGGTCACCCACTACGCGTTCGACGTCGAGGCGCCCGACGACGTCCGCGAACTGATCGAGACCCGCACGCTGATCGGCCGCTGGCGTCATCGCCGCGAATACGATCCCGAGCAGTTCGATGCGCTGTACTCGCGGCTGCGTGAAGAGGTCGAGACCATCATGCAGTCGCGCGGCTACTTCGACAGCACGATCGACATCAGCGGCGACCGCCGGGCGGTGCGCGTGAAGGTGCACGGTGGCCCGCGTGCGACGATCAATCGCGTCGAGCTGTCGATCGTCGGCCCGGCCGCGGACGATCCGGAACTGGTGCGCCGCACGAAGCTGATGTGGCAGCTGCCGGAGGGCGAATTCTTCAACACCGAGCGGTGGGAACTCGGCAAGCGCAACCTCCTCGATGCGCTGCGCCAGCAGGGGTTCCTGCGTGCTCGCATCAGCGACTCCCGGGCCACCGCCGACGCCGCCGCGACCACCGTGGCGCTGCGCGTGCAGGTGGACAGCGGCACCCGGCTCGCATTCGGCAAGCTGCGCATCAACGGCCTGTCGCGCTACTCGCCGCAGATCGTCGAGGCGCTCCAGCCGTACGACGTCGGCGACCCCTACAGCTTCGAGCAGGTGCAGCTGTTCCAGGCGCGGTTGCGCGATGCCGGCTACTTCAGCTCGGCCTACGTCTACGTCGACGAGGCCGCGTATCAGTCCGACCCCTCGCTGGTGCGGGTGCCGATGATCGTGGACCTGAATGAACGGCGCACGCAGCGCGCGGTCTTCGGCGTGGGCTACAGCACCGACCAGGGGGCGCGCACGCAGGCCGGCTATCAGCATCGCAACCTGTTCGACCGCGCCTGGCGGCTCGACTCGGGGGTGATCCTGGAGCAGTCGCGCCAGCGTGCCTACGGCACGGTGACGACGCCGACCACCGCGAGCGGTCACTTCTTCGCCACCGGCATGCGCTTCGAGTCGCTGGACGTGCAGAACGTGCGCAACCGCAAGTCGACCGTGTTCTTCGGTCAGGGCCGCCGGCGCGAACGGGTCGAGTCATTCGCGTCGCTGCAGTACCAGATCGAGAGCGAGGCGATCGACGACGGTCAGGGAGGGCTCATCCGTGACAGCCGCCGCGCACTGACGCCGATCTACTCCTGGACCTACCGGGTGCTCGACTCGCGGGTCGATCCGCGCGACGGCTATGCGATCACCACGCAACTCTCGGGTGCGCTCAAGGGGCTGCTGACCGATCGTTCGTTTGCGCGCGTCTACAGCAAGGGCAGCCTGTTCATTCCGATGAACCGCGAGACGCCGTCGAAGGCCGGGCAATTCGTCGGCACGCTGGAACTCGGCTACGTCGCGTCCGACTCGCGCCAGAACATTCCGTCGGAGAACCTGTTTCGCGCCGGCGGCGCGCAGTCGCTGCGCGGCTACGCATTCCAGTCGCTGGGCGTGCGCATCGGCGAGGCGGTGGTCGGCGGCCGGGTGCTGGCGATCGCCACCGCGGAGTATCAGCACCCGGTGGCCGACAACTGGTGGCTGTCCGGCTTCGTCGACATCGGCAACGCCGCCGACCGGCTCGGCGAGTACAAGGCGGTCAAGGGCTACGGTGTGGGCGTGCGGGCGCGCACGCCGGTCGGCCCGGTCAACGTCGACCTGGCCTATGGGCAGGCCGACCGGCGCTTCCGGCTGCACTTCTCGGTCGGCTACGCCTTCTGACGATCGCATCAGGTCATGCGTAAGCTCTCTGGAACCTGGCGCTGGCTGATCGGACTGCTGCTTGGGCTGCTGCTGCTGGCCGGCGCACTCGCCTGGCTGGCGGGCAGCGTGCCGGCGCTGCGCTGGGCGGTGCAGCGCGCGGTGCAGGCGAGCGACGGCGCACTGACGATCGAGGGGCTCGACGGTTCGCTGTACGGCGGCGCGACGGTCGAGCGCCTGGCATGGCAACAGCCCGACGGGCTGCGGGTCGAACTGCGCAGCGTCGAGCTGCGCTGGCTGCTCGCGCCGCTGATCGAACGGGAACTGGCGATCGAATCGGCGCGGGCCCGCGAGGTGCGCGTCGAGACCGTGCCGTCCGACGACCCGCCGGCGCTGCCCGACAGCCTCGCGCTGCCGTTCAACCTGCGGCTGGACGATCTGTCGGTCAACCTGCTGACGGTGGCCCAGCGGCCACGTCCGGGCCGGCCGGCCGCCGCGCCGCTGGAGTTGAAGGGCATCAGGCTGGCGCTGCGCTATCGCGACGGGCGCCACGCGTTGCAGCGGCTGGCGTTGACCAGCCAGTGGGGCACGTTCGAGGCGAGTGGCCAGATCGCCGACGTGAGGCCCTTCGACCTGGCGCTGGACGCGCGGCTGGTCGCGCGGATCGACGGCTGGGGCGATCCGGTGCCTGCCACCCTGAGGCTCGACGGCCCACTGGAGGCGATCGCCTGGCGGGGCGAGGCGAGCCTGCGCGATGCGCAGGTGCGGTTCGGCGGCACCTTGCGCCCGCTGCGGGCCGAACCGGTGGGTACGATCGACATCGACAGCGCGCCGCTGGAGCTGCAGCGCTTCGCCGACAGGGCGCCGCAGGCCAGATTGCGCATCGCGGGTTCGGTGACACCGCGGCTGGCCGACGGGCCCGGTGCGCAGCTCACCGGCAAGGTGTCGGTGAGCAACGAAACGCCCGGCAAGCTCGACGCCTCGCTGCTGCCGGTGGAGTCGATCGAAACCTCGTTTGCGCTGGAAGGCGAGCGGTTGCGGCTGAGCGGGCTGGCGGTGGCGCTGGCCGATGGTGCGACGGTGCGCGGGCAGGGCACCGTCGATCTGTCGGAGCGCAGCCCGCCGGGCGCGGCCGCGTCGCCGCTGTCCCGGCTGGATCTGCGGTTGCAGGTGGCGCGGCTCGATGCGGCGAGTCTGTACGGTGCGCTGGTGCCCACCGCGCTGTCGGGCGATCTGCGGCTGGACGCCAAGGGCGTCGCGGTGGATCTGCGCGATGCCGGCGAACTGCTGTCGGGCGGCCTGGGCATCAGCGGGCTGTTCAACTTCGACGGCAACCTGCTGTCGATCGAGGGCGGCGAACTGCGCGCCCGCGACGGCGCGCTGCGGGTGGCCGGTCGCGTCGATTTCGCGAAGGGCACACGCATCGACCTCAAGGGCAGCGCCCGGCGTTTCGCAACCGAGCGCTGGATCACCCTGCCGTCGGTGCCGGGCGGGCACGGCTGGCGCGGTGTGCTGAACGGCCAGTGGCAGGCCAGTGGCGAGGTGGCGCCGGCGCTCGATCTGCGCGCGTCGGTGACGCTCGCCGACAGCCGGCTGAACGGCCGGCCGCTCGCCGGCAGCCTGCGCGCCGGGCTCCTGGGCCCTGCCCAGGCTGGCGCACCGGTGGCGCGCGTGCGCGACGTCGATCTGCGGCTGCAGTACGCCGGCGCCCGGGTCGAGGCGCACGGGTCGCTGGGGGCGTCCGGCGATCAGCTCGACTACCGGTTGCAGTCTCAGTCGCTGGCCGAGCTGGATCCGCGGCTGCACGGCCAGCTGGCCGCCAGTGGAGAGGCGCGCGGCAGCTTCGCCGCACCGGCGCTGCGCGGCCAGCTGCGCGGCAGCGGCATCGGCTGGCGCGCCGAGTCCGACGCCTATCGGGCCGGTTCGCTGCGCGCCTCGTTCGAACTGGCTGATCACGCTTGGGGTGGCGGTGAGGGGCGGGTGATGCTGCAGGCCAGCGCCGAGGGGATGCAGCTAGGCAAGCAGGTGCTGGAGTCGCTGAACGCGAACATCGACGGCACGGCCGCCGCCCATCGTCTGCGCGCGAGTGCCGTCGCTGCCGGCCAGCGCCTGACGTTCGTGGGCAGCGGCCGCTACGAGGCGCCACCCGACCAGCCGTGGAGCTGGGCGGCGCAGGTCGCGGCGCTGGAGGTGGCCGGACCGCTACAGCTCTCGCTGCGCCAGCCGGCCGAGCTGCTGGTGCGGCCTGGCGCCGTGTCGCTCGAGCGCGCCGAGTTCGCGCTCGCGCAGGGGCGGCTCACGCTGGCCGGTGCGAGCTTCGCCGACCAGCGCTTCACCGCCCGCGGGGATTTCGAGGCGATCGCGGTCGACCGGCTGGTGCAGTCGCTGCAGCGGCTGGCGCCCGAGGCGATCGATCCTTCACTGGTGCGGCCCACCGGTCTGGTGCTGCGCGGCCGCTTCGAGCTGGCCGGCGCGTCGGTCGACGACCTGACCGGCAACGCTTCGTTCGACACCCGCAGCACGCTGTTCGACGCACACAGCCAGGGCCAGCTGACGTTCGCCTCCGGCAATGTCGAGGGTTCGCTGCGGCTGGCGCTGCCGTCGCTGGCCTGGGCGCGCGGCTTCATCGGCAACGACTGGCGGGTCGATGGCGCCTTGCGCTTCGACGGCACCGTCGGCGGGCGGCTGCGTGCGCCGCGGCTCAACGGTGCGCTGACCGGCAACGCGCTGCGCTTCGAGCAGCAGTTGCTGGGCTGGCGGTTCGGCGAGGGGCGGCTGGACGCACGCTTCGACGACGACCGGCTGCGCGTGCAGTCGCTGCGTTTCACCAGCAATCGCGGGGCGATCGAACTGACCGGCGAACTCGGACTGCCGGGCGCGGCAGGCGCGGGGTCGGCCGGCGGTGGCGCCGGCAAAGGCCTCGATCTCGGCCGGGGCCGTTTCGAACTGCGCGCCGAGCGGCTGCCGCTGCAGATCTCGGCCGGTGACCGGGTGGTGCTGAGCGGCGCCACGACGATCGCCGTGGCCGGCAACACCGTGCGCTGGAGCGGGGCCTTGAAGGCCGACGAAGGGATCATCGAACTGACCGACCTCGACACGCCGTCGCGGCCGGCCGACCTGGTGGTGATCGACCGGCGCAGGCCGCCGGCCGCCGGTGGCGACAGCCTGTCGCACGATCCGCCGCGGCCGGCGCCGTTGCCGGTGAAGTTCGTCGCCGACCTGGATCTCGACTTCGGCGAGAGCTTCGTGGTGTCCGGCAGCGGCGTGGATGCGAAGCTGCGTGGCGCCATCAAGCTGTCCGGCGAGCTGCCCGGTTCGCCGCGCGCCAACGGTACGGTCGCGTTGCGCCAGGGCAAGTACCGCGCCTACGGCCAGGTGCTGGACATCACCCGCGGCCGGCTGATCTTCAACGGGCCGCTGGACAATCCGCTGCTCGACATCGTCGCGATGCGCCGCACGCAGACGGTCGATGCCGGCGTTGCGCTGTCGGGCACCGCGCAGGCGCCGCGGGTGCGGCTGGTGTCCAATCCCGAGCTGTCCGATGCCGAGAAGCTGTCGTGGCTGGTGCTGGGCACCGGCCTGGAAGACGCACGCACCGGTTCGCAGACTGCGGCGCTGCAGGCGGCCGCGGCGACGCTGTTCGGGACCGGCGACGGTGGCCCCGGGTTCTCTCAGCGGCTGGGGCTCGATTCATTCGGGCTGGGCACGTCGACCGCGACCGGCATGCAGTCGGCGCTGCCCGGCACCAACAATGCGCGCGGGCTGCCGCCGATCCCCGGCAGCACCGCGATGCAGGCGGCGGCCTCGGGCGGCGCGCAGCAGAACGTGGTCACCGCCGGCAAGCGGCTGAGCGACCGGCTCTATCTCAGCTACGAGCAGGGCCTGAGCGGCGTGTGGAACCTGCTGAAGATCCAGTACGACATCAGCCGCCGCTTCTCGATCCGCGCGCTGACCGGCAGCGAGAGCGCGGTCGATCTGCTGTTCTTTCACTCGTTCGATTGACACCCGGCGAGCGAACCTGACGCGAGCAGGCGTGATTCATTCACGCGTTTCGCACTTGGCGCGCGCGCTCGTTGCCGGTTCGCCACAGCGGCGCCAGCGCCTCGACGACGCGCGCCGCGCTGTCGGGCCGCAGAGCCTCGATGACGGTCCGTCCCGTCATCGCGCGCAGCCAGGTCAACTGCCGTTTCGCGAGCTGTCGCGTCGCGGCCACCGCACGTTCGCGCAATGCCACCCGATCGCAGCGCCCGTCCAGATACTCCCAGGTCTGCCGATAGCCGACGCAGCGCATCGACGGCAGCGCCGGATCCAGATCGCCACGCGCACGCAGCGCGGCGACCTCGTCGATCAGTCCGTCGGCGAACATCCGGTCCAGCCGCTCGGCGATCAGCCGGTGCAGCTGGCCGCGGTCGGCGGGTTCGAGGCTCACGACGACGAACGCGTGCGCGTCGGGCCGCTGCCGGCCGCCATCGGCCAGCCACTCGCTCATCGTCCGGCCCGACTGCGCGTGGATCTCCAGCGCCCGCTGGATGCGCTGCGCATCGTTCGGCGCGAGCCGTGCAGCGCTGGCCGGATCGATCGCGGCGAGCCGCGCGTGCATCGCCGGCCAGCCCAGTCGCCGGCCTTCGTCGGCCAGTGCCGCGCGCACCGCCGGATCGGCCGACGGCAGCTCGTGCAGGCCGCGCATCAGCGCGTGGGCATAGAGCATCGTGCCGCCGACCAGCAGCGGCAGCCGGCCGCGCGCGCCGATCTCGGCGATCAGCCGGTTCGCATCGGCGACGAAGCGTGCGGCCGAGTAGGCCTCGGCCGGCGACACGATGTCGATCAGGTGGTGCGGCACCGCCGCGCGTTCGGCCGGTGACGGTTTCGCGGTGCCGACGTCCATGCCGACGTACACCTGCGCCGAGTCGACGCTGACGATCTCCACCGGCAGATGGCGCGCGACCTCGAGCGCTGCCGCACTCTTGCCACTGGCGGTCGGCCCGAGCAGCAGCGGTATCGGCGTGCGGCGCGCATCGGCCGGCGGCCGGTTGGCGCGCCGTGCGGGCACATCGGACTCGTTCACGCGTGCCGGCGCCCGGCGGTTCAGCGCCCGCGGGCGAACCACTTGTCGATCTCGGCGAGCGGCAGCGGCACCCAGGTCGGGCGGCCGTGGTTGCACTGGTCGGCGCCGGCGGTGCGCTCCATCTCGCGCAGCAGTGCGTTCATCTCCTCGAGCGTGAGCCGGCGCTGCGCGCGCACCGCGCCGTGGCAGGCCATCGTGGCCAGCAGTGCGTCGCGGCGCTCGGTGAGCGCGCGGCTCGCGCCCTCGTCGATCAGTTCGCCGAGCACCGCGCGCGCCAGCGCCGCGACGTCGCCGCGCGCCAGCGCCGCCGGCACCGCACGCACCGCGATCGAGGTCGGCGACTGCACCGTGAGCTCCAGCCCGAGGCCGACCAGCGTGCGGTTCTCCTCTTCGACGACGCGCACCTCGATCGGCGTCGCGCGGAACGTGGCCGGGATCAGCAGCGGCTGCATCGGCATGCCGTCGCGATCGAGCGCCGTCTTCAGCCGTTCGTAGACGACCCGCTCGTGGGCCGCGTGCATGTCGACGACGATCAGGCCATCGCGGCTCTGCGCGAGGATGTAGATGCCGTGCAGTTGCGCGATCGCATAGCCGAGCGGCGGGATCTCGGTTGCGGCGGGCGCCAGCGTGCGGATCTCGGCCGGCTCGTAGAACGCCAGCGCGGCGGCGCTGGCTGCGGCGGTCGCCGCACCGGCAGCAGCGGCAGCAAAGGGGCGCTGCCCGGACGGTGAGGGCGCCGCGCCCGCATCATGCGTCGATCGCCCGGCATCACCGATGGGGTGTCCGGCATCGCGGGCGAAGCGCGGCTGGGCCAGCGACAACGACGTCTGCAGCGTGGTGCCGGCCATGGCCGCGCCGGCCGCCAGCGGCAGCCGCGCCACCGGCGGCCGGTACTGCCCCGCTGTCGTGCGCAGTGCGTCCTGCACCGTGTGAAACAGCAGTGAACGCACCGACGCCGGTTCGCGGAAGCGCACCTCCACCTTCGCCGGATGCACGTTGGCGTCGACCCGCGACGGTTCGATCTCGACGAACACCACGTAGGCCGGATGCCGGTCGCCGTGCAGCACGTCGCCGTACGCCTGCCTGATCGCCTGTGCCAGCATCCGGTCGCGCACGAAGCGGCCATTGACGTACAGGAACTGACGGTCGGCGCGGCCGCGCGCGAGTGTCGGTGCGCCCAGCAGGCCGAAGATCCTGAGCGGCCCGGCCTCGCGCTCGATCACCCGGTGCGCCTGCTCGTACTCCTCGCCCATGCCTTCGAGCGCACGCGCCTGCCAGGCGCCCGCGCCGAAGCTGCGGTCACGCTTGCCGTCGATCACGGCGTGGAACGTGACGCCCGGGTGAGCGATCGCGACCCGCCGGAAGGTTTCGAGGCAGTACGTGGCCTCGCTGGCCGGGGACTTCAGGAACTTGCGCCGCGCCGGTGTGTCGCCGTACAGATCGAGCACCTCGACACTGGTGCCGATCGCGCCGGCGGCCGGCGACGACCGGCCGGTGGCGGCGTCGAACTGCGTCGCCGACGCGGCACCCGCGGTGCGGCTGGTGATCCGCAGCCGCGACACCGACGCGATCGAGGCCAGCGCCTCGCCGCGGAAACCGAGCGTGGCCACCGCCTCCAGTTCGGTCAGGTTCGTGATCTTGCTGGTGGCGTGGCGCAGCACCGCGAGCGCCAGTTCGTCGGCGGGAATGCCGGTGCCATCGTCGCCGACGACGATGCGCTTGCTGCCACCGTCCTCGACCCGCAGTTCGATCCGGGTGGCGCCGGCGTCGATCGCGTTCTCGACCAGCTCCTTGATCACCGAGGCCGGCCGCTCGACCACTTCGCCTGCCGCGATCTGGCTGATCAGCGTATCGGGCAGCGGCTGAATGGGGCGGCGCGAGGACAAAGTCACCGTCGGATTATATGACGCGCTGTATCATCGCCAGCGCCGATCGGACCCCGAACCACGGAGCGGCTCGCCACATGGACTTCTCCCAACTGATCGACATCTTCCTGCATCTGGACAAGCACCTGGCAGCGGTCGTCGAGACCTATGGGCCGCTGGTCTACGGGCTGCTGTTCCTGATCGTGTTCGTCGAGACCGGCGTGGTCGTGATGCCGTTCCTGCCCGGTGATTCGCTGCTGTTCGTGGCGGGCACCCTGGCCGGCATCGGCGCGCTCGACCTGCCGCTGCTGCTGATCGTGCTGTTCGCGGCCGCGGTGATCGGCGACAACACCAACTACTGGATCGGCCGCAAGATCGGGCCCAAGGTCTTCCAGTGGGAGAACTCGAAGTTCTTCAATCGCGCGGCATTC
>WBZL01004787.1_pt1 | contig 11499 bp, 7 predicted proteins | sample 5204291 | NCBI WGS metagenome assembly WBZL01 (sample SAMN12344345, study PRJNA552823) | activated sludge metagenome | biome: Activated sludge suspended growth; feature: Nitrification reactor; material: Wastewater; isolation source: activated sludge from nitrification reactor of wastewater treatment...
CGCCGCCGACCATGGGCACGCCGTACTCGGCGGCCAGCGCCTGCAGCGACGCCGGCGCGCCGCCGAATGCCTGCAGCGCCGCGCCCATGCGGCCCTGGTAGCCCTGCTGCATGTGAAGGCCATCGCGCTTGACGCAGAACTCGGCGTAGGTCTCCATGTTGAGCCCGCCGATCATGCCGATCGAGCCCTTGGAGGTGGTGCCGCCCTCCTCGCCCCGCAGGATGCGCTCGCGCCAGGCGTGCAGCTCGGCGCCCCGAGGATCGCCGTCGGGCACGAGCCGCAGCCAGGTGCAGGCGAGCGGGTAGGCGTAGCTGGTGAAGCCCTCCTTGGGGATCTGCGCGCGCAGGTAGGCGAACAGCGGCTCGATGGAGGGCCACGCGGCGGGGTTGCGGCGCGCGAGCTCGCCGAGCGCCACGATCGCCGCGTCGACGCACCAGTCGACGGGGCCGAGCGCGAGCGATTGCAGCACGCGGTGACCGCTGGGGGTGGCGGCGAGCACGAGCGCGGCGGCCACCTGCACGCGCGGCACCCAGTCGAGCGGGTGCACGTGCTCGGGGGCCGCGGGCGGGTGGAGCATGGTGGCCAGCAGGTGCTGCGCCCAGCCGTCGCCCATCTGCTGGCCGAGGGTGGCCGCGGCGTCGCCCCACGTGGGCAGGTGGTAGCGCTGCGCCGCCACGCCGGCCACGGCCTGGGCCGCGCGTGGATCGGGCGCGCCGAGGGCCGGCTGCGCGGCGGTGCCCTGGTACGTCCACAGCACGAAGTCGACCTGGCCCTTGGGCACGCGTGGATCGGGGGACTGGACGGATTCGAAGAAGGTGCGCAGCGTGAGGCCGATGCCGAGCTCGGCCATGCGCAGGCGCCAGGCGGTCTGGACGCTCGGCGACTCGAGGTGGCTGACCGTCATGGTGACGGTGTCGCCGTTGGCCCCTTGCGGGTCGGCGGCGGCCCGCGCCATGGTCTCCTCGGCGAAGTGAGCGGTCGCGTCCCCGGGGCCCGGGTGGTAGTCGACGAAGGCGTGACGAGGGGCGGTCATCGGTGGAGGAGCATGCCGCGAGCGGATGTGACCCGCCGAGACGAGGCAGTGAGCGCACGCACGGATCGTGGGGACGAGCGCGCGCGAACGCCCGTGCGCCGGCAGACCGCCCCCCGATTCCCACGCGTAGCAGGGAGGCCGTGCCGACCCGCGGATCCCCGTGGCTGCCCGTGATCCTCGCCTTCTCGGCCTGCACGCCCGTGCCCGAGGCACCCGCGAGCGGGCGGGCCGAGCCGCCGAGCCCGACGGACCAGGCCGAGCCGCCCGTGGCCACGCGGGTGGTGGGCGCCACGCTCCTGCGCGTAGCCGAGGTGGCCGGGCCGCTCGATGCCCGCATCGCGTTCGGCCCGGGCTCGACGTGGTGGCGCTGGGATGGCGAGCGCGCCACGGCCTACGCGGACGGCCGGGCGCAAGAGGGCACGCTCGACGCCGAGGCGCTGCTGGCCGCGGGCCCGCGGGCGCCAGTGGATCGCCCGCTCGTGGTGGGCTCCACCCTCGTGATGGCCAGCGGCTCGCGCCGGCTCCACGCGACGGTGGTGGGGGCGATCGGGCAGGCACCGCCCCCGTGGGGCTACGCCGTGACGGGCGTGGCGTGGAGCACCGACGGCACCCAGGTGCTGGTGACCGAGCAGTGGCGGTCGGGCCGGTGCTGTCGCGAAGCGACCGGCCCGTCGCCGCAGCAGCAGGTGGCGCACCTCTACGACGCGGCCACGGGGACGCACGTCGAGCTGCCCGGGGTGGAGCTGCCGAGCCTGCTCGGTCGCGACCGGCTGCTGCTCGCGGGCAGGCGCGACGCGCTCTACCACCGTGATCCGCTCTACCCGCTCGATGCCCCGCTGGCGATCGGCTGGAGCACGCGCGCGCTCGCGCTCGGCATGGACGAGCAGCTCGTGGGCCAGGTCGTCCGCATGCCCGACAATGGCCTCGAGCTGCGGCTGCACCGGGCCAGCGACGGAGCACAGCTGCACGCGTGGCCAGCCCCGCCCGACGCGAGCGCGCTCTCGTTCCACCCCGTGCACCCGCTGCTGATGGTGGCGGGTGCCGAGCGGCTGGAGGTGTGGCGGCTCGACCTCGAGCGCCCCGCGCGGCTGGCCCACGCGGCGCTCACCGAGGCCCCCGAGGCGATCCTCGTCCACCCCGATGGGCACCGCGTGATCGTGGTGGGCAAGGCCGCGACGGTCTTCGATCTGGCGCTGGGCGAGGGACCGATCGGTGGCGACGCATCGACACCCCTAGACCTCGCGCTCGTGCGCGACGACCCGACGATCCCCGCGCTCCGCACGGGCACCGACGCGATCGCGGTGACGGTCGACGACGCGCTGGTGCACGCGTACGGGCGCGGCCGGGGCCTCTATGCCTTCGATCGCGCCGACGGGGGCCGCCGCGTGCGATCGTGGCGACGCCACGGCGACGCGACCGACGGCGTGGCGTTCGCGGCAGGGGCCCCGGTGGTGGCGCTGGCCGAGCCGATCGTTGCCACCACGGGCACGAGCGAGGCCCCTCGCCACCGCATCGACGTCGTCGACGCCCGCACGTACGAGGTGACCGGGACCACGTGGACCCCGCCCGGGCAGCTCGCGCACCTGGTGCTGTCGTCCCGCGGCACCGCGCTGGCGTGGGCGCTGCGCGACGATCCACGCGTGACGCTGGCCGACGCGGGGGGCCACGCGCTGCTGCGTGGCTCGTCGGGCGGGTCGAGCGTGGAGGCGATCGCGATCGCGGACGACGACCACCGACTGGCCGTGGCCAACCGCCACGCGGAGCACAACGTGCGCGTGTACGCGGTGGGCGAGGGCGAGCCCACGGTGCTCACGGTGCCGCGTGGGGTGTCGAGCCTGCTGTGGTCGCACGACGGCGCGCGGCTCTTCGCGATGGGCTTCGACGGGCTGATCCACGTGGTGGCGCTCGAGCGCGGGCGCATCGAGGCGACGATCGATCCCAAGGCCGGCGGCGCGGGCCCGATGGCGCGGACGCCCGACGGCCGGCGCCTGGTGGTCGCGCGCCTGAGCGTGGTGGAGCTCGACGCCGCGACGGGCACCGAGATCTCGCGCCACCCGACGACGACGTGGCTGCGCTCGATCGCCGTCGCGCCCGACGGTCGATCGGTGGTGGTCGGCGACGCGGAGGGCACGGTGCGCTCGATCGCGCTCGAGTAAGGGAAAACCCTGCGAGGGATCGTGCCGAAGCTCCATAGATCATCGGAGCTTGGGCGACATGAGCGACGCGGCCACTGGTCCCAAGGGGCCTACATCGGGACTCCTTCGAATGATCCCGCCGTGCGCACGCGCCCTCCCGCCGACGCGGCCGTCGTTGCTACGATGACGATCGCATGGGTAGGCTCGGCTGCTGGCTGCTGCTCGTTGCAGCGCTCCTCTGGCCGACCGGCTGTGCCTCGCGCGAGGCGGTGTCGCTGTCGCATTGGGTCCTGACCGTGGAGGGCAGCGCCGAGTCGGTGGACGTGGAGCTCCCCCAGCGCCTCGACGCCCACCTGCCTCGCGCGCGGACCCGCTACGTGCTGCGCACCGAGGTCGCCCACGACGCGCTGCCCGAGGGACGCCTGGCCCTGTCGATCCCCCACCTCGAGGGGCTGGTCGAGCTGTATGCCGACGGCGAGGCCGCGAGCGCGTCGCTGCGCGAGCCGGTGGAGCTCTACCGCCACGCGGGGCCCCACGTGTGGACCCTGCCCCGGCGCGCGCCCGGCAGCGCGCCGCTGCGGCTCGAGCTGCGGGTGGAGCATCGCTGGACGCAGAGTGGCTGGCTCGGCACGGTCCCGCGCCTGCACGCGGCAGGGCAGCTCGACCCGAGCGTGCTGGCGATCGTCGTGGTCAACGACTTCGGCGCGGTGGCCTCGTGCTCGGCGCTGCTGCTCATCGGCCTCATGTCGCTGTGGGTCTACCGGGCCGACAGGAGCCGCCGCAGCTACCTCTGGTTCGCGCTGCAGCTCTTCGCCGCCGCCTACTACCCGCTGCACGTGTCGGGCTACAGCCAGCTGCTGGTGAGCGAGCGCGACACGGTGCTGGTGGCGCTCACCCTCGATCTCGCGCTGCTGTCGGCGGTGCTGTTCACCCACGCCGAATTCGGCGGGCAGCTCGGGCGCGTGCGCACGTGGCCATGGCTCGTGGGCGCGGGCACGTCGGCCACGCTCACGCTCGCCCAGGCCGATCCGTTCGCGCTCACGCAGGTGGGGGGCCGCGCGACGGTGGTGTTCCTCGGCGCGGTGTGCACGTACCAGGTGCTGGTGGGCGTGCGGCTGGTGCGGCGCCTCTCCACCCCGCGCGGCTCGGGGGTGTTCCTCGCCGAGTGGCTGGTGCTGGGCGGCACGGCGGCGCTCGACGGGGTGGCGTGGCTGGGGCTGGGCGAGCCGCTGGGCGGGCTGCGGGTGGCGTGCCTGGGGCTGGGGGTGTTCGCGCTGCTCAACTCGCTGCGGCTGACGCGGGAGCACATCCACTCGATCGTCACCACCGCCGACCTCAACCACCAGCTCGCGCGGCGGGTGGCGGCGCTCGAGACCAAGCAGCGCGAGGTGCAAGAGCTCAACGAGCGGCTGCGCGAGCAGATGAGCCACCGCTCGCGGCAGCTGTTCAGCATGCTCAGCCAGCTCGGCACCCGCAACAACGCCACGCCGAAGCTGCGGCTCGAGCCGGGCGACCTGGTGGCAGGGCGCTACCGCGTGATGCACGAGCTGGGCGCGGGCGGCATGGGGGTGGTGTACGCGGTGCTGCGGCAGGCCGACGAGCTGCGGCTGGCGCTCAAGGTCACGGTGCAGAGCGACGCGTGGGGCCTGGCCCGCCTGGCCCGCGAGGCCGAGATCGCCACCAAGGTCGATCACCCCAACGTGGTGGCGCTCATCGACGTGGACATCGACCCGCAGCGCGGCTTCCTGTTCATGGTGATGGAGCACGTGGACGGGCCGTCGCTGGCCGAGTACAAGCAGGGCTTCGGGCGCGACCGAAGGTGGGCGCTCGACGTGCTCCAGCAGGTGGCGAGCGGGCTGGCCGCGCTGCACGCGGTGGGCGTGGTGCACCGCGACCTCAAGCCGGCCAACGTGCTGCTGGTGGTGCGCCACGACGGCGGCCTGCAGGTGAAGATCACCGACTTCGGGATCTCGCGCACGCTCGACGTCAAGGGCCTCGGCCCCGCGCCGCACGCCCAGCAGCCGCGGCCGGAGGACTCCGACGTGCACATGCCGGTGATGCGCTCGGGCGCGCTCGATCCCGCCACGCGGCGCCTGCTCGACGCGCAGCTGCGGGGCCAGGCGGCCGAGCAGTCGCTGGCCCAGCAAGAGCACACCGACCGGCGCTCTCGCTCGCTGCGCGTCACCGATGGGGGCGATCCGTTCGAGGGCTCGACGCGGCCGCTGGGCACCGAGGAGGTGCGGGAGCTCGAGCTGTGGGAGCCCAGCGCCCCGCTCACCCAGGCCGGCTGCATCGTGGGCACGCCCGTGTTCATGGCGCCCGAGCTCGCGCTCGATCCCCCGCTCATCAGCCCCGCCGCCGACGTGTTCAGCTTCGGCGTGCTGGCCCACCAGCTGCTGACGGGCCGGCGCCCGTTCGCCGAGCCCCCCGTGATGATGGTGGCCGACGGCCGCAAGCTGCCGCCCGAGCTCGACCTCGACCTCGACGGCGTGCCGATCGGGCTGCGGGCCACGCTGCGCGCGTGCCTGAGCCTCGACCCCGACGCGCGCCCCGGCGCCGTGCAGCTCGTGGCCGTGTTCCGCGAGCTGATGGAGTCGACCACCGAGCTCGACGGGCCCAGCCGCCCCTACCCGCTCATCTCGCTGGCCGAGCTCGAGATCACCCGCTCCCACGACCCCGACGCGCCGCGACGCCGTCGCCACGAGACCTCGCCCCCCGAGCCCCACGCGGCGTAGGTCGTCGGGCGCCGCTCCTTGGCGGCAGGCGCCCGAGCGGGCAGTGCTCGCGCACGCCAACCCACCGACGAGTCGGCTCTCGATGGCCCACCCGTGAGCCACCCGTGAGCCACCCGTGGCCCAACCGTGAGCCACTCGTGAACAATTTCGTCTCAATCGATCTTGGACATCTTCGTTCCACTCATGCCTCACCAATTGACCCGATGTCCCGCATTGCAGCATCGCGCGATTCGACTACGTTGACGGTCGAGCCTCGATCCGGTGGTGCGTCTCGATCCCACGCTCGACATCGTGTTCAAGCTCTTGCTCCTCCGCGAGCGAGCGCTGCTGAGCGACATGATCCAGTGCGTCCTTCGCCGGCCCGTGCACGGAGTCACCGTGCTCGACCGCGACCTCCACGGAGAGCTCGCACGCGACAAGCGGGTCGCGTTCGACATCCGCGTCGCGCTCCACGACGGCTCGCGCGTCGACCTCGAGATGCAGGTCCGCGCAGGCCCTGCCCTCTCGGCCCGCCTGGTCTTCTACGGCGCCCGCGACTACGCCAGCCAGCTTCGCAGCGGCGACGACTACCGCCGGCTCACCCCCACCACCGTCATTGCCTGGCTGGTCGAGCCGCTGTTCTCCGGGGGTGCCTTCCACCACCACTTCAGGCTGTACGACCCTGACACGCACACGCAGCTCGGCGATGCGCTGAGCGTCCACGTGCTCCAGCTCTCCGCGCCGTTGCCGTCGCCGCCATCACCGCCCTGGTCCTCGTCGTTCCCGTTGTCGCCTGCCAACGCGACCCGCTATGATGTCCAGGCCCTACGTTGGGCCCGCTTCCTCACCGCGCGCAGCGACGCCGAGCTCGACCAGCTCGCCTCGGAGGACCCGATCATGTCACTCGCCAAGCAGACCCTCGACGATCTCTCGGAGGACCCCAAGGCCCGTCGTCTGGCCCAGGAGCGCGAGGACGCCATCAAGCTCTACGAGATCGACCTCGCCGCCAACCGAGCCGAAGCCGCAGCCCAGGGCATGGCCCAGGGCATGGCCCAGGGCATGGCCCAGGGCATGGCCCAGGGTGTCGCCCAGGGCATGGCCCAGGGTGTCGCCCAGGGCATGGCCCAGGGTGTCGCCCAGACCGTGCTCAAGCTGCTGGGCCTGCGGTTCGGTCCTCTTCCCGCGGCCACGCAGGCGCACGTCGAGGCGGCCACCCCCGAGCAGCTCGACACGTGGGCCGAGCGAGTCCTGACCGCACGGACCCTCGACGAGGTGCTCGCCCCGTAGCGAGCCGCCGCAACCCTGGCTCAGCCCTTCGAAACCATTGACCAGACGCCGGTGCTCGGCCAGGCGGACCCTCCGTCCGAAGACGAGCGGCCGCGCGCCCTGCCGACGATCGGGGCCTCAGCCTCAGGTGGAGTGCCGCTCGATCCAACCGGGCAGGGACTCGAGCGCGAACGGCTTGGGGCCCTCGGGATCGCGCTGGTCGATCTCGAGGTAGGCGATGCGCGCCGCCGCCTCCTCGCCGAGGCCGGTCTCGAGGATCTGAAGGCCGAGCTCGGCCCACGCCTCGACCCACGGGTTGGGCACGAGCAGGCGGATGGCGAGCTGCGAGGGAGCCTCGTCGGCCGACAGCGGCAGGAAGCTCAGCTCCTTGGCGTCGAACACCCGGTCGCCGGCGGTCACCTCGAAGTCGAAGCCCTGCGGGGGCCGCAGCGCCACGAATTCCCAGTCGGGGATCGCCGGGGCCGCGGCCACGGCCCGACGGGCGGCATCGAAGGCCTCGACGTCGCCGTCCGCGGTGATCACCACGCGCCGCGTGCCCCCTGCGTCGGACACCTCGACGCCGAGCCGCTCGTCGACCGCCGCCAGCCCGCGCTCGAGCTCCTCGGCCACCGCCTTCGCCCCCATCGCCTGCAGCGCGGGCAGGCGCCCCGTGAGCCACCCCCAGTCGACCTTGCTCATGGCGGCGGGAATATCACACCTCGCCGCGCGGCGCCGCGACCAGGTGCCCCTTCTTGACGAGCACGCGGCAGCCCGTGGAGGTGCGCGGGGTGTGGCGCGCACCGGGCGGGTAGCGCACCCAGGTGCCGGCTCGATACGCGCCGTGCTCGTCGGCGAGCGTGCCCTCGAGCACGTACAGCTCTTCTCCCCCCGGCATCGCGACGGTGGGGATGGAAGCGCCGGCGTCGATGCGCAGCAGGTGCATGGTCTCGGGGTGCTCGGGCTCGGCGTAGAGCTGCAGGCGCGCCACGTCGGGCCGCGGGCCGTCGCCCAGGTCGACCGGCTCCCACGGCGCGGTGCGGGTGTCGACGCGCACCTGCGTGCGGCCGCGGCCGGGGTACTGCCGCAGCCGCACCAAGAGCTCGCAGCCCTCCACCGAGTACGGGGCGTGGGCGTAGCCCTCGGGGTTGAGCAGGAAGGTGCCCTCGGGGTGGTCGCCGCGCTCGTCGGAGAACACGCCGCGCAGCACGAGGATCTCCTCGCCGTCGGGGTGCGGGTGGGCGGGGAAGCGGCTGCCGGGGAGGTAGCGGACGATCGAGGTCACCCGCCCCGCCTCGGCGGGCCCGCTCAGCGACAGGCGCTTGCGCTCCACGCCGGGGCTGGGGCTCGGCACCCAAGGCAGCGCGTCGGTGTGCACGATCTCGAGGATCGAGGGGTCGGCGCGCAAGGATGGCGTGTCGGTCACGAGCCCCAGCATGGAGCAGCGACGCGCGCCGTGTCGAGCGACCTCGCGACGGGGTCGTGCTACAAGGAAACCGCCGCCATGCCGCACGACGACACCGTCCCGCAGTCCCTCGGCCAGCAATCGGTGGGCGAGTCTCCCGTCGATCCGCCGGGCCTCATCCACCACAGCGCCGCGGTGTCCGATCGCGGCGGCCGTCACGACAACCAGGACGCGCTGCTCGTGGAGGACGAGCTGGGCCTGTACGCCGTGGCCGACGGCGTGGGCGGGCACCAGGCCGGCGAGGTGGCCTCGGCCACCGCCGTGCAGGTGCTGCGCGACATCGTCGCGCACTGGCGCCACGACGGCACGGGGCTGCGCGAGAAGGCGTGGGCCGTGCTGCACCGCGCCATCGAGTCGGCGTGCGCCACCATCCACCGCAGCGCCAGCGAGAGCCCCAACCTCGCCGGCATGAGCACCACCCTCACCGCGGTGCTCGTCGACGGCGACCAGGCCGTGATGGGCCACGTGGGCGACAGCCGGCTCTACCTGCTGCGCGACGGCGTGCTCGAGCAGATCAGCAGCGATCACACCCTCGCCGCCGAGCTCTACCGCGGGGGCGTCATCGCCCGCGAGCAGGTCGAGCGCCACCCGCACGCCCACGTGCTCACCCGCAACGTGGGCACCCAGCCCTCGGTGAAGGTGGAGACGCTGCTGCTCGAGATCCACCCGGGCGACCTCTTGCTGCTGTGCTCCGACGGGCTCAACCCCGCCCTGCAGCCGCCCGAGCGCGTGGTCGACCTCATCGACTCCACCCCCGATCTCGCCGGCGCGCTGGGGCAGCTGGTCGAGCGCGCCAAGGCGGCCGGCTCGCGCGACAACATCACCGTGGTGGCGTGGCGCCGCGACGGCACCGCCGACTCGCTGACCCGCCCGGTGGTCGAGGTGCTGCGCTCGGTCCCCCTGTTCGCGCAGCTGCCCCTGGCCGACCTGGCGCGCGTGGCCGCCGAGATGACCCCGCGCGCGTACGACGACGGCCAGGTGGTGCTCCACCGCGGCGACCGCAACGGGGCGCTGCACGTGGTGCTCGAGGGGCGCCTGCGCTGGGAGCTGCCCTCGGGCCACTACGCCTACCTCGAGCGCGGCAGCGGCATCGGCACCACCACGCTCGTGGCCGCCCGCAAGAGCCCGGGCCAGCTCGTGGCCGAGGGCAAGGCGCGGGTGCTGGTGCTCGGGTGCGCGGCGTTCCGCGACCTGTGCAAGCTCCGGCCGCGGCTGGGGGTGCAGCTGCTCACCGAGCTCGCCGACGAGCTGAGCGACTGGATCGATCCCGACACCGACCGCGGCGTGGCCCGCCCGCCGCACGGGCTGCTGGTCGAGTACTGACGGCGCTCAGCGGCTGGGGCCCGAGCGCGGCAGCGGCGTGGGGGCATCGGGCTCCACCCCGAACAGCTCCCCCACGTGCAGCGGGTGGCCCTCGAACGGCTCGGCGCCCACCGTCTCGCTCGTGCCGGCCACCAGGAGCATCACGTAGCCGTCGGTGCCGTGCCGATACACGGTGAGCGTGCAGTGCTCGGGGTCGACGATCCACACGTGCCCCACGCCGTGGCGGTGGTAGGTGCGGAGCTTCTGGCCCATGTCGCGCCCCGCGGTGGAGGGCGAGAGGATCTCGCAGACCCAGTCGGGGCACGCACGCACCGGCCACCCGCTGGGGCGCTCGGGGGTTCGATCGCGGCGCCAGCCGGCGACGTCGGGGCGGTACAGCTCGTGCGGCTCGAGCTCTACGTCGACCTCCACGGCGATCCACCAGCCCGCCGGGCCGCCGTGGCTCGGCCCGAGGAAGCGCCGCGCGTGGGCGACCGCGGCCCCCTGGGCCTCGCCGTGCTCGAACGTGGGGCCGGCCTTCTCCACGATGACACCGCCCACGATCTCGTAGGCCTTGCGCCCGCCTTCGACGGGCAGGTCGGCGACGGTGGCCAGGCGACGGCGGGGCTCCACGGACATCGCCCGCCCAGCCTATCCTTCGCGGCGCCGCGGCGCCACGCGACCGAGTGAGGACGAGGCGACGTGCCGCTGTCAAGCCGTGGTCTCCCTCCATGCGCGGTGGGGCGAGCCCCCCGCCACCCGGGGAGGCCCGCGGGAGGCTCGAGGGTCGGCGTCGTGATTTCGCCGAGGGTGGGCCGCATGCGTGAAAGCAATCGCCGGCCCCGGCCGTCGACGGAGCCCGATGCCTGGGTCCACGATCTCCAAGAGAACGCGCGCGACGGCGGCGATGCTCGTGCTGCTGGCCGGCGCGCCCGCGTGCGCACGCAAGCCCGTCGTCGCCGAGCCGACGCCCCCCGACCTCGCCGCGGCCACCGGGCAGGCCCGCTGCGCGGTGCGACGCAGCGCCGACAAGCCCCTGGTGGTCGAGTGGCCCGCGGTCGATCGCGCCGCGCTCGAGGCCCACGCGCGCGAGGGCCTGGTCGCCGTGCGCTACGAGGGCTGTGCGATGGAGGTGCTCGACGGGTGCCGCGTGGACGGCCGCTACGGCTTCGTGCCGACGAGCCCCAAGCAGGAGCGCGTGACGATCCGCAGCGAGGACGAGCTGTACGCCCGGCTGCCGGTGGGCGCCGCCGGCCTCGAGGCCACGCTCGCGCGCGCGGGGCTGCTCGTGGTCGACATGACGATCGTGGGGCGCAAGCAGGCCGACCGCCACGTGTTCGCGCGCGACGAGCTGCACGGGCGCTGCGGCGACGCCACCCACGTGCTCACCGGGCTCACCGTGGGGGCCTTCTCGCTCTCGGCCGGCGCGGAGCTCGAGGCCGGTGCGCGCGCGCAGCTGGGCGCCGCGGGGGCGGCCGCGGCCTTCGACCGCGCGCGGGAGGTCGTGTCGCGCGACGGCGATCCGGGAGCGTGCGAGGCCGAGGCCGGAGCCGCCGAGCCGCCGCCCTCGTGCGGGGCGCTCTTGCG
>WBZL01004788.1_pt1 | contig 11498 bp, 12 predicted proteins | sample 5204291 | NCBI WGS metagenome assembly WBZL01 (sample SAMN12344345, study PRJNA552823) | activated sludge metagenome | biome: Activated sludge suspended growth; feature: Nitrification reactor; material: Wastewater; isolation source: activated sludge from nitrification reactor of wastewater...
CCAGGAGTACTTCGTTCATCGCAGATGTGAGCCGAAGGTCAAAGGCTTCAGGTTCGAGGGGGCTGACGAGGCTGAACCAGCCGAAAGGGCGAGAGAGGCGGTTGAGTCGGCTGACGCGATCGTTATCTGCCCGTCGAATCCGTGGGTGAGCGTGGATCCGATTCTTGCGACCCTCACCCCGTCCCTCTCCCTAAAAGGGAGAGGGGGCATTGTAGCCGTCTCCCCCATCATCGGAGGGGAAACGGTGAAGGGACCTGCGGCGAAGATGTATCGCGAGTTGGGGATCGAGCCATCGGCGCTGGCGGTGGCAAATCATTACCAAGGAGTGGCAACACATTTCGTCATGGATACCGTCGATTCGCAACTAACAGAAAGCGTAAGGGGTTTGAATATGCGGACTCTTGTAACGAATACGCTGATGAAAAGTCATGAAGATAGAAGGCAATTAGCGCAAGCCATACTCCAGTTTACCGGAAGTGACTCATGACCCTTTGGGCAATCGTCCCTGTAAAGCCTTTACGGCGCGGCAAATCACGTTTAGCGGGCACATTGAATGAAAATGAGCGAACGGAATTAAATCGGGCTTTGTTACAACACTCACTTGAGACGTTGTCCGGTGTTTCCGGCGTGGCTGAGGTGCTGGTGGTCAGCCGCGACCCTAACGCGCTGGCTATTGCCCGCGAACACGGCGCCCGCACGGTGCAGGAAGACGGCGCTCCGCACTTGAACACTGCTTTAAAGAGGGCGACGGTTGTGGCGCAGGTTTATGCCACGCAAGGCGTGCTGATCTTGCCAGCCGACCTGCCGTTAGTGACCCGCGAAGATATCCAGACCTTGCTCGACCGCGCGGTGAAACCCCCGGTGGTGGTGATCGCGCCGGACCGTCACGGCAAGGGAACCAACGCTCTCGTGATTGCTCCGGCGGGACTCATCGAGTATGATTTCGGTGAGAATTCCTTCCAGCGGCATTGCGAACAAGCCAAACAGGCTGGCGCGCGCCTCGAGGTAGTGGAACTTCCTTCGCTGGGGCTCGATCTGGATGAGCCTGAGGATTTTGAACTGGTTAAAAATCTCGAAAGTTCGATCACTTTCTAATTCTGAGGAGACTGCCATGGCTGAACGGGTTGCATTGTATTTGCAGGATTCGCACGATTTGCGCGATGGGTTGGATTACGTCCGCTACGCGGAGGAGAAGGGATTTGAAGCCGTCTGGCAGGCAGAATCCCGGCTGGTGCGCGACGCGATCGTGCCAATGGCGGCGTATGCCGCGGTGACGAACAAACTCAAAGTTGGTTCCGGCGTCATCAACAACTGGACGCGCAACATCGGTCTGCTCGCCGCCACCTTGCTCACCCTCGACGATCTGGCGCCGAACCGGATCATTTGCGGCATCGGCGCGTGGTGGGATCCGTTGGCGAAGAACGTGGGTATCGAGCGCAAGAAACCCCTCCTTGCCATGCGCGAGACCGTGGAGGTGCTCCGCCGCCTGCTCAACATGGAGCGGGTCACCTTTCATGGGGAATTCCATCATGTGGATGGGATCGAGCTGGATGTGGTGCATGGCCGCCGCGAGCCGCGTAACATTCCAATCATGATCGGCGCGACGGGCGATGTAATGATGGAGTTGACCGGCGAAATCGCCGACGGAGCCGTATTGAATTATTGCGTGCCGCCGGAATATAACGATAAAGCAATGGAGCAATTGGAAAAGGGTTTGAAGAAATCGGGGCGAAAAATGGAAGAGTTTGACCGCCCGCAACTTGTCGTTTGCTCGGTGGATGAAGACCACGATAAAGCCATCGATTACACCAAGGAACTACTTTGCCAATACCTCGCCCAACAGCCGCATATCGCAAAGGCGTCGCAAGTTTCGCAGGATGTGATCGCCAATATCCAGTCTATTTTGGGGTGGCCCGCCACCAAGGAACAGATCAACAAAGCCAAGCATCTTGTGCCCGACGAACTTGTGCGCCGCATCACCGCCTCCGGCACGCCGGCGGAGGCAAAAGCCAAGGTGGAGGAATACAAAAAGCGCGGGTGCACCTGCCCGATCCTTTACCCCGTTGGCGGAAATTTCAAATTGTTGATCGATACGTTCGCGCAAGCGTAAGACCAGATCAATCTTGTCCTACATGTTCCCCATCAAATAATCCAGCACAAATTGCAAAGCCGCGTCAGCCGATGCGGCTTTGATTTGTTTTCGGTCTCCAGAAAAACGCCGAGAGCGCGTCCACTCGCCCTGTGGAGCGGCAAGCGCCAGCCACACTGCGCCCACAGGCTTGGATTCTGTCCCACCGCCTGGACCCGCTATCCCTGAGATCGACACGGCGATATCCGCGTCGAGAACCGACCGCGCGCCGCGCGCCATCTCCAGCACTGTTTGTTCGCTGACCGCGCCGAATCGGTTGAGCGTATCCCATGAAACATGCAGGATGGATACCTTCGCTTCGTAGGCATACACAACCACCCCGCCGCGAAAGTACTCCGACGAGCCGGGGATGTTCGTGATGCGGTCGCTGACCAAGCCGCCCGTGCACGATTCTGCGAGAGCGAGAGTTAGCCCGCGTTCACGCAGGAGTATGCCTATTCGATCTTCGGGAAGGGTTTGAATCATAAGACACCGCGCCAAGATGATAAAGTCGTGCCATTATACAGGAGGCGCGCTCGTTCTAGGTTATAATTTTGCGCATGGCTGATTGGGCTGGCAAAACGCTCGGTAGTGTCCATATTGAAAATCTCGTAGCCCGCGGGGGAATGGCGGAAGTATACAAAGGCACGTACAAATCTTATGGGGTGGTAGCCATCAAGGTGATGCGAGGCTTGTTGGAACGAGATTCAGAGCAACTCAGTCGCTTTCAGCGCGAAGCCGAGGTGATTGGGGAATTAAAGCACCCCAATATCGTTCAACTGCTGGATTACAAGGTGGAGGATGAAACCCCGTGCATTGTCATGGAGTATGTGCCGGGCCCGTCTCTCGCCGCGTACATGAAAGCCCTGCATGAACAAAAAAAACGCATCCCCATCGGCATTGTTGCCAAAATCCTGAAGGCGGTCGCTTCGGCTCTCGATTATGCTCACGCAAAAGGAATTATCCATCGCGATATCAAGCCCGCCAACGTCCTGCTCCGTTCGCAAGAAAATTCAGTCGAGCTCAACGACACCCTGCCGATCGACGTGGAACCGGTTCTCACCGATTTCGGACTGGTCCGCCTCCTCGACTCGACCACACACACGACCACCGGCTCCGTTTCAGGCACGCCCGCGTACATGAGCCCGGAGCAATCGCGCGGCGATAAAGTGGACAAGCGCACCGATATCTACTCGCTTGGCGTCATGCTGTATGAAATGCTGGCAGGCGCGGTGCCGTTCCAGTCCGATACCACATTTGGCATGTTGATGAAACACATCAATGAGCCGCCCCCGGTGATCGAGGGTATCTCTTCCGATTTGCAAACTATCCTCGATCGAGCGCTGGCAAAAGACCCATCCATGCGGTATGAAAGCGCGGGCGAATTTGCTCAAGAATTTCTGGCTGTGTTCAACGGGCAAACAATCTCCCCGGGGACGATCCATATGGCGCAAATGGCGCGTCAAATCGCGGCGGAGGCAAAAAAGAAAAAGCAGGCTCCGGCAGAGCGACCGCTCATCCGCTGGCTTCGCATTGGCGCCGAGATCGTCATAGCGGCTGGGTTGGCTTTTGCCCTGTTCCAGTTCATCAATCCACCTACTGTGCCTGCCACCCCCACTCCGGAGCCTGTAGATCTGGATATCCCCGTTGGTCGGATGCGTTTCACCGATTTCAACGGCGTGATGGATCGAGTGACGCTTGTATTTAATAGCGCAGAGCCGCCTGCCGCTGGAACCCGGTACGAGGCATGGCTTAGAAACAACGCGAACGGGAGAGTGCGAAATCTCGGGTCAATCCGTTTTAATACATCAAACATCGGCCAACTCGAATTTACCGATCCCAACAGGCAAAACTTACTGGAGTTGTATGATGAAATATTGGTGACGATCGAGCAGAACAATGGCGTTGCATTAAAACCCTCGACGAACGTTGCGTATTCATCGATATTCCCGGCCGAGGCGCTCGACGCCGCGCGCAACCTGCTGGCTTCCCATTCCAATACCCCCAATCAATACGCCCCCATGCAAGGGCTATATTATTACAGCGGAAGTTATATCACCGGCGCGATCAATGGAGACCCGATCACCCCCGATTTTGTCGGCTTGGTTGAAGCATATCAAAACGGAGACGAAGCAACCGCGCGTTTACGCGCGGAGGATGTGATCAATCTGATCGTGGGCGATGAGAGCGAGCAATATCAGGATTACAACAAGAACGGCATTCTCAACAATAACGATGGCGACGGGTTCGGAAGTTTGCCAAACGGCAACCATCCCGGCTACCTTCAACTTGCCGCGCTGGGAGCGAAAGACGTTGGAGACGCAAGCGATTCCACTCCGAACATGAGGATTTATAGCGATAATATTCAAGTCTGCATCCAAAACATGGAAGGGTGGACCAATCAGTTGCTGCCGCTTGCCCTTCAATTAACAACCACGACGTTCGGACCGGAGATGGAACCCATCATCAACGAAATGTCGTCCTTGGGCAATTATTTATTGCAGGGATTCGATGCCAATCAAAATGGGCTGGTTGAGCCGGTGGAGGGAGAATGCGGCGTAACTCTGGCGTACGAATACGGCTGGAATCTCGTGGAAATGCCGATCTTCATCGGTCCCAATCGCGTTCCCCCAAGCGGAAAGTAAAAAGCCTCCCAAGCGCGGGAGGCTTTTTACTTATTCCTGATGGTGTACGCAGTCGGAGTCAATTCGGCTTTCGTAATGCGATATTTATGTCGCTCTTGCGCAAGAACAGCCTAAACCGCGAGACGCTTGGCAGTCTCACGTTACGACCTTTACTGTGTAAGGCGAGTTATATCGATCTTTACAGCCCTTGTAAAAGTCGTTTAATTTCGAGAGTATGATTCATTGCGAAGGTGGCGCAGGTAAGCAGGATACTAATGGTCGACAAAGCCATGCCCACGGTCGCCAGATTCTCCTGTGAGGCATCGTTCATAGCCAAATATCCGAGCACAGCGCCTGCAACACACAAAGGCACGCTACAGATCGGTAAAAACCAGCCGCAAAGGCTCATCACGCCAAGAATCAACGACGCGATCGCCAATATGCGCCCGCCACTCCCTCCAGCGGGCGGGAGGAAGATAGGCGCATTCGATTGTTCGTCCATGCGTACTCCACAGAATAAGATTTTGTCGATTATTGCATAGAATTAGCTTGCTTACAACCGCCAAAACTCCCATTCAATGAACCGGCAGTTGATGAAGTAAAATACATCGATGGATATTTCAGAAAAACTACAGGGTATTCTCGATACTCTGCCTGCAAAGCCCGGCTGTTACCTGATGAAAAACGCGGACGGGGCGATTATTTACGTTGGCAAGGCGATCAGTCTCAAGAACCGCGTGCGCTCATACTTTCACGCGGACGCGAGTCATGACGCAAAGACGCGACGGCTGGCGCGCGATATCGTCGACATTGAATGGATTGTCGTCGGATCCGAACTTGAGGCGCTCATCCTCGAGATGAACCTCATCAAGAAACACCGCCCGCGTTACAACATTCGCCTCAAGGACGATAAACGTTACCCGTATATCAAAGTACGCTGGGCGGAGCCATATCCCAAGGTCACTGTGACGCGGCAGATGGTGGAGGATGGTTCGCGCTATTTCGGTCCGTATACCTCGGCGTGGGCTGTGTACCAAACGCTGGATATCCTGCGGAAAATCTTCCCATACCTGACATGCGACCGCGAGATTACCGGGCAGGATAAACGGGCGTGTCTATACTACGACATCAAACTGTGCATCGCCCCGTGTATCGGCGCGGCGTCCCAGGCTTCGTACCGCCAAATGATCTCCGATCTGATGGATTTTCTGAGCGGACACAGCGAGGATATCGTCGCGCGCTTGCAAACAGAAATGGAAAAAGCGGCGACCGAGATGCGCTATGAAAAAGCGGCGGCAATCCGCAACCAACTCAAGGCGATCCAGTCCATCATCGAACGACAGAAGATCGTCTTTGCAACCGATTATAAAGATTCGGATGTGCTCGCCATGGCGCGCAGTGACGGAGAAGCCTGCGTGCAGGTTTTCTTCATCCGCAGCGGCAAGTTGATCGGGCGCGAATACTTTATCCTCGAGGGCACGGAAGATTCCGCCGACGCGCAGATCATGGAGCAATTCGTCACCCAGTTCTATACCGAAGCCGCCAATATCCCACAGCAGGTGATGTTGCCGCAAGAGATCGAAGAGGCGAAGATCATCGGAGAATGGTTGAGGTCAAAACGAGGCGGCGGAAAAGTTGAATTCATCGTCCCGAAAGATGGGCAGCCGAGCGAGCTGGTGAAGATGGCGGCGGAAAACGCCACCGAAACTTTAACCGCCTTGCGCGCGCAATGGCAGGCAGACGCGCACAAACAGGAACAGGCTCTGGCAGAATTACAACAGGTGTTGAATTTGAAAGAGCCGCCCAACCGCATTGAATGCTATGACATTTCCAACACGCAAGGGACGGCGATCATCGGGGCGATGGTTGTATTTACCCAGGGCGTGGCGGACAAAAAGTTGTACCGCAAGTTCAATATCGAGAGTGTCGTCGGCGCGCCGGATGATTTCGCCTCGATGGAGGAAATGTTGACGCGGCGCTTCCGAAGGTGGCGGTCGGCTGAAGAGTCGGCGAGTCAGGTTGGGACGAAGAAAGACGCGTCGTTTTCCTTCCTGCCGGACCTTGTCATCATCGATGGCGGCAAGGGCCAGCTTGGGCGCGCGGTGGAAGTCCTCGAGAAGTACGAGCTGATGGAGAAAATCCCGATCGTGGGGTTGGCGAAGCAACAAGAGGAAATATTCTTCCCGCACAAATCTGACTCGTTGATGTTGCCGCGTCATTCTCAAGCGTTATATTTGGTGCAACGGATTCGAGACGAGGCGCATCGGTACGGGATCACCGCGCACCGCAAGAAGCGACAAAAAATCGGCATGGCTTCGATCCTGGACGCAATCCCCGAGATTGGACCTGCGCGACGCAAGTCCCTCTTGAAACATTTCGGTTCTGTGGATAAGATTAGAGCCGCCTCGCTGGAGGAACTCTGTAGTATCGTGCCGGAAAGCGCGGCACAATCGATAAAGGCGCATTTGGAATGAGAGAAATATGGGTTGTGGACGACGACGATGAGATGAGTCGCGCGATCGGGCTGATGCTCGAGGTGCTCGATTGCAAGGTGACCGTGTTTAACAACGCGCGCGGCGCGGCGCAGTTGATCGTTTCGGGGAAAAAACCCGACTTGATCATCCTCGATGTGAACATGCCAGAGGTCTCCGGTTTGGACATGCTCGAATTTTTACGACGACGCGCCGATACGGCAAAACTGCCCATCGTGATGCTTTCCTCCGAAGCGGACGACACCGTTGTGGACCACGCCCTTTCGCTTGGGGCTGATGCCTTTGCATTGAAACCAGTGACTCTCGAAGAACTTGAGAAGGCAATGGCGCGTTCGTTTTATAAAAATCTAGATTTGCGAGTTAATGATGGCTGAAAAGAAACCTAATCGCAGGCAGGAAAAATCGCGCAAGGCGTTACAGATCGTCTTTGCAGTCTTTACGATCGTTTTGATTCTTTCCATGTTGCTCTCCGCATTTATCGCGCCTCGGTAACATCGTTTTTATGTTGGAAAAGTTCTATGGTCGCGGCAGGATTTGCCGCGAATTATTTTGATTACGGAGCGCGTATGGTTTGCTCCACTCAAGGATGATATGCTCGATAAACTCAAAGGTATCGAAGACCGATACGCGCAAATTGGAAACGAACTGCTCGAAGTCGGCACAAATTATCAACGCGCCGCGGAGTTGAACAAAGAGCGCGTGGATTTGGAACCCATCGTCGAAAAGGCGCGCGAGTACCGCCAGGCGGTGAAAAGCTTGGAGGAGGCGCGGGCAATTCTCGAGTCCGAAAAAGACGCGGAGTTGGTTGCGTTGGCAGAATCCGATATTGCAGACTTGACCCCGAAGATCGAGTCCCTTGAAAAAGAGATCAAAGGGATGTTGGTGCCGAAAGACCCGCGCGACGATAAAAATGTGATCGTCGAAATTCGCGCGGGCGCGGGCGGCGATGAAGCCGCCATCTTCGCGGCGGACTTGTTCCGCATGTACACGCGCTATGCGGACGGCAAACGTTGGAAGAACGAGATCATGTCGGAGAACGCGATCGGCGTGGGCGGATTCAAAGAAGTGATCTTCGAGATCAAAGGCAAAGGCGCGTACTCGAAGTTGAAGTATGAGTCGGGCGTGCATCGCGTACAGCGCGTGCCAGCGACCGAGGCGCAAGGGCGCATCCACACATCCACTGCGACGGTGGCGGTGATGGCGGAAGTGGACGAAGTTGAAATTGACATCCCTGAATCGGACATTGAGATCGAGGTCTATCGTTCCTCGGGCGCGGGCGGACAGAACGTGCAGAAAAATTCAACGGCGGTGCGATTAACTCACAAGCCGACGGGGATCGTCGTCACTTGTCAGGATGAACGCTCGCAGTTACAAAACAAATTACGCGCGTTGAGCATTCTTCGCGCGCGGTTGTATGAATTGGCGGAAGAAAAACGCCGCGCCGAGATCGAATCGGATCGCCGCTCGCAAGTGGGAAGCGGTGACCGCTCGGAAAAAATCCGCACGTACAATTATCCGCAGAACCGAGTGACAGATCATCGCATCGGATTCTCGAATTACAACCTGCCCGCCGTGATGGATGGCGCGATTGACCAGTTCATCGAGGAATTGTCCACGCGCGATGAGGCGGATCGGTTGGCGGCTTCGGGCGTGGATGAGGATGAATAGGTTTTTTTACCACGAAGGGCACAAAGTACACGAAGGAAAGAGGAAAGTGGAAAGTAGATCATGAACGATAACCCCGCATTTGGCGCAGGCTTGCAACCCTTCATGGGCATCCCATCCTTCATGCGCTTGCCTGTGACGCGCGAGTTGAAAGATGTGGATGTGGCGGTGATGGGCGTGCCGTTCGACAGCGGGACATCGTATCGCACAGGGACACGATTCGGTCCGCGCAAAATCCGCGAGGCGTCGTTGATGATTTGGGGACATAACTCGACTCTCAATGTTTCTCCGCTGAAAAAATTAAACGTTGTTGATTATGGCGATGTGTCCGTCGTACCGACATCCATCGAACACACGATGAACGCCATCACAAACACCGCCAGCGAGATCATCAACGCAGGCGCAACGCTCATCACGCTCGGCGGCGACCATTCGATCGCGCTTCCCCTCTTGCGCGCGCACGCGAAAAAACACGGTCCCGTTTCGCTCGTCCATGTTGACGCGCACATTGACACGTGGGAATCTGAGTTCGAAGAAGTGAAATACAGTCACGGCACGCCGTTTCGCTACGCGCTTCAAGAGGGATTGATCCGCGCGGGCGAATACATGCAGATCGGGATTCGCGGTCCGCTCAGCGGCGAGAACGATTACGACGACGCGAAGAAACTCGGCGCGCGCACGGTCACAATCCACGAGGTGATGGAAAAAGGCATCCCCGAAATCCTCAAAGAAATTCACCAGCGGATGAAGGGCCCGCTCTACGTCACCGTGGATATAGATTCGGCTGACCCAGCCTTCGCCCCCGGGACAGGGACTCCCGAAGTCGGCGGGCTGACGAGTTATCAACTCCTCCAACTCGTGCGCGGACTGCATGGCTTGAATCTCATCGGCTTCGACCTGGTTGAAGTCTCGCCGCCGTTCGATCATGGCGACATCACGGCAATTCTCGCGTCGAATATTGTGTTCGAGTATTTGTCGTTGATGGCGATAAAATAACCGTCCCGCAGATTGACGTGAAGGCATCGCGTCCTACAAGAAACCTGCGGGACGATTTCTTCGGTACGAAAGTGGAAAGTGGAAAGAGATTTGATGCGCAATCATGATTCGCTTCTCTCCGACATTTCAGCCCGCCTCGCCTCACTCAGCGACACGCCCGCCCTCGACGCGTCTGTTCTGCTGGCTCGTATCGTCGAGCATCCGCGCTCGTGGATATTGGCTCACCCTGAATTGACTCTCACAGACGAACAACAGAATCAACTTGCATCATCGCTCACGCGGCTGGAAAATGGCGAACCTTTCCCGTACGTGTTAGGTCGCTGGGAATTTTTCGGATTGGAATTTGAAGTCACGCCCGATGTTTTGATCCCACGACCAGAGACGGAACTGCTTGTTGAGAAAGCCATCGCGTGGTTGCAAAAGAATCCAACAAAAACAAATGTTGCCGATGTTGGCACGGGCTCAGGCGCGATCGCGGTTTCGATTGCGACGAATGTTTCGAATGCAAACATCCTTGCAACCGATATTTCAGCGAACGCATTGCAGGTTGCAAAACGGAACGCGGAAAAACACGGGGTGAACGGGAGAATTGAGTTTGCGGAGTGCGATCTACTGCCCGAGTCGAAAGTCGAAAGTCGAAAGTCTGACCTGCGACCTTTGACCCTTGGCTTGATCTGTTCCAATCTGCCTTACATTCCGACAAACACTCTCAAACACCTTCCCATTTATCAGCGCGAACCGACTCTCGCGTTGGATGGCGGCGAAGACGGGCTTGATATATTCCGCAAACTGCTGAACATCGTCCCTGATTGGCTCGCGCCGAATGCGTTGATGTTGCTGGAGATCGAGTCCACGCTTGGCGAGGACACGATACAACTTGCTCGCCAATATTTTCAAAATGCGCAAATCAAACTTCATCAAGACCTCACAGGTCGCGATCGCCTGCTCGAAATTCAATTATGAAAACGAAGATTGTCTCGGCGAATTCACCAGATGCAATTCGGCTTGCGCTCGATATTTTGAAGGACGGCGGGCTTGTTGCCTTCCCCACCGACACAGTCTATGGCGTCGGCGCGCTTGTGTTCGATGGCAAGGCGGTCGAGTCGATTTATGTCGCGAAGGATCGTCCCATCGAAAAGGCGATTCCCGTTTTGATCGCGGATGCGGACGAGATGGATAAAGTTGGATTAGACATTCCCGACATCGCGCGACGAATCGCCGCCCGCTTCTTCTCCGGACCTTTGACCTGCATCATCCCCAAACAGCCGACTCTCCCCTCAGCCATCTCTGCCACCGCCACCGTCGGCGTGCGTGTGCCAGATCATGAAGTGGCGCGCGCATTGCTCCGCGCGGCGGGACCGATGGCGGTGACTTCGGCAAATATTTCGGGTCAGCCGAGTCCATCCACTGCGGAGGAAGTGTTCGCGCAACTCAACGGACGGATTCCATTGATCATTGATGGAGGGAAAACTCCAGGCGGAGTTCCGTCCACAGTTGTAGATTGCACAAGCGATGAAATTAAAATTTTACGCGAGGGACCGATTTCTCTCGAAGAGATCAAATTAAAACTCTCATCCCCCATTTAATTCATGT
>WBZL01004790.1_pt1 | contig 11498 bp, 10 predicted proteins | sample 5204291 | NCBI WGS metagenome assembly WBZL01 (sample SAMN12344345, study PRJNA552823) | activated sludge metagenome | biome: Activated sludge suspended growth; feature: Nitrification reactor; material: Wastewater; isolation source: activated sludge from nitrification reactor of wastewater...
GGGCTTCACGCAGGTGATGCAGGGTTTCGACTTCAGCCGCATCCTGATCGCGCTGCAGTGCATCGGCGCGGCGCAGGCGTCGATCGACGAGACCTGGGAGTACATGAAGGAGCGCCAGGCGATGGGCGCGCCGATCGTGCAGTACCAGGGTGTGTCGTTTCCGATCGTCGAGTTCGAGACGCTGATCTCCGCGTGCCGCCAGCTGTGCTACCACGCGCTCGCGCTGCGCGATGCCGGACAGCCGCACACCGCCGAGGCGGCGATGGTCAAGTGGATGGGGCCGAAGACGGCGTTCGACGCCATCCACCAGTGCATCCTGACCTTCGGCCACTACGGCTGGAGCAAGGACTTGCCGCACCAGCAGCGGCTGCGCGACGTGATGGGCCTGGAGATCGGCGATGGCACGGCGCAGGTGATGAAGCTCATCGTCGCGCGCGAGCGCGCCGGCCGCATGGCGGTGCAGTACGCCGCGGAGAACAAGCGATGAGCGCGCAAACCCCCGTTCGCGTGAGCCGCGACGGAGGCGTCGGCGTGATCGAACTGGCCCGGCCCGACAAGTTCAACTGCCTGTCGCTGGCCGTGCACGCCGCCATCGCCGCGGCCATGGACGAATTCGAGGCGCCGGGGTCGGGCATTCGCGCGGTGCTCGTTCGCGCGCAGGGCAAGCACTTCTGCACCGGTGCCGACCTGGACGAAGTCAAGCGCCTGCGCAGCCGGCCGGCCGACATCGAGCACTTCATCCGCTACGGCCACGTGGTGTTGCAGCGCCTGGAAGCGAGTTCCCTGCCGGTGGTGGCCGCCTGCCAGGGCCTGGCGTTGGCGGGCGGCAGCGAGCTGATGCTGGCCTGCGACGTGGTGTTCGCGTCGAGCGACTTCAGGATCGGGGACCAGCACGCGCAATACGGCCTGGTGCCGGGCTGGGGCGGATCGCAGCGCCTGCCACGCATCGTGGGCGTGCGGCGCGCGCTCGACCTCTTCTACAGCGCACGGTGGATCGACGCGCCGACCGCCTTGGCTTGGGGCCTCGTGAACTACGTCGTCGAGCCCGACAAGCTGACCGACGCCTCGATGGCGTACTGCGTCCAGCTCGCTTCGCGCAGCCGCATCGGACTGGCGACGATGAAGCGGCTGGCGCGCCAGGGTCTCGACCGGCCGCTGAACGAGGGTCTGGAGCTCGAGCAGGTGCTGATCTCGCGCGAGCTGCTGAACGACGATGTCTCCGAGGGCCTGGCCGCCTTCGAGGCGCGCCGGCCGCCGGTCTTCAAGTCCTGAGCCGGAGGGCTGCATCATGTCCATGCTCCCGCGACGCGTCGAGTTCCATGAAGAAGGCCCGCGCGAGGGCTTCCAGATGGAACAGGCGACCTATCCGCTCGACGATCGGCTGACGCTCATCGATGCGCTGGCGGCCTCCGGCCTGAAGCAGGTGCAATGCGCTTCGTTCGTGAGCCCGCGCGCCGTGCCGCAAATGGCCGACTCGCCCGAGTTGTTTGCCAGGCTGCGCAAACGCGTCGGCACGCGCTACACGGCGTTGTGGCTCAACGAGAACGGCTTCGACCGCGCGCGTGCCTGCGACAACGTCGACATCGACGGCAAGGTGGTGTTCTACGTCACCGAGCCGTTCTCGCAGCGCAACAACAACTGCAGCGTGGCCGAGAACCGGGAGCGGCAGCTGGCGTGGATGGACCGCTACGTCGCGCTGGGCATCCCGTTCGAGCAGGCCTACGTCGTCACGGCGTTCGGCTGCAACCTCGGCGGGCCGGTGCCGGTGTCGGCCGTGATCGACGTGGTGCGCTGGCTGATCGACGCGTGCGCCGACCGTCGCATTCCATTCCCGGCGTTCTACCTGGCCGACACGATGGGCTGGGCCAACCCGGAAGAGATCAAGCGCCGCATCGGTGCCGTGCGCGAACTGGTGCCCCAGGCGCGCATCGGTCTGCACCTGCACGACACCCGCGGCGTGGGCGGTGCCAACGTCTACGCCGCGCTGCAGATGGGCGTGGAGCTGTTCGACAGCTCCGTGGCGGGGCTCGGCGGCTGCCCGTTCGCCGGCCACAAGCACGGCGGTGCGGCCGGCAACATCTGCACCGAGGACATGGCCTTCATGTGCGAGGAAATGGGCATCGAGACGGGGCTCGACCTCGAAAAACTCGTGGAGGCCGCGCGTCTGGCCGAGCGCATCATCGGTCGACCGCTGAACGGCCGGCTGATGCGCAGCGGCACGCTCGCCGCGATGCGCCGCTGAGCCGGCCACAGGCCCCGATGGCGCGGAGCGGGCACGCCACCGAATCCCGGCCGCCGTCGGGCCTGGTGCCGCAGCCGGCCGAGGCCTGGGTCGGGCCCCTGGTGGCCATGCTCACGGTGCAGACGGCCGTCTCGTTTCTGTCGCGCATTCCGCCGACACTTGCGCCGACATTGGCTCCCCGCGTCGGCTGGCCGGCCGAGAGCGTGGGCTACCTGTCGTCGCTGATCACCGCCGGCTCGATCTTCGTGCTGCTGCTGGCCTCGCCGTTGCAGCGTCGTGCCGGCTCGATGCGCACGCTGCAGATCGGCCTGGCGCTCGGCGTCGCCGGCACGCTGCTCAGTGCGCTGCCGTCGGCCCTGGCGCTGGCGGCAGGCGCGCTGCTCATCGGTCTGTCGATCGGCCCGCCGTCGACAGCCGGCATGGACGTGCTGCAACGCTACGCGCCGCTGCGCCACCGCAACCTGCTGTTTTCGGTCAAGCAGGCCGGCGTGCCCCTGGGCGGCGTGGCCGCCGGGCTGCTGCTGCCGGGTGCGGTGCAGTGGCTCGGCCTGGAAGGGGCGTTCATCGGCGCTGCCGCGTTCGCTGCCCTCGCGCTGTGGCTGGTGCAGCCTTGGCGACAGCGCGTGGACGCGCAGCGCGACCGGTCGCTGCGTTTGCACTGGCGGCAGTTCGGCTCCATCGACACCCTGCGGCGTCCGCTGGCGGTGCTGGTCGCGATGCCAAGCATGCGCCGCATGGGCATCGCCGGCGCCTGCCTCGCGGCCGGGCAGAGCGCCTGGTTCGCCTTTTTCGTCACCTACCTCGTGTCCCAGCTGGGCTGGTCGCTCGTCGCGGCCGGCGCGCTGTTCGCGCTGATGCAGGCGTTGAGCGCACTCGGGCGTCCGTTGGCCGGCTTCGTATCCGACCGGCTCGGCGATGGCGTGCGCGTGCTGCGCTGGATGGCGACCGGCTCCGCGGCCACCACGTTCTCGTTCGCGTTCTGCACGCCTGCCTGGCCGACGTGGACGGTGGTGGGGCTGGCGGTGCTTGCCGGTCTGACGGTGGCGAGCTGGAACGGCATCCAGTTTGCCGAGGTGGCCCGTCTCGCACCGCGTGAGTCGCTCGGCGAGGCGATGGCCGGTGCGACGTTGCTGCTGCTGGCCGCCTACGTGGTCGCTCCGGTGCTTTTCGGCCTCGTTCTGGCCGCCGGCGGCGGCTACCGGCTTGCCTTCGTGATGGTTGCGGCGTTGACGAGCGCGGCACTTTGGCCGCTCGCCTCGAAACGGACATGACCCGTCAACGTTCGACCCAGCCTCACGCAGGCGGCTTCACGAGCGAACGGGTGTAGATTCGGAAGGTCGCGACGCCCCGTGCCACCAGCGGGCCATCGATGGCATCGAGCCCGATGCGGATGCACACATGGGCCAGCATCTTGCCGATGTGATCCGGCGTCGCGGTGGCATAGAGCGTGCCGGTGCGCACGGCCAGCATGAACTCGCTGGTCAGCGACGCGGTGACCGACGAGAGGATCTTCTCGCCCGTGCCGGGAACGGGGCGGTCGATCAGGCAGCGCCCGCCGGCGGCGTCGAGCAGCGTCATCAGCACACCACCGTGCACGACGCCATGCGGGTTGATGTGGTCCCGCCGCACGGGCAGCCGGAAGTAGGGGCCTTGCTCGTTGCGCAGGATCTCGTAGCCGATCAGCTCCTGAAAGGGGCCATGGGCGAGCGTGGGGGCCAGCGGGTCGGGCTCGGCGGGCAAGGCTTGGCCTGGGTGGCGTTGCATGTCGGTCACCCGGTCGCGCCCGGCTGGCGCTCGGGCACGGCCAAAACCGGGCGTCCGGTCAGGTAGACCGTGCCCGACAGGCAGGCCACATGCTCGCCGTTCGCGGCGCGGCGCACGTCGACACGGTAGACAGCCAGCTTGCGCGACCGCGAGACCTCGCTGGCTTGCGCCACCAGCCATTCGCCTTCCTCCGCCCCGGTGGAGATGCTGATGTTGCCGTCGACCAGCGCCGCCACGGTGCCGTGCGAGTTGCAGGCCAGACCGAGCGCCATATCGGCCAGCGAGAAGATCGCACCGCCGTGGCAGCGGCCGTTGAAGTTCAGGTGCTGCGGGCCGACCCGCATGCGTACCGAGGCGCTGCCGGCGGCGCCGTCCACCACTTCGAGGCCCAGATGCCGGCTGTAGCCGTCGGCGGCGGCGGCGCGGCCGATCAGTCGCCGGGCGGCCCGGTCGGCGCCGCTGGCCGCGCAGCGCGTGCCGCGGGTCTCGCGTTGTTCGAGCCAGTCGCACAATTCGGCGAGGCCGGCGCCGGTGGTCGCCACGGTGCGCAGCACCGGTGGGCGCGGCGCACCGCCGCGGCGCAGCTCGAGCATCGCGAGCAGTTCCCGCTCGGTGCGCTGCGCATCGGGCAGATCGGACTTGCTGACGACGAAGGCATCGGCGATCTCGAGCACGCCGGCCTTGATGGCCTGGATGTCGTCGCCCAGACCCGGCGGGCAGACGACCAATCGCGTATCGGCGATGCGGGTGATCTCGACTTCGGACTGCCCGGCTCCGACGGTCTCGACGATCACGTGGTCGAAGCCCGCGGCATCGAGCAGGTCGACGATGGCGGCGGCCGGCCTCGCCAGCCCGCCCAGATGGCCGCGCGAGGCCAGCGAGCGGATGAAGACCCCTTCGTCCGCCTGGTGCGCACCCATGCGGATGCGGTCGCCGAGCACTGCACCCCCGGTGATCGGGCTCGACGGATCGACGGCCACCACCGCCACCGTGCGGCCGCGCGTGCGAAGCCCGCCGATCAGTGCCGCCACCAGCGTGGACTTGCCGCCGCCCGGAGGGCCGGTGACGCCGATCACGTGCGCGCGGCCGACCGCCGCGGCGAGCGCGGCGCGGATCGAAGCCGCGTCGTCGCCGTCGTTCTCGAGCGCGCTGATCGCGCGGCCGAGGCTGCGGCGGTCGCCGCTGCGCAGGCGTTCGAGCCAGCCCTGCGGCGCGTTCATCAGACCATCGCGAGCACGTGGCCGAAGCCGAGCTCGCGCCGCAGCGTGCTGCAGATCTCGCCGTGGGTGGCGCCGGCCTCGGCTGCGGCGACGACCTGGGCGAAGACGTTGGCATCCTTCGATTGCGCCGCGGCGGCCAGCGCGCCGAGCGCCTTGTCCACCACGGCCGCGGAACGAGCGGTCTTGAAGGCGCGCAGGCTCTCGACCTGCGCCTCGATGCGCGTGCGGTCCGGGTAGTCGAGCGCGGGGTAGCCGGCCGGATCTTCCTCGACGGCGTACTTGTTGACCCCGACGACAACCTCCTGCCCCGCGTCGACGCGCTGCTGGAACGCCAGCGCCGATTCGCCGATCATCTTCTGCACCAGCCCCTGCTCGACGGCGCGGTACATGCCGCCGGTCTCGTCGATGCGCGCGATGATGGCGTTGATCTTGTGCTCCATCGCGTCGGTCAGCGACTCGACGTAGTACGAGCCTCCGAGCGGGTCGATCACGTCGGTGAGGTGGGCTTCCTCGCGCAGGATGTTCTGCGTGGCCACGGCGATGCGCGCGGCCTCGGTGGTGGGGGTGGAGAACACTTCGTCGTAGGAGTCGGTGTGCAGCGATTGCAGGCCACCGAAGATGCCCGCCATCGCCTGCGCCGTGACGCGCGCGACGTTGTTCAGCGGCTGCTGGCGCGTGAGGTCCACGCCCGAGGTCTGGCCGTGGAACTTGAAGCGCCACGAGCGCGGGTCGCGCGCGCCCAGCCGCTCGCGGCACAGCCGTGCCCAGATGCGGCGGCCGGCGCGGAACTTGGCCACCTCCTCGAAGAAGCTGACCGAAATGTCGAAGAAGAAGGTGAAGCGAGGCAGGAAGCGGTCGGGGTCCATGCCGCGGGCGATGCAGTCCTCGGCGTACTGCACCGCCGAGGCCAGGGTGAAGGCCATTGCCTCGGCCGGCGTGGCGCCGGCCTGCTGCATGTGCTGGCCGACGATGGACAGCGGGTTCCAACCCGGCACCTGTTCGTTGCAGAAGGCGATGTGATCGACCACGATGCGCCGCGCGCCCTGCAGCGCGATGCGGAAGAACATGTGGTTGGCGACGAAGTGCGAGATGCAGTCGCTCTGGTTCGAGGTACCGGTGATCTTCGTCCACGGCACGCCGCGGCGCCGTGCCGCCGCCAGCTCGAACGCCAGCAGCGTGAAAGGCGAGGGGTCGTTCATCGCCGTCGAGAGCTCGCCGATGGGCACGCCGTCGAGCGCGCGCTCCATGTCGCCCACGTGGTTGATCACCGTCCCGCAGGTGCCGAGCAGCTCGACCGGCACCTCGTCGGCGTCGTAGCCGCGGAACACCGAGTTGCACGGGATCAGCGACAGCGCCGAGGTGCCGAGCGCGAGCAGCTCCTTGACGCGCGCGTTGTAATCCTCGGGCACGCCCAGGCCGATGAGCTGGCGCTGCGACCAGCTGCGCCCTCGGTACATGGACGGGTAGATGCCCCGCGTGAACGGGAACTCGCCCGGAAAGGCGAGCCGAGTGCCGTAGTCGGTGCCCGACCAGTCGCGCGGCGTATACAGCGGTTTGACCTCGATGCCCGAGCGGTTGCGCAGTGCCGCCGCGCCCGGGGCGCCGGCGTCGAACGCGCGCTGCCAGCGCGAGTGCGCGGCGGCCAGGTCCGCATCGGCCAGGTGGGGCTGCGGCTTGTTCATGCGGCTGCTCCGTGGCGCTGCGGTCGGGCGTGGCGCGCCCGGGCCAGCGTGCGCACCGCGGCGACCACCTCGTCCAGTGCGGTGCCCGGGTGGAAGACGCGCGTCACGCCGGCCTCGAGCAGCATCTGCTCGTCCTTGGCGGGAACGATCCCGCCGACGATCACCCGCACGTCGTCGAGCCCGGCGGCGCGCAACGCGTGCATCAGCCGCGGCACGATGAGATGGTCGGTGGCGAGCGACGAGATGCCGATCACGTCGGCATCTTCTTCGGCGGCCAGCTTGACCACGGTGGCAATCTCCTGCCACGGCGGGGTGTAGATGACCTCCATCCCGGCGTCGCGCAGCGTCGCGGCGATGACGCGGCTGCCACGGTCGTGCCCGTCGAAGCCGATCTTGGTGACGATGACCTTGGGCGGGCGTTCACGCATGTTGGGCATCCTTCAACAACGAGACGAACCGGGCGGCGAGCGTGCGGGGCGTGTGCCGGCCCGCGGGATCGAACCAGACGCGTGCCCAGTTGAGCGCGCCGAGCAGCATCAGGCGAAACGCGCGGCGGTCGGTTCCCGCCGGCAACGGCAGCGTCGCGATGAGCTTGCGGAAACCGTCCTCGTAGCGGGCGCGCAGCTCGCGCAGCCGGTCGGCCACGGCAGGAACGTCGCGGGGATGCACGCTGATCAGCACCTGTGCGTAGTCGCTCCTGCGCAGCACGCTTTCGAGATGCGCGCGGCAGGCGGACTCCAGGCGCTGCCACGGGTCCGCTTCCGTTTCGGCGCCGCGTACGACGGCCGTGAGTTCGTTTACCCCGGCTTCGTACACGGCGACGAGAAGCTCCTCCTTCGAGGCGAAGTGGTAATAGACCGAGCCGGGCAGCATCTTCACTGCCATCGCGATGTCGCGCATCGACGTCGCCGCGTACCCGCGCTGGGCGAACAGCGCCGCGGCGGCGTCGAGCAGCTCGCCCTGTCGGTTGTCGGAGCGGGGCGCGCGTACGACAGTCAAGGCATCCATGGAAAACAATCGTTCGTTTGCTTTAATGATCCGGTCGATGGTCGGATCTGTCAAGCGGATCAGTGCGCGGGCGATCCGGGATCGCGCAACTATCGAATGTTTGTTTGATAACATGCCCATGTTGTTGGGGCCAACGGTTCGCTCGCGCGGCCCCGCATGAACCCTGAGGAGAACGCTTGAACCGGAGCAGCGCGCATCAGCGGTGTGGCGCGTGTCGCCGCGCCGAGGCCGCGGCGAGGGGTCGTGCGTGGCGGTGATTGCCACCCACCTCGGCGCGGCCGGCGACCCGCACGCCGCGGCGCACGGGCGCGCGCAGCTGGCCCGGCTTCGCGATCGTCTCGCCCACGTCGTGTCGGGCGGCCGCGACGCGCATATCGCGCGCCATCGCGAGCGCGGCAAGCTGCTGGCGCGCGAGCGCATCGACCTGGCCTGCGACGACGGCACGGCATTCCTGGAGCTATCGCCGCTGGCGGCCTGGGGCCAGTACGGCAACGAGGTGCCGGCGGCGGGCATCGTCACGGGCGTGGGCATCGTGGCCGGCCAGCCGTGCATGTTCATCGCCAACGACGCCACCGTGAAGGGAGGCTCGTTCTTCCACGAGACGGTCAAGAAACACCGCCGCGCGCAGGAGATCGCCTGGCGGCTGCGCCTGCCGGTGCTGTATCTCGTGGACTGCGGCGGCGCCTACCTGCCCGAGCAGGACCGTGTCTTTCCCGACCGCGACCACTTCGGCAACAACTTCTTCCAGCAGTGCCGCATGTCGCAGGACGGCGTGCCGCAGATCTCCGCGGTGTTCGGCGGCTGCACGGCCGGCGGCGCCTACATCCCGGCGCTGTCCGACGAGGTGATCATGGTGCGCGGCAACGCCCGCATCCATCTGGGCGGCCCCTCGATCGTGAAGATCGCGATCAACGAGACGGTCGACGGCGAGACGCTCGGCGGCGCCGAGATGCACACCCATGTCTCGGGCGTCAACGACCACCTCGCCGACGACGAACCGCAGGCGCTGGCGCGGATGCGAGAGGTCGTCGGCAGCCTGCCGCCCGCGCCGCTGCCGGTGCCGCCGCTGACGCCGCGACCGCCTCTGTACAACACCGCCGAGCTCGACGCGCTGGTGCCGGCGGACCCGAAGCAGCCCTACGACGCGCGCGAGATCGTGGCCCGCCTCGTCGACGGCAGCGAGTGGCACGAGTTCAAGCCCGATTGGGGTGCGCAGCTCGTCACCGGTTTTGCCGCCATCCACGGCCATCCCGTCGGCATCCTGGCCAACAACGGCGCTTTGGTCGCCGAGGCGGCGCTCAAGGGCACGCACTTCATCGAACTGGCCAACCAGCGTGGCGTGCCGCTGCTGTTCCTGCAGAACATCGCCGGCTTCATGGTCGGCAGCGAGGCCGAGCGCGGCGGCATCTCCAAGCACAGCGCGAACATGGTCTATGCGGTTTCCTGTGCCCGCGTGCCCAAGCTCACGCTGATCGTCGGCGGCTCCTACGGCGCCGGCAACTACGGCATGTGCGGGCGCGGCTTCGAGCCCGAGTTCTTGTTCGCCTGGCCGAGCGCGCAGGTGGCGACGATGAGCGCCGATATCGCCAGCAACGTGATGCTGGAGCTGGCGCGCTCCAACCTGCGCGGGCCGGCCGACGAAGCGCGTCTGGCCGAAACGGAGCGTGCGGTGCGCGAGCAGTACGCGCGCCAGTCCGATCCCTACTACGCCTCGTCGCGGCTGTGGGACGACGGCCTGATCGCCCCGTCAGCTTCGCGCGACGTGCTGGGCCTTGCGCTCGCGCTGTGCACGCGCCGCCAGGTACCCAAGACCGCAACCCCTGTCTATCGCATGTGAGCATGACACCACCCGCCTTCCAGACCCTGCTGCTCGATGTCGATGCCCGAGGCGTCGCCCGCCTGACGCTGAACCGTCCCGACACGCACAACGCGCTCAACGCCACGCTGATCGCCGAGCTGAAGCGCGCCGCCGACTGGCTCGCCGGCGAGAAGGGCTTGCGCGCGGTTGTGCTCACGGGCGTCGGCGCCACCTTCTGCGCCGGCGGCGACCTCGGCTGGATGCAGCAGAACATGAAGAAGACACGCGAGCAGCGCGTGGCCGAGAGCTTTGAGCTGGCCTTGATGCTGCGTGCGCTCAACGAGCTGCCGATGCCGCTCATCGGCCGCATCAACGGGCCGGCCTACGGCGGCGGCGTCGGCATGATCTCGGTCTGCGACGTGTCGATTGCGGTCGACGCCGGCGTGTACTGCCTGACGGAGGTGCGGCTCGGGCTGATCCCGGCCAACATCTCGCCCTACGTCGTCGCGCGCATGGGTGAGGCGAATGCGCGCCGCACGTTCCTCACTGCCAAGCGGATGACCGCCGCCGAAGCGCAGCGGCTCGGCCTCGTGTCCGAAGTCGTGAGCGCCGAGCAACTCGACGCCGCGGTCGAACGTGAACTCGCCGACCTGCTGCAGTGCGCGCCGGGTGCCGTGGCGGCAACCAAGAAGCTGGTGAGCTATGTCGACAGCCACGACCTGCCCACCAGCATGATCTACGGCGCCGACAAGCTGGCCGACGCCTGGGAAACCGACGAAGGCCGCGAGGGCATCGAGGCCTTCTTCGCGAAGCGGCCGCCCCCCTGGCGCCAGGGCTGAAGCGGCGCGCATGTTCGACACACTGCTCATCGCGAACCGCGGCGAAATCGCCTGCCGCGTCGCGCGCACTGCACGCCGGCTGGGCCTGCGCAGCGTGGCGGTGTACTCCGACGCCGACCGCGACGCGCGCCACGTGGCCGTATGCGACGCCGCGGTGCGCATCGGCCCGCCCGAGGCCACACGCAGCTACCTCGACGCCGCGGCGATCGTCAGCGCCGCCCGGGCCAGCGGCGCCCAGGCGGTGCACCCCGGCTACGGCTTCCTCTCCGAGAGCGCGGCATTGATCGACGCTTGCGAAGCGGCGGGCATCGTCTTCGTCGGCCCGTCGCGCGAGGCCATCCGGCGCATGGGCTCGAAGATCGAGTCCAAGCGCATCGCCATCGAGCACGGGGTGCCGGTGGTGCCGGGTTACCACGAAGACGATCAGACCGACGAGGTGCTGGCCGAAGCCGCCGCGCGCATCGGCTGGCCGGTGCTCATCAAGGCCTCGGCCGGCGGCGGCGGCAAGGGCATGCGCGTGGTGCGCGGGGCGGCCGAGTTTGCGGCCGCGCTGGCCACGGTGCGCCGCGAGGCGCGGGCGTCGTTCGGCGACGACCGCGTGCTGCTCGAGCGCTACCTCGCCGAGCCGCGCCACCTCGAGGTGCAGCTGCTCGGCGACAAGCAGGGCCACCTGGTGCATCTGTTCGAGCGCGAATGCTCGATCCAGCGCAACCACCAGAAGGTCATCGAGGAGGCCCCTGCCGCCCACTTGAGCGACGCGCAGCGAGAAACGCTGTACCGCCATGCGCTGGCGGTGGGCCGCGCCATCGGTTACCACTCGGCCGGCACCGTGGAGTTCATCCACGATGCGGCCGGCGACGACACCTTCTTCCTCGAGATGAACACCCGGCTGCAGGTCGAACACCCGGTCACCGAGGCCACGGTGGGCCTGGACCTCGTCGAGTG
>WBZL01001386.1_pt2 | contig 11497 bp, 14 predicted proteins | sample 5204291 | NCBI WGS metagenome assembly WBZL01 (sample SAMN12344345, study PRJNA552823) | activated sludge metagenome | biome: Activated sludge suspended growth; feature: Nitrification reactor; material: Wastewater; isolation source: activated sludge from nitrification reactor of wastewater...
AGATTCCAGAGGACCGGCCACGAGATACGTCTGGGTACATGCGGAGCTTGGACCAGCCAGAATGGATGGACCCAGGACAAGATCAATGCCGCTTCTTTCACGTTCCCGACCAGAGCCGGTCTTGGGCAGAAGCAGTTTCCAGGTATCGATTAGGTGCACGTTCTTGGTGATCGCGTCGCGGGCCAAGGCCCCCCGTACGCGAGTCGTTCCCACGTTCGCGAAGAGAAGGACCTGATCGTCACGGGGAGTGGCATCACGCTCATAGTCCCTGAAGTTCGTTGCCAAACCAAATGGTGTATCGCCGCTCACCATCTCCGCAAGTGACTGCTCCCCATAGTCCAACACCTTTCGGAGGATTCCCAAAGCTCTGCTGTCTCGCACGAAAACATCGAACTCGTCGAGGTCTCGCTCAGAGGGCCCGACGCTGACCTGATTCTTGTGGTAAGTGGACTGACACGGTCCTGGAAGGTCTCTGTTCCACAGGAAGTAGCAGATGCCGCCCCCAATGCCGACGGTCGGAAACACGTCCTTCGCGTTCTCGTAGTCCACCAGCACTCTTAGACGCTTATCGCCAAGGAATTCGGCCCTGAACTCGCCAAGTCCACGCCCTCCCGCCATGAACCGCGAGGGAATGACCATGCTGAGGAGGCGCGGCGCAAGGTTCATGGCTTGCTCCACAAACAAGTGGTAGATCGGCGAATCGTTGGTGCCGCCGCCTCCTCCGGTCATTTGATACGGCGGGTTCCCGATGATCACGTCGAACTGCATGTCGTCTCCGAACAGCTCGGCAATCCGAGCCTTGATGTTGTCGGTGTGAATGAACGCGTAGGCGTGGCTTTCGAGGTCCGGTCCACGGTCCAGGGCCTGCTGGCTTGCCCCGCAGTACTTGCACCGGCCGTTGACCGATGCCTTGACTTCGTTTCCTGACTCGTCACGGTTGACAACCCACTCAGTGCCGCCCTCCCAGGTGTGCTCCATGGGCTCGAACCACACATTGCCGTCCTGCGTGGCGAACGAACGCGCGATGGAGTACTCGCCGTCAGCCCACTTCGAGCAGTAGATGCTCCGGCGTGCGATGAGGCTTGTGAGATGCGTGATGCCGATACCGAAGACCTGCTCGGCCAGGATGTGGTCGACACGCTTCTCCAGATCCGGGAACTCATCGGCCAGCCCCGTCACCAGTCGGGAGGTGATCTCACGCAGAAACACACCTGACTTGACGAACGGGTCGAGGAACCTCACCGAAGGATTGGCCCAGATGCTCTCCCCGTCGTTGCCAGCGGCCCACGCCTCTTGCACGAGGTCGAGCATCTCGTTGGCAAGATGTGGTGGGGTGAAGACTTCGTCGTTGGACAGGTTCGCGATGCACGTCAGCACATCGGGGTTCCTGCCCCGCAGGTCCAACTGCGCCTGGCCGCTCACCCGTCAGCGCCTCCTCCCGCAATGCGCGCAACCGTCAGCACCCCATGATCCCGGACCGGCGAGAAGATCTCGTGTTTGCCGAGATCTCCGAACAGGGTGTCTTCCCCGAAGTCAGACATCTGGGTGAGGATGTCGAAGCGAAAGTCCCGTCTCCGGTAGCGACCCCGACCCAGATAGGACCATTCCGCGAACGTGATGGGCCGGGGGCTGGGCTCCCGGGTCTGCATGGAGAGGGCATCGCCGTGGACGATGTTCACGGCGAGGACGGTCGATGCGGCGTGCGCCAAGTCATCCTGTTCTGCCAGCCCGAGGTCTGCCGCGAAGACCTCTAAGAGGTTCTGGCGGCACTCCGCCACGTTGTCCTCCAGCAGTTCGATGCCGTAGACGGACATCAGGCCGAGCAATGCATGGTGCCGCCGCTCGAACTCGCTGCTGCCGTAGCGGCCTTTCACCGCACGGAGCTTTCGGAGCAGAATTGGGACTAGGAAATTACCCGAACCGCAAGCCGGTTCCAGGAACCTGGAGTCGATGCGGTCGGATTCGGAGGCCACCAGGTCGATCATGGCCTCGACCAAGTGCGGCGGGGTGAACACTTCCCCGTGATCTGCGACCCGCTGTCTGGACTTGACGAACTCCACGTTGCCGAGCCTATTCCGCCGTGGCGCGGGACTTGGGCACACGCGCGAGCGTTCACTCGTAGTACTGCTGCCAGAGTTCGCAGGACCTGGCAGCCGTGTGGCCGTAGGGTCCGAATGCGATCGTCCTCAGATTCTGCACCCATGCCTGTCGCCCGTTGTAGCTGATGCGCCACCAGGCTTCGCCGTCGGTATTGCCCATGGTTTGGTGAGTCGAGCCTCAAGGCTTTCTTGACCGTAGGGCGTGTGACCATGCCCACTCGGCGGTAATTCAACCCAGGTCCCGTACGGATGTTGGTCCAGCCGCCAGGATCCATGCAGATCACCATCCTGCCGGGGAGTCGGTACAGGTTCTGGGTGCTCCCGTTGCCCTCCCACAACCTCCCCCAGCGCGTGCCGGTATACGCCAGCAGGATGTGGTAGTCGCCGCCCTCGGGAAACTCAATGCCGATGTCGGCCAGACCTCGGCGCGCCGATTCCTGTGGCCGAGGACCGAAGTAGAACTCACAGCCGGGACAGTCGGCGATGCGTGCGGCCGCGTTCATGGCGGCGTCGGCCGTCTTCGGCTGGTCCGCGGCGGCCATCCCAGCGGGTAAGAGCACGCCCGCGGACAGAGCCAGCCCTGCAACACTTCGGAACATCTCTTCCCCGTTCCTATTCGAGAAGCTCAGCGGCTCCACTTACTGCCCGGGCTCACTCTGCGCGGCGTGGCTGGTGCCAGCCGGCCGGGATTCGCGCCCCGATGTAGGCGTACCCCTCCATGACGAGTACGAGGAATGCACACCGCTTCCAACTCTTTGATCTGGCTGACACGTTCGATTTGCCGTTCACAGTGAGTCCGTACCACTTGATCTGTTCGACACCGGGGCCGCGCAACTTCCCCGTGGTGTAGCAAGTGACGGACGTTCCGCCGAACCTGCCACTGGCCGTCAACGCGAACTTCTGGTTCGACAAGAACTCTCTCGTCCGCGCGCCGCTGACAGAATTCTTTCCATAGGTACCCGTGATGGACACGCGCTCCCCACGGCGCATCCGAACATCAAAGCGTCGGCCGAAAGAACTCAAACGCCCGACTTCATCACGTTCTCATCCCCCTTGTCCCACTTGGTCGCATCACGTCAACCCATGTTGATGATCGTCCACCGCCAATAGCCACCCATATAGCCAGATTGCCGGACGTAACGAATCTTCCGAGTATCCGACGTCAGGTGACCGCCTCGCTTGAAGGTCAGCGTCATCGCCGTGAAGCGCCCATTGAGGGGAGAACCCAGTTGAATGTGGGCCTTACGGGAATTCCACGACCCGTTGTAGCAAGCAGGTCGACAGTTGTTGAGCCACAGCGTGCCCACACCACGCGCCGAATAACTCCCCCACTTCTGCCATTTCACATACCCGCGCTTACTCCCCCACGTGCGCCGACCGAAGTAACCCGTGCCATCCCCCGTGTAGCCAATCAGAGAAGGACGGACCTCAAACTCAGTCGTACTGTCATTGGTGAGCACGGTGTTCACACCGGCAGTCGCTGGGCCGGCACCGCCGGCCAGAAACGCGGTCGCGCCTACCAGTGCGGCAATCCCGCTTGCCGACCACATCACCAAAACCTCCCCACGCTTCCCTTCTGCGAGGGGAGCCTTGTCCCACGGTACTCCCTGCCTTGGCCGCATTTCATTCTTGAGTCTTTCGTACATATGTGCGATAATGGATCTACGTGCAGGTGGGATTCCTGTGCGCGGAATGTCCCGCTGTTCGGGGTGTTCCGGGGGCGTGTAGACCGGCCCAGAGTGGCTGCGAGCGACCCCCTTTAAGACCTGAGGTCATCCCCTGACGGGGGTGGCCTTTCGTCGTTTCTGTGGGCCTCGGCATTCGCCGGGGCCTTTCGTCATGTTCGGGAAGGAAGTGGAGTGCATGGATGTGTTGTCTGACGCGGCCCGTGCCGGTTCGCGTCTGGAGAGGCTGCTGGAGGTGTCGGTCGGGTCGAGGCTGCATCTGGCGATGGCACTGGTCGGACGGGAGAAGATGCCTGCCGAGGTGGTGCTGGAGTTGCGCTGGCCGCAGGTGGACCTGACAACCGGTGTGCTGGTCTGCGACCACGGCATCTACGCGATGGACCCGGTGGTGGGCGAGTTGTTCTACTGGCACGGCGCGTTGCAGCGGGTGGACGCCTGGCGAACCCCTGGCTGGCCGGACACCGGTCGGGTGTTCGTGAACCGGCATGGCGTGCCGATCGGCATGGAGCACGCTGATGCGCAGGTGGCGCACTTCTGCGGGCTTGCGGGTCTGGCCCCGGTGCCGCTGTCCGGGTTGCGGCATCCGTCGTGGGCGCTCGCATGACCCGGCGGGGGCATGTGTACCGGCGGCGCACCAAGACTGGTGGGTGGACCCGCTGGTACGCGGTGGTGGACGTCGGTCGCGGTGAGCACGGCAAACGCCAGCAGGTGACGCGGGCGTTCGATACCCGCCGGCAGGCGTACGCGTGGCTGGCCGACCAGGCTAGCGACGAGGTGTCCGGTCCGACAGTGTCCGAGTTCCTGCCCGTGTGGCTGTCCCGGTCGGGGCATCTTCGCCCCTCCACGGTGGCCACCTACCTCGGTCATGTCGACAACTACCTGGTGCCGCTGCTCGGCGATGTTCCGGTCGGCAGGCTGGGAGCGGCGGATGTGGAGGTCCTGCATCACGGGCTGGCCGCGGCCGGGGTGTCCACGGCCCTGGCCCGCCGGGTGCATGCCACCTTGTCCTCGGCGCTGACCGCAGCCGTGCACGACGGGCTGCTGGACGTCAACCCGGCCCGGCGAATGCGTCTGCCGCAGGCCGACCGCTACCAGCCGGTGGTCTGGTCAGCCTCGCAGGCTGGGTTGTTCCTGGCCCGCACCAACAGCGACGAGCTGGCCGCGCTGTGGCGGCTGGCGCTGGTCTGCGGGCTGCGCCGCGGGGAACTGCTGGGGTTGCGCTGGGCCGACGTCGAACTGGACACCGCCACCGTGCGTGTCACTACCACCCGGGTGGCAGTCGGCGCGGCGGTGGTCGAAGGGCCGCCGAAGACGCCTCGGGCGCGGCGGCTCGTGGCGTTGGATCAGGCCACGGTCGAGGCGCTGCGTCGCCACCGCTGGCATTGCCGGCGCGTGCACGGCAGCCGGATCGGGGTCCAGCAGCCGGTGTTCCTCGACCCTGACGGCCAGCCGCTGTCCCCGGCCTGGGTATCCCGGCGGTTCACGATCCTGGCCACGGAGTTGGGGTTGCCGGTGATCCGCTTCCACGACCTGCGGCACACCTCGGCCACCCTCGGTCTGGCGGCCGGGGAATCGCTGAAAGAGGTGTCCGCACGGCTGGGGCATTCCTCGATCGTGGTGACCGCCGACACCTACCTGTCCCCACCGACCAGCCAGGCCCAGGCCTCGGTCACCCGGCTAGCCCACGTGCTCCACGCCGCCCCCCGACCCCGGAGCGCGGCGTGACCTGGTGGCGGCAGGCACTGCGGCGGCTACGCCAGGCCGCCACAGCCGCCTGGCGGGCGGTCCGGCGGGTGGCACACGCGACCGCCGATGCGGCCATGACAGTCCAGGCGGCGCTTGTGCGCGCCGCCAGACGGCACCGCGACCGGGTCGCCGAGGACCGGGCCTACAGCCGCACAGTGTCCACAGCCGCCTCCGAGCTGATCACCACCGTGGTACCCCGCCCGGTGCTGGCCGCAGCCCTGGCAGTCGGCCTGGCCGGTCTGCTCGCCCCCGGCGACCACCACAAGCCCGCCCACAGCCCGGCTGACCGGTACGACCCCGCGCCGGACTACAGCGGATACCCACCCGGCCCGTCGTCGCCGACCGGCCCGCTGTGGGACCGGTTCGGCACCTGACCCACTCCCCTGCTCCACCCCGTGCTGCGGCCCTGCTGGGACACCTGTCCACCGGCGGCAACACCACACCCCCCGCGGCCCGTCGCAACGTGCGGCGGGCCATCGTCATGAAAGGAACACACCATGTCCATCCCCTTCGACGGCACCTACACGGTGCCGGTCAGCGGACCGTCGGTCCGGCTGGCCATGCTGCGCGCCGTGCTGCTCAAAGCCACCGGAGTCGCACGCCACGGCTGGGCGCACATCCGCGCCACCCTGAGCATCGTGGGCCGGATGCCCCGCACAGCCGCAGCCGCGGTATCCAGCGTGCTGGCCACCCGCACCGGATACGGTGCGCTCACCGGCAGCATCCGCACCGTGGTCAGCACCGCGTGGCGGTTGGTCACCGGTGCCGCCCGTCTGTTCGGACGTGCCTGCCGGTTCACCGCCGGGCTGGGCACGCTGGCGGTGGGCTACCTGTCCCCCGGCGGGGCCGACCTCACCCTGCGACTGGCCGACACGGTCGCCGACCGGGTCAGCGCCGCCGCACGGCACGTCGACGCTGCGGTGCGCCGGGCCGGGGACCTGATGTGGCTGCTGGCCCACACCTGTCTGGTCCGCACCACGGTGACAACCGCCGCTTCCACCGCCTCCGCATTGTTCGTGGTGCACACCCTCAGCCAGGGCCTGATCGCAGTGAAGATCGTGAAAGCGATGCCGTGGCTGATGACCGCCGTGGTGTGGGCCACCGACCCGCGCCGCACCCTGCTGTTGGTCCTGGGCGCAGCCGCAGCGGCGATGCTCCTCGCACTGGCACGACTGCTGCACACGCGCGCACCGGGAGTCGACGACGGCCCGCAGTACGACCCCGAACCGCCTGCGGCCGCCAGCACCCCGCTGGCGGTCGTCACCGACGAGAAGGAGGAACCGACGCCGACCGTTCCGGTCATCGACTGGGACGCTGTCGCAGCCTCCGTGCGCATCGAGATCACCAACGACGGCTCCGTGCTCGTCGTCGGCATCCCGAACTCAGTGCCGAAGGAGTACGGCGAATTGATCGCCCGGATCGCCACCGACGCCGCCCTGACCCACTGGCGGCGGACCCGGACGTCAAGGCCCACCCCCAGCCGCGACGACCGCAGACTGTTCACCAAAGCAGCCAAGGAAGCCGTGCGCAAACACGCGCACAGTCAGGCTGCCTGACCACCCACCGGCCCCGGCGTCCCGCACCAGCGGGGCGTCGGGGCCACCCTGTACCTTCTCGCGTATCTGAACCCTTTGACACACCTGGAGATGAGAGTGGGCACTTCGTGGGAGAACCACCAGAACGCCTGTAGCCCGACGACAGCCGAGGGTCTGCTCTTCGAGGTGGCCTCAGTGATGGCCAAAGGGAGCGTTCTGCGATGGCGAGGGCAAGAACGGGCAGACTGGCCGCTCCAGCCCTCTCTCGCCCGCACGAGCCAGCCCACCGCCACGAATGCGGGGACTGAGGCTCTTCGCGACCGAGAGTTCTCCCTCTTGGACCACGCTCGCCATTGGCCTGCGAGAGAGTTCGCAGGTTCCGTTACCGACCAAGAGATCATGTGCGTGCTTCAGCATCATGGAACTCCGACGACACTGCTCGATGTCACCGCCGATCCCCATGTCGCACTCTGGTTCGCCTGCCGAGCGGCCAACTCCAGCCGTTCCGGCGATAGCCCGGGAGTCATCTTCGCCATCGAAGTTGGAGACTGGCCGGAGTTGCGAACCGACGCTCCTTGGCACCCGACCTACGACGATTTGGGTCACCCAGGCGGATTCGAGTACCGGAACCGGGTGACTGCGGAACGATCGTTTCGAGTGCTGCCGACGCGACCTGACGCGCGCATGATTGCGCAACGCGCGGAGTTGCTCCACCTTGTCAGCGACTACGACGGGCAATCCGACGACCACGTCACGCCGATCATCGTTCGGAAGACTCTGAAGCCCGAACTGCGGCGCATCCTGGAACGCAACCTCGGCCTCACCCACGCGCATCTGTTCCCTGACGTCGCAGGCTTCGCCCTGTTCGCGCGCGACTCCGGGCTGTTGGGTCCGTGAACGGATCGGACCACGATGCTCCAGGTTGCAATCCCGATCACCCGTTGCGGCAGACTGGCTCACCCGTTAGATCCGACAGGCCGACGGTGAGATTCGCGAGCCGATTCCCCACGGCTATCTGATCACCAGTCCGATTACCCGATCACCTACAACGGGCCTGCGTGAACACTTTGGACGATGACCTCTTGAACCAAGCGGGGGGTACAACTTTCTGCCCGCCCAACAGCTCGCCACGACTGTACGAAGCGCTGGACGAACCGCCAGCCAGATTCACTTCCGTACCCCGGTAGGTACCCCCATTGCGTCGGCCCACGAAACAGAAACCAGGGCCATCTCCGAGCCAGACGGCTCGCACCTTCTGGCCTCCCTGGCTGAACCGCACCGCCACATAGCCGGGATAGCCGGTCGCCTCGTGGTAACGAGTCTTTGCGGGAATGCTCGAAGCGAGAGCCGGTAAACCTTGCCCAAAAATGGCCGCTCCCAGCAAGGCCACCAACAGCACACGGATCTTCTTCATCGCCACTCCCCCTTCAGTTAGTTACCGCTTGGAAGCCTACGCGCGGGACAACTCGCATGAGTGGCAAACGCCCCCGCGAGCGCCCTGCCAGGAAGGCACATCCACCTACTTCCGGCACCAACTCTCGAACGTGGGCCAGTTGGAAGAGCGATAAGTTGCTCCTGCCCGAATGTTCTTGGGCCACGTCGGAGAACTGACAAGAATCCGTCTCCACCCTCCCGTCCGGACGACGCGCATCTTCTTGAAACGCTGCTCCTTGGTTCAAGACCTGGTTGCCGAGGCTTGCCCACACCTTTTGGTCGTACGCCGACATGGCCCTCGGCCTGTCTGACTTCGACATATGACCCCCGTTCCACCTGTCTATCTGTGCTCGATTCCTTATGGTCTTGATCGGATCAGGGTTCCCAGGCCTTGAGCCTTATCCGGCCACTACGTTTCCTTCAACTGATCCCAGTACGCCGGATCCACGACACTTTCTGACCCAGCCGGCGTCGCCTCTGGCTTGTCCAGGCCGAGCAGCCGACTGCGCTGCTGAACGATCCGCAGCACAGCGTTCACGGCCTTCACATCACCGGCCACAGCCTGGTCCCACAAGCCAACCTGGAGGGCGTCCAGACGCTGCAACTCCAACATCCGGTGCTGGTCCACCGCGTCAGCCTCCCGCTCGTCCACGGCCTTCCAGAATGCCTTGTACGCCCCACTGCGGGAGGCGTAGCCAGCATGACCGGCGGCCTGCTCGTAGGTGGCCCCGTCTGCGACGGCCTCGACGACCTTGGCGCGTTTGACGGCGGCGACGGCGCGGGATGTGGCCATGTGACACCTCCGGTACGAGTGTCCCATGGAGTATGCATTCGACACCGCGGCCGACCCCGGCTGTCAGCGCATCCTTCTAACCAGCCGCTCTGGACTACTCGCGCTTCAGCCGCACCGTTTCGAAGTAGTCGGAATGCGAGTGGACGGAACGTGAGACATCGCGATCCTTGATGTGAGCGTGTGCGCTTCCGAATCCCTTGACCCCAACCGCCGGGTGGCCGAGTTGCGCGTACTGGTAGAGGTTCTTGAGCACCCAGTCATTTCGCGAACGATAGTTCCAAATGGTGTGGGAGACAGATCTATCCAACGTTCGCCAATCACCGCCCGCGCGCATTGCACAGGCAAGGAGGTGGGCCTCCTTGAGCTTTGGGCGTTTCAGGGAGGCGTCCGATCCCAGCAGTTGCGCTGTCCTCGTCATGACGCGGGCACCGAGACTGTGCCCCGCGAGAACGAACTCAGGGGTATCCGTCCTAGCGAGGAGGACAGCGAGTATCGCTCCCGTCATGTCGGCGCGCGACTTGGCGACACTCCACGGGTTGCGAGCCACGCCCTGCGCCAAGAGCAGACTGTTAAGGCCGGGGATCTTCGCGCCCCTCATCCCCCTCTGCGCAAACTCCTTCACGGCATGCGCCGCAGCCGCCTTGCCAGCCAAGTCGGCGCTGAGGATGCCGAACGACTTCAGTTCCTTGGAACCCCAGAAGACGCGGTACACCGGTGATTTCGGATATCTCTCGTCGACAAGGGACCGCCACGTACCCCAGCCTTTGTCGCCCTGGGTGAGGAAGCCGCTCGCCAGCAGGACGGGCGGCCCCGAACCATCCCGCAACTTCTCGATGGCAAACGAACTGTCCGTAGATACGTATGCCGCCGCGAGCTCGCCGCCCAGCGCAGTCCCCAGGGCCGCACCTGCCACCGCAATGACCGCCGTTCCCCCGGCCATTCCAAATCCGCCGGCCGCCAATGAACCGCCTCCCAGGAGAGCGAGTCCGTGGCTGACCGCAGCCGCACCACTGAGGCCACCCCCGATGAAACTGCCTCCAATGACTCCACCGATGACAGGGGCCGCAAGGAAAGCGGCCGGTGCAACGATTGCCGCCCCACCGACTCCCATAGTCAGTATCCGCGTCGCCTTCATGAGATTCGCTTTGTCGAACTCAAGCCAGGCACGGTACTCGTCGATCGTGGCCAGCCTGCTGCCCGCCTTGGCAAACCCTGGCACCTCATGCCGGTGCTCAGCGCAGTATCTGGAGAGGACTTTGAATCCCGTCCCTCGATTAGCCATGTTGTCGCAGAGTGGCGCGAAGCAGGGCGTCGTCGGTGAACCGCAACGGAGACAGAGCAAGGTTGGCGGACCGGGCACTCGCTTCGCTCTGCGATGTGTTGTCTTGTGCAGGCAGGCAGAACACCAGGCCACAACCTCCTTGCCAACCGGGTGCGTCGTGAGAGAGGCGATCCACAGGGCTGACTTCTTGGTCTGGTCGGCCTCTTTGCGGTGACTCTGGCGCTTCTCTTTGTTGCGTAGTCTTCGGTATTGGAACTCGTTCTCGGCAAACGCCCACGCGTTCCTCAAGAGCGCACGATTGGTAACCAGTTTCTTGTCACCCTCTGCGGTCGGATTCTCCTCGCCGGGTTCACCCTCAATGCGCAGCTGGTCGCCCCGGGAGGTCGTGAGCACACACGCGCATCGGTCGCGACCCAAGGGAATGTACATAATCGACCCATCCGCCACGACTCTCCCCCTTCTGGCTGGACACGCCGAGAGTAGCGTCGCCGAGTGCCGGGTTGCCGCTTGATCCTCACCCTCGGATGGTGGGCCAGTGCGAGAACACGATCCCCATCGTCGATGACTGACCCCATGAATCCAGCGAAAGCCCGACAGATCCGAAGGCAGTTCCGAGCGCGATTTGACGACAGTTCTGACGACAGTTCAACCTGCAACAACCCGGTAAGCACCGGTACGAACACGCCACTGCCAAGCACGAAACCGGTACGCACCGGCACGTCTCGGGACGCAGTTGACGAACCGGTCGGTTGGGGGTTCGAATCCCTCCGGGCGCGCTGGGTGGGAATGCAAGGCATCGTGCTTCTCGCCAGCCCGGCGACAGACGCCACTCACGAATGGATGCGTTGTCCGAACGCGGTCATCCAGGTCCAGAATCGCTGTTCACGATGCTTCCAGGACGATGTTCCCCACCACCTGGCCGG
>WBZL01004791.1_pt1 | contig 11497 bp, 8 predicted proteins | sample 5204291 | NCBI WGS metagenome assembly WBZL01 (sample SAMN12344345, study PRJNA552823) | activated sludge metagenome | biome: Activated sludge suspended growth; feature: Nitrification reactor; material: Wastewater; isolation source: activated sludge from nitrification reactor of wastewater treatment...
GGCACCATCACCGTCATCGCCTGGGCTGCCACCGACCTGGCCATCGACGTCATCGGCTCGTTCACCCAACCCACCCGCACCTGGCGCTACGACTACGACACCAGCGGCCTCAGGTCCGCGAAGGAGCTCGAGACCGCCGATGGCACCGGGATCGAAGCCCGCCAGGAACACACCTGGACCGCCGCCGGCGGCCTCCCCCTGCTGCTCGCCGAACACCAGGGCGCCGCCACCAGCTACCTGGTGTACGGGCCGGGCGGCACGCCGATCTACCAGATCAACCACACCGGCGAAGTCATCTACCTGCACCAAGACCACCAAGGATCGACCCGGCTGGTCACCAACGCCAACGGCACCGTGCGAGGCGCGATGGCCTATGACGCCCACGGCGCCATCACGGTCAACACGAATCCGTGGATCCTGCAGCAGCCGATGGCCGGCTACACCGGCCAATACCACGACACCGAAACCGGCTACATCTACCTCCGAGCCCGCCACTACGACCCCACCACCGGCCAATTCACCAGCAGCGACCCCCTCGTCGCCATCACCGAAGAACCCTACGGATACGTGGGAGGGAATCCTGCAAACCGGGCCGACCCCTTAGGCCTCTACTGGGGTGAAGGGTTGGTCAACGGTATTGTCGAGGTGGCATCTCAGGGCAGTGCCACTTGTCTGCAGGTTCTCGATGCTGACTGTGATTCGTTCGTGGAGCGGCATCCGGAAGAAGCCCACGCGGTAGCTGACTTTGCAGGCGGAGTACTGGACACGAACCCGATCACCACTGCCCTGCCGCTCGACTTCGAGGGGCACGGTGTCGATTCGTCGTCCGGCTGGTTTCACGCGGGGCGATGGAGCATGGTGGCAGCCGAGACCGCCCTTGGCTTCTCGTCTGCCCCGGCGGCGGCATTCAATACTACAAGCGGCGTCTTCTATGCACTCTCGGTATGTGTGAATATCCGTGAGGGTGGCTGCGGAGGGGCGGTGTTTTCCGTGATGGTAGGACTCCTCGGACTCGCGGGCCACCAGTCCTTCCTTGACGAAGCATTCATTGTTCATATGTTCAATGCCATCGGCAATTTCATGCTCGCTGTCCCCTGGTCTGATTGCTAGTGAACAAGTACTCGTTATTCTTTCTGCTCTGCGGCAGTATTTCATTGGCGGCCTCTCGGGTCCTACCCCGACCCACGGAGTCCGACAACTTTGCTGGCAAACAATATTCAGAACTCCGTTCGTTGTCATTAGTAGTAGCAGTCGTGACGTTGCCGATTGCAGTTGTGCTCATTCTTGTTCAAGCCATCTAGTATGCGCCGCACCTCGACACAGCGGTGCGGTGCACGATCAAGGTTCACGCTCTGGTGGTATCGATTGATACTGATGAGTACGTTCGGCTCCTTCGCCGTCCTGCTGCTCTCGCTGCTGCTCGCCGCTGAAGATGGTGTCGCGATGCTGTTCACGGGCGCCGGACCAGAGAGCGCTCTCGGATCGGACTGCTGAGGTGGCGGCCGTGCGAACCAAGCGAATCCTGTTGCTCGTTGTCGCTGTTGTCATCGTTGTTGGGCTAGCAGTCCTGTTCGTCGTGGCTCAGAGCGGGCATCGGCTCGACAAGTCGAGCTATGGAGTGACGAGGGGCAGCGATGGCCACCTCGAGGTCGTGGTGTCGCCGTGCGAACCGTTCAGGATCGGGTCGGTCCAGTTCGGGCACGGCCCGCGAGGTGAGCGTCCGGAGATCGTGTTCTCGGCCACACTGGAGGATCGGGCCGCGGCAGTACACGAGTTGCCGACGGACGATGTGCCCGCAGGCTACTCGAGCCAGGGATCAGGGGCAGAGCTAGGCTCTGACGCGGTCGTGTGGCAGCTTCGAGCCGCTGATGACACGAACTTCTTGCCGTCCCCCTTTCACTTCGATGCTCGCGGCGTTGCGACGGGAAGCGTTCTTCGGGGAGATGGCGCGAGGGTCTCGATGGATGCTTGGAGGTCATGCTGAAGACCGTCCCGGTCGCTCGGTCTGCTTTGGCGGCACCCGGACCCGACCGGGATGTGGCCTGGGGACGGGCAATGCGGTTTGTGAACGAGCTGTAGCGCCACCTGGGCGCACGACTTTGACGTTCTGGGCGGTCTGGTGTCTCAGACGGCACCGGAGTCGCTGCCGAGCGTGTACAGCTGGGACGAGGCGTCTCGGCTGGTGTCGGTGGCCCAGCCGGGCGGGGACTGCGCGTCGACCCCGGTGGTCGATTGCGTCACCTACTCCTACGACCCGGCGGGTCGCCCGACCGGGGTGGACCATTTTTGGCAGGGTTGCGGAATGGCTTTGATGGGCCCCGGCGGCATGTCGACGCTCGGACGGATCATCGATCCTCTGGCGTCTCGGCCCGGCCGCCGGCGTGGTCACGTTGGCGGGACGGGCAAGTGCAAGGGGTGACAGCACCCCTGTAGTTGATCCGTCGGCGTGTGCGACACAACGCGTCGGCGCCGCTGCACATCGACGACATCTCACCGCGGGCTCGCCGCCCGACTCTTGCGGCACCTTCGATCGCGGGATCGACGGCAGCGGCGCCGTTCACGGCGCGGGTAGACGTCGATCGGGGTGTCAGCCCGTGGACGGTGGGCGAGCCGAGCCCCGAGCTGGGGTTCAGCGTGGCGGCGCGGGCGGGAACGGGTTCGCCGAGAAATACCGCCCAGATCCCTAAGGCCGGCCCGGCCGGCCGGTCAGGACGGGTGCAGGACCCACCACCAACCACCCTGAAGGAGCGTTCCCATGACCACCACCCGCCGCCTCCGTTCCACCGCCCTCGCCACCCTGGCCCTCACCGCCGGCCTGCTGGGCTCGGGCTGCTCGAGCTCGGGCTCCGGCCCGGAGGCCATCGAGCGCCCGGCCTCCAGCTCGGTCGTCGCCCCGTCGTCCACCACCGGAGGCTCGGGCGACGCCACCACCTCCACCACCGCCCCGGCCACCGCAGACCAGGCCTTCGTGGTCCGCTCCACCAGCGACCTCGTGCTCCACGACCAGCCCGATGCCGGCTCGCCCAGCCGCACGGTGCCCGCCACCAACGAGTTCGGCAGCGCCCTCGCCCTCCTGGTCACGGCCCAGCAGCCCGGTTGGGTCGAGGTGCTCGTGCCCGGCCGGCCGACCGGCGCCCGGGCCTGGCTCGAGGTGGAGGCCGCCGCCGACCTGGAGCTGCGGGCCGTGACCACTCGCATCGAGGTCGACCTCGCCGCCCGCACCCTGACCCTGTTCGACGACGGAGAGGTGGTCCTCACCACCCCCGTGGCCGTCGGGGCCGCCGATTCGCCCACCCCCACCGGGTTCTTCTCGGTGACCGACAAGCTCCAGGACCCCAACCCCAACGGCGCCTACGGCCCGTTCGCCCTGGGCCTCTCCGGGCGCTCCGAGGTGATCACCGACTTCGCCGGTGGCGACGGCCAGATCGGCATCCACGGCACCAACGACCCGTCCAGCATCGGGCAGGATGTGTCCCACGGCTGCATCCGCGTGCCCAACGAGGTGATCAGCCAACTCAACGAGCTGCTTCCCCTCGGTACGCCGGTCGTGGTTCGCTAGAGACAGATGCAGGTCGCAACCGATGCGGGAAGGACCATGGCCGGAACCCCAGAAGGAAGCCTGGTCGAAGCGGCCCGGGCCGGCGACAGCCAGGCCTTCGGCAAGCTCTTCGACACCTGGTTCGACAAGGTGCACGACCTCTCCCGCCGCATCGTCCGGGATCCCGGCACGGCGGGAGAGGTGGCCCAGGACACCTTCCTCGCCGCCTGGACCCGACTCGACTCGCTCGACGATCCCGACGCCTTCGGCGGCTGGTTGCTGCGCATCGCCCGCAACAAGTCGCTCAACCGGCTCGAGAAGGAACGCCGGAGCGTCGCACTGGACCACGACACCATGACCACCCTCACCGACCTCGACGCCCCCGACCACGATCCCCTCGCCCACCTCGACCAGGCCGGGCGGGTGGCCCTGGTGTGGGATGCGGCCGCCGCCCTGGGCGAACGTGACCGCAGCATCCTCGACCTGCACCTGCGCCACGGACTCGGCCCCGGCGATCTGGCCGAGGAGCTGGGCACCACCGCCAACAACGCCCACCAGATCCTGTTCACCCTCCGCAAGCGGCTGGGCACCAACGTGCGGGCGCTGGTGCTCTGGCGGGCGGGGCGACCGGCGTGCGAGAACCTCCGCCGCACCCTTTCCTCCGCGGGGATCGCCACCTTCGACAAGCAGGCCGTGAAGGTCATCGACCGCCACGCCGAGGTCTGCGACGACTGCAGCCGCGAGCGCTCCGATCGCCTGGCGCCGGCCGCCCTCTTCGGGGCCGCCCCGGTGGTGGCGGCACCGTTCCTGCTCAAGGCCCAGGCCGCCTCCGCCCTGGAAGCGGCCGGCGTCCCCATGGGGGGCTCGAGCGCCCTCGCCGGCGGCTCCACGGCCGGTTCCGCGGCGGGCGGCGGGACCGCACCCGGCGCCACGTCAACCGGCGCAACGTCGACCGGTGCGATGTCCGCCGCCGCTGTCCACCCCCTGCCCACCCCCCTCCCCACCGGCGGTGACGGTCCCTCGGGGTCCGAACCGTCGGGGACCGAACCATCCGCCGACCCTGGCGCGGCCCCCGCACCCGCCAACCGCCGCGTCCGCATCCTGGCGGTGGCCGCCGTGGTGCTGGTGCTGGTCGGTGTCGTCCTGGTCCTGGGCGGGGTCACCGACGGCGACGGCGGCGACACCGAGGTGGCGGCCGTGCTCCCCGCCACCAGCCTGGCCGCGGCCACCACCACCGACCCCGGCGACGGCACCGGGTCCACCACCGCCGACGCCACCTCCACCACCGCGGCGGGGGGCTTCGAGGTGGGTGGCGGCGACACCACGCCCCCGGGCCCGACCGACCCCGGCACCGTCCCACCCGGGCCCGTTCCACCGCCCACCGGTCCCGGCGCCACCAACCCACCGACCACCGTGGCCCCCACGCCCACCACCGCGCCGAGCACCACCACCACGGCGCCCACCACCACCAGCACCACCACGACCACCACGAAGCCGGCGACCCCGCCGAGGATCGTGGAGTTCAGTGCCGTCACCTTCGGCAAGCAGTGCCGTGGCGGCATCTCGTGGGACCTGGTGTGGGTCACCACCGACGCCGCCGACGTGCTCTACCAGGCGTCGGGAGGCACCCCACAGACGGGTGCCGCGTCGGGATCGGGGACGGTCTGCCACCCGGCGAGCCGCACCGGCACCAGCTTCGTGCTGACCGCCACCGGCCCCGGCGGCGTGGTGCAACAGGTGGTCACCGGCCAGTCCGGCGTGCTCTGACCAGCCCGATCAGCCCGATCAGCCCGATCAGCCCGATCAGCCCGAACAGCCCGACAGCCCCGACAGAGTCACGTCCCGCACCACCAGGCTCACGCCCGCCGCCCGCATGGGCAGCCACTCCAGGTCGGCGCCCACCTCGGCCACCTCGGCCAGCATCTTCTGCAGGGTGGAGGCGATGGTGAACTCCCGGAGCGGCTCGGCCAGCGCCCCGCCGGCGATGCGCAGACCCTCGGCGCCCGTGGAGAAGTCGCCCGACACGGGGTTCACCCCCGAGTGCAGGCCCGACACCGAGCTGATCAGCACGCCGTCACCCACGCCGGCGAGGAGCTCGGGCTGGAGCCGGGCGCCCGGTGCCAGCGACAGCGCCCGGCACGCCACCCCGGGCGTGGACGAATAGCCCCGCACGGCGTTGGCGGTGGAGGCGGTGCCGGCGCGACGGGCGGTGTAGGCGTTGTGCACGAACTGTTGGAGCACCCCGCCGTCGATGAGCACGTTGCGGCGCGACGCCAGGCCCTCACCGTCGGTCTCGCTGGAGCTGTAGGCCAGCGGGTTGGTGGCGTCGTCGACCAGGGTGAACCCGGCGGCCGCCACCGACTCGCCCAGCCGGTCGGCGAACAGCGACCGGCCCTTCAGCACGGCCTCGCCCGACAGGGTGGACCCGATGATGCCCAGGAACTGGGCCGTCACGTACGGGTCGAGCACCACCGTGACCCGGCCGCTGGCCGGCTTGGTGGCCCCGAGCAGGCGGGTGGCCCGACGGGCGGCGTCTCCGGCCGCCACCGACACGTCGAGGTCGTCGAGGGTGCGCCCCACCGAGAACCCGAAACCGGTCTGGGTGTCATCGCCATCGGTGGCCACGCAGTGGGCCGCCACGTAGCACGACGTCTCCCGCCCGTAGGTGCGGATCCCGGTGGTGGACACCACCGCCCCCTCCGACACGCCGTCGGCGTAGTCGGCCGACTCCACGCCGGTGATCCGCGGGTCGGCGGCGCGCACCGCCCGCTCCAACTCCAGGGCCAGGTCGATCTTGGCGTCGGTGGACACCCTGGTGAGCGACTCGCGGTAGAGGTCCAACGCGGGCACGGCCAGGCCATCGGGCTCGGCCAGCCCCAGCCACTCGTCGTCGGTGGCGAAGGTGGCGTTGTCTCGCGCCTCGGCCAGGGTCTCGGCCATCACGTCGGCATCGAGGGTGCCCGCGTAGGCGAAGCCCTGGCGGTTTCCCGCGATGACCCGCACCCCCACCCCGGCCGACGTGGCCGAGGCGAACTGCTCCACCTGACCGTCGTACGCCCGCACCTCGGTGGACGTGGCGCGACCCACCACCACCTCCACCTGCTCACCGGGGCGGGCCAGAGCCACGATCCGGTCGCCGATCTCCAGAAGTTCGCTCATCGTGATCCCCTCAGGCCTCAGGCCGCCGTGCCACCGACGGTGAGGCTGGACACCCGTAGGGTGGGCACGCCGTCTCCCACGGGCACCCCCTGGCCGTCTTTGCCGCACGTGCCCGGGGGCCCGAACTCGAAGTCGTCGGCCACCGCATCGATGAGCTGGAGCACCTCGGGGCCGTTGCCGATCAGGTTCCCCTCGCGGAGCGGCTCGGTGATCCGACCGCCCTCGATCAGGTACGCCTCGGTCATCCCGAACACGAAGTCTCCGGTGGCCGTGTTCACCTGGCCGCCGCCGAGGTGGGCCACGTAGACGCCGTCGGGGGTGTCGGCCACGATGTCGTCGGCCGTGGACGTGCCGTTCACCAGGTAGGTGTTGGTCATGCGGACCATGGGGAGGTCTCGGTAGCTCTGGCGCCGGCCGTTGCCGGTGAGCCGGTGGCCCTCCTTGCGGGCCCGGATCTGATCCCAGATGTAGTCGGTGAGCACCCCGTCCTGGATGAGCACGTTGCGCTGTGCCGGGGTGCCCTCGTCGTCGATGGCGAAGGTGCCCCACTCGTTGGCCACCGTGCCGTCGTCGACCAGGGTCACCAGAGGTGACGCCACCTGCTCACCGACCCGGCCGGCGAACACCGACACGTTCTTGTGGATGTGGTCGGCCTCCAGGCCGTGGCCGCAGGCCTCGTGGAACAGCACCCCGCCACCGCCGCGCCCGATCACCACGGGGAGCTGGCCGCTGGGCGCCGGACGGGCCCGCAGCTTGGTGAGGGCCTGCTCGGTGGCTTCGCGGGCGAGGTCCTCGACCTGGTAGCGGTCGAACAGCTCGAAGCCCATGGTGTGGCCCACCGAACGGCGCCCGGTCTGCATGCCGGTGTCGCCCGCGGCCACCACCCCCACCACGAACAGCGTGCGGGTCTGGTCGTCGGCCGCCAGGAGCCCGTCGCTGTTGGCCACCAGGATGCGCCGGCGGCTGTCGCCGTAGGACGCCGACACCTGCTTGACCGCGCCCCCGTGGGAGCGGGCCACCTCGTTCGCCCGCTGGAGCAGCTCCACCTTGATGGCCTTGGCCACCTCCTCGGGCCGGGTGGCCACCGGCTGGGACCGGACCGGGGCCGCCGTGAGGGCCACGGTGCGCGTGCCGCCACCACCGCCCCGGGCGGCGGCGGCCGCCGCCTCGGCTGCGGCCAGGAGCCCGGCCTCGGACAGGTCTGCCGTGTGGGCGAACCCGGTGGTGTCGCCCACCACCACCCGGATGCCGGCGCCCCGGTCCCGCCCGGACCCCAGCTCCTCGATCCGACCGTCGTCGAGGCGGGCCGACGACGAGCGCTTGTCCTCGGCGAACACCTCGGCGAACTCACCGCCGGTGCGCAGGGCGGCGCCCAGCACCCGGGCGACGACGGCTTCTTCGATCACGACGGACTCCCAGCGGTGGCGGCGGGCTCCGGGCGGATTGACCGACCGGGCCGTGAGCGGCAATGGTACCGGCGAGATCGCCGATCACTTCTGGAGCGTCAACGTGCCTCTCCGACCCGGACTGACCGGCCATGTGGAGCTCGTCGTCACCGACGACGACACCGCCATCGCCGCCCGGTCGGGCGACGTGGCGGTGCTGTCCACCCCCCGGATCGTGGCGCTCTGCGAGGAGGCGGCGGTGGCCGCCGTCGTCGGACAGCTCGGCAAGGGCGAGACCACGGTGGGCATGCGCATCCAACTCGACCACCTCACCCCGATCGCCGTGGGCGGCCACGTCACCGCCGACGCCAAGCTCGACAAGATCGAGGGCCGTCGCCTGATCTTCGCCGTGTCGGTGAACGACGAGCGCGGTCTGGTGGCCGCCGGCAAGGTCCAGCGGGTGGTCGTGGAGCGCAAGCGCTTCCTCGACAAGAGCTCGTAGGAACCGTCAACCGGTCCGGGCGCGACGTGACCCGCATCGAGCCGTGACCCGCATCGAGCCGTGACCCGCATCGAGGTCGTCGCCCTCGACGCCGACGACACCCTCTGGCACTCCGAGGTGTTCTTCGAGCGCGTGGAGCGGCGCTTCACCGACCTGGTCAGCCGCTACGTGGGGCCCGACGTCGACGTGCAGCAGGTGCTCGCCACCGTGGAGCACCGCAACCTCGACCGCTACGGGTACGGCATCAAGGCCTTCACCCTCTCCATGCTCGAGGCGGCCATCGAGGCCACCGACGGCGCCATCGGCACCGATGAGCTGGCCCAGATCCTCGCCGCCGGCCGCTCGATGCTGGACCATCCGGTCGACCTGATCGACGGGGTCGCCGAGACCGTTGCCGCCCTGGCCGAGGCGGGCTACCGACTGGTCGTGGTCACCAAGGGCGACCTGCACCACCAGCAGGCCAAGCTCTGGCGCTCGGGGCTGGTGGACCACTTCGAGCGGGTGGAGATCGTGGCCGAGAAGGACCCGGACACCTATCGGCGGGTGGTGGCCAGCATGGACGTGGCGCCCGAGGGCTTCTGCATGGTGGGCAACTCGGTGCGGTCCGACGTGCTGCCCGTGCTGGCCATCGGCGGCCACGCCGTGCACGTGCCCTACCACGTGACCTGGGCCCACGAGCACGCCGAACACGACGGCACCGTGCCCACCCTGGAGACCATCCGCCTGCTGCCGGCCTGGCTGGCCGGCAGCTAGCCGGGACGGGCAGTCAGGTCCGGTTGCTCGGGCCGGGCGCTCGGGCCGGGCGCTCGGGCCGGGCGGTCAGGCCCGGTGCAAGAAGCCGCTCACCGCCGCCCACCAGGCGTCGGGGTTCTCGAACTGCGGGCTGTGGGCGGCATCGGTCACCACGACCAGCTCCGCGCCGGGGATGGTGGCCGCCATGCGGTGGGCGGCGCCCACGAACGCCTGGTCCTCGGCCCCGACCAGCACCAGCGTGGGCACGGCCAGCTCGGCCAGGGCGTCGAGCAGATCGGCCCGGTACACCAGTTGGAGGGCCATGGCCGCGTACATGGCGGGGTCGACGTTGCGGAGCTTGGTCTCGTTCCAGGCCACCAGCTCGGGTCGGCGCGCCGCCAGCGCCGCCTCCGAGGGGGTGGGCACCCGGGGAGCCACGTGCTCCAACACCGAGAGGAAGACCTCGAGGCCCTCGCTGCGCAGGATGGCCATGCCCGCCTCGACCCGCTCGGGTTCCAGCCCCTCCACGGGGCCGTGGTGCGTGTCCATGAGCACCAGCCGCTCCACCCGGCCCGGGTCACGGAGCACGACCTCCTGGGCGATCATGCCGCCCATGGAGTGACCCAGGAGCGCATAGCGGTCCCAGCCGAGGTGCGCCACCAGCGCCTCCAGGTCTGCCGCGAGCGTGGCCAACGTGTACGCCGACTCGTCGGCCAGCTTGGAGCTCCCGCCGTGGCCCCGGTGGTCGGGCGCCACCACCCACCACCCGGCCTCGACCAGGGGGTCGATCCAGTCGGCGAAGTCCTCCTTGGTCCCGGTGAACCCGTGGGCCAACAACAGCGGTCGCCCACCGCGGCCGGCCTCTACCAGGGCCAGGCGCACCGGCCCCAGGTCCACCTCGCGGGTGGTGATCGACGTGTGGTCCCAGGGCACCGGTGACACCTCCGAGCGGATGGTCCGTCAGCCGCCGAAGAGCGAACCGTCGATCTGGCCCACCTCGGACGGGTCGGGGATCACGATCTCCACCGGCTCACCCAGGTCGTACAGCTCCAGGTCGAGGACCATGGCGGCCTCGGCCATCCCCTCGGGCACCTCGGCCCCGGCCTCGCCCGCCAGCCCGGTGAGACCGGCCAGGTCGAAGCTGATCCGCAGGCGGCGCACCATGCCGTCGTCGTCGATCCAGGCGTCGACCGGCAGGGTGCCGATGACGTCGGTGGCACCCAGCTCGCCCAGGCTCTCCTCCAGCTCGGCGGCCTCCTCGGGGGCGGCCTCGGCGATCAGGCGGGCGATGTCGACGTCGGTCCGCACATGCGTGGTCTCGACGCCGCGCACCTGTTCACGGCCCACCGTCTCGACGTCGTCTCCCGCTCCCTCCAGGAACTGGAGGAACGACTCCGGGCCCTGGACCCCGGCACCGAGCCCGCCGGCACCGAGGGCATCGCCGTCGGCCAGCTCGTCGGCGGACACCGACACCCACGGCTTGCCGTCGCTGAACGAGGCGAACAGGTCGGAGCGGACGTAGGCGGTGCTGCCGTCGAGCACCATCTCCATGGCTCCCGACTCTGCTCCGGCCATGCCCAACAGGTCGCCCAGGTCGAGGGTGAGGTGGGCCCGCTGCGCCGCGCTGTCGAACGCGCCCTCGTAGGACAGCACCGTGGTGTCGCCTTCGGGCATGCCGGCGAGCGACACCGTCATGGCCATCTTGAGGGTGGTGACCTCGGCGGTGGCCTGGGCGGCGTCGCGCAGGTAGCCCGCGCCACCGGTGGCGTCGGACCCGGCGGCCCCGTCGGACGGGCCGGCCGTGGTGGCCGGCGCGGCGCTGGTGGCCGACGGTGCGGCCTCGGACCCATCGGCGCCTTCGGCGGTGGTGGGCGAACCGGTGGACAGGGCGGCGGGATCCGGGCCGGCGGAGACCCCGCAGGCCCCCAGGAGGGAGGCGGCGGCCAGGGCCGCGCCACCGACCACCGCAGCCGACCGGCGGCGACGGGGGCGGGACACGGTGGACGAGGAGTCGTCGGGCATGTTGGTTCCCTCCGGAGGCGGGCCTGGACCGGGATCGGCCCACGGCGGGCCCGCGAGCCAGAGCCTAATGGGGGTCGACCATCTCGCTCTTTGGGGTGAGGATGGTTCCGAGCCGCTGGCCGGTCAGCACTCGTCGAGCCTGGACGTTGAGTCCTAGTC
>WBZL01003293.1_pt3 | contig 11495 bp, 12 predicted proteins | sample 5204291 | NCBI WGS metagenome assembly WBZL01 (sample SAMN12344345, study PRJNA552823) | activated sludge metagenome | biome: Activated sludge suspended growth; feature: Nitrification reactor; material: Wastewater; isolation source: activated sludge from nitrification reactor of wastewater...
GCATTGAGGGTTATAACAAGTTTATCCCGTACTATTTCCACCCCGAGGTGACGTATGTCGTGTCACTGAGCCAAAGCTCGTTCCGCACCAAGATATCGGTCGGCTCAAACCCGTGGGCACCGCGTCCCCGCACCCATAATATCGCCGAGATCTGCGAACGCTACGGCGGAGGCGGCCACGCCGTGGTCGGCGCCGTGTCGCTGAGGCCGGACGATCTCGAACTCGGCAAAAAGTACATGGCCGAGATCATCGACGAACTTCAATTCGAGGACTAGGCTAAAGGCTCAGCCCGACACAAGAAAAGGCCCGGCGAGAGCATCTTTCACTCGCCGGGCCGATCTAATCTAACGCTGCGGCCGCCTGCTACTTTTTCGAAAACACGCGTGTCGTCGAGTCGGTACCGCGGGGCGTCGTGCGCTCGGTATCGATGGTCAGCGTCTTGCCGTCCGCACTCAGACCCCAGCTTTCCTTGGTCGTAACTGTGACCTCGCCCATCGGGCCGCTAAAACTGCTGACCGACGTGAGCAGCAGTCTGCCGCCCTCTGACTTTGCGGTCAGGGTCACCGGCATCTTGCCCATACGCCCCTCGATCTCGGTCTTGGTCTCCTTGCCGTCGAGGCTGTATGTCATCGCGGCATCGCCGCCGCCCATTCCGCCGCCGCCGGGCCTGCCGCCGCCGCCCATGCCGTCAGGCAGAGGGTTGCGTTTTGTTGCCGGGGTCACGGTGATGTCCTTGGCGGTCTGAACGACGGTCAGGGTCTGTTCCGCGATCATGTTGCGGTCGCCGAGTTTCGATTTACTGACGTCGAGCGTCCACGTGCCCGAATAATCGGACGTTTGGGCCGAGGCCGTAAAGGCCAAAACCAGAAGCGAAAAGATCGCTCCAAAAAACACATTCTTTTTCATAAATTGCTCCCAGATCAAAGGCTAAAATTGTATTACCTCTTGCTAAGACGCAATACTAGCGCAATTGGTTTTGGCAAAAACGTAAAGAATTGTAAACCGCACTAGGCCTCAGCCGCGGCCTCGTCCTGACGGTTGAGGTGGCTGTTGCGGTAGCCGTACATAAAGTAAATGACCATGCCGACGAGCAGCCAAACGCCAAACCTGATCCAGTTGGTCACACCAAGCTCGGTCATCAGGTAGAGGCACGAGAGCAAGCCGAGGATCGGTATCAGCGACAGCTTTTTGGTCAGGCTGAAGAACACAAGTATTGCCGATATGACGACAAAAAAGATCATCGGTATCTTGTGCGAAAACGCACCCAGCATCGATTCGCCCTCGGCGGGCGTTATCGTTATCAGGTCGCTGTAAAACGTCGGGCTGAAATAGTTGATGACAAAGCCGACGATGACCAGGATCACCGGCAGCAAAAACTGCGCGTTGATATACGGCACATAGCGGGCGCCGCTTTCCTTAAACTCCTTGTCCTTGAACAAAACGCCCGCGCACACGACCACAAAAGCGAACAGAGTACCGATGCTGGCGAGGTCGGTGACCTCGGTCAGGTTCATGAACAGGGCCGGAATGGCGACGACGATACCGGTGATGATCGTCGCGAACCACGGCGTGTTGAATTTTGGATGGATCGACGAAAAGACCTTAGGCAGCAGGCCGTCGCGGCTCATCGCCATCCACAGACGCGGTTGGCCGATCTGGAATACGAGGAACACCGTCGCGAGTGCGATGACCGCACTGACCGCGATGATGCCCGCGACCCACGGAACATTGGCACCCTCAGGGCCGAAGACAAACGCCAGCGGATCGCCGACGTCGAGCATCTTGTAGCTCACCATGCCGGTCAGAACGAGTGCGACGGCGATGTACAGAATGGTACAGATCACCAGCGACAGGATCATCGCTATCGGCAGGTCGCGTCGCGGATTCTTACATTCTTCGGCGGTCGTCGAAAGGGCGTCAAACCCAATATACGCAAAGAACACGGCCGATACGCCCTTTAGCACGCCGGCGATCCCGTTCGGGGCGAAAGGCGACCAGTTTGCCGGGTTGACATAATTGAGCCCGAGGAAAATGACCAGCAGGATGATGCCGACCTTGAGCACCGTCATTATGTTCGAGGCAAATTTCGATTCACGGATGCCGATAAAGACGAGCGTCGTGATCACAAGCGTGATCAACAGTGCGGGCAGATCGCAGACGACCGGTATCGACCCCAGATGCGGAGCGTTGAGCCATGCCAGATAGCCGTCAACCTGGCCGCAGCTGACAGCCGCGTCGGCCGCCTCGCAGCCCTTGGAAAGGGCATCGACGGTCGCACCGCCGGCGACGGCCTCGGTCACGGCCGCGTAACCACGTTTGGCGGTCAGAAAATCCATCGTAAAGTGCAGCGGTATATTGATGCCGTAACCTTTTAGCAGGCCGGTAAAATAGTCGCTCCACGAGATGGCGACGGCGATGTTGCCGATGGCGTACTCGACGATCAGGTCCCAGCCGATGATCCACGCGATAAACTCGCCCATCGACGCGTAAGCGTACGTGTAGGCCGAGCCCGCGACCGGGATCCGCGAGGCAAACTCGGCATAGCACAGTGCCGAAAAGGCACATGCCACCGCCGTAAAGACAAACAGCAACGCCACGGCCGGGCCGCCGTTGTATGACGCCTTGCCGACCATCGCAAAGATACCGGCACCGATGATCGCCGCGATGCCCATCAGCGTCAGGTCAAAAACGCCCAACGTACGCCGGAGCGTTCCCGGAGCGGCCGTATCGCCGGCATGCTCTAAAAGTCCTGCGGCCGCATCGGCCTGGATCTGCGAAATGGATTTCGTCCTGAAAAGGTTCATATTCGTCGCTCGCTATTATCGGATCGTAAGGGCTAGTCGCCTGTTTGGCTGGTTTCAGCGAATTTTGAACCAAATCGGCAAAAGATGCAAGTCGGATGTGCACCGCTGGACGCCGGAGTCTATCGGCGGTGCGGGTGTCAAAAGCTGATCCAGTCGGTCGGTTGGCGGTGGTGTGAGATGGTGATCTTGGTTTCGGCACGAAAGAGCGGCGAGCGCATTTGCAGGGCGGTCTCGGCCATGAGGCGGGCGAGGTGCGGTTCGTTGGCCCGCTGTGACAGGTGAGCGAGCACGACGTGGCGGGCCATGCCGTCAAAATCGTTTTGCAGCCAGTCGCTGAGGTCCTCGTTCGAAAGGTGGCCGGTGCGGGACATGATGCGCTGTTTGAGGTCCCAGGTATAGACCGAACAGGCGCGGAGCATATCGCGGCTATGATTCGACTCGACGACGATGGCGTCACAGCCGGCCAGCTTTTGCTTGATGAGGTCGGTAATGTGGCCAAAATCCATGAGGGTCGCGACCTTGACGCCGTCCTTTTTTGCGGCAAAGCCGAAATTGTCGGCCGCGTCGTGCGGCACGCTGAATGGTTCGAAATCGATGTCGCCGATGCGAAATTCGCGGGTCGATTCGATCTCGACGGTGCGGTCGCGGAGAGCGGCGCGGCGTTTTGACGATTCGCTGTCGCCGTTTTGGCCGCCGGCGCGCGTGTCGTAGTACGAATCTTCGGTCGGACGCGAGATAAAGACCGGGCAGTCGACCGACGACATCAGAACGCGCAGGCCGCCGGCGTGGTCGCCGTGCTCATGCGTTATCAAGATGCCGTCGAGTTGCGTATGGCCGACGCCGACCTCGCCGAGGCGACGCAATATCTCACGTGCGCTCATGCCGGCGTCAACGAGGACGTTGGTCTTTTCGCTGGAGATGAGTACGGCGTTGCCGGTCGAGCCGCTGCCGAGCACGGTAAATCTCATTTATCCCCTTTTGGCTTTTGATACTTGGGCCTGAGAGCCCGGGCCATCGCCCGCGACGACAGCACGTGCGGCGCGTGGCCGCCGAGAAAGGCTCCGACCTTGTTGGCTAGGCCCGAGACGACCTTTGCCCGGCTGCCGCGGAGAGCGCGGAGCGCCGTTTCGACGACGTCCTCGGCCGTCTGCTGGCCCTTGACCTGGATCGGGCGGTCGATGTTTGACGCGGCAAAGAAGTTGGTCTTGGTCGAGCCCGGACAGAGGGCGAGGATGCGTATGCCGAGCGGGCGATTTTCTTCGGCGATCGCCTCGGTAAACGACGAGACGAAGGCCTTGGTCGCCGCGTACGTCGCCATAAACGGTATCGGCTGAAATCCGGCGGCGGACGACACGTTGATGATCGTGCCTTGCCCACGCTCGCGCATCGGGCCGAGATAACGGTGCGTCAGCGCGACCAGCGAGCGGACATTGAGATCGATCATCTCGACTTCGCGTTCCCCGTCCAGTTTGGCAAAATCGCCGACCGACCCGAAACCGGCGTTGTTGATCAGCCAATCGACCTCAAAGCCGTGCTTTTCGGTCTCGGCCCAGAGCTCGGCGTCGGAGCCGGGGCGGCCGAGGTCGAGCACGACATAGTGGGCCGTGATCTTGTGCTTGAGCATCAGCTCGTCGCACAGTTCGTGCAGCGCCTTTTCCGAGCGGGCAACGAGCACCAGGTCGTGGCCCTCGGCGGCGAGCCGCCGTGCAAATGTCTCACCGATACCGCTTGAGGCTCCGGTGATCAGAGTTACTTTCATAGTTCTTCGTCGATGTCCGGCACGCCCGGCTGCAGCGAAAAATAGATCGCCATCGCACCGGCGGCGACGATCGTGACGGTGCCGGCAAACCTTATGACCTTGGCGACGCCCTTGACCGAATCGAGCAGGCCGAAATGCGTGAGCAAATAATTCCAGTCGTGAAAGCTGCCCTCGCTGCCCGTAAACCCGCTGGTCAGCACGAGCTGCATGACGACCGCGTCCGAGGCGTAGACCCAGACGTTCAGGATGCTCTGCCCGACCCACAGGGCGACGATCGCGGCCGAGTAAAAGCTCCGCTGCCAGATAAAATATCCGACGAAAACGATCGGAAAAATCACCTGGAACAGCGAACCGCCGGCGACCATCATAAACTCGCCGAACGGCCGGAACAACAAATGTCCCGTCTCGTGGATCGGCAGATCGACGTTATCCAAAAAGCTGCCCTGCATCGGGTCATAGGCGATCCACAGCACGTACAGCGTGGCCGCGATGGCAAATATCAGCTTTGGCACGTTTGGCTTCATCTACCGCAATTACATCAGTTTGACGACGATGTCGTCGTGCTTTGGCCGCAAAAACTCTTCGCGTGAGATGCCGTAAAAGACGCAGTCCATATTGTAATGGGGCTCGGTCTTTTCATAGTGCATACCGCATTTTTCCATGATCCGCCACGACCCTTTGTTATTGGGTTCGGCGACGGCGACGATGCGTTCGAGCCCGGCGACCTCAAAACCGTACTTAAGCCACGCCATCGCGCATTCAAAGCCGTAACCCTGCCGCCAATACTGTTCCGAGAGATTATAGCCGACCTCGATCTCGCCCGTATCGTCGAGCGGAACGAGCCCGCCGGTGCCGATCAGCTCGCCCGTGCTTTTGAGCCGCATCTTGCAAAAGCCAAAGCCGAACTTGTTCCACGAGTCGATATAAAACTTGATGCGGACGGCGAGGGCCTCGGCGTTTTGCATCGTCGGGCCGCCGAGATAGCGGTTGACCGCGGGCGGCGAGCGCATCTCTATCAGCCACGGCAGGTCTTCCTGCACGATCGGCTCCATCAACAATCTTTCGGTCTCGAGAAATGCCATGTTCTATGGTGACAGCCGTGCGTGCTGCCAGACGCCGTCGGTCAGCTCGTAGCAGATGCGGTCGTGCAACCGGCTCGGCCGGCCCTGCCAAAATTCGATGCGGTCGGGCACCAGCCTGAATCCGCCCCAGTGCGGCGGCCGCGGGACACGGCCGGTCGGGTGCATCGCGACGATCTTCATCACGCGTTTTACCAGCACGCTCCGCGAGGCGATCTTTTCGCTTTGGCGCGACGCCCACGCCCCGATGCGGCTGTCGAACGGCCGCGAGGCGAAATACGCGTCGGACTCTTCGGCTGAGGCGCGTTCGACGCGGCCCGAAACGTCCACCTGACGCTCAAGCTCAGGCCAGAAAAAGTGCATCGCGGCAAACGGATTTTCGGCCAGGTCGCGGCCCTTGCGGCTCTTGTAATTGGTGTAGAAAACAAAGCCGCTACGGTCAAACCCCTTGAGCAGCACGATGCGCGACGACGGCCGTCCCTCGGCGGAGGCGGTCGCGAGCGTCATCGCCGTCGGTTCCGGCAGCTCGGCGGCGAGAGCCTCTTTCATCCATTTGCCAAACTGCTCGAACGGATCGGCGTCGACCGATCGCTCGGTCAACTCCATTTTCGAATAGGTCTTGCGCAGGTCGGCTAGATTGACGTCGATCATACGTGTCAGATCACGTGGACGAGCAGGCCGTCCTTTAATTTGGGCTCGAACCAGGTCGATTTGGGCGGCATTATCTCGCCCATGTCCGAAACGGCAAAAAGGTCGTCCATCGTCGTCGGAAACATCGAGAAAGCGACAGTCGCCCGGCCGCTGTCGACCATCCGCTCGAGTTCGTCGGTGCCGCGGCGGCCGCCGACAAAACCGATCCGCTCGTCGGTGCGGACATCCCGGATGCCGAGGATCGGTTCGAGAACGTATTTCTGCAAAACGCTGACATCGAGCCGCTCGATCGCATCAGGCTCGCGGACGTACTGGACGTTGGACCGCATCGAGTACCACTTGCCGCCGATGTACATACAGATCTCGCCGCGTGCCGCGGGCTCTTTATGATCGCTCGGGCTGACGACAAAGCTTTCGCTGAGCCGTTCGAAAAACTCGCTCTCGCTCAGACCGTTGAGGCCCGTGACGACGCGGTTGTATGCCATGATAGCGAGGTCATCGGCCGGGAAAATGCCGGCGAAAACGTAATTGAAAGGCTCATCGCCATTGTACTCGGGATAGCGCTCGCGCATCCGCGTCCGTGCCAGAAACGCGCTTTCGGCACGGTGGTGGCCGTCGGCGACGTAGAGTTCGGGCAGTTCGGCAAAGGCGTCGATCCACGGTCCCGCCTCGGTCACACGCCAGAGAGTGTGCCGCACGCCGTCATCGCCCTCAAAATCATAGAGCGGCTCATCCTTGACCGACGCCGCGAACAGGCCGGCTGTCTTATCGGTGCCGCGAAAAGCCAAAAAGATGAGCCCGGTCTGGGCACCGACCGTCAGGATGTGCTCGGTGCGGTCCTCGACCTTATCGGGGCGGACCTTTTCGTGTTTTTTGATCAGGCCGCGCTCATATTCGTCGATCGAACAGCAGGCGACGAGCCCGGTCTGCGACTGTTCGCCGAGCGTCAGGCGATAGACATAGACCGCCGGTTCGGGGTCGACGGCGTACACGCCGTGTTCGATCAGCGAGTCGAGATTCTGCCTCGCCCGCAGAAAAAGCTCGGCGGCAGCCGGCTGCTCGTGCTCGGGAAAGTCGCCATCCGGACGCGTCACACGCAGAAAGGTCTGCGGGTTGCGGGCCGCCTCGTCGCGGACCTCCGACCAGTAAACGACGTCGTACGGTGCGCTTGAAACTTTTGCCGCAAGGTCGGCACGCGGCCTCAGGGCCTTGAACGGTTTGATCTTTGACACAAAACTCTCCTATTTCGGGGTCACGGGCTGCGGTGCGAGATCATCGATGCCGTCACCGCCGTTGTTGATCATCTGATCGATCTTTTTGTTATTTTCCTCGACGTCCTTCATCAACTGCTCGGCGTAACCGGCCTTGTCGATCTTCCAGACGCCGTCCTCGCGGACAAACGGGACCGTTTCCCAGCTGCCATAGGCATTCTTGACCTGCAGTGTCGCCTTGTCGCCGCTGATATTCTCATTGCGAAACTCGACCGACTTTTGATTTTCGCTAAACAGCGTCTCGCGCTTTACGATGTCATCAACCGTCACACCCTGAGCCTTGGCCTCTTTCTCATGCATCTTGATGGTCGCATCAGAAAGCAGGATCTTCATGGTCGTCGTATCCTTTTGCTTGATCGCCTTGGTATAGGTCTTAAAAGTCTCGAGCGGCGTCGCGGGCGGCTTGCTGCCGCTGCACGATATCGCGGCGGCGACTACCGAAAATAACAGTATCCTTGACCAAAATCGCATCTTAAATATACCTTTGAATAAAGTCCGAAAAAGGTAAATTATAGCGTAGATCAAAGGTTCGGAGAAAAGGATGGAACGAAAATTACTATCGCCCGAAGAGGTCACGGCCGCCCTCGCGGGACTCGACGGTTGGCGTGCCGAGGACGGCTCGCTCAAGCGCCGGTTTGAGTTTGCAGATTTTGCCGGGGCACTCGCACAGGTAAACCGTATCGGGGCGATCGCCGAGGAACTCGATCACCACCCTGACATCACGTTCGGCTGGGGCTACGCCGAGGTCCTGACCACCACGCACGACCGCGGCGGGATCACGCCGTTTGATATCGAATTAGCAGCCAGGATAGATAAAGCGGACTGACGGCCGGGTCACTGACAGGCGGTCAGGATGGGCTTTCCGATCGTCACGACCGAGTCGGCGAAGGAATTATTCATCGGGTCAAAAGGCTGGACGAGGTCAGCGGTGCCGTAAAAACAGGTGCCGTCTTTTTGGTATAGAAAGACGCCCGTGACCTTTCGGTATTGGCGGACGCTGATCGGCTGATCGCTGTACTCGAGCCAGTTGTCGGCCGCAAAGTACATTCGCGAAGGTACGATCCCAACCTCGGCCAACTTGCCCGCCAGCGACGCTCTGGCGAGCGTATCGTCGAGTTTACCCTCAACGGGCAGTACCCTTTCGTCGAGCGAATCGCGCAGGACCATCGAACGGTACGCCGGCAGCATCGCCGGATATTTTGAAATTCCCTTGGAAAAATCGCAGGTAAAGCCGATCTTGGCAAGATAGTCGTTTGCCCCGCGGGGAAAACCCTCATTGCGGGAAACACGCAGTTCGTTGTTCCAGAGGCCGGGCTTCGAGGCGGCGATGTTCTTGATAAAGATCTCGAGGGCCTTGTTATTGCCGGCCTTGCCGGGGACGAGGCTCATCTTCATCTCGGTCATGTTGAGCTCATCCTTGCGAAACTCGATCAGCTGATGGCTCTTGGCAGTTACGTCGCCCTGCGGGCCGAACTCGACAAAGAGCAGGTACCGCTCGGTGCCGTCCGCGTTGCGCATCGTGTAGACCCAGTTGCCGAGCTTGCCGTTGAACTTAAAGTAGAGCCAGAGCGGATCGCCATCGACGATGCGGGTGACGTTGAACGGTTTGGCGGCGGCAAAATCCTTATACTCCTGCTTTGCCAGGACCATCTGGACATCCACATTCATCACCGAGGGCTTGATAACAGGAGCGACGGTCTTCGGGTCGCCCTCGAGCCGCCGTTTTTCTTCCTCGACGCGGCGCACTTCTTCGCTCTTTTGCTGGGTGCGCTCCTCGATGGTCCGCATTTGCGGAAACTGAGCCGATGCCGCAGCGGCGCAGACGAGCACGAACAGATAGATGGCCAAAAACTTTTTCACAATACAGTTTTCACGAAGCGTGTTTGATTAAGTTCCAAAATTGCCGCCCTCGCGGGCACCATGCTCAAAACAGTTTTGATGCCCGGCGGTTCAAATGGATGTCAGTCAAATTGACGCTCCGCAATTATTTCCGCTTGCGGGCCTAGATGCCGTCAACGATCGCATTGAGCGTCGCCGACGGGCGCATCGCCGCGTATGCCTTTGCCGAATCGGGGTGGTAATAACCGCCGACATCCTGCGGCTTGCCCTGTGCTCCGATCAGTTCCTCGTTGATCTTCGCCTCATTTGCCGACAGAGCGGCGGCAACGGGAGCAAACTCGGCGGCGAGCTCAGCGTCGGCCGTCTGGGCGGCCAATGCCTCGGCCCAGTACATCGCCAGATAGAAATGCGAACCGCGATTGTCGATCTGCCCGACCTTTCGGGCGGGCGACTTGTCATTGGCCAAAAACTTGGCGTTGGCCTCGTCCAGAGCGTCGGCCAGGACCTGTGCCTTTTGGTTTCCCTGGGTTTGCGCCAGGTGCTCAAGGCTCGCCTGCAGGGCCAGAAACTCGCCGAGCGAGTCCCATCGCAGATAACCCTCGTGCAGAAATTGTTCAATGTGTTTGGGGGCACTGCCGCCGGCACCGGTCTCGAAAAGCCCGCCGCCATTCATCAGCGGAACGATCGAGAGCATCTTCGCCGACGTTCCGAGCTCGAGGATCGGGAACATATCGGTCAGATAGTCGCGCAGGACGTTGCCCGAGACCGAGATCGTGTCCTTGCCCTCGCGGGCACGCTTGAGCGTCTCGGCCATCGCGTCCTTGACGTCCATAATGCGGATATCGAGGCCCGTCAGGTCGTGATCCTTGAGGTACGTTTCGACCTTTTTAATGATCTGAGCGTCGTGGGCACGGTCGTGGTCGAGCCAGAATATCGCGGGCGTGTCTGACAAACGGGCACGGTTGACGGCCAACTTTACCCAGTCGCGGATCGGTGCGTCCTTGGTCTGACAGGCCCTGAAAATGTCGCCGCGGCGGACCTTTTGCTCGAGCAAACAAACGCCGTTCTCATCCTCGACCTTGACGGTCCCGTCGCCCGAGACCTGAAATGTCTTGTCGTGCGAGCCGTATTCCTCGGCCTTTTGGGCCATCAGGCCGACATTCGGGACCGAGCCGAAGGTCCGCGGGTCGATCGCCCCGTTTCGCTTCATATCCTGAATTATCGCGTCATAAAATCCGGCGTACGTGCGGTCGGGAATGATGCAGACCGTGTCCTCTTCGTTGCCGTCGGCATTCCACATTTTGCCGCCGCCGCGAACGAGTGCGGCCATCGACGCGTCAACGATCACGTCCGACGAAACATGGAAATTCGTGATGCCTTTGTCGGAATTGACCATCGCGATACGCGGGCCGTTTTCGATCGCCCTGGCGATGTCAGCCTTGATCTCGGCCTCAAGCGGATGACCGGCGATCTTTTCATTGAGCGTCGCGAGGCCGAAGTTCGGATTGATGTCGAGCGAGGCGAACGTGTCCTTGTATTTCTCAAAAACGTCTTTGAAATACGTTTCGACGATCGCGCCGAAGATGATCGGGTCCGAGATCTTCATCATCGTCGCTTTGAGGTGCGCTGAGAGGAGCACGTCCTTTTCTTTGGCCTCGGCCATCGCCTGTCCGACGAACGACCTCAGTGCCGCGAGGTCCATGACCGACGAGTCGATCACCTCGCCGGCCTTTAGCGGAGCGAGATCCTTGAGGACCTTGGCCGTGCCGTCAACGCCGTAAAAGACGATCTTGAATTTGCCTTCACGCTCGACGGTGGTCGAGTTTTCGGTCCCGAAAAAGTCGCCCGACGTAATATGCGCGACCGATGTTTTGGAATCGGCGGCCCAAACGCCCATTCGGTGCGGGTTAGCCTTGGCGTAGTTCTTGACGGCCTTTGGCGCCCGACGGTCCGAGTTTCCCTCACGCAGGACCGGGTTGACCGCGCTCCCCAGCGCCTTGGCGTATTTTTTGTTAACGGCAACTTCGTCGTCGGTCCTCGGTTCGGCCGGATAATCGGGCAGAGCGTAGCCCTGTGACTGCAGTTCGGCGAT
>WBZL01004793.1_pt1 | contig 11494 bp, 10 predicted proteins | sample 5204291 | NCBI WGS metagenome assembly WBZL01 (sample SAMN12344345, study PRJNA552823) | activated sludge metagenome | biome: Activated sludge suspended growth; feature: Nitrification reactor; material: Wastewater; isolation source: activated sludge from nitrification reactor of wastewater...
GAGTTCGTCATCCGCCAGGCGGTGGTCGTCACCGCCTACCCCGGTGCCTCGCCGGCGCAGGTCGCCGAGGAGATCACCGACCGCATCGAGGGCGCGGTGCAGCAGATGCAGGAGGTGGAGGAGGTCACCTCGGTGTCGCGCGCCGGCGAGTCGCTGGTGAAGGTCGAGGCCAGGCTCGCCTTCTCGGGCACTCAGGCCGAGCTCGACCAGGTGTGGGACAAGCTGCGCGGCAAGATCGCCGAGGCCGCGCGCGCGCTGCCGCCGGGTGCGGCCGAGCCGGTGGTGAAGGGCGACTTCGGCGACGTCTTCGCGCTCTTCTACGCGGTCACCGGCGAGGGCTACAGCCCGCGCCAGCTCTATGACTACGTCGACCTGCTGCGCCGCGAGCTGGTGCTGGTGCCGGGCGTGGCGCGGGTGGCGCTGCTGGGCGAGCGCAGGGAGGCGATCTACGTCGAGGTCTCGAGCGCGCGCGCCGCGCAGCTCGGCGTGCCGCTCGAGCGCATCTACGCCTCGCTGCGCGCGCAGAACCTGATCGCGCCCGCCGGTGCGGTCGATGCCGGCCCGCTGCGCCTGCAGATCCAGCCGGCGGACGGCGTGGTCTCGGTGGCGGCGCTCGGCGAGCTGGTGGTGGCGGGCGACGCCGCGAGCGGCCTGCTGCGTCTGCGCGATGTCGCCGAGATCCGCCGCGAGTACGTCGACCCGCCCGCGGTGCTGATGCGCCACGACGGCCAGGCGGCGATCGGACTGGGCATCTCCAACGTGCTCGGCGGCAACGTGGTGGAGATGGGCGACGCGGTCAAGCGCCGCCTCGCCGAGCTCGAAGGCCAGCGTCCGGTGGGCATGGAGCTGAACGTGGTCTCCTTCCAGTCCGATTCGGTGCGCGCCGCGGTGGCGGGCTTCGTGGACAACCTGGTGGCGGCAGTGGCGATCGTGGTCGTGGTGCTGCTGCTCTTCATGGGCCTGCGCAGCGGGCTGATCATCGGCGCGGTGCTGGTGCTGACCGTGGCCGGCACGCTGATCGCGATATGGATGGACGGCATCGCCATGCAGCGCATCTCGCTCGGCGCGCTGATCATCGCGCTCGGCATGCTGGTGGACAACGCGATCGTGGTCACCGACGGCATCCTGGTGCGGATGCAGAAGGGCGAGGCGGTGGGCCCGGCTGCGGGTGCCGTGGTGCGTGGGACGGTGTGGCCGCTGCTCGGCGGCACCGTGGTCGGCATCCTCGCCTTCAGCGCGATCGGCCTGTCGCCCACCGACATGGGGGAGTACGCCGGCTCGCTGTTCTGGGTGATCCTGTACTCGATGCTGCTGTCGTGGCTGTTCGCGATCACGCTGACGCCGCTGCTGTGCGCCGCCTTCCTGAAGGTGAAGGTCGAGGCGGGTGCGCGGGAGGGCGGTCTGCTGCGCGCCTATCGCCGCCTGCTGCAGGGCGTGCTGGCCCGGCGCGTGGCGAGCGGCGTGGTGCTGCTGGGGTTGCTCGCCGCCGGCGTGCTCGCCTTCGGTCACGTGCCACCGGGATTCATGCCCGATTCGGCGCGGCCGCAGTTCGTCGTCGACCTGGCGCTGCCGCAGGGTACCGACATCCGAACCACTGCCGCCGTGGTCGCCGAGGCCGAGGCGAAGGTGAGCGCGGCGCCGGGCGTGAGCCATGTGACGAGCTTCATCGGCCAGGGCGGGCTGCGCTTCATGCTCACCTACAGCCCGGAAGATCCCAACCCGGCCTACGGCCAGCTATTGGTCGATGTGGCGTGCTTCGAGGACATCGCCGGGCTCATCGAGCGCCTGCAGCCCGAGCTCGAGGCCGCCTTCCCGCAGGCCAGCGTCAAGGTGTGGAAGTTCATGCTCGGCCGCGGCGGCGGCAAGAAGATCGAGGCCGCCTTCCGCGGCCCCGACCCGGCGATGCTGCGCCGGCTGGCGGAAGAGGCCAAGGCGATCATGGCCGCCGACCCCGGGGCGGTGGCGATCCAGGACGACTGGCGCCAGGCGGTGCCAGTGGTGCGCCCGCACTTCTCGGTCGAGGCCGCGCAGCGCGCCGGCGTCCTGCCCTCGGACATCGCCGCCGCGCTCGAGCGCAACTACGTCGGCCAGCAGATCGGCGTGTATCGCGACAAGGAGCGTCTGATCCCCATCCTGGCGCGCGCGCCGGCGGACGAGCGCGGCGGCGTCGAGGGTCTCGGCAACGCCCAGGTCTTCAGTGCAACCGCCGGCAAGTACGTGCCGGTGAGCCAGTTCGTCGAGCGCGTCGACACGGTGTGGGAGGACGCGCTGATCCGGCGCGAGAACCGCTTCCCGACCATCAAGGCGCAGTGCGACCCGCCCGCAGGGCAGCTGTCCGCGCCGCTGTTCGAGCGCCTGCGCCCGCAGATCGAGGCCATCACGCTGCCGCCGGGCTATGTCCTGGAGTGGCACGGCGAGCACAAGGCCTCGGTCGAGGCCAACGCCGGCCTGGCCGCGGCGGCGCCCTTCGGCTTCGCGGCGATGGTGGTGGCGGTGATCGTGATGTTCAATGGCCTGCGCCAGACCGCGGTGATCTGGCTCACCGTGCCGCTGGCGGTGGTGGGGGTGGCGATCGGGCTGCTGCTGTTCCAGGCGCCCTTCGAGTTCATGGCCATCCTCGGCTTCCTGAGCCTCACCGGCATGCTGATCAAGAACGCGATCGTGCTGGTGGACCAGATCGACGTCGAGATCCGGGAGGGCAAGCCGCGCCTGCTCGCGCTGCTCGACGCGTCGGCCAGCCGGGCACGCCCGGTCTTCCTCGGCGCGGTCACGACGGTGCTGGGGGTGGCGCCGCTGCTGGTCGATCCCTTCTTCCGCAGCATGGCGGTGACCATCATGTTCGGCCTCATCTTCGCCACCGGACTCACCCTGGTGGTGGTGCCGCTGCTGTACGCGAGCTTCTTCCGCATCCGCGGCGACGAGGCGGAGGCGGGGCGATGAGACGCGCGTCGCTGCCCGGGTGCCCGCGGTCCGCCCTGCTGCCCGCGCTCGCCCTGCTGCTGGCGGCCTGCCAGCCAGCCGCCTTCGTGCGGCCGGACGTGCCTGTGCCCGCAAGTTGGCCGCGGCAGGCCGAGGTGGCGCAGGCGGAGGCCGCCGCGAGCCTGGGCGTGCAGCCGTGGAGGGAGATCCTGCCCGCGCCCGAACTGCACGCGCTGATCGAGGAGGCGCTCGCCGCCAACGCCGACCTGCGCATCGCGATCGAGCGCATCGAGCTCGCCCGCGCCCAGTACGGCGTCGAGCGTGCGGCGCTGTTTCCGGGCGTCGATGCCGCCGCATCCGTGGCACGCGAGCGCATGCCCGGCTTCGATCCACGCGCGAACCGCATCGGGGAGAACGCCGTGGTCGGGCTGTCGATGCCGGCCTGGGAGATCGACCTGTGGGGCCGCCTCGCCGCCCGCAGCGAGGCCGCGCGCCGCGAGGTGCTCGCCAGCGCCGCGCTCGCCGACGGTGTGCGCACCAGCCTGGTCGCGCAGGTCTCCTCGCTCTACCTGGACCTGCTCGATCTCGACGCCCAGCACGAGATCACCCGCCGCACGCTCGACGGTCGGCGCAAGGCGCTGCGGCTGACGCGCGCGCGCTTCGACGAGGGGGTGTCGTCCATCCTCGACGTGCGCCAGGCCGAATCCCTGCTGGCTGGATCCGAGCAGGCGCTCGCCGACCAGGCGCGCCGCATCGCGCAGGCGGAGAACGCGCTCGCCATCCTGCTCGGCCGCAACCCCGGCCCGATCGCGCGCAGCGCCCGGCTCGACGAGCTGCGTACGCCCGCCCGGCTCGAAGCCGGCCTGCCTGCGGAGCTGCTGCAGCGCCGCCCGGATATTCGCGCCGCCGAGCAGAACCTGCGCGCCGCCGGCGCCAGCGTGGAGGCGGCCCGCAAGGCCTTCCTGCCGCGCATCACGCTCACCACCCTGCTCGGCTTCGCCAGCACCGACCTGGGCCGGCTCTTCGACAGCGACCGGTACGCCTGGTCGCTGCAGCCGACGCTCGGCCTGCCGCTCTTCGACGGCGGCCGCCTGCAGGCCGGCGTGGAGGTGGCCGAGGCGCAGCAGCGCATCCTGGTCGAGCAGTACAAGGCGACGATCCGCCAGGCCTTCCGCGAGGTCGCCGACGCGCTCGTCGCCTTCGAGCGCCTCACCGAGCAGCGCGCGGCCACGCGCCGCCTCGTGCACGCCAATCGCGAGCGCCTGCGCGTGAGCAAGGCGCGCTACCTCGCCGGCATCTCCAGCTACTTCGAGGTCATCGATGCCGAGCGCCAGCTCTTCGACAGCGAGCTCGGCCTCGCGCAGGCCACGCGTGGTGCGCAGCAGGCGGTGGTGCAGCTCTATCGGGCGCTGGGGGGTGGAGCGGCGGAGTCGAGTGCGTCGAACACCTAGCTGGCGCCGGTCGAACGCTGCGCCCTCGACGATCCAGCGGAGCTTCGAAGGCTGCGGTGTTCCCTCGGACGCGTCCGTCCGCGTGTCTTGACATCTGCCCACCTGTCACCTTGATTGAAAGCGGATGGCGTCGATGGTGGTCGGGATATGCGAAGCTGCTTCCCGGCGAGGACGGATGGATCTTCTCGAGAGGAGCGCGACATGGCCGCATACTGGGATGAAGCCGCGATGCAGCGGGCGCTGGTGATGCCGAGCATTCTGGCGATCGGAGATTCCTGGTTCTGGTATCCCTTTCCCGGAGGCAGCCTGATCAGCTACCTCGGACCGATCGTCGAGAAGAAGGAGCACACCATCCTCGCGCAGGGCATGAACGGGGCGGAGGCCTTCGACTACGTCGATGGCAAGTACAAGGACCGGATCACCGGTGCGCTGCGTCGATATGGCAGCAGCCTGTCGGCGGTGTTTATCAGCGGCGGCGGCAACGACTTCGCGGGGTTCAACGACATGCGGCCCCTGCTCGCCTTGGACTGCAGCGGCGCGCAGTCGGCTGCCGACTGCTTCCGCAGCGGGGACGGCGGGCTCGGTCAGTTCCTCGAGCGCATGTACGATCATTACCGGCGCCTGATCGGCCTGATCTACACCCATACCTCGCTCGACTGCCTGATCCTGATGCACTCGTATGACTATGCGATTCCGGATGGTCGCGGCGTCGCGGGCAAGGCCGGCTGGCTCAAGCCGGCTCTGGTCGACGCGGGCGTGCCGGAAGCGCTCCAGCGTGACTGCGTGCGCTATCTCATCGATGCGTTCCACGCCATGCTCGGGCGCATCGCGATGGGCGATCCGGCGCATCTGCGGATCGTCGACAGCCGGGGTACGCTCGCGGAAGAGGATTGGGCGAACGAGTTGCACCCGAAGGGCAAGGGCTTCAGGAAGATCGCCAAGGAACGCTGGAAGCCGGTCCTCCAGGGGGCAGGGCTTGCCTGAGCGGTTCATGGATGGCGGAACTTGCGATCGGGGGCCGATCACATGGGGCGTCAGCTCGCGCCGGAGTTTCGCCGGGAGCGTCCCTCATCCATCCGGTCTTCGCCCTTGCGATGACGTCGATCGACGGGTTCATCGCCGCCGCGCTCAGCAGCCCGGCGCGCTGAGCGGGGAGGGGGGAAAGTTCGGCAACCCGGTGCGCGCAAGGCGACGGTGCCGTATGCGGGCGAACCTGCACCGCCGCGAACAGGCGATGCCCGCTCGAGGGTCTTCGGGACGAGGTTTGAATCGTGTGGCGCAACAAAAAAGCGCCCCTAAAGGCGCTTGATTGCTGGTGTTCTGGCGGACAGGGCGTCCGCCGGAATCGAATCAAATGGTGTTTCATACAGTAAATAGAAAGCAGATAACCGATTGATTGCACTGGATTGCGTGTTCAACAGCGTTTCACAAAGTAGCGTACAATCACTTTCACTATGTGGGGTTAGAAGTGGGGTGATTGAATGCCGAAGAAAGCGAAGGAGCTTGGGCCGCTGGACGTGAAGCGGATCGTAGAGCCCGGACTGCATGCGGTAGGTGGTGTCGCCGGCCTGCATCTACAGGTGCTGCCGAGCGGGGGGAAGAGCTGGTTGCTGCGCATCGTCATCGGTGGCAAGCGCCGCGAAGTCGGCCTTGGCGGATTCCCAGACGTGCCCCTTGCTCTGGCTCGGGAAAAGGCGCGTGAGGTGCGTGAGACGGTCCAGCAGGGACGCGACCCGATAGCCGAGCGTGCCGCAGCCCGCAGCGCCTTGACCGCCCAGCGTGGAGCCGAGATCACGTTCGACGAGTGCGCTGAGAAGTTCATCGCAGCGAAGTCCGCCGAGTGGAGAAGCGCGAAGCACGCCGCGCAATGGACAGCGACGCTAACGACGTACGCCAGTCCCGTTTTAGGCACGATGCAGGTCCGCGACATCGAGTTGGCGCACATCGTCAAGGTTCTTGAGAAGGATGACTTCTGGACAGCCAAGACCGAGACCGCCAGCCGGGTGCGCGGCCGGATCGAGAGCGTTTTGGATTGGGCGACGGTGCGCGGATACCGCAAAGGCGAGAACCCCGCACGTTGGAAGGGGCACTTGGACAAGGTATTGCCCGCGCCGAAGAAGGTGGCCAAGGTCGAGCATCACGCCGCGCTGCCTGTCGATGAGATAGGTGCCTTCATGCGCGACTTGCGCCAGAGGGAAGGCATCGCCGCGCGCGCGCTGGAGGTGTTGATTCTGACCGCTACACGATCTGGCGAGCTACGCGGGATGACTTGGGCCGAGGTCAATCTCGATGAGGCGGTATGGATCGTTCCCGCTGCGCGAATGAAGGCGAAACGTGAGCATCGAGTTCCGCTGTCCGTGCGCGTTATCGAGGTCTTGCGCGGTCTTCCGGTTGTCGCTGGGGGGTTGGTGTTTCCTGGAATGCGTGAAGGCTCCCCGCTGTCGGATATGACCCTGACTGCTGTGTTGAGGCGTATGGGCAGGGGCGATCTGACGGCGCACGGGTTTCGCTCAACCTTCCGCGATTGGGCGGCGGAGCGGACGAACTATCCACGTGACGTGGCCGAAATGGCGCTTGCGCACACCATCGGCGACAAGGTTGAGGCCGCTTACAGGCGTGGTGACCTGTTCGATAAGCGCACCCGAATGATGGAAGACTGGGCGCGGTTCTGCGACACAGTGCAGGTGGCCGGCGAGGTGCTTCCGATCCGAGCCAAGGCGGTGGCAGCATGAGAGCCAAAGCAAGATTCACTGGCGCGAATCCGCTGGGTCGCGTGGCCGAACTGACGGACTTCGACCTTGGGCGGCTACGAGCGTTGTGGCCGTACGGTGGTGAGGCGTCCGAGGCATGGGGGCATCCTTCAGAGGTGTTCGTGCAGAGCCTTGCTGACGTGGTACTGGGAATTCGGGCGCTGCGCCAGCAGGATCGTTTAGCAGTTACCAGGGAGGATGCCCGCATCGAACTGGCGAAGGTGGCGCAGCAGCTACGCGAGGCCGAGCAAATGCTGCGCACGATGTCGCCCGCTGTGGATGTACTGCTTGGCGTAGAGGCGGACCCGCTGGGCTGTGCGGAGACCATTGGGGTGTTGCTAGGGCGCATAGAGCGCGCCGAGGCCGAGCACGCCTTGATGTTTTCCGGGCTGTCGGTCGCAGAGGCGGATAGACGGCTAGCGCACGAGGTTTGTGTGCAAGTGGCCGGGGTGCTATTGGACCACGGTATTGAGGTGGCCGCGACGGCTCAGGTTGACACCGGAGGGGTTTCAATTGCGGTGACGGCCTGTGCAGTGGTGGGTGAGTTATCGGGCATCGTCCGGTCACCGGCAACCTGGCGGGACCTGATTGCGGAGGCACGCGTGGGAGATCAAGACTCAAGAAACGTTAAATGACGTCGTGATAGAACCCCCACAAACGGGGGCTACATCACGTTCAAGGAATCAGGGAGGTAGGGCATAAATTCACCAGCGTTTCAACAGCGCACAAGGTGTTCAATATGCCCGCACGAGTTCAAATCCCGGAAGCACTCGCAGGCTTCGACCAACTCCCCGGTTCGGCTTTTATTCGGCTGCCTGTCGTTCTGGGGCTGAAGGGGTGTAGCCGCGTCACCCTGTGGCGTCAGGTCAAAGACGGCCTGTTTCCCGCGCCCCACAAGATCGGTGCTCGCATGGTCGCGTGGCGCGTCTCAGAAGTGCGCGCTGCGCTGGGGGTGGCGCAATGAAGCCCACCATCATCTTTCGCCACCCTGACGGTCTGGGCGAAATCATTGCCGACCCGGAAAACGGTTGCCTTTGGGTGTCACGCCCGGCTCACTCTGAAGCCGAGGTGCAGGTAACCATCGGCCCGCGCGGCCTGCGAGGCGTGGCTATCGAGCTGTTGAAGATGGCCGATGTTCTCGACGGGGGTGCGCAATGAAAAACGCCCGCCCCACCGAAGTGAAAGCGAGCGCCTTGGACAAGCGCCAGCATGATACCAGCCTACTCGTGCTGCTGGATCACGGCGAAGTCTGCACCACCTCGATTCTGATCGCACAGAAGTTTGGCAAGCAGCACAAGAATGTTCTGCGCGCCATCGAGAATCTGGATTGCTCACCGGAGTTTGCTGGGCTCAATTTTGCGCTCAGTGAGTACACCGATCCGTCCGGCCGCGTGCTGCCGATGTACCGGGTGAGCCGGGACGGATTCAGTTTTCTGGCGATGGGTTTCACCGGCCGCGCCGCCGCCGAGTGGAAAGAGAAGTTCATCAGCGCCTTCGGCAAGATGGAGCGCGAGTTGCGCCGAATCGCAATCAGTCACGCATCGCCCGACTGGAACGAGGCTCGCCAGCTCGGCAAACAAGACCGCCGCGACTTCACCGACGCCGTTCAACTGCTGTGTGAGCGAGCCCACGAGCGCTGTGACAGCACGACGCCGCTGGGTACCTGGGAAATGTCGGCCACCAGGACGGTGACGAGCGTCTTGTTCGACACCAACGGTGAGCGCATCAGGACGATCCGCGAGCGCCTGACGGCCCGCCAACTGCGCCGCCTGGGCATGGCCGAGCAGGTGTATGCCGACGCAGTTCTGAACTGTCTCTGTTCGGACCTGCACCACCGCGCCATCAACGAGCAGGCGAAGGTCTGCGTGACGGCATTTGCTGCTGCGACGGGTGGTCGCGAGGTGCCGGGGGTGGAGCGCCGTCCGTTTGGCAGCCGCGCCGCCGTGGCCGCGCGCCTGGCGTGCGAGAGGGTGCAGCGATGACACGCTACGCACCCCGAACGCCGTTCAAGTTCTCCATTCACCTGCCGGACCACATCGCAGACACGATGCACCTGAGCGCCGAGGAACACGGCGCGTATCTGCGCCTGCTGTTCAACTATTGGAGGTCCGGCCCACCGAAGGACGACGACCGCGTGCTGGCCCGCATCGTCGGCCTGTCGGTCGATGAGTGGGCTGGGGTCCGCCCGATGGTCGAGCCGTACTTCGAGGTGCTTCACGGCAAGTGGATGCACTGGAGGACAGACGATGAACTTCAAACCGCATACGAGGCCATCGAGCGGTCCAGCCGCGCCGGCAAGACTGCCGCGAAAGCCCGTTGGGACAAGGCAAAGGGCCGCACGGCAGGCAATGACAAATGCGAGGCTGATGCGGTCGCAATGCGGTCGCAATGCGATTCGCAGTTCCAACAGAAAGTAGACGGCACACCACACGCAGCAGCAGCCGGAAAGGCCCAAGCCCGAGCCAAGCAGAGGCAGGTTTCAGGCGACTTCGAGGACGACGTACGCGCCGCCGAGCGCGATCTAGGCATTGGGAGGGCGGCATGACGACCAATCCGTCCTTGGCTAGGGGGGCTGAGGCTTCTGTCGTGAGCCTACGCCCGTACCAGTCGAATGTCGTCGACGCCACCCGCGCCGCACTGCGCACCGGCAAGCGCCGCGTGCTGGCCTACCTTCCAACGGGAGGGGGCAAGACCAGGGTGGCAACCGCCATAACGCAGCGGGCGCTCGGCAAGTCGTCCGGCCGCGTGATCGTGCTGGCGAATCGCAAGCAGCTTGTGCACCAGTTCGCCGCCGCCCTGCGCGCAGCCGGTCTCGACGTGGGCGTCGCTCAAGGTGAGAACACCACCGGCCTGCATCATCGTGTCGTCGTGTGCTCAATCGACACCATCCACGCCCGCAACTACCTGTTCGATGACGTTGCGCTGTTCATCATCGACGAGGCGCACGGCGTCGCTGGGAGCGAGAAGTACCGGACCCTGCTGTTTCGCTACAACCGCGTGCCCGTCATCGGCCTGAGCGCGACCCCGTTTTCCCGTGGCTTGGGCAAGCCCTATCCCGAGCTCGCGGACCGGCCTCTGTTCGAGGAACTTGTCGTCGGTGCGACGGTGCAGCAGTTGGTCGACGACGGGTTTCTCACGGACATCGAAATCTACGCGCCATCGAAGCCGGACATGAGCAAGGCCAAGACCTCGCGCACGCCCGAGGGTGAGCAGGACTATCGACAGGCCGACATCGACAAAGCCGCCGACCGCCCGGAACTGGTGGGCGACATCATCGCGCACTGGTTGAAGCTGGCCGAAGGTCGGAAAACGATTTGCTTCGCATCGAGCATTCCGCACAGCCAGCACATTGTCGAGAGCTTTCGGGCAACCGGGGTGAGCGCCGAGCACCTGGACTATCACGCCGACGACGACACCCGCGCCGACATCCTCACGCGGTTCGAGCGTGGCGACTTCACCGTGCTCTCGAACGTGGCGCTGCTGTCCGAGGGGTTCGACGTGCCCGACACCGCTTGCATGATTCTGGCGAGGCCCACGAAGTCGCTCACGCGATTCCTGCAAATGGTGGGGCGCGTGCTGCGACCGGCTGACGGCAAGACGCATGCGCTACTGCTGGACCACTCCGGGAGCGTCGAGCGCATCGGCCACCCGTTCGATGAGCTGCCGCTGGCGCTGTGCGATGGCAACCCGAACAAGGCCGGCAGGCAGGAGCGCACGAAGCCTGAGCCGAAGCCCTGCCCGTCGTGCAAGTTCATCAAGCCGGCCGGTACTCGCAAATGCCCGAAATGCGACTTCGAACCCGAGCGCCAGAACGATATTGAGGTGCGGGACGGCGAGCTGCGCAAGCTGGATCGCAAGACCAGGAAGCCCGCAACGCCCGACCGCAAGCAACACGTCTACAGCCAGTTGCTACAGGTCGCGCGCAACAAGGGTTATTCATCCGGCTGGGTGGCGCACAAGTACCGCAGCATGTTCGACGTTTGGCCGCGCAACATGCGCGAAGTCACCGCCGCACCCACGCCTGAGCTGCTGTCTTGGCTGAAGTCCGAGCAAATCCGATTCGCCAAGCGCCAGCAGAAGGCGCAGGAGGGTCGCGCTCATGGGTGACATGCTCAACGTGCGCGAGGTCGCGCAAGGCCGCTGGCGGTCGATTCTGACGGTCCTGGGCATGGACGAGCGCGCATTGTCCGGCAAGCACGGTCCCTGCCCGCTGTGTGGTGGCCGCGACCGCTTTCGCTTCGACGACAGGTGAGCACGGTCACTGCTGCTGATGGTTTTTCCCGGCGGGATGATCACGCAGCGTGATGGTGGAGGGGGGATCCCCCTCAGGGAACTTGAACAAACGCACCCTTCGGGGGAGTCTCTGGTTACCAA
>WBZL01004797.1_pt1 | contig 11491 bp, 6 predicted proteins | sample 5204291 | NCBI WGS metagenome assembly WBZL01 (sample SAMN12344345, study PRJNA552823) | activated sludge metagenome | biome: Activated sludge suspended growth; feature: Nitrification reactor; material: Wastewater; isolation source: activated sludge from nitrification reactor of wastewater treatment...
GGCGTGTAGCCGTTGTTGTCGCGCATGTTGACGTCCATGCCCAGTTCCTCGACGATGTACTTCATCGAGGGCATCCATCCGTCAGGAGCATGTCGGTGGGCGTTTCCGGCAAAACCGTTGCCGTACCCAACGCCGGACACATTGTGGATCGCGTACACACCGATCCCCGGAGGAACCGCCTTCGACGCCGAGTCCATCTCCGGCGTCATGCGCGTCGCCGGCTGGAAACCGAAGGGCTGCTGCGTTCCCGGTGCCGCCCCTGGCGCGCCAGCCGCGGGCGCTCCCTGCCCGGCGGCGCCACGCGCGGCCATCGCACGGGTGCGCGTCGCGGAATCCGGCGCGCCTCCCGCAGCACCTGGAGGTCCGCCGGCCCCGGGGGCGCCGCCGCCACCGCCACCTCGACCCGCACGGGCCGCGACCTGTCGAAATGATGGAATCGTGTGGTCAGCGCCGTGCTTCTTGAGCAGGCGCATGGCGTCGACATCCAGCGCATAGGCTGCCCGCCAGAACGCGGTCGTGCCATCGAGGTACTCGAGACCGCAGTTGCCGTTGCCACAATTGCTGTAGCCGAAGAACCAGAGGTTCTTCTTGAGTCGCACGTTGACGTCGGCCCCCGCGTTGAGGATCGCCTCCATCAATTCGATGTGCGACGTCTTCTGCACCTGCACCGACTGCGGCTGCGGGTATCGCGATCGCGGCAGGTACATCGTGTTGATGGCGGCGTACAGCGGCGTCAGGCCGTGCACGCTGGCCGCCTTCACGTCCGCCCCGCGCTTCACCAGCTCCATCGCCAGGTCGTAGTGCCCGTTGATCGTCGCCTGCAGGAGCGGCGAGGTGCTGTCGCTACCGCTGACCTGGTTGATGTCGGCTCCCCCATCGACGAGGGCGAGCGCTGCGGCAACGTTCCCCTGCCGCACGGCGTGATGCAGCGCCGTGAGGCCGCCCATCTTGCCCACCGAGGCAGAGAAGCCTGAGAAGTCACCATTGGACGTATCCACAGGTGCAGCCGGAATGTCGGCTCCCCCCGCGGTGGGACCGGCCATGTAGGCCTCGCGTCCCGCGGCGATGGCCTGCTGGATCTGAGCCGCGGTCAGCGCCTGCGTAGGCGGCGCCTGACGGAGCAGCGCTGCCGGCATGCCACCCGTTCCCTGAGCAGCGGCTGCCGGTGCCTGAGCGGCCTGAGCGGGCTGAGCCGCCTGTGCCGGTGCCCTGGGCGGTCCGAAGGTCGCGCTTGGCACGTTCCGGACGGCCGCCGCCTTCAGGGAGTCCCGGGTCTTCTCGGGAAGGGCCATCAGCAGCGCCTCATTGCGCTTGGCCGCCGCGGCGCGCTCCCGCTTCTCCTCCTCCTGGAGGTCGACGAGTCGCGTCGTGACCCTGGGGTCTGCACCCCGCGCCATCAAGACCTTGATCGCGTCGGCGCGGTTCGCCGAGGCCGCGAACACCAGCGGGGTCTGGCCGGACTCGAGCTCCCGGGCATTGGCGTCCGCCCTGGCATCGAGCAACGCGGCGATCGCCGTCGCCTCACCCGCGGCCGCGGCCAGGTGCAGCGCCGTGACGCCGTTCACCGCAGTCACATTCGCGTCCGCCCCCGCCTTCAGCAACACCTTCACCACCGCGCCATGCCCCTTGCGAGCCGCGACGTGCAGCGGTGTGTAGTTGCCGATCCGCGTCGTCGCCGCAAGCCTCGGGCGCGCGCGGAGGAGCAACTCCGTCATCGCGAGGTCGCCGCGATCGGCCGCCCAGTGGAGCGCCGTCATGCCATCGCCCATGGCCGCATTCACATCCGCGCGGCTCGCGATGAGCGTGCGCACCCTGGCCATATCGCCGCGCATGGCGGCCTCGGCCAGTGGTGCGTTCACCTGCACCGCACCAGCGAGCACCACCCACGCCGCCGCGATCGCGGCGACCCGCGGCAGGAGTCGACGAGTGTGCATCGGCATCACACGGTGAGGGTGAACGGACACGCACTGTCACCAAAGCTGGCAACGTCCGAGACACCCAGCTTGTGCAGGAGGGTGAGGAACACGTCCGCCATCGGGGTGCCATCGGGCGCCTTCAGGTGCATGTTCCCCTGCAGTTGCCCGTTGGCGCCACCCAGCAGGAGGAGCGGGCACCGCCGGTGGTTGTGCGTGTTGCCGTCCGCCATCGGCGAGCCGTACATGATCATCGTCTTGTCGAGCAGGTTGCCGTCACCGTCCGACGTCGCCTTGAGCTTCTCCAGGAAATACGGCAGCATCGACACGTGGTACCGGTTGATCATGTTGAAGTCCATGATCGCCGCCTCGCGCCCGCCGTGGTGCGACGCCGGATGGAAGCCCTTGTTCGTTCCCGATTCCGGGTAGACGCGGCTCGAGGCATCGCGCCCCGTCTTGAACGCCGTCACACGCGTCATGTCGGACTCGAAGGCCAGGACCTGCACGTCGAACATCAACTTCATGTGCTCCTCGAACGAGTCCGGCACGCCCGCCGGCGCATCCGGCAGCTGCCGCTCGGCACCACTGCGATTCTGCGCCTCGATGCGCTGGATGCGCCGCTCGAGCTCCCGCACGTTCTCCAGGTACTGATCGACCCGGGCGCGGTCCGCGTTGCCGAGCTGGCGCTTGAGCGACGCCATCTCCCCCGTGATCCAGTCGAGGATCGAGCCGTTTTCCTTGCGACGATTGGCGCGATCGGCGTGGTTGGAGCCGGCGCCGAAGAGCATGTCGAAGGCGACCCGCGGATTGCGGATCATCGGGAGCGGTTCGGTCGGTGACGCCCAGCTGATGGAGTCGGTGTAGGCGCACGCGTAGTTGTAGTAGCAGCCGCCGGCCTGATCGAGGTTCTCGATGCAGAGCTGCATCGACGGGATCGCCGTATCCTGCCCGATGTGCCGCGCCACGACCTGGTCGAACGACGTCCCCACGTAGACATCCGACCCCTGCGTCTGCTTGGGGTGCGCCTGCGTCAGGAACACCGCACTCGACCGGAAGTGGTCACCCCCGATCTCCGGCGCATCGAACGGCTCGGCCATGCGCACGTCCGTGTTGGACACGATCGTGAGGTACTGGCGCCAGGACTCGAGCGGCTTGAGCGCGCTGTCCGGCACGAAGGTGAACTGGCTGCCGACCTCCTTCGGCGCCCAGAGGTACTTGGTCGCCCCCAGGTTCGACGACCCGGCCGCACCGTGCACCGACTCGATGCACACCAGTCGCGTCTTGTCCGTGGGAGCCACCGCCGCCGGGTTCAACACCCGTCCGGCCGGCTTCATGGCCTCCAGGTACGGGAGTGCCACGGTCGCACCAACACCGCGGAGGAAGGTCCGACGATCAAGCGCCTTCTGCGTCAGGAAAGACATGGAGAGTTCCGGTAGAGACTGGTTGCCAGAAACCTGCGACCTGCGACCTGCGCCCTGCGCCCTGCGACCTGCGACCTGCGACCTGCGACCTGCGACCTGCGACTTGCGACTTGCGACCCGCGACCCGCGCCCCGCGCCTACTGATCCGCGACCGCCTCGACACGCCGCTGCCGGAACGCCTTGCTCGTGGCAACGCCGTGGATGAACGAGGACAGCTTGTAGTCTTTCGTGGCCGCATCACGCACGATCGCGCGAATCGCGGGCTGGTCGTGGTCCTCCACGCGGCGCCCGAGGGCATAGGCGAAGAGGTTCTCCGTGAAGTTCCGCACCAGCGGTGTTGGACGCTTCACGAGCCAGCGATTCAGATCGGCCGCCGAAGCGACGGCCGTGCCATCGTAGGTATTGCCCCGGGTGTCGAGCGGCGCCCCGTTCTCGCGATAGCGCACCCGCCCCGTCACGTCGAAGTTGTCGAGTGCCAGGCCGAGCGGATCCATGAACTGGTGACAGGAGCGGCAGGTGGGGTTCGCGCGGTGCATCTCCATCCGTTCGCGCGTGGTCAGCACCTTGCCTTCCTTGGTGCCCTCGGTCTGCTCCAGGTCGGGAACGTTGGGCGGCGGCGGGGGCGGCGGCGATCCGAGCAACACTTCCATCACCCACTTTCCACGCAGGACCGGCGAGGTGCGATTGCCGAGCGACGTCTGTACGAGGACGCTGCCGTGGCCGAGGATGCCGCGACGCGCCTCGTCTGGATAACTCACGCGGCGGAACTCGGTGCCGGCCACGTTCGGAATGCCGTAGTGCCTGGCGAGCCGTTCGTTGACATACGTCCAGTCGGCCGTGAAGAGCTCGAGGACGTTGCGGTCGTTGCGGACAATGTCCTCGAAGAAGAGCTCGGTCTCCCGCTTCATCGCATCGGCCAGTCCCTGGTCAAAATCCGGGAAGAAGAACGCGTCGGGATGGACCAGGTCGAGGTCGGGGAGGCGCAGCCATTGCGCGGCGAACCGCTTGCTGAGCGCCACGGCGCGCGGATCGGCCATCATGCGCTTGACCTCGCGCTCGTACGTCAGCCGGTCGGAGAGTCGACCCGCCTTTGCCAGCGAGAGGAGGCGCTCGTCCGGCATGGTGCCCCAGAGGAAGAACGAGAGCCGCGAGGCGAGATCGACGTCACTGACGGTGTAGTCCTTCCCTTCCACCGCATTGGCCGGGGTCGGCTCGATGCGGAAGACGAAATACGGGCTCGCGAGCATCGCCTGCAGTGTCAGGCGGATGCCGTCTTCGAAGGCGTTGTCGGGGCTCGCCGCGGCGCCGCGGTCGTAGAACGCCAGCAAGGCCTCGCGGTCACGCGCGGTGAGCGGCCTGCGATACGCCCGCTCTCCGAGCCGGTTGATGATCTGCGCCGCGCAGGCCCGCTGGGCCGCTTTCGCCGCGGGACGGCAGGAAAAGACCCGCTTGCGGCTCTCGGTCTCCGAGATCCCCGTGACATTGCGCGGGCCGTTGACGGTCAATTCCATGATCGCCGGGGGCTCGGTGGAACCGGCAGCGGCGCTGCCTCCCGAGGCGCGGGACCAGTCGTGCGGCTTGATCAGGTCTTCGTACGGGCCGAGGGTCCGCGCCGCAAAGGCCACGGACACCTTGTGCTGTCCGGCCTTCACCTTGATCGGGTCGGTGCGGATGTAGTCGGCGCCGAGGGGCGCATCGGCCGAGCCACCGTTCTGCGCGATCCCGCGCTCATACATCAGGAGGGCCACGCGCTCCCCGTCGATCGAGACATCGATGTCCTCCAGCTTGAGTCCGATGCCTCCGGCCACGTTCATGCGGAACTCGTATTCGCCATCGGCCGGGAAGGTGTGCGTGGCCACCAGGCCGCCCCGCGTCCCGTACGGCGTCCCCTCGACGTGATCCCAGGGGTGCTGGGACGTGAAGGGCGAGGTCTTGTACGTCGCCTGCGCAAAGACCGGATTCCGTTCGCCGATCGCGATCCGCGCCACCGCGGAGGCCGCGTTCAGGTACGCCTCCAGCAACGTGGGCGACAGCAACTGCGCTGCGGAGATGTTGTCGAAGTTGGCGCTCTTGGTATCGAGCGGGAGGTAGTCGCCCGCGTTGACCTCGAGGCCGAGCAGGTCACGGATCACCGCCTCGTACTCGGCCCGGTTGAGCCGCTGGAACACACGGGACCCCGGATTGACCGGACCGGCATTGTCGACGATGCCCTCGATGGCATCCGCGAGCAGGACCAGGGAGTCGCCGGTGGGGCGGCGCGACCCGGGCGGCGGCATCATGTCGGTGCGCAGCTTGCGGACCACGCGCTCCGCCGTTGCGACATCGCGCATCGCTCCCTCGACCTTGAATCCGGCGAGGGAGAGATTGCCGCGCTTCTGGCGCTCGCTGTGGCAGGACGCCGCGCAGTACCGCTCAACCATCGGCGTCAGCGCCGCGGCATCGATGCGCGGGGCGTGCGGCGCCGGAGGGAGGATGGGCTTCCGCGGCGGCGGTCCGCCGCTCGCCGTGAGCCCGAGTCCAATCGCCGCACCCACGGCGGCAAGCAGAACCTTCATGCAGCGTCGTCTCCCTTCCCCACGCCCGTCGGGGAAGCATCGATCAGGTCATTCGGCGCCGGACAGCGCGTCGGCCGGCGCCCAACAATAGAGGGCTCGGCATGGGTTTACGCAACGCGACGGGGGGGCGTTGGGGCAGTATCCCCCCCATCCCTGTCGGAGGGCCATCGGCCAGGCTGCCGCCCTCGACGAGCGAAAGAGCCGCCAGCGTTGGCTCGGGGACCCGCGGACTGGAATCCGGCTTGGAGTATCCTGCTAACCTCCTCAGAGAACATCAGAGGTTAGTCGGTGCGATTCGTATCCCGGGAGCGCGGCCCCGGTCGTCACATGATTGCGATTCGCGCCAGCCGGATAACCGTTAAAGTGGGGCTTTCCGGGTTCCCAGAAGCCTTAGATCACCCCTTCCTCGGTCTCCCTGATGAGCAGGTCCACCACGGCCTTCGTGTCACCTCCAGCCGCGTGGTACGCACGGATCTGGCGATCCGCACTCGAGCCCTCGGCCAGGATCCGGAAGGCGTACTCGACCTCCTTCCGGGAGCCGAGTTCGTCGAGGACATCGTCCAGGAACCACTCGATGAACTCGCGGATGAGCGACGCGGCGGGAAGTTCGACCTCCTTCCCGAAGTCGATCAGCTTCCCCTCGAGCCCGTAGCGCACCGCCCGCCACTTGTTCTCGTCGATCAACTCCGAGCTGTACAGGCGGAACGTCGTGTTGTCGCGCCGCATCTTCCAGAGCTTGAAGACCATCGCCTGCAGGATGGCCGCGATGCACACCGCCTCATCCACCCGCGTGCACACGTCGCAGATGCGGAACTCGAGGGTCGGGAACGTGTGATGGGGGCGTACGTCCCACCAGATCTTCGAGCCGTTCGGGATGCAGCCCGTCGCGACGAGTGTCTCGAGGTAGTGTTCGTAGTCGCCCCAGGACGGGATGAAACGCGGGACGCCCGTGCGAGGAAAGGCACGAAAGACGGCGCTGCGGTACGACTTGAGCCCGGTGAGCCGATTGATCCAGAAGGGTGAACTGGTCGAGAGGCAGAGGATGTGCGGCAGGAAATAGCGCGACACATTACACGCGTCGATCAGGAAGTCCTTGTCCTCGATCCCGATGTGGACGTGGGTGCCGAAGATCAGGAGCTGCTGGGCCAGCTGCTGCATCGCCTCCTTGGTGCCGACGTAGCGATCGAGCTGGGTGATCTCCTGGTCGGCCCAGTGCGAGAAGGGGTGGGTCCCCGCCGCGGCGATCTTGAGTCCCTTGCGTCCCGCGAGCTCCATGACGCCGCGCCGCAGCTCCACGAGCTGGGCGCGGACCTCCTGAGGCGTGCGGCAGACCGTGGTGCCCACCTCCACGATGCTCTGGTGGAGCTCCGGTTTTACCTGTCCGAGGATCAGGTGATCGGCCTCCAGGATCTGCGTGATGTACGACGTGAGCGCGCGGCTCTGGGGATCGATGATCTGGTACTCCTCCTCGACGCCGATGGTGAGCGTGGGTCTCTGCATCGGAACTCAGCTCCTGGGATGCACCACGAAGGTGGGGACGGTGCTTCCCCCGCCGGCGGTGACGTTGAGCAGCTTGGCGGTGGAGAGGCGCGTCAGGAGCCCGTCCATCGTGGCGCCATTCGAGACGAAAGGCGCCGTGTCGTACATGCGGTCATAGACCTCGAGCCGTCCGTCCACCCAGCTCGGGAACGGCTCGGCGGGGATCTCCACGCGCTCCTGCACGATGAATGGGGCGGCGAGGGCTTCCTGCACCGCGCGCTCCCACGTGGCGGCGTCGACGGTCCAGCCGAGGGTGATCCCCTTGCCGCCGTAGTCATCGTTCGGCTTGAGCACGAGGCGCTCGCGCTCCGCGTGCATGAACGGCACGAGATCCACCGACCGGCCCTGGTACACGGTGTGTCGCTCGGCCACGACGCGGGTCCACGGGATCATCGCGTGGATCGCCGCGAGGTCTGCGGCGTCGAACATCCCGGCATTGGCCTCATCGCTCAGGACGGCCAGCGAGGCCTTCTTGTGCAGGACCTTCGCGTGAAAGCCGTCGACGAGGCACACGGCCCCATCGCGGACGGCGCGGACCACGTCATGCTGGAGCCCGCAGGTCTCGATCAGTTCGCTGATGAGGACGCGCTTGTAGATGAGGTCGATGGGTTTCCCACCCGACCAGAGCTTGCCGTCGCGGTACTCACAGCGGCGCGGGTCGTCGATGACCGCCTCGAGGCCGAGCGTGGCGAAGTGCTGCTGATACAGCTCGAACTCGGTCCGAGTGGGCACATCGTCCCAGTCCAGGATCCCGATCCGCGGCGCGCGGCGGTCGCCGGAGAATTCGCGCCAGGCCTGCAACACGGCGCCAACGACGCCCTGCCGGGCGGGCATCGGGAAGACCGCGTACCTCGACGCGAAGTCGCGCATGGCGCGCGTGTCGAGGAAGGTATCGCTCAGCGCATCGCAGTACGCGGCCCCCGCCGGCGTCTCCGCATTGTTCTCGGTCAGGGCCAACCCGCCGCTGGACGGCTGGTCAAAGAAGTCGAGGCGGGAGGTCGGGCTGGGGTGGCGATACCGGAGCGGGGTCGCGAAGAGCTCCTCCTCCCAGTCCAGCAGGCCGAACTGCGCGCGGAAGGCGGCGTCGTGCTGTGCCCGATGAAAGGCGGTGGCGCAGGGCCGGAGGATGGCCGCCACCCGGCGTTGCATGGTGTCGAGCTGCGCGAGGGTCATGAGTCTCGGGCGCAGCACCGTGCAGAGCGCGCGCCCCCCGAAGACCAGCCCGCGCCGGGTCAGCTCGGACTCGATGTGCGCATGCGTCTCCTCCGCGACCTCGTGGGTCAGCAGGTCGTGCCACGCCGCGACGAGGCTCATGGCGCCCCCCGGGTGCGCGCGCGGGATGTCATCGGCTGGCCGTGAAGAGCGCGCTCCACTTGGCCTCCACCGCGGTGCGACGCGGGTGTTTCGCCAGCTTGATCGCCATGTCGGCCATGTGCGTCACGGCCCATTCAAAATAGGTCGGCGTCAGCGAGTAGATGTCCATGTCCGGCGCGCAATTCATGAAGTCGATCGCATACGGCACGCCGTCCTTGATGCAGAACTCGAGCGAGTTCATGTCATAACCCAGTGCCCCGCAGAGCGTGCGACAGTCGCGCACCACGCGGTCGCGAAGCGCCGGCGTGAGGTAGTCGTCGTCGACGATGTACTTGCGGGCCTTCGGGTCGTACTGCATGACCAGCACGTCCTCCTGCCCCAGGCAGAGGCACCGGACGAACTGGTCCCACTGCACCATCTCCTGCACGATCATGGTGAGGCGGCCGCACTGGTCGTAGTTGCGGACCAGCTCCTCGAGGGTGTGGCAGACATAGACCTCCTTCCACCCGCCGCCATGGGCATCCTTGAGGATGCAGGGCAACCCGACGTGGTTGGCGATCCCCTGCCAGTCGAGCGGGAAGCGCAGGTTGCGCAGCGACTCCCCGGGGACGATCCCCTCGACGTAATCCTTGTTGGGGAGAAGCACGGTCTTCGGCGAGGCGACGCCCAGCTTCGCGGCCAGCGCCGCGCCGAAGAACTTGTCGTCGGCCGTCCACATGAACGGGTTGTTGACGACCGTCTTCCCCTCGAGCACCGCCTTCTTGAGGTAGGAGCGGTACATCGGCACCTCGTGCGAGATGCGATCGATGAGGACGTCGTACGGGACGGGGCCATCGTGATGGTCCCCGCCCAGCACCGCGAACTCCGCGATGACGCCGACATCGCGCTTGTTGACTTCCTCGATGAAGGCCGGGGGCCAGCTCCACTCGCGCCCGACGACGAGACCGATGCGTTTGGTCATGCGATGCTCACGGTACCTGGATTGAAGGCTCGTCGCGCTGGCGCCGGCCAGCACCCATCGTGGTGCCAACATGGGCCCCGGCCTTCGCCGGGGCGACGGACAGTGGTGCTCTCACCCGTTCAGTCGTGCCCCCCGACATAACGCACGATCATCTCTTCCCAGAAGGGCCAGTCGTGGGCATGGCCGTCCCAGGCACGTAACGCGTTCCCGATCCCACGCTCCCACAGCAGCCCCGAAAACTCCTGGTTCTCGCGAAAGTGCGGGTCCCCGCGCCCGATGGCGATGACGATATCCTGCCGCCGGAACGCCGCGAGCCGCGCGGGGTCATGTTCGTTGCGCATGAACGCCATCGGGTTCGCCGCGTAGACGTTGCCGTCCGAATAGCCGCCGGTCATCCCCGAGATGTCGTACATCCCGCTCATCCCGATGATGCGATGAAACAGGTGGGGATTGCGCAACCCGATGCTCATCGCGTGAAACGCACCAAAACTCGCACCGGTTGCCATGACGAAGCCGTTCGCGTTGACGTGCCGCGTGAACGGCAGCAGCTCATCCCGGATGTAGGCGTCGTACCGGAGGTGCCGCCAGGCGCGCTCGCCCGGATGTGCGGCCTTGTCGTACCAGCTCAGGTCGTGGTTGTGATCCAGGCACCACAGCTGGAGCCAGCCACGCTCGATATGTTCGCGCAGCACGTCCGGCATGTACCGATCGGGCCACTCATTGTGGTTGCCCATCGTCGTGGGAAAGGCCAGCAGGCGCGCTCCGCCATGGCCGAACCACCGTACATGCATCGCGCGCCCGACATTCGGGCTGTGCCAGACGTGGTGGTGACCCATCATGCGCGTCCCCATCAGGATCCCTCCGCCTCCGCCTCGACCTCGGCCCCCAACCCGGACGCTGGCGCGTCCCCGGACAGGAGGAACGGAAAGGCATCGCGCAATCGACGTCCCCACGCAGCCTCGTTGTGCACCCCCTGCGCATCCTCCACGTACTTGAGGCGACGCGCTCCGCCAGCGTCAGGCGCGCGCGTCCCCGATCCCTCAGTGTATCCCTTGGCCGACAGCAGGTCGCGCATGCTCCTCGCGTTGGACAGCGTCCCGGCTCCCTCGCGCATCCCGACGTCGAGGTAGATCCGTCCGGCAACGTTGGCCGCATCCTGGACGAAGGGGAAGATCCCTCCCTCCGCAAACCAGAAGGCCGGACTGAGGACACCCACGAAGCCAAAGCTCGCCGGGGCGCGGAAAAAAGCGTAGAGCGAGATCAGGGCGCCGAGCGAGGATCCCATGATCCCCGTGGTGGCGCGGCCGGGTTCAGTGCGATAACGCTCGTCGATGATCGGCTTGAGGGTATGTACGATGAAATCCACGTAGGCGTCCCCCCCACCCCCACCGTGGCGCCCATCCCGCCAGGGGGAATACTCCCTCATCCGGTCCACGCCCATGTTGGGGATTCCCACGATGATCGCGCGGCGCCCCTTGCGCGGCGCGCGGGCCAGGGCGCGATCCACCCCCCACTCCCCGGCAAAGCTCGTCCGCGGATCGAACAGGTTCTGCCCGTCGTGCATGTAGACCACCGGATAACGTCGTGTCGTCCGATGGTAGGAGGCCGGCGTATAGACGAGGATATCGCGCTGGTTCCCGAGCTGCGGAGAATGAATATCGGGGAGGATGTCCAGCGTCCCGGGGGCCTGCCGCCGACGGGTCACCCATTTCTCGATGAAGTTCCTGCTGATGGGCATGCCGCGCGCGCTGGGTCTCGGTGGGACGGGATTCGCTAAGGTAGCCGATC
>WBZL01004799.1_pt1 | contig 11490 bp, 8 predicted proteins | sample 5204291 | NCBI WGS metagenome assembly WBZL01 (sample SAMN12344345, study PRJNA552823) | activated sludge metagenome | biome: Activated sludge suspended growth; feature: Nitrification reactor; material: Wastewater; isolation source: activated sludge from nitrification reactor of wastewater treatment...
ACTACACGCTGCTGCGCACCCACGTCGCGACGCTGGCTCAGCACGTCGAGCGCGGCCTGCTCGCGCTCGAGCCCGCCGTCGCCCTCGATCGCGCCGGCTAGGCCCCACCCACTCGACCTTGGAGCGTGCCATGCAGTACCTCGATGCAGTGGTGATCGGCGGGGGCCAGGCCGGCCTGGCCATGGGCTACCACCTGGCCCGACGCGGCCGCCGGTTCACGATCCTCGACGCAGGCCCGGCCGTGGGCCACACCTGGCGCACCCGCTGGGACTCGCTGCGGCTGCTGACCCCGTGCCCCTACAACGACCTGCCCGGGCTGCGCTTCCCCGCGCCCGCGTGGAGCTTCCCGAGCAAGGACGACGTGGCCGACTACCTGCAGCGCTACGCGACCCACTTCGCGCTGCCCGTGCGCGGCGACAGCCGGGTCACCCATGTGCACCACGAGGACGGGCGCTTCCTCGTCCACGCCACCACCGGCTCGTTCGTCGCTCCGGTGGTGGTGGCGGCCACCGGGCCCTACCAGGAGCCTTGGATCCCGGCGCTCGCGCGGGGCCTGGGCGAGCCCGTGGTGCAGCTGCACAGCCGCGACTACCGACGCCCCTCGCAGCTGCCCGCGGGCGACGTGCTGGTGGTGGGCGGCGGCAACTCGGGCGCCGGGATCGCCGAGGATCTAGCCCGCGCGGGCCGAGGCCACCGCGTCCACCTCGCGCTGGGGCGCACCGCCAGCAGCCCGCGCCGCGTGCTGGGCCGCGACCTGTTCTGGTGGGCGCAGCGGCTGGGCGTGCACCACATCCCGGCCGACTCCGCGCTGGGGCGCCACATGCAGCGCCAGCCCGACGGCCTCATCGGCACCAGCCCCGCCCAGCTCGCGGACGCGCACGGGATCGTGCTGCGCCCCCGCGTGGTGGCGGCCGAGGGCGACCACGTGGGCTTCGCCGACGGCGGGCGCCAGCGCTTCGCCGCCGTGCTCTGGGCCACCGGCTTCACCCCGCGCTACGACTGGATCTCGGGCCTCGCCTCGGTCCTCGACGAGCGCGGGGCCCCTCGCCACCGCCGAGGCCTCGCCGCCACGCCGGGCCTGTTCTTCCTGGGCCTGCGGTGGCAGCGACACATCGATTCCTCGCTGCTGGGCGGGGTGGGTCGCGACGCCGCCCACCTCGACGCCGCCATCGAGCGTCACCTGACCGCCCCCACCTCCTCTCGCGCGTGGGCTCGCTTCACCCCAAGGACGCCATGAACACTCGAACCGTCACCTCCATCGACCTGTTCACCGTGAGCCCGCGCTCGACCGACGCCGCCGAGTACTGGCCGAGGATCGAGCACATGATCGACCTCAGCGAGGCCCACGGCTACACCGGCATGTTGATCTTCACGGGCAACGACACCCTGGTGGAGCCGTGGGTGGCCGCCCAGCGGCTGGTCGAGCGCACCCAGCGGCTGATCCCGCTGGTGGCAGTCAACCCGATCTACGCCCACCCGTTCACCGTGGCCAAGCAGATCGCCTCGCTGGCCCATGTCTACGGGCGCCCCACCTACCTCAACCTGGTCGCGGGCGCGGCCATGAGCTACCAGGCGGCGCTCGGCGACACCCTGGACCACGACGCCCGCTACCAGCGGCTCGGCGAGTTCTTGGCGATCGTCAAGGGGCTGCTGACCCAGGCGCGCTACAGCCAAGAGGGTCGCCACTACCGGGTCGAGAACCTCCAGCTCCTGCCCTCGGTGCCCGCCGAGCTCCAGCCGGGCCTCTTGCTCTCGGGCCAGTCCGAGGCGGCGCTGCGCGTGGCCCAGCGCTGCGAGGCCGTGAGCATGCAGATGCTGCCCGGCACCCTCGCCCCGGGCCTGCGCCCCGGGGTCGGCGGGATCCACTTCGGCGTGATCACCCGGCCCACCGAGCAGGAGGCCTGGGACGCAGCGCACGCCCTCTTCCCCCGCGATCCCGAGGCCCAGGCCATGCTCGAGCTGTCGATGGGCAACACCGACGCGAGCTGGAAGTGGCGCATGAAGGTCGCGGCCGACGAGGGGCAGTCTGCGGCCCCGGGCTACTGGCTCGAGCCCTTCCGCAACTTCCAGGCCGATTGCCCCTACTTCGTGGGCAGCCACGACCAGGTCTCGGCGCTCGTCGAGCGGCTGGTCGCGGGCGGCATCGACACCATCATCCTCGACCTGCCCCCCGTGGAGGCCGAGCTCGCCAATGCCCGCCAGGCCATCACCGAGGCCGGCGTCACCGTCCGTCACGGGTGAGCCATGCGAGTCGATCACGACATCCTCCCCATCGGCGCGGGCCTGGGGGCCGACCTGTCCCCCGGGGTCGCGCCCGCGGCCCCCACCGTCGCGCAGCTGTTCGACCCTGGCTCCGTCGGCGAGCGGCGCCTCGATCGCGCGGTCGACGAGATCATCGCTCGGCTGCTCGCCCGCGGGATCGTCAGCAGCCCCGTGCCCTACGACGAGCTCGCGCGCGAGCGGCCGTTCGCCGCGGTGCCCGAGCACCCGGTGGATCCCGCGGGCTACTTGGCCGGGCTCGACCGCGACGTGCTCGAGCACTCGGTCAACACCGCCTCGCCCGCGTTCATGGGCCACATGACCGCGGCGCTGCCCCACTTCGTGCGGCCGCTGGCGCGGCTCGTGGTCGCGCTCAACCAAAACCCCGTCAAGGTCGAGACCTCCAAGGCGCTCACGGTGCTCGAGCGCGAGGCCCTGGCCATGCTGCACCACCAGCTCTATGGCCTGGGGGCCGAGCACCAGCGCGCGCATGCCCAGCACGCGGGCAGCACCATGGGGGTCATCACCTCGGGCGGCACCACGGCCAACCTCACCGCGCTGTGGATCGCCCGCAACGGCGCCTACGGGCCTCGGCCCGGGTTCGACGGGGTGGAGCGCGAGGGGCTGGGCGCCGCGCTGGTCCACCACGGCGATCGTCGCGCGGTGGTGGTGGCCTCGCGGCTCGCCCACTACTCGCTGAACAAGGCCGCCGATCTGCTCGGCCTGGGCGAGCGAGGCCTGTCGCTGGTGGCCACCGACGCGCAGGGCCGCGTGGATCCCCTGGAGCTGCGGCGGGTGGTGCAGGAGCACCGTCGCCGCGGCGAGCGAGTGCTGGCGATCGTGGGCGTGGCCGGCACCACCGAGTCGGGCAGCGTCGATCCGCTCGATGCCCTGGCCGACGTCGCGGCCGAGGCCGGCGCTCACTTCCACGTGGACGCCGCGTGGGGCGGCCCGCTGGTGTTCTCGCGCCGTCACCGTCGGCTGCTGCGGGGCATCGAGCGCGCCGACTCGATCACCATCGACGGCCACAAGCAGCTCTACCTGCCCATGGGGATCGGCGCGCTCGTGCTCCGCGACCCCACGCGCGCCGCGGTCATCGAGAAGCAGGCCCGCTACATCATCCGCGCGGGCTCGCCCGACCTGGGGCGCCGCTCCGTGGAGGGGTCGCGCGCCTCCGTGGCCGTGCTGCTGCACGCGGCCCTGCACCTGCTGGGCCGAGCGGGCTACGCCGAGCTCATCGACGCCGGCATCGCTCGAGCCCGCGACCTGGCGCGGGCGGTTCGAGCCCGTTCGGCCTTCGAGCTGGTGGTCGAGCCCACCACCAACATCGTCGACTACCGCTACCTGCCGCCCGAGCTGCGCGCGCGCGCCCGGTCCCGCACGCTCTCGGCCGACGACGAGCGGGCGCTCGACGCCCTCAACGAGCGGCTGCAGGCGCTCCAGTGGCAGCGGGGTCGCAGCTTCGTCTCGCGCACCACGCTCTCGTACCTGCCGCGCTCGCGGTCGGTGGTGGTGCTGCGGGCCGTGCTCGCCAACCCCCTGACCACCGCCGCCCACATCGAGGCCATGCTCGACGAGCAGGAGGCGCTCGCCGCCGAGCTGCTGCGAGCGCCCGCGCCCACGCGCGCCCGCGAGGTGCAGCCATGAGCGCCGAGCGCTCGCTGCACGCGCTGCTGCGGGCCGTGGACGAGGGCGACGTCGATCTCGCCCGGGTGCTCCTGGCCGAGCAGCCCGCGCTCGCCCGCGGCGCGGACGAGGCCGGCTGCACCGCCCTGATGCTCACCGCCCGCTTCGATCGCCCCGAGATCGCCCGGCTGCTGATCGACGCCGGCGCCGACCTCGGGGCCCTCGACACCGTCCACGGCAGCACTGCGCTGGCCTGGGCGGCCTACTACGGTAGTCTCCCGGTCGTCGCCCTGCTGGTCGACGCCGGCGCCGACGTCCACCACATCAACCCCTACGGGCTCGACCCCGCCCAGATCGCCCAGGGCGGGGCCCGTGGCGAGCACGCGGCCGACGCTCCCGAGCGCTGCCCCGAGGACTTCCTCGCCATCGTCGAGCTGCTAGCTGGCCCCTCACCCTCCCCACCCAACCCGACCCTCACGTGAACGACGGCAAGGTCCAGCTCGGAGACGTCGACCTCAACCTGCTCGTGCACCTGCACGAGCTGCTCGAGACCGCCAGCGTCACCGAGGCCGCCCGCCGCCTGGGCATCACGCAATCGGCCATGAGCTACGCGCTGCGGCGCCTGCGGGTGCTCTTCGACGACAAGCTGCTCGTGCGCGGCCAGGGGGGCATGTCCCGCACCCCGCGGGCCGAGGCCCTGCGCGACCCGCTCTACCGCAGCCTGCTGGCCCTGCAGGACACGCTCGCCGGCCACGAGCCCTTCGTGCCCGAGCACGCCGAGCGCAGCTTTCGGCTCATGATGAGCGACTACATGCAGCTGGTGATCCTGCCGCGCGTGGTGGAGCTGGTCGGTCGCGAGGCGCCGGGCGTCCAGCTCCAGGTCGAGAGCTTCACCGACCCCGAGCAGCTCACGCCTCGGCTGCTCTCGGGCGAGCTCGACCTGGCCATCGGCGGTCCGCTCATCGGGGCGTGCGAGGAGATCGTGCGCGAGGTGCTGCTCGGGGATCGGCTCTGCTGCGCCGTGGCCCGCGAGCACCCCAGCGTCGGCGCTCGCCTCACCCTCGAGGATTTCGTGGTCCTGCCCCACGTGCTGATCTCGCCCTCCGGCACCGGCCTGGGCCTGGTCGACGAGATGCTCGCCGCCCTCGGGCACCGACGTCACATCGCCGTGCGCGTGCAGAGCTTCCTCTCGGCCCCGTTCCTGGTGGCCGCCTCCGACGTCGTGATCACCGCGCCCGAGCGGATCCTGCGGGTCTACGCCGAGCCCCTGGGCCTGCGGCTGCTGGAGGCCCCGGTGGAGCTCGCCGGCTTCGAGCTGACGCTGCTGTGGAGCCAGCACGTGCGCCACGACGCCGCGATCGCCTGGCTGCGCCAGACCGTCACCCGTGCCTGTGTGGAGTCCGCGTGATCCGCCGCAAGATCGTGCTCGCCGAGGTCGACCTCAACCTGCTCGTCGCCCTCGAGGCCCTGCTCGACACCCACAGCGTGACCCGGGCCGCCCGCCGCATCGGGGTCACCCAGTCGGCCATGAGCCACAGCCTCCGCCGGTTGCGCGCGCTGCTCGCCGACGACGTGCTGATCCGCGACGGCGGCGGCATGACCCCCACCCCCAAGGCCGAGGCCATGCGCGAAGAGCTGACCGCGAGCCTGCTCAAGCTCCAGGCCACCCTGCGCTCGACCGAGCGCTTCGTCCCCGCCCAGGCCAAGCATCGCTTTCGGATCTGCGCCCCCGACTACACCCACCTGTGCTTTGCGCCGCGCCTGGTCGCCAGCGTCGGTCGCTCCGCGCCTGGCGTCTCGCTGCACTTCAAGAGCCACATCGATCACCGAGCCGCCCAGGAGCTCGTCGCCGGCGAGCTCGACGTCGTCGTCACCGGCGAGCTCCCCGAGGTCCCCGAGCCGATCGTGCGCCAGCTCTTGGGCCAGGAGCGGCTGCTGTGCGCCGTGCGCTCGGGTCACCCCACGCTCGGCGAGCGCCTCAGCGTAGAGCAGTACGCCGCCCTGCCCCACATCGACATCACCGCGGCCGACAGTCGCGCCGGGCTCATCGACGAGGTGCTCGCCGCCCACGGCCTGCAGCGACGGGTGGCCCTGCGGCTGCAGAGCTTCCTCGGCTCGCCGCTCATCCTCGTCCGCTCCGACTTCGTCCTCACCGCTCCCGAGGGCGTGATCGAGGTCTACCGCCGCAGCCTGCCGCTGCGCATCGTGGAGCCGCCCATCGCGCTGCCCCCCCTGCTGACCTTCATGCACTGGCACGAGCGCACCCAGGACGACCCCGCCATGCAGTGGCTGCGAGACGCGATCCGGCGGGCGTTCGAGGGGCGCACCGACGCGGCCGCCCCGGACGCTCCGTGAGCCTGCGCGGGCCCGTTCGTCGCTCGAGCGCTCATGGCAGCGTCGAACACGTCGAGGCGGTCGAAGTCGTAGAGCGCGTAGAACGACGACGACGACGTGCCGCTGCGCGACTGGGCGTCGCGGGCCGAGGCCTCGGCCCAGTCCTGCGTGCGGAAGCGGAACGATTGCATGTACACCCGCCAGTGCTGACCGTCGTAGCGGTGCATCACCGCCGTCCCGTAGCCGGTCGACGATGATGAATGCGGTCGCGCCGATCCCCACGAGCCCGAAGCTCACACCAGTGCCCAGCGCCACGGGATGGAGCCTCTCTCGACCAGGTCGCGCTTGCTGCGTGACTTTAGCGGCTCACCTCTCTAAGGGCCGTCGACGCGGCCTTGGGTCGGGCGTCGACACGGGTGACTTTTCACTGGTCATGGGCCCGACCGGCGACATTCTGGCGACGATCCGGGGGCTCGCGACTGCGGTACCCTCCCCGTCCGACCATCGATGCGGATCGAGCGCGTAGAGCTTCACGAGGTCTCCGTTGCAACGCCACCGGGTTGGCGCACCGCGCTTGGCAAGCCGGCGCCCGAGATCCCTCGCATCCTCGTGGCGCTCTCCCACGGGGATGCCATCGGGTGGGGCGAGGTCGTTGCTGGCACGGTCCCTGCCTTCAGCGGTGAGTACGTCGACTCGGCATGGATGGTCCTCGAGCGATTCGTGCTGCCGCCACTGGTGGGGCGAGAGCTGCGTGAGCCCGAAGCGCTCGAGCAGCTGTCGTGTTGGCGCCGCATTCGTGGCAACCACATGGCCAAGGCGGCGGTCGAGGTCGCGGTCTGGGATCTGATCGGGCAGTGCCAGGGCTTCAACGTCGGCGAGCGACTCGGCGGAACCCGACGTGCGGTACCCATCGGGACCAGCGTTGGGCTCCAGCCCGACATCGAGACCCTGCTCGAAGTGGTCGATCGTCGGGTGAAGCGAGGCTACCGGAGGATCAAGTGCAAGATCGAGCCAGGCCACGCGCTCGCGCCGATCCGCGCCGTCCGCGAGCACTTTCCCGACATCGAGCTCTCCGTCGATGCCAACGGCTCCTTTGGCCGTGACGACGTCGCCATCTTCGAGGGTCTGGACGAGCTCTCGCTCGCGATGATCGAGCAACCGCTCGGTCCCCACGATCTGGTCGGGCACGCGAGCTTGCAGCGACGCTTGCGAACCGCGATCTGTCTCGACGAGAGCATCACCAGTGCTGCCCACGCCGAGACCGCGATTGCACTGGGCGCCTGCCGGATCGTCAACGTCAAGATCGGCCGCCTGGGTGGCCTCGGCGAGGCTCTGCGGGTGGCTCGGGCATGCGAGGCCGCGGGCGTCGAGCTCTGGTGTGGGGGCATGCTCGAGACCCCGATCGGCCGCTACGCGGGGCTGAACCTCGCGACCTTGCCGTCGTTTGGCCGTCCCCACGACATTGCGCCCCATCTCCAGGGAGAAGGGCGCGACGGCTTTGCCGGGCCCGCGCTCACCATGGTCGACGGAATGCTGGCGGCGCCATCGGGTCCCGGCTTGGGTCTCGATGTCGACTACCGCTTCATCGAGCGACGGCGCAGGCGACGCTTTCGGCTCGGCCATCGCGAGGGCGTCCCGATCCTCTCTCCGCGGGCCTGGGCAGCAGGAGTCGAGGAGTCCCGACCCGATCCCGCCGCGCCGCTTCCGCGACGCGACATGGAGCCGTTGACCGCCGCCTTCGAGCGGGTCGCCCGGGCGCACCCCGAGCGCGTGGCGATCGAGCACGGCTCCCTTCGGCTCGGTTACGGTGAGCTCGAGCGCCTGACCGAGGATCTCGCGAGGGCTCTGGTCGCGCTGGGCACCACCGAGAGGGTCGTGGCCATCCATGGAAGACCTCGCCCGGCCCTGGTCGTGGCCATGCTCGCGGTGCTCCGCGCCGGCGCAGCCTACTTGGTGCTGCCCCACCAGCTGCCCGAGGCCGAGTGGCGCGCGCGCTGGGGCCAGGCTCGGCCGGCGGTGCTCCTCGTGCTCGAGGGGAGCACTCCGCCTTCGGCCGCAATGCTGGCGTTCGTCGATGCGCCGATCGTCGCGATCTCGGAAGCGCTCGAGTGGCCTGGGCTGCGCAACACGGCCCGTGCGGCGAGCTTGCCCAGGATCCCGGCCAGTGCGCTCGCGTATGTGTTGTTCACGTCCGGGACCACCGGTGTGCCCAAGGGCATCCTGGGCGAGCACGGGCCGCCGGTTCACTTCCTCGAGTGGCAGCGGCGTCGTTTCGAGCTGAGCCCGGACGATCGCTTTGCGATGTTGGCGGGGATCGGCCACGACATCATCCTGCGCGACATCTTCGCGCCACTCTCCGTCGGCGCCGTGCTGTGCATTCCCGAGGACGAGCGGGGGATCGTCGAAGCGCTGGGTTCATGGCTCGACGAGCATCGGATCACGGTTGCCCACCTGACTCCACTTCGCGGCCGGTTGCTGACTCGAGCGGAGCGCACGCTGTCATCGCTGCGGTTGCTGTTCTTCGGCGGGGATCACTTGCGCCCGGAGCTCGTTTCCCCGCTGGAACGAGCCGCGCCCCACGCCACGATCGTCAATTGCTATGGCACCAGCGAGACCCCGCAGGTCATGGCTTTCGACGTCGTCCACCGCGGCGGCTCACTGGAGCGCAGCGAGGTGGATACGTGCCCCATCGGTCGGGGGATCGAGGGGGTGCAGCTGCTCGTGCTCGACGAGGACGACCGACTCGCGCCGTGTGGCGAGCCGGGCGAGATCGTCGTGCGCAGCCCCTACCTCGCCCGTGGCTATCTCGGCCGATGCGAGCTGACGGCGCGACGGTTCACTGCCAACCCCTTGGGCGCAAGGGAGGACCACGACGACCGTGTCTACCGAACCGGTGACTGGGGACGCTATCTACCCGATGGCAGGGTCGAGCTGCTCGGACGGATGGATCGCCAGCTCGAGCTACGCGGGGCGAGGATCGAGCCCACGGCCATCGAGCATGCGCTCGAGCGCTTGCCCGGGGTCGCGCAGGCGTGGATCGGCGTGGCCGGCAAGACCGAGGTCGATCAGCAGCTCGTTGCCTACGTCGCGCGTGCCCCTGGCGCCGAGCTCCCGGCTCGCGACGACGAAGCGGCCACGGTGCTGCGGCGGGCGTTGGTCGGCACGCTCTCGTCCACCACGATGCCCGACCGCATCCTGTTCGTGTCCGAGATCCCCCTCACGGCCAACGGCAAGGTCGATGTCGCGGCGCTCGGGCGGATGGCGGACGCGCCGGCGCTGGCGGAGCCGCCTCGGGAGCCGCGAACGGCGACGGAGCGTGCGCTGGCGGAGATCTGGGCCGAGCTGCTCGATTGCCCAAAGCCGCACCTGGGCGATGACTTCTTCGCGCTGGGCGGCAACTCGCTGATGGCGATGGAGCTGTTGATCCGCATCGAGGCCGTGTTCGGGATCTCCCTGGCATCGCACGAGCCGTGGGTGTCACCCACGCTGGCCGGTCTCTCGGTCGTGCTCGAGCGGTCTCGAGCCACGGAGCCGCTGGCGAGCGAGGCAGGCTCGAGCACCGAAGGCCTGCGGCCGCTCTGCTCGGGTCAGGCGCGGCTGGTTCGTTGGCAGCAGCGCACCGGGTCGCTCGTCAGCCCCAAGGTCACCTCGCATCAGCGCCTACGCGGCCCGCTCGATGCCGAGCTGCTCGTTCGCACCTTCGACACCCTCCGTGCTCGGCATCGAGCGCTGCGCACGACCATCGTCGAGGTCGAGGGGCAGCCGATGGCTCGCGATGACGACGAACCGGGCGCGGCCGTGCGCTTCGAGGCGGTGGAAGGAGGCTCGGAGCAGGACGTGCTCGCGACGCTCGACGAGCGCCTGCACGCCGACGTCAGCCGGCCCTTCGCGCTGGGAGAGGAGCCGCTGGTGCGGGCGAAGCTGTGGCGGCTTGGACCTTTTGATCATGTGCTCGGGCTCGCCTTCCATCACGCGATCCTCGACGGCTGGTCGCGCAAGGTGTTGATGCGCGAGTGGTCCGAGCTCTACCGTGCCGCCGTCGAGGGCCATGCCCCCGCGATTGCTTCCCGCGCGCCCGAGCCGGACCAGCTCGTCGCATGGCAGCAGCGCCAGGAGTTTGCGCGGACACGCGACCCGCTGGTGTTTTGGCGCCCATACCTACGGGCCCTGCCGGCGGCGCCGACCGTTGGGGTCGGGAGCCCAGCGGCCCCGATTGCGCGGCACACGAGGACGGAGGTCGAGGCTGCGTCGATGGCCCAGCTCGAGCAGGTCGCCCGTCGGCGAGGCACCAGCCCGTTCGTGCTCTTGCTCGCGACGCTGACGCTGACGCTCCATGAGGTCCTGGGGCTCGACCGCGTCACCGTGGGTTTTCCCCACGCCAATCGCTCTCGCCGCGAGCTCGAGGGCATGGTTGGTCATCTGAGCAATCCGTTGATGCTGTCGATGGAGCTTGGTACGGAGCGTCGGCTCTCGTCGGTGGTCGAGCGCGTGGCCGAGCTAGTGCCCCAGCTCTTTTCCTGGCACGAGGTTCCGTTCGAGTGGCTGCTCGAGAAGCTCCGGCCCGACTGGGCTGCGTGCCACGAGCTGCCGTTCACGGCGTGGCTCAACCTCAACATCTCCGTCGACCGGCTGCTCACCCTGCCCGGTGTCGCTGTGAGCAAGCATCCCGTGCGCTCTTCGCCCCGGCCGGCGTTGCATGATCTGAGCGTCGGAGTGATGGTCGGGAGGGACGGGGATGCGAGCACTCGGATGAGCTGGACCTACCGCGAGTCTCGGCACTCGGAGGAGACGGTGTTGGCGATTGCCGGGCGCTGGCGAGCGTTGCTCCGGCAGCTCACGCACACGAGCTGACCAATCGCGCCGCGTCGGCGTCTCGCGTCCGCGTCTCGCGTGCTACGTCGGCTCGCCCTTGGGTCCCTCCTCCGCCACGGTGAGGCAGCGAGCGCGGGACCAGTGGCGGGTCGCCCCGAACCCCGAAGCTGGCCGCCCGCCCGTCGGCGGCGAAAGCGACGCCTCCGTCGGCGCGGCGTGATTCGCGAGGAGGCCCGCGGCGAGCCACGCTCTCCGGATCAGTGTGTCTACGTGGCGCCCTCGCCGGTGGGCACCACGATCACCTCGACCGTACGGCGGCTACTCCGGGCAGATCCGGTAGTAATGGTCATCCGGGCAGTTTCTGCCTACCTCGTAGTACTCACATGCGCGGCCACGCACGAAATTGCCGTAGTGTGGCCACTGGTCGTTCGTCTGCGAGCTATACACGAGAATTCCATT
>WBZL01004800.1_pt1 | contig 11488 bp, 13 predicted proteins | sample 5204291 | NCBI WGS metagenome assembly WBZL01 (sample SAMN12344345, study PRJNA552823) | activated sludge metagenome | biome: Activated sludge suspended growth; feature: Nitrification reactor; material: Wastewater; isolation source: activated sludge from nitrification reactor of wastewater...
ATGAATCGCGCCAAATGATCCTCGTTCAACCAATCGTCGAGTGACGGCGGCAGCAGGTAGTCGGTCTTGCGATCGGTGACGATGAAATGGGACATGCCGGACCTCCGTTCCTGGAACGGCTATGATTATAGCATATTCAGCGGGCGGCAAGGGTAAAGTCCGACAGGCTGCTAGCGCGACGACGTTCACAACTAATCTAATGCCAGCCGCGCATCAGCGCGATGCCGTGTCCTCCGCAGTTCCTAGCGGTGTCGAGCATCTCCGGCTGCAAACCGCCGAGCGCATAGACCGGCAACGGCGAGCATTCGGTGAGCTGTGCGAACGCTGTCCAGCCGATGCCTGCTACCCCGGGGTGGCTGGCCGTCGGCAGCAAGGGGCCGAGGACGACGAAGTCCAGTCCCAGTTCGGCGGCGCGCTCCAGGTCGGCAGCGCCGTGACACGAGGCGGCAACGCGGGCGAAATCCGGACGCCGTTCGATCTGCCAGAGCTGCCGCGACGAGAGGTGCACTCCCCCTGCGCCAACCCTGCGGGCGAGTTCCTGGTCGTCGTTGATCAGCACCACCACCTGTTCATGCCTGGCCGCCAGTGCCATGACCTGGCGCGCAAAAGCGTGGCGCTGCTTTGGCGGCAGCGTTTTGTCGCGCACCTGGAACAGGCGCAATCCGTTGGCCAGGGCGTTCTGCAGTCGTTCCAGTTCGGCCGCCACGCCAGACTTCTCGGCATTGCTCAGTGCGTATAGCGACGGCAGTGCCAGCGCACGCAGGATCGGATCGTTGGCCGGCAGAATCGGTGCAACGCTCGCCGTTGCGCCGGCCGGCAACCAGATCAGGCTGCTGTGCTCGATCGGCGCCAGTTCGCCGTGCCATGCGTTGACGCGAAAGAAGCGCAGGCGAACCGTCGCGTGCGGATAGCTGAATTCACAACAGACCCACGGCCAGGCTTGCTCGACGGTGATGCCGAGTTCTTCTTGCAGTTCACGAACCAGCGCCGCGCGCGCCGTCTCGCCAGGCTCGACCTTGCCGCCCGGGAATTCCCAGTAACCGGCATAAACCTTGCCGGGTGGGCGTTGCGCGAGCAGAAATTCGGGCGCCGACGGATCGCCGCGCAGCATCACTGCCGCCGCTACTTCGGTCACCGGAGTCATCGGGCGCCTGATCGTTCCTTTGCTGGCTCAGGCAACATTCCGCGAGCGCTTGCGCGCGGTCGTCGGCGAAGCAGCCGGAACGCGGCGCGGCCGTTTCTGGCCATCGAGCGCAGCGAGTTGCCGGCCGGCCCAGTCCCTGGCGAACTGCCAGGCGACGCGCCCACTGCGCGAACCGCGTTCGAGCGCCCAGTTGAGCGCGTCGCGCTCGGCACGGACGATCTCGTCGCGGGGGCAGCCAAAGGACTGCAGCCAATGCGCCACGATGTCGAGATAAGCCTCCTGGTCGAAAGGATAGAAGGAAATCCACAGGCCGAAGCGCTCGGACAGCGAAATCTTTTCCTCGACCGCTTCGCCGGGATGGATTTCCTCACCGACACGCCGGCTCTCGAGGTTCTCGGAGAAATACTCGGGCATCAGATGCCGCCGGTTCGACGTGGCGTAGATCAGCACATTCTCGGGCGCCGCAGCGATCGAACCGTCGAGAACGACCTTCAGTGCCTTGTAGCGTGCATCGCCGGTGTCAAAGGAAAGATCGTCGCAGAAGATGATGAAGCGTTCCGGGCGTCCATCGATCAGTTCGACGATGTCCGGCAAGTCGGTCAGGTCGCCCTTTTCCACCTCAATCACGCGCAGTCCTTGCGGGGCGTATTCGTTGAGCAGCGCCTTGATCAGCGACGACTTGCCCGATCCGCGCGCACCCGTGAGCAGCACATTGTTGGCCGGCTGGCCGGCGACGAAGTGGCGCGTGTTGGCGTCGATGCGCGCTTTCTGCTCGTCAATGTCCTGCAGGTCGCCAAGCCTGATCACGGGCAGGCGCATGATCGGTTGCAGATAACCTACGCCACGGCGGATTTGCCAGCGGAAAGCGCAGGCCGCAGCCCAGTCCGGAAATGGTGAGGCCGGCGGCAGCAAAGGCTCGAGACGATCGAGAAACTGCTCGGCGCGAACGAGGAAGCGCGCAATTTGTCGAAAAGAGTCGATCATCGGGCGGCGGACAGTATACTTCGAAAGTTGACGAACTCGATACTTTAGCCAAACCATGCACAAAAGCCAATCCCGCTCTTTCCTGGTCGTCGTCGCTGCCCTGCTTGCGGGGTTGCTCAGCGCCTGTGGGACGCCTGCGCCGAGCAGCGCCTGTGCCGCGCCCCCTAGCTGCCCAGCCTGTCCAGCCTGCGCCGTGGCTGGGTCAGCGCCCTCCCCCCAGCCGGCTGCCAGGCCGCTACAGGCCGCGCGCTGGAGCGACCTGCCGGGCTGGAACGACGATGACCTCGCTGCCGCCTGGCCAGCTTTCCTGCAATCTTGCCGCGCCCTCGCCAAGCGGCCGCAGTGGCCGCAATGGCAGGCGGTCTGTGACGAGGCACGGAGTCTGAACGAACCGGTAACGGCGGGCATCCGCCGCTTTTTCGAGTCGCGTTTCCAGCCCTGGCTATTGACCAATCCCGACGCCACGACGAATGGGCTGATCACCGGCTACTACGAACCGCTGCTACACGGCGCGCGGACGCGTGCCAAGCCCTTTCTGCAACCGGTGCTCGGCGTACCGCCCGATCTGCTGAACATCGACCTCGGCGCGGTCCTGCCGGATCTGAAGAACCTGCGCCTGCGCGGCCGTCTGCAAGGCAACAAGGTGGTTCCCTATTTTTCACGTGCGGAAATCACCGCTCATGAGAAGGACTACCTCGACCGCGTTTTACTTTACGTCGACGACCCCGTCGAACTGTTCTTTCTGCAGGTGCAGGGCTCCGGGCGCGTCAGGCTACCCGATGGCCAAACGGTACGCCTGGCTTACGCCGACCAGAATGGCCACCCCTATCAGTCGATCGGACGAGTACTCGTCGACCGCGGCGAGTTGACCCTTGAACAGGCTTCGATGGCAGGCATCAAGCAATGGGCACGCGCCAATCCGGGCCGGGTCAACGACCTCTTGAACACCAACCCGAGCTATGTGTTCTTTCGCGAACAACCCGCCACTGGCCATGACGGCCCGAACGGTGCACTCGGTGTCGCGCTGACCCCGGAGCGCAGCATCGCCGTCGACCCCCGCTACACGCCACTCGGCGCCCCCGTCTTCCTGGCCACCAGCCAGCCCGATTCGCCGACACCGCTGCGCCGTCTCGTACTGGCGCAGGATACCGGCGGCGCGATTCGCGGCGTCGTACGCGCCGATCTGTTCTGGGGCTTCGGTACGCAAGCCGGCCATCAGGCCGGTCGAATGAAACAGCCAGGGCAGATGTGGGTTCTCCTGCCGCCAGGCGCTGCACCAAAATAGGCCGGATAGGGTGCAAGCCGGTGCATAGACTCCTTGTATTGGTGCGCGAATGAGCCATATTGCACCATAATGGTGCATCAAGAAGCCCAAGAATGAGCGCAAGTCATTGAATCCAGAGATGGCTTGACCCTGGAACAGAAATTGCTTGAAGGCTTCGACCCGATATTCCGGAGGAGCCATGGAAGTACTCAAGTCTGGTAGTGACGTTCTCTTCATCTTGCTCGGTGGCATCATGGTACTGGCGATGCACTCGGGCTTTGCCTTTCTCGAACTGGGAACGGTACGCAAGAAGAGCCAGGTGAACGCGCTGGTCAAGATCCTGACCGATTTCTCGGTGTCGACGATCGCCTATTTTTTCATCGGCTTCAGCATCGCCTACGGCATCCACTTTTTCGCCGGCGCCGAAACGCTGCTGCAGAAGAATGGCTTCGAGCTGACGCGCTTCTTCTTCCTGCTGACCTTCGCGGCCGCGATCCCGGCGATCATTTCGGGCGGCATCGCCGAGCGTGCCAGGTTCTACCCGCAACTGGCCGCGACCTTTCTGATCGTCGGCTTCATCTATCCCTTCTTCGAAGGCATTGCCTGGAACCAGGCCTTCGGCCTCCAGGCCTGGCTGAAAGCCCGCTATGGTGAGGAATTCCACGACTTCGCGGGGTCCGTCGTGGTGCATGCGATGGGCGGCTGGATCGCCCTGCCAGCGGTGTTGCTGCTCGGCGCACGCTACGGACGCTACACCAAGGAGGGGCGGATTTCCGCGCACCCGCCGTCTTCGATCCCGTTCCTGGCGCTTGGCGCCTGGATTCTGACCGTAGGCTGGTTCGGCTTCAACGTCATGAGCGCGCAGACGATCGACAAGATCTCCGGCCTGGTGGCGATGAACTCGCTGATGGCGATGGTCGGCGGCACGCTGGTAGCCATGGTCGCGGGCAGGAACGATCCCGGCTTCGTCCATAACGGTCCGCTCGCTGGTCTGGTCGCGGTCTGCGCCGGCTCCGACGTGATGCATCCGATCGGCGCACTATTCGTCGGCAGTGTCGCCGGCGGCTTGTTCGTGCTGATGTTCACGCTGACCCAGAACCGCTGGAAGATCGACGATGTCCTCGGCGTCTGGCCGCTGCATGGTCTTTGCGGCGCCTGGGGCGGCCTCGCCGCCGGCATCTTCGGCAGCCGGACACTCGGCGGCGTCGGCGGCGTCGCCTTCATGCCGCAACTGCTGATGACCGGTCTGGCAATTGTCATTGCGCTGGCCGGTAGCTGTCTGGTGTATGGCCTGCTGAAAGCCACCGTCGGCCTGCGTCTCGACCAGGAACAGGAATACAACGGCGCCGATCTATCGATCCACAAGATCACCGCAACCCCCGAACGCGAAACCAACTGGTAATCACACTCGCCACTCGCGAGGGCCAAAGGCGGGCTTTCGCGGAGCACCGCTCCTCCGCAACCGGCCCCGGTTGGACAGATCCCTCACGATGGCGAGGTAGCGCCACCAGCCTTCGTCGGCCCAGCGGCAGGTGATGTCGGACGTCTGCACCTATTACCTTTGTGTCAGGCGCCGCAGCCTATTAGAATAGGGCCATGCACAGCATCAATCTCACGGACCATTTTCTCATTGCCATGCCGGCGCTGATGGACTCTTTTTTCTCCAAGACCTTAGTCTATATCGCCGAACACAACAATCGCGGTGCGCTTGGCGTGATCGTCAATCGGCCGATCGACATGAGTCTGGGAACACTTCTCGACAGAATCGACATTCCCCTGCAGGCCGAAGGCTTCGCCCAGTTGCCGGTTTTCTTCGGTGGGCCGGTACAGACCGACCGTGGCTTTGTCCTGCATCGGCCGGTCGGGAAATGGCAGTCCACGCTGGTGATCAACGAGCACATCGGTCTCACTAGCTCGCGCGACATCTTGCAGGCCGTCGCCTGTAGCGGTCAGCCGGTGGATGTGCTGGTGACGCTGGGCTACGCCGGTTGGGCTGCCGGCCAACTTGAACACGAGTTGGCACAGAACGCCTGGCTGACCGTGCGCGCCAAGCTCGACATCCTTTTTCAATCCCCCTACGAGGAAAGACTCGCGTCCGCACTCGAGCTGCTTGGCGTCAATCTCGCCAACCTCGCCGATGCCGCCGGCCATGCCTGAACCAGTCGCCACGGGCACGGTACTCGCTTTCGACTTTGGCGAAAAACGCATCGGCGTTGCCGTTGGCGAATGGCAACTGTTGCAGGCGCATCCCCTGACCACCCTGCACGGCGAAGCCAACGCCGAGCGATTCGCCGCCATCGCCGCCCTGATCCGGGAATGGCAACCGACCAGTCTGGTCGTTGGCCGGCCGCTCGCACTCGACGGCACGCCACACGCCATGACTGCTCGCTGTACTCGCTTCGCCAACCAGTTGCGTGGCCGTTTCGGACTGCGCGTCGATTATGCCGAGGAACGGCTTTCCTCATGTGCTGCGCAAGAATGCCTGCATGCCGCCGGGCATGACACCCGCAGGGCCAAACGGCATCTCGACGCCGTGGCTGCCCAGATAATTCTGCAGGGCTATTTTGACGGCATGGCCGAAGCAGGCCACGGACACTTGTAGTGAACGCCTGACACCAATGAACGATTTCTTCCTCCGTCCCATCTCCCGAACCCAGGGGAGATTCACGAATCGCCGACGAGACTTTCAGGATTATTCTGATGACCGCCCAACCGATGCTTGCAATTGACCTCCCCGACGCCGAAGCGCAGTGCGCCCAACTGGCCGAACTGATCCGACACCGCTTGCGACCGGACACGGTCCTGGTCGGCATCCACAGCGGCGGAGCCTGGGTGGCCAGGCGCCTGCGCGAACTCCTCGGGCTGAACAATGAAATCGGCCTGATCGACGTCTCGTTCTATCGTGACGATTACGGCGCAAGGGGCCTGCACGCACGCGTCCGGCCGAGTTCGATTCCTTTCGATGTCGAAGGCCGGCCACTGATCCTCGTCGATGATGTGCTGTACACCGGCCGTACGACGCGCGCGGCGATCAACGAACTTTTCGATTATGGACGCCCGGCCAGCATCCAGCTGGCGGTTCTCGCCGACCGCGGCCGCCGTCAACTCCCGATCTGCGCCGATTTCTGCCCCTGGCAGGTCGATCTCGATCCAGCCCAGGAGCTGGTGCTCTCGACCGACGCCAACGGTCGCCTGCGGTGGAGCCTGGCCGAGGATGCGCATGCGTAATCCACAACTCAACGCCAATGGCGAGTTGACGCATCTGTTGTCAACCGAGGGCCTGCCTCGCGAGGTGATCAATCACATTCTCGACACCGCATCGAGTTTTCTCAAGGTCTCGCACCGCGACGTCAAGAAGGTTCCCTTGCTGCGCGGCAAGAGTGTCTTCAATGTGTTCTTCGAGAATTCGACGCGCACGCGCACCACTTTCGAAATTGCCGCCAAACGCCTATCCGCCGACGTCATCAACCTCGACGTAACGCGCTCCTCGACCGCCAAGGGCGAAACCTTGCTCGACACGGTGGACAACCTGGTGGCCATGCACGCCGACATGTTCGTTGTCCGACACGCCGCCAGTGGGGCCCCACACCTGATCGCCGACCACCTGCGCCGCCTCGGGCGAAAAGACGTGCATGTGGTCAATGCCGGCGACGGGCGCCACGCCCACCCGACGCAGGGCTTGCTCGACATGTACACCATCCGTCACTACAAGCAGGATTTCAACAACCTGGTGGTGGCCATTGTCGGCGACATCCTGCATTCCCGTGTAGCGCGTTCGGATATCCACGCGCTGACCACGCTCGGTGCTGCCGAAGTGCGCGCCGTCGGCCCGCAAACCCTGTTGCCAACGGCCATGGACAAGATGGGACTGCGGGTCTGCCATGACCTGCGAACAGGACTCCGCGATTGCGATGTGGTGATTATGCTCCGCCTGCAGAACGAACGCATGAATGGTGCGCTACTGCCGTCGGGGCGCGAATACTTCCATTGCTATGGGCTGACGCCGGCGATGCTGGCGCTGGCCAAACCCGATGCCATCGTGATGCATCCGGGGCCCATGAATCGTGGCGTCGAAATTGACTCCGATGTCGCCGATGGCCCACAGGCAGTGATCCTGCCGCAGGTTACCTTCGGTATAGCGGTGCGCATGGCGGTCATGGGCATTCTGGCGGGAAACTGAACGATGAACGAGCAACCCCTCCACATCCGGAATGCCCTTCTGATCGACCCGAAAAACGGTCTGGATGCCTGTCTCGATCTGTTCATTGCCAACGGACGTATTGCTGCGATCGGCCAGCCGCCGGCAGGCTTCCCTGCCGCACGTCAGATCGACGCCGAGGGGCTGATCGCCTGCCCTGGTCTGGTCGACCTGTCAGCGCGCCTGGGCAGCATCGAACCTGAACTTGCCGCGGCGGTCGCCGGTGGCGTGACCTCTCTTGCCTGCCCGCCCGACACCAAACCGCCACTCGATGAACCAGGTCTCGTTGAGCGCCTCGTCCGGCGCAGCGAAACGCTTGGTCTGGCGCGGGTCTATCCGATCGGCGCGCTGACTCAGCAACTGGCAGGCGAAAGACTCGCCGAGATGAACAGTCTGTCACGTGCGGGCTGTATTGGCTTCTCACAGGCCAAGCATCCGATCGTCGACACGCAGTTGCTGATGCGGGCCATGCAATACGCCGCCACCTTTGGCTACCACGTGCGTCTGTGGCCGCAGGACCAGTTTCTCGCGCGCGAAGGCGTCGCCCACGATGGCGAGGTCGCATCCCGGCTAGGACTGACCGGCATTCCGGTATCGGCTGAAACCGTCGCCATCTCCACGGCACTGCAACTAGCAGAACAAACCGGTGTTCGCCTGCACCTTTCGCGGCTGTCGTCGGCTGCCGGCGTGGCCCTGATCCAGGCCGCGAAACGTAACGGTATGCAGGTTTCCTGCGATGTCTCGATCCATCACCTGCATCTGTCGGAAATGGACATCGGTTACTTCGACAGCAATGCACGCTTCGACCCGCCACTACGTGCGTCAAGCGACCGTGACGCGCTGCGCGTCGCCGTCAGGGATGGACTGGCGGCAATCTGTTCGGATCACACACCGATCGACGCAGATGGCAAGCAACTGCCCTTTGCCGAAGCATTGCCCGGGGCCACCGGACTTGAACTGTTGCTGCCCCTGACCCTGCGCTGGGCGAAACATGCAAAGCTGCCGCTGGTGCTGGCGCTGGCCCGCATCACCTGTGATCCTGCGGCCATTCTCGGCATCGAGGCCGGCTCACTGGCCATGGGCAGTGCCGCCGACATTTGCCTTTTCGACCCCGCAGAATCCTGGATCGTCACCCCGGAAGCACTGCGCAGCCAAGGGAAAAATACGCCCTTCCTAGGTTACGAGGTAAGCGGTCGAACACGCATGACGTTGGTTGGCGGGCGCATCGTTTTCGAGGCCTGAGCATCGGTGCAGGCCTCCCGCCAGCGTTGTCCGACGGTAAGCGGTCCTAGAAAAGTCTTCCGGCATTCCAGCAGCGATCCGAGGAAGAATTCAGCCCTGTGATTGTCGGAGAACTTATCCGAGACCGCTTACAGGCAGGCGCCCCTGCTCACGGCCCGAGCAGGCAGCGTACCACCATATCGGCACGCGCACCCAGCACCCAGAGCACCTTGCGCCGCGTGGTCTGGCCACTTTTCAGTTCGACTGCCGACTTGGCCAGACCCAAGCGCTGCGCGACAAAGGCCAGCAGCGCAGCGTTCGCCCGACCGTCAATCGCGGGTGCAGCGAGGCGGATCTTCAGCGCATCGCCGTGCAGGCCGGCGACTTCGCTGCGCTTCGCGCCGGGCTGGACATGAACGGCCAGCATGATCACGCCATCGACTTCGCGTAGCCAGTCGACCACCGCTTACAGAAAGATCAGCAGCAACTGCGCGAGGACAATGGCCACCAGTGGTGACAGGTCGATGGCGCCAATGGGTGGTACGAAACGCTGGATTGGACGCAGGACGGGGCGCGTCAGTTGCGATACCGGCAGGCTCAGAGGCGAGTACGGACTGACCCATGACAGGACGGCTTGCACCAGCAGCGCGCCAATCAGCAGGTAGATGCTGAAACGCAAGGTCGCCAGCAGGCCTCGCCAGAGCAGCAGCGGCAGCAGAATCTCCGGCGCCAGGCGTTCACTGCCGACATGCAGCAGGATCAGCGCGCCGGCAAAAATCACCTGCAGCAGATAGGCCGGCAGGAAACTCGCCAGATCCAGGCCATACCAGCCCGGCAGAATCTTGCGCAAGGGCCTGACCAGCCAGTTGGTCAACTCGACGACGAACGTGCCGATCTGATTGTTGAAGGAAACGCGGCAAGCCTGCATGTAGAAACGTAGCAGCAGCGCAAAGGTCAGGAAACCGGTCAGCGTTTCGAGCAAGAACAATCCGGCCTGCGTGATCATCAACTATCCTTGCCCAGCAATTCGCCCAATTCACGGCCGCGGAGGTTGGCGGCCAGCACGCCGGCGACGAAACCTTCCTTGACGCCCCGCTCGGCCATGGTGCGCAATGCCGCCTCGGTGGTCCCGCCTTTCGAAGTCACGCGCTCGCGCAGCACACATGCTGTTTCATCCGACTGTGCGGCAAGCTTGGCAGCGCCGAGCACGGTATCGATCGAGAGCTGGCGAGCCTGCGCTGGCGACAGGCCCAGTTCGCTTGCCGCCTGCTGCAGTGCTTCAATGAACAGGAACACATAAGCCGGACCACTGCCGGAGATGGCGGTCACCGCGTCCATGTGATATTCATCGGCGATCCACAAGGTGCTGCCGACCGCCTGCAGGATGCGCTCGGCACCGAGCCGCTCGGCCATCGACACCGCGGGCAGCGCACACAGTCCGGTAATGCCGGCGCCAACCAGCGCCGGCGTGTTGGGCATCGCGCGTACGATCTTGCCATAGCCCCCCAACCATCGCGAAACATCGGCCAGGCGCAGACCGGCTGCGATACTGATCACTAGTTGCTGCTTGAGATATTTGAGTAGCGGCGTACAAGCTTCGCGCATCTGTTGTGGTTTCACCGACAGCATGAGGGCGTCACAGTCCAGCGCAACGGCGCTGACCGCCTCATAACACCGAACCCCGTAGGCCAGCCGCAGCTTGGCGCGCCCCTGCGCACCCAATTCGATGACGGCGATGTCGCTTGCCGAAAAGCCGGTTTTCACCAGGCCACCGATCATCGCGTTGGCCATATTGCCACCGCCCAGAAAAGTGATTCTCATGCTCTGTGTCTCTCACCAAAAATTGCGGTGCCAACACGCACCAGCGTCGACCCTTCGGCAATGGCCGCTTCAAGGTCATCCGACATGCCCATCGAAAGTGTATCAAGGCACAGGCCATCTGCCTGTAATTGTTCAGAAAGTTCCCGCAGGAGACGGAATGGGCGACGCTGCTCGAGGCAGTCATGGTGCGGCGCCGGAATGGCCATTAGACCACGCAGACGAAGTTTCGGCAGCACCGCCAACGCATGCGCCAGTGCCGGCGCAGCGGTCAGCGGGACACCGCCCTTCGATGCCTCGCCACTGACATTGACCTGCAGGCAGATCGACAAGGGAGGCAGCGACGCCGGACGCTGATCCGAAAGGCGTTGCGCGATCTCCAGACGGTCAACCGAATGCACCCAGTCAAAGGCTTCGGCCACCATGCGCGTCTTGTTGGCCTGCAGCGCACCGATGAAATGCCATTCAAGTTCCAGCACACGCAGTTCGATGATCTTCGCCACGCCTTCCTGCACATAGCTTTCGCCAAAAGCCCGCTGGCCAGCGGCTGCCAGCTCGCGTATCTGGGCAGCAGGGCAGGTCTTGCTAACCGCGAGCAGCTGGATCGTATCGTCAGAACGGCCGCACTGCCCAGCGGCGCTGGCGATTCGCACGCGAACGGCTTGCAGCTTGGCGGAAAGTATGGTCATAATCGGGTGCTACGCAGATTGTTCGAAGTATAACACCGCACCCTGCCCACCGTCCGAGGACCGAAGCGAATGGACATCACCGAACTGCTGGCCTTCAGCGTCAAGAACAAGGCTTCCGACCTCCACCTGTCGTCCGGCCTGCCGCCGATCATCCGGGTGAACGGCGATGT
>WBZL01004801.1_pt1 | contig 11487 bp, 11 predicted proteins | sample 5204291 | NCBI WGS metagenome assembly WBZL01 (sample SAMN12344345, study PRJNA552823) | activated sludge metagenome | biome: Activated sludge suspended growth; feature: Nitrification reactor; material: Wastewater; isolation source: activated sludge from nitrification reactor of wastewater...
ACAACACCACCGGCTGACCGGCCATCCGCGCCACCGTCCGCGTGGTATGGACTTCCAGGATTGAGGTCGGCTGAAAAAAGTGGACGCCAAGACTCTCTAGACTTAGGAGAAGGAGGTGGGCCATGCAACGACTCCCGCGAGGGGTGTATACGAAAGAATTTCGCGAGCAAGCGGTGCGACTGGTGCTGGAGGAAAGGCTGTCGATCCCGCAAGCAGGTCAGCGCTTATCGATGTCGCCCAAGACGCTAGCCAACTGGGTGGGGGCGGCACGACGTGGGGAATTAGCCGTGCTCGGCGGTCGGCAGAAACCGTTGACCGAGGGCGAAGAGGAACTGAGGCGGTTACGCCGGGAGTTGGCGGAGATGACGATGGAGCGCGAAATTTTAAAAAACCATTCACCCGGCGCGCCGGGACTTGCCTGGACAGAAACACGGGTTGACACGAGACCAAGCAGGTTGTCGGGACAGCGGCCGTTGGCTGATTGGTGATGTTGATCATCCCGTCAAAAAACGTGGCCCAGGGACCTCTGCGGACTCGACTGTGGTGGCGTTGACTCGACCCCGTTTAGGAAGGTGATGGATTCCGTGATCCCGTCCCGGCACTGACTCTTTAGGTTGAGGAGACCGGTGATGGCGAAAACGGGCAAGACACACCAAACATCTCAAGGGCTATCGCTGATTCACGACCGGGCGGCGGGTATCGATATCGGCTCGACGTTTCATGTGGTCGCGATTCCGCCCGAGCTGGATGCCGAACCAGTCCGTACGTTCGGCACCTTCACCCAAGAACTTCATCGGCTGGCCGAGTGGTTGGTCCGTCACGGGATCACGACCGTGGCGATGGAATCGACCGGTGTGTATTGGGTTGCCGTGTTCGAGATTCTTGAAGACCATGGCATCGACGCGCAGTTGGTCAACGCGCGTGAAACCAAAGCGGTGCCGGGACGTAAAACCGACGTCAACGACGCGCAGTGGTTACAAAAGCTCCACGCCTGCGGTTTGCTACGGGCCAGTTTTCGCCCGGGCCGGCACATCGCGGCGCTGCGGACTTATCTACGCCAGCGTGAACGGCTGCTGGACTATGCCGCGGCGCACATCCAGCCTATGCAGAAAGCGCTGACCTCTATGAACCTCCAGTTGCATCAGGTGGTGACCGACATCACCGGGGCGACGGGCATGAAGATCCTGCGGGCGATCATCGCCGGCGAGCGCGATGCCGAGGTGCTGGCCGCGTTACGCGACGTGCGCTGTAAGGCTTCGGTCGAGACAATCCGCGAAGCGCTAAGCGGTAATTATCAGCCCGAACACCTGTTCTCGCTGACCCAGGCGGTCGCACTGTATGATTTTTATCAGCAGCAAGTGGCCGCGTGTGATGTCGAGATCGAACGAACCCTGGCGCAGCTTTGTGCAACGGTATCGGTCCCCGAGGCGCCGCTGCCGAAAGCCCGCCACCGCACTCGGCAACCGAACGCGCTCGCGTTCAACGTGCGCCAGGCCCTGTACGATCTACTCGGTATGGATTTGACGCAAATCCACGGCTGCGGGCCGTACCTGTCGTTGAAGCTCATTAGCGAGTGCGGCACTGATCTCAGCCGCTGGCCGAGTGCGAAGCATTTCACGTCCTGGCTCGGGTTGTCGCCGGGGTGCAAAATCTCCGGCGGTCAAGTGCTATCGTCGCACAGTCGCAAGAATGCCAACCGCTTAAGCGTACAGTTGCGTCTGTCAGCGACAACGATTGGACGGACGAACACCGCGTTAGGAGCGTTTTATCGCCGGTTGGGGGTACGGATCGGCAAAGCGAAAGCGGTCACCGCGACGGCGCGCAAACTGGCGGTGCTGCTCTACAACGCCCTGCGTTTCGGCTTGCACTACCGCGATCCGGGGGCCGATTATTACGAGCAGCGTTATCAAGATCGGATGTTGAAAAATCTCCGCCGTCGCGCCGCCGAACTCGGTTATGAACTGACCGAAACGGTGCCCGTAGCGGGTGTTTCTTAGGAAGTCTCCCGGTTTTGAACGTGGCATCTCTGGCCCGGCTTTATCGCCAGTACCGAACCCGGATCTCATTGAAGGGGTTCATGCGCGCGTTCGGACAACCCTACTGGCGGCTGCGGGACTCTCTGCGCGGCGATGCGGCGCGAAGCCAACGGCTTCGGGTTCGGTCACGCGCGGCAACCGCTGTCGCGGGGGTGGCGGGAGCGGAGCCGACCTACGGGTATCGTCGGGTTTATCACACCCTCCGTCAGCGGAGAACCCCGATCGGGCGCGAGCGGATCCGGCGACTGATGGGCGAGCTGGGATTGCAGCCACCCCCTCCGACGAAGAAGAAGCGTCCCGCACCGGCGGTGGTCGCCGAGCGCGACTGGCCCGAAGGGCGTCGGCTCCAGATCGACGCCACGCGGTTTCGCTTGGACGATGGCGTGGCGTGGGTCTATCTCGTGGAAGATGTCAAAACCCGCCAGTGCCTCGCCGCCAGCGCCGCGCCCGCTTTGAGCCAGAAACGCGCGGCGGCCACCTTGCTGGACGGCCATCGGCGGTTATCGGCGCTGGGGCTTACCGGACCGCGCCTGGTGCAGAGCGATGCCGGTTCGGACTTTACCTCCGGTCACTTCCAGCAGGTCTGTCAGGGCATCGGGCAGTGGGTCCGTTGTCGCGTGGCTCAGGTCGGCGGCATGGGCATCCTGGAGCGCTTGAACCGCACCTTCAAGCACGAGTTCGTCTTTCGCCACGAGGTCAATACCCTGGCTGACCTCAAGGCCCTGTTGCCAGCGTTCCAGCGCTGGTATAACGAGCAGCGGTCACACAGCCGCTTGGAGTATCGCACCCCTGCTGCCGTCTTGGCTAACGAGGTGGCCGCTATACTCTCTTAGCAACCGGAAGACTTTTTTGGGGCAGTACACCCCAACAATCCGCTCAGCCTAACCAGCCAGACGGATATGGTCACGCTCAACGGCCGCACGGCGACCAGCGTCTACACCGCCGCCAGCCGCACCAACACCGCCACCAGCCCGATGAACCGGCAAAGCAGCGTCGTCACCGACCTGTTGGGCCGACCGACGCAAGCGCAGGTCGGCAACCTGCTGCCGGTCGCGACCAGCTATGATAGCCACGGCCGCCCGAGCAGCACCACTCAGGGCAGCGGCGCGGACGCCCGCACCGTCAGCTTCAGCTACAACGGCGATGGCTATCTGGACACCGTGACCGATCCGCTGGGCCGCACCGTGAGTTACGTCTACGACGCGGCGGGCCGGGTCACCACCCAAACCTTGCCCGACGGCCGGCAGATTCATTACGGCTACGACGCCAAGGGCAATCTGACCAGTCTGACCCCGCCCGGTCGTCCGGCGCACGCTTTCAGCTACACGGCGGTGGATTTGACCGAGCGGTACACGCCGCCCACCGTGGCCGGCGTGGGCGATCCCAGCACCACGTACAGCTATAATGCCGACAAGCAATTGACCCAGGTCAACCGGCCCGACGGCCTGACCGTCGGCCTGGCTTACGACAGCGCCGGGCGCTTGAGCGCGCAGACCACGCCCGACGGCACCTACAGCTACGCCTACAACGGCGTCGGCAAGTTGAGCGGCGTCACCGCGCCCGACGGCGGCGCGCTGGCCTACAGCTACAGCGGCAGCCTGCTGACCGAAACTGCGTGGAGCGGGGCCGTCGCCGGCAGCGTCAACCGGACCTACGACAACGACTTCCGGCTCGCCTCGATCAGTGTCAACGGCGCCGATCCCGTCGGCTACGGCTACGACAACGACAGTCTGCTGACCCAGGCCGGCAGCTTGACCCTCAATCGCAGAACGGATAACGGCCTGATCGCCGGCACGACGCTGGGCAACGTCAGCGACACGCTGAGCTACAACGGCTTTGGTGAAGTCACCGATTACAGCGCCACCGTCGGCGGCGCCGCGCGCCTGGCGGTGCAATACAGCTACGACAAGCTGGGCCGCATCACCCAAAAGGTAGAGACCATCGCGGGCGTCGCGACCACCTACGGCTACAGCTACGACCTAGTAGGCCGGCTGGTCGGCGTCACCCAAAACGGCGAGAGCCCGGTCAGCTACAGCTATGACGCCAACGGCAACCGCCTGAGCGAGACCGTGGGCGGCGTCACCGTCAACGGCACCTACGACGATCAGGACCGGTTGACCCAGTACGGAGTGACCACCTACGCCTACACCGCCAACGGTGAGTTGCAGAGCAAGACCGCCGGCGGCCAGACCACCACCTATCAGTACGACGTGTTGGGCAATTTGCACCATGTCGTTCTGCCCGACGGCCGGACGCTCGATTACGTGATCGACGGCAGTAATCGCCGCGTCGGCAAGCGGGTCAATAACGCGCTGGTGCAGGGCTTCCTGTATCAGGACAGCCTCAAGCCCATCGCCGAACTGGACGGCAACAACCAGGTGGTCAGCCGCTTCGTCTACGCCACCGGCGTCAACGTGCCCGATTACATGGTGAGGGAAGGCGTGACGTATCGCATCCTGACCGATCATCTCGGCAGCCCGAGGCTGGTGCTGAATACCAGCGACGGCAGCGTGGTTCAGCGGATGGATTACGACGAGTTCGGCAACGTCACCAACGACACCCATCCGGGCTTCCAGCCGTTCGGATTTGCGGGCGGGTTGTATGACTGGGATACTAAGCTGGTGGGGTTTGGGGCGAGGGATTACGATGCGGAGATAGGGCGGTGGACGGCGAAAGATCCGATTTTGTTTAAAGGCGGGGATGCTAATTTGTATGGGTATGTAGGGAATGATCCTATAAATCTAATGGATCAACGTGGGCTTGAAGAGAATTGCTTTTCTGACGCTATTGATTTTGTAGCTGGCGTCGTTGGTAGTTTTATCGGCGGCGTAGCGGTTGGAGCGGAAACGGGAGGTATTCCAGGAGCAACTATAGCTGCTTTCGCTGGGTTAGGAGTCGGTTTAAGTCGAGACGTCCGGGCGCTCTATGAATTTTCGCATGGCCTTGATGAACAGAAAAAGGCGGAAATGAACGCGAAGAGATGGATTGACTTTAACGAAAGTCAATATCTTTTTGATAAAAAAGCACTTAAGAAAAAAGCTGAAGGGTTAAACAAAATTCCTGCGGTTTTGAAATCAGCAAATCCTGAGGTAGTACTCAGAGCACCAACGCCTGAAGAAGTAGCGGAGTGGGATTTTTTACCGCGATTCAGGGTGGCCTATCCATGGTTCTGGTGAAAGCGAGCGAGCGTAGCACGTAGCCGGGTAGGGTGGGCACCGCCCACCTTTATCCATCATCCGACGCCCCCGACATGGCGAGCCATGCCCTGATTCACCGAAATCGGTTTCCGGGGCGGTCGCGACGTTTCCACCGCCCCAATCCGCCGGGTACATCCCCGCCGCCATCTGCCGGTGGAACGTGGAATACGGCCAATCGCCAACTCGCGTGACGTGACCGTGCTTCACTGGATTCCCATGGATGTCATCGACATGGCGGTTGAAGCCAGGTAGGGTACGCATCGCGTACCTTTTCCGGGGCGCGGACACGGGCCGGTATGCGGCGCGTATCCTACTACGGGGGAACATGGCGGATTACCGGCGGTGCTACGTGCCCGGTGGATCGTTCTTTTTCACCGTGGTAATGGCCCATCCTACCGCCTACCACCTCGTGGTACACTTTTGGATCATACCCGATGAGGGAACCGCCATGACCGACAATGTTGAAAATCTGATTCTCGAACACCTGCGGGCGATCCGTAGTGATATCGGCGGTATCAAGGATGATGTGCGCGAGATCAAACAGCGGCTCACCAGCTTGGAAGTGGCTGTTGCGGGTCTTCGGCGCGATAACTCCAACCTGTATGGCGACGTGATCGACCAACACGCGCGATACGACCGTCTTGTGGAACGCGTGGAGCGAATCGAGCGTCGTTTGAATTTGGCCGATGGTTGAGACTTTCGCGTACCTCGGTACGGCGGGTTAGCGAAACGTAACCCGCCGATTCGGAGGGACTTCCCCCCAAAGCGAGTTACGGGCTGGCGCCCTAACCTACCCTACAATGAGCAGTTTTCATGCGCATTCCCCATGCGGAAAACGTAACGGTTGATATTCGCAAGCTGCGCGACTACTGCCTGAATCCAGAGCATCCCGAAGGCAAGCACAAGGCGCGGTTATTTGTGGCCGCGCTGGGCATGACCGAAGCCGATGCTGAATCTCTCTGCGATGCTCTGTTACAAGTGGTCAAATCTCACAATGCCACACTCGGACGGCGCGATGCCTACGGGCAACGTTATCAAATCGATTTTGCATTCGACTGGCGTGGTCGGCAGACTATCTTGCGTAGCGGATGGATCATCGAACATGGATCGGATGTTCCCCGCCTCACTACCTGTTATCCGCGCTGAGAGAGGAACGACGATGAACGACGCCATTCACCTGCTGGACGTGGTCGCGCTGACCGCCGACATCTCGGAATACGACCTGCATCGCGGCCAAGTAGGCACCGTGGTGGACATCTTGGCCGACGGGCAAGCCTTCGAGGTCGAATTCTCCGACCGCCAGGGACATACCTACGAATCCGTTGGCTTGCACCCCGATCAATTGATGGTTTTGCACTTTGAGCCCGCATCACCACCCGCCAAGCCGGAGGTGGAACCGGCATAGCGCGGTACGGCGGGTTATCAGCGTCGGCTCTATGAAGATGACTGATCTCAAACAAAGGCTGCGCCAAGATCGTCCGATGACGACCGTTACCCTGCGCATGCCAGAAGACGTGATCGACGACCTCAAGCGCGTTGCGCCCCTGCTGGGCTATTCGGGCTATCAACCCCTGATGCGCGCCTATATCGGCCAGGGGCTGCGCGCCGATCTTGCTCGCCTGGAGGACGCTCCCATCGCCCGCCTATTGGAAAACTTGAAGGCGCAAGGCGTGTCCGAAGAAACGCTCACCAAAGCGTTGGCCGACTTGTCAGCCGGGTAGGTCGGGCACCGGACGGACATACTCAGCAAGTGCGTAGGGCGGGTTAGGGCAGCATGGCCCTCGATAAAAAACATTTGTAATATATTAAAAAATTAAGAACAAAAATATTTACAAAAAAGCTCATTGGTATATGCTTTGTAAAGTACAAATGTATTTTATTTATTTTTTTTATGGCGCATAAGTAATTTTACATGGTTCCCGCGATGAATACGCCAAACTTCGAAACCCTAATTTATGCTGTAGAACAGCAAGTTGCTGAAATTCACTTCAATCGCCCGCACCGCCTCAACGCAGTCGTCGAGCAGTTCTACACCGAGTTGCTGATGGCACTATCGCTGGCCGAACGCGACCCGGCGATCCGGGCCGTCATTCTCACCGGCGCGGGTCGGGCGTTCTGCGTCGGCGCCGATTTGAAGGAGCACGGGGCAGGGCAACGCACCGCCCATCAGCGGCGTCAGTATCTACAACTCGGCAACGACGTATGCGAGAAGATCTTCCGGCTAAGCAAGCCGGTGGTGGCGGCCGTCAACGGCTATGCGCTGGGCGCGGGGGCGGAAATGGCTGTATCTTGCGATTTCGTGCTGATGGCCGAGAGCGCGCAAATCGGTTTTCCCGAAGTTAGCATCGGTACCAGCGTGGGTGGGGGCGTCACCCAGATCCTGCCGCGCCTAGTCGGTCTCAACAAGGCACGCGAGTTGCTCTTTCTGGGTACCCGCATCGATGGACCCGAAGCGCGGCGCATCGGTCTAGCCACTCAGGTTCATCCCGATGTGGAACTGCTGGAGCGCGCCCGGCAATTCGCCCTGGAACTTGCGGGCAAGGCGCCCGTGTCGATGGCCGTGGCAAAAAATCTGCTCAATCAAGCCACCGGTCATGATTTCGCTACCCAACTGCAATTGGAACTCGATGGCGTGTTCAGTTGCACGGTGACCGAAGACTGGCAAGAAGGGGTGAATGCCTTCGCCGAAAAACGCGCGCCACAGTTCAAGGGGTATTGAGCATGAACAGCCCGCTGCATCAATTCCTGGCACCCGACTCGATCGCCATCATCGGCGCTTCCCTCGATCCGACCAAACGTGGCTACAAGGCGCTGGTCGGTCTTCTCAGTGACGGTTATGCCGGCAAGATCTATCCGATCCATCCCAAGCTGGAGGAGATCATGGGTCTTAAAGCCTATCCCTCCATCGAACAGGTGCCGGAACCGGTGGACCTGGCACTGATCTGCACACCCGCCAAGACGCTACCCGGCATTCTGGAATTGAGTGGCCGAAATGGCGTCAAGGGCGCGGTGATCCTGGCCAGCGGTTTCGGCGAAGCCGGCGAGGCCGGCATCCGGCTGGAACGGGAAACCCTGCAGGCGGGGCGGCGTGGCGGGGTGCGCATCATCGGCCCCAATACCTCCGGTCTGTTCAATCTGCATAAGAAGGTCAATCTGCTGGCGCTGGACGCGGTCAAGCCCGGCAACGTGGGCATCGTTTCGCAATCGGGCAACATGTTGCTGGCCTTGGCGTTGGAGGCCCAGCACAACGGCCACATCGGTTTCAGCACCTATGTCGGACCGGGCAACCAGACCGACATCGGCTTCGCTGACTACCTGCGCTATCTGGGCGAAGAGGCGAACACCCAAGTCGCGACTTTGTATGTCGAGGGTTTCAAGAATGGCCGCGAGTTTCTACGGGTCGCCCGGGAAACCGCCCGGAAAAAACCCGTCGTGGTCTACAAGTCGGGCAGTACCGCCGCTGGCCAAAAAGCGGCCAGTTCGCACACCGGGGCGCTGGCGGGTAGCTACGCCATGACCGTCGATGTGCTGCGGCAAGCCGGCGTCAACGTGGTCGGCAAGTCCGACGAGATCTTGCCGGTCGCCGAGGGATTGGGGCTGTTGCAACAGGCCGCTGGTCGGCGCGTGGCGGTCTTGGCCGACGGCGGCGGACAGGCCACCATTGCCTCTGATCGGCTTTCGGAAGCGGGTTTGCGGTTGGCCGAATTGGAAGACGTCACTCGGGAGCGATTGCGCGCCGTGCTGTTTCCCCAAGCGTCCCTGGCCAATCCGATCGATGTCGCCGGCAGCACCGATGCCAATCCTCGGCTGCTGGCGACTTGCGCCGAAATACTCTGTCAGGACCGCAACGTCGATCAGGTTTTTCTGGTCGGCATGTTCGGCGGCTATGGCATTCGTTTCGCCCAGGAATTGGCTGGCGATGAACGGATCGCGGCCCAAGAAATCGCTGCGATCAAGCAGCAGAGCGACAAGCCGCTGGTCGTTTACAGCTTGTACGCGCCGCTGAAACCCGAACCACTGGAAGTGTTGCGCGGGTCCGGTGTACCGGTGTACGACTCCATCGAGCATGCGGTGGAAGTGTTGGCCGCCTTGAGCGAGCGCGGCGAGTTTGCCCAGCGTGACGCCAGCGCCGTTCACGTGGAACCCGTGCCGCCGAACGCGGAGATGCAACGGATGATCGCGGCCGCGCGACAAGCAGGTCGCGACCTGCTCGAACCCGAAGCCAAGAACCTGTTGGCTGCTTATGGCATCGACGTACCTGCGCAATGCTGGATTGCCAGTGCCGCCGATCTGGACACGCTGGACGCCTCGTGGCTCGACCGGCCAGTGGCCATGAAGGTGGTGTCCAAGGATATCCTGCACAAATCGGATGCGGGCGGCGTCAAGCTGAACCTACAAGGACGCGACGCGCTGCGCGCCGCTTACGCGGACATCATGGCTTCGTGCCGCGCCTACCAGGCCGATGCGGACATCGCCGGTGTTCTGCTCACGCCGATGGTTCCCAAAGGCGTGGAGGTCATCATTGGCGTTAGCCGCGATCCGATCTTCGGCCCGGTCATGATGTTCGGTCTGGGCGGGATCTTCGTGGAAATCCTGGAGGATATCGCCTTCCGTTCGATCCCGCTGAGCCGCCAGGACGCGGAATCCATGGTGAATCAGATCAAGGCCCGCAAGATTCTGGAAGGCGCGCGCGGCGCGGCGGGTGTTGACAAGGCAGCGCTGGTGGCATTGATCCTCAAGGTGGCAAGCATCGTCGAGGCGCATCCCGAAATCGCGGAGATCGATCTCAATCCGCTGATGGCCTATCCCGATGGTTACGCCGTGGTCGATGCTCGTATGATTCTCGATCGGATCGGCTGAAGGAGACAACGAGCATGACTACTCTGCCTACCCTGCAAGATGCGGATCTGGCTCTCGACAACCGAGTTGCCACCTTGACGATGCGGCGTGACGATGTGCGTAACGCCCTGACCGGAACCCATTTGATCGACGACATCGTGCGCGCGGTGGAATGGGCCAGTGCCGACCCGGCGGTTTCGGTGCTGGTGCTGACCGGGGCCGGATCGGCCTTTTCGGCGGGCGGCAACGTCAAGGACATGGCCAATCGCGGCGGCGATTTCGCCGGTGACGTGGCCGAGGTCGAGGAGCGCTACCGGCGCGGGATTCAGCGTATTCCGCTGGCGCTGCACAAGGCCGAGATTCCTCTCATCGCCGCAGTCAACGGTCCGGCCATCGGCGCCGGCTTCGATCTGGCCTGCATGTGCGATCTGCGCATCGGTTCGCCGCGTACCGTGTTCGGCGAGACTTTCCTGAATCTGGGGATCATTCCCGGTGACGGCGGGGCCTGGTTCCTGCAACGGTTGGTGGGTTATCAGCGCGCCGCCGAACTGACCTTGACCGGGCGCTTGGTGAAGGCCGAGGAGGCGCTGGCGCTGGGGCTGTTGCTGGAGGTGGCGCCCGAGGCGGAGTTGCTGGAACGGACCCATGCCCTGGCGCGGCGCATCGCCGGGCAGCCGCCGAAAGCGCTGCGCTTGACCAAGCGCTTGCTGAAAATCGCCCAGCGCGAGAATCTGCCGGACTTTCTCGACCGTTGCGCCTGTTTCCAGGGGATGTGCCACAACAGCGAGGAGCACCTGGTCGCGGTCAACGCTTTTCTGGAGCGCCAGCACAGTAGCGGGAAGTCATCATGACCGATGCCGAGCGCCGGGACATTATCGCCCGGTTGCAACGGGAACTGCCAGAACTGCGACCGGCGTTGCGGCGGGCGGCGAAGTTCATCCTGGATCATCCGAACGAGATTGGATTGCTGCCGATCCGCGACGCGGCGGCGCAAGCGCGGGTCAGCCCCAATACCCTGGTACGCCTTGGGCAATGGCTCGGCTACCCAACCTACGATCACCTGCGCCAGCCGTTTCGGGAAGCGCTGAAGCAGGGTCCGCATGCCATCAGTAGTCAGGCGCGCTGGCTGCAACAATTGGGGCAGGGTGAAGGATTCGCGCCGCTGTACGCACAGATGGCCGCCGCCAGCGTGTCCAACCTGCAACGGACGTTTTCGGAGAACGATCCGCGCAAACTGGAGCAGGCGGCTCTTGACCTCGCGCAAGCCCGGCAAGCCTATGTGTTGGGCTCGCGCAGCTCGTATTCCTTGGCCCATTACTTTTTCTACGTGGGGCGGATGGCGATGCCGAACCTGAACCTGGTGCCCCGGCATGTCAGCGCGCCGTTCGATGACCTGACATTGGTGGGTGATCGGG